>OCHB01000083.1_pt1 | contig 151374 bp, 118 predicted proteins | sample 1538731 | NCBI WGS metagenome assembly OCHB01 (sample SAMN04571721, study PRJEB22368) | human gut metagenome | biome: human gut; material: stool | host: Homo sapiens | place: Luxembourg | collected 2012-09-20 | reverse complement strand
CCGAACTCATGCTATCTGAATTATTAATCAGTCCAAACTTTGGGGTGCACATCAGCTGCGGGTCTCCCTTTTTTATATCTTTGTTCCCGGCGTAAAGTTCGTGCCTTATGGAATCCAAGTTTTCAGCCCGTCTTGCAGAGTTGCCCGGCCCGGTGTGGGTGTTGGGGGCTTATGTCGTTTCCCGGCTGGGGGAGTGGGCGTTCGGGCTGCTCATGCAGCTCGTTTCGGGCTCGTGGCGGCTGGGCGGCGGCACGGCTTTGCTTTCCCTGATCCCTGCGGCCGGTGTGGCGCTGCCCGTCTGCGTGCTGTGGGGCTTGGCCGGCCGGAGCCCCTACGGGTTGTCGCTCGCCCGCTGGTATGCCGGGCTGCGTGTGGTGTTGCATTTCGTTGCGCTGCTCATGCTGCTCTTTTCCGGATACGACCCGCATCTGTACGGAGATACCGAAATGTTTATCCGGGGCATTGCCCGGAATGCCGTATGGGGCGCCCTGTGGTTCCTCTTCCTGCTTTATCTGGAGCGCTCCCGTGCGCTGGATGCCGCGATGTCCGGGGAGCGCCGCAACCTGCCCCTGTGGTGCGTTGCCCTGATGGTCGTGGTGTTGGCGATGACGATGTAGGGTGTGCTGCCGGAGCCCTTGGCTCGGGCGTGCGCGCTTTATTCTGCCTGCAATCGGAGAAGGCCCGTTGCCGGGTCTTCGTATGGCACATTTTGGGCCTGAAGTTAGCGAATTAGAATTTTTTGTCGTAATTTAGAGTCGCAACAGTCCCGAAAAAGAGGTGCTGAAGTTGTATTTTCCGAATATATTCTATATATTTGTGATACATACTGACTAACACGGAAAGTGTAAGTTTATTCTCGAGTGGTAAATCTTGCAAATTAATACTGAGAAGAGAATAAGCCAGCATTTCTCCGCGTCTTATCCGTTTACGGATATAGGCGTGGGACTGTTGCTTATTTTAATAAATCAGTTGATAAATATATCAATCTGACAAACAGACTTTTAAGAAGATTTTACAGGGGTTTTAGTAACGATTTGGAGAATGTGCGAAATTCGCTACTTTGCGTAATCATCTTGTCAAATAACCCTTGTCAAAAACAAAGGTAGGAATTTTCTTTGAACTTGCAAAAATATTCGATTTAAGTGCTAAATACAAAACGAAGGCACGAGGTTATGAGCCTCGTACCTTCTTCCCTTTTATTTCTTGTTACCGTGTTAGATGGCTTTGATGACGAATGGGCAATAAGATTAAAATGGTTTTCTGCAAATTACGAAAAATAATTGATATATAGCCTATTTTCCGGTAATAAAAATGTAGCGACGGTGTTTCACAACTCTGTCGCTACCGCTACAACTAAAACAAGTTTTTAACCTCAATTTTTATCTTCATTACAAATGAATACAAAATAGTTGATATTTGCAAATCATCTGTCCGTTTCCGGTACGAGCCATTCGGGGGCATGAAAAAATGGTATGCCGCATGATAGTGGTCGGAAATGCGCCGGAGCCCGATTCGGATGTGTCGGATGGAAAAAAGGACTCCGTCGTATAACGACGGAGTCCCGGTTTATGAGTGAAACGGATCGGCGGGGTTAGAAATTGCCTTTGTCCTTGCGGTCCCACCACAGACGGGTGCCACCGGTGTCGCCGTCGCCTTTCACTTCGGAAGATTCAGCCTTCAGCAGCTGGATGGCATTGTTCACCTCGACGGTGTTGGAGCTCAGTTCCGTTTCGTTGTACAGCAGGCGGCGCGGGCCGAGCTGCGTGTCGATGATCGAGGGGGCCAGATTTTGCTTCGGACGGAAGAGTTTGGGGTAGCCCGTGCGGCGGTAATCGGCCCACGCTTCGGTCGAGAGCGGGAAGTTGGCGATCCATTTCTGGGTGATGATGCGTTCGAGCTTTTCTTCATTCGAAGCGCCTTCGTCCCACTTCACCGTGATACTGGTGGTCGGATCGGAGTTGTATTCCGGCTTCCACGGGTCCGTATAACCCTCAGGTGAGGAGGTATCGTCGTTGATGTAGCTGCTGATAGCCGCATCGTCGATAGCCGCCCAGTCGGGGGCCGTCAGTTTCTTCTCGGTCCATGCTGCCGCGGCGTCGGACTGTCGGTAGCTCTTCTGGTTGCGGATGGAAACCTCGATACCCTTTTCATAGAGTTCCTTTACGCTCTGCTGCCCGGCGTCGGTCCAGCGAAGTTTGGCTTCGGCGCGCAGGAACCAGCCTTCGGCGGCGAACATGATGGGCTGCGGCGTCGCATATCCGCCGGCCAGAAACGAGTAGTAGACGCGCTGGTTGTCGTTGCCGCCGTTCTTATTGCCCAATTCGCAGCCTACGGGAACTCCGATGTATTGCGCTCCCTTGCGGATCAGGATGTCGCTTTCGTTGTATATGTCCTCGTTGTTCTGGTCTTTCTCGCCTGTCGGTTCGGCGGTCTTCTTGACCAGATGGCGGACGTTGGTGGTGAAATAGAGCGGGCGGCGCGGGTCGTTGTAGCCGTTCATGAACGCTACGATCGACGAACCGATGCCCGAATCCAGCCAGTCCATCATGCGGCGCAGTTCGTTCGAGTAGGACTTGTTGATAAGGATGTCCTTGTCTTCGAGGACTCCGGCCTGAATGGCTTCCTTGGCGTATTTTTCAGCATCGACGGGGTTTACCTTGACGATGCGCAGCGCCATGCGCAGCTTGAGCTGGTTGGCGATCTTCTTCCAGAGCGTGCGGTCGCCGTTGCACCAGCAGTCGAACGATGCGAGACCTGCGGTCTCCGTATCCAGTCCTTCGAGCGCTTTGTCCAGCTGTGCGAATATCGCCTTGTAGATATCTTCCTGTTTGTCGTAGGCGTAGCTGCTGGGGCGTTCGGCCAGTTCGTCCGCTGCGAGGACCGACGAATAGGGAACCGGGCCGTAGGTGTCGGTATACTGGAGCAGGTTATACGCTTCGACGATGCGGGCTACGGCTGCGAAGTCATGCTGTCCGGCGGCGTCGCACTGTTTGATCAGCCGGCGGGTGTTGTTGAATATTTTCTGCATGAAGTTCTCGTGCATGCCGCCGCAGAACCCGCGGGCGAGGTCGTAACGCGCCATCGTCCAGTTGCTGTGCGGCACCTCGAAATAACCGCCGTAGTTGTCGATCGACAACGAGGTCCAGTACTGGAACAGGTTCTGGTGGGTGGGGTAACTGAACGAGAGGGGAGTGGAGAACTGCGCTTCGAACGGCAGTTCTTCGGGGTCGATCTCGTAGGGATTGGTGTTCAGCTCTTCGAAATCTCCCGTACAACTTCCCAACAGTGCGAGGGGAAGCGCCATTGCGGTAACGTTTCTAAGAATATTCTTGAGTTTCATAATGTGTAAACGCTTTTGATTAGAAATTCAGTTTCACGTTCAGACCGAAGCTGCGCGTGGTCGGCAGGTTGAAGACATCGAAGCCTTGCAGGCCGTTGCCCGTACCCATCGACACGTCGGGATCCATCGGGGCGTCTTTGTAGAAGAAGAAAAGGTTGCGGGCGATGAACGCAAGGGTCAGGTTTTTCGACTGGCCGAACAGGTTACGGAAAGTGTAGCCCAGCGAAATCTCGCGCATACGGACGTTGGTCGCGTCGTATACGTAATCCTCGACGTTGTAGACCGAGTTGAAGCTTGTCGCGCCCACCACGTCGTAGTAAGCCTTGACGTTCGAGAATTTGATGCCCTCGCGCATCACGTAGCCGCGGTCGCGCGCCCGGCCCGTGCGTTCCGATACGCCGTATCCGTCGAGTGTGGCCTCGGTCATCGAAACGACCTTGCCGCCGATGCGGAAGTCGATGAGCATGCTCAGTGTCAGATCCTTGTAGCGGAACGTGTTGTTCCAGCCCATGTTCCACTTCGAGTTCATGTTGCCCATGTATTTCAGGTCGGAATTCTGCTCGCCGCCGTTTACGGGGATCTGGTAGTCGGCGCCTTCGGGGGTTTCCGTCACCAGTTTGCCGCTCTCGTCGCGTTTGAGCGTGCGGACGTAGAGGTCGCCATACTGGCCGCCTTCATAGAGGATCACTTTGGCGCCGCCCAAGTTGGAGACCGTTACGCCGTCTTGGATACCGTCGAAAAGCTCGATGATCTTGTTGTCGTTGTACGAGAGATTCAGATCGGTGGACCATGTGAATTCGTTGCCGAAGTCTTGGAACCAGCCGGCCGTCAGTTCGAAGCCTTGGTTCTGGACGTTGCCCGCATTGACGAACTGCGATTTGTAACCGCTCTCCCACGGCAGCGTCACCTCGAAGTACTGGTTCTTGGTGTTGGTCTTGTAATAGGTGGCGTTTACGTGCAGACGGTGCTGGAAGAACTCTCCGTCGAAACCGACCTCGAACGAGTGGGTCTTTTCGGGTTTCAGCGTGCGGAACGGCACCGATTTGGGCGGGTTGATGGCGCCTTGGTCGCCGTAGGTATAGCGCGGATTGGTCTTGTAGACGGGGACGTCGTTGCCGACGATGGAGTACGAACCGCGGAATTTGAACAGGTCGATATTCCGGCCCATGTCCACGAAACGGTTGAGCAGAAGGCTGGCGCCCACCGAAGGATAGAAGAACGAGTAGCCGTCGGTGTAAGCGAGGGCCGACGACCAGTCGTTACGGGCCGTCACGTCGAGGAAGAGCGCCTCTTTGAAGCCGAACGTGACAGCTCCGAAGACCGAGTTGAGCCGTTTGCGCTCCAGTCCCATGGTCGTGCCGTTCATGTAGAAATTCGACGGGTTGAAGATGTTGGGATAGTAGGCGCCGCCGTTGCCCGGAGCGACGAACTTGCTCTGCTCGTAGAGCAGGCTCACGTTGTTCGAACGTGTCTGCATCATGCTGGTGCCGAGGGTGGCGTTGAGCGAGAAATCGTCCCACGTATGGTTGTACTGGGCGAGCAGGTCCGCATAGAGCTGTTCGCTGAAGTAGCGGTTGTCGTCCATTTTGCCGTAGGTGTATTTATTGCCGTAGGACGACGCGTAGTGGTTGCGTACGTAGTGTTCGTCGGCGCGCTCGTAGCGCATGCGGCCCGTGAGCGAAAGTCCGTCGATGATCTGGTATTTGATCGATCCGCCGAATTCGTAGCGGTTGCGTTCGACGACGGGGCGTTCGCGGTTGAGCAGCCAGTAGGGGTTGCTGTTGGTCTCGTCGGTGGTAGTCACCCAGTTCTGGACGTTGGCGTTGAGCTCGCCGTTGTAGGTCTCGAAGTTGCTTTTGTAGCCGTTCCAGTCGCCGCCGCGCGGGAAAGTGTAGGTGCCGACGAGCGGGTTGAAGACGAAACCGCCGGCCGGCTGGTTCGAGATGTGCTGGTTCACGTATTTGGCGTTGAAATCGACCTTGATGTGGTCGTTGAAAAGGTCGAAACCGACTTTGGCGTTGAGCGTGTGTTGCGAGTAGTCGTTTTCAGGGGTGATGCCGCCGGATGTTACGTTGCCGTAGGAGAAGTAGGCTCGCAGGTCTTCGGCGCCGCCGTTGATCGAGATCGAGTTGTTGGTCGTCCAGCCCGTACGGAAGAACTTCTCGGCGTAATCGGGAGCCTTCGACGCGAGTTTGTCGCCCCAACTGTATTGGCCGTTCGCCCCGTATGTGTTCTGGAATTCGGGCAGCGAGAGCGGGGTGTCAATGGTCGTGTTGCTCGATACGTTCACCGCCAGACGCCCTGCCATGGCCGATTTGGTCGTGATCATGATGGCGCCGTTGGCGGCTACCGCACCGTAGAGGGCGGCGGCCGACGCGCCTTTCAGCAGGGAGATCGAGGCGATGTCGTCGGGGTTGATCGTAGACATGGCGTCGCCGCCGTCGCGCTGGGCGCCCCAGTTGCTGTCGACCTGATCGGACGTGATGTTCATCATCAGGGGGACGCCGTCGACGACGACCAGCGGCTGGTTCGAGCCGTTGATCGACTTGTTACCGCGGAAGAGTATTTTCGACGATCCGCCCGCGCCCGTCGAGTTCGGGGTAATCTGCAGACCGGCGGCCTTGCCCTGCAGCGCGTTGATCATATTGACCGACTTGATGTCGGCCACGTCATCGCCGCCGACCGTTTCGGCAGCATAGGAGAGTGTTTTCGACTGACGTTCGATACCCATGGCAGTCACTACGACTGCGTTCAGCTGGTTGGCGGTCGTCGTCATCAGGATGTCCAGTGTCGTCTGACCTGTGTAGGTCACCTCGTAGGGGTCGTATCCTACGTAGGTTACTTGCAGTACGTCGCCGGGCTGCAACCCTTCCAGACGGAATTTGCCGTCCATGTCGGTTGTCGTTCCGCGCGTCGTGTTCTTCACAATCACCGTTGCTCCGAGAAGCGGCCCGGAGTCGTCTTTGATCAGGCCTTCAAGGGTGCTGCCCCCCCCCTCCTGCGCGTAGGAACGCAGAGCGGTAGCCGGCGCAATGAGGCAAAAGGACGTCATCAGAGCAAAGCAGATGAAAAGTGCTCGGTTGGTTAATTTCCTCATAAATAAGTGGGTTTTAGTTGAACAAGAGTAAAGATTCCGGAGTGACGCCGTATCTTTGGTTTGATAGAAAAAGCAGTGTTATAGCGGCATATTTTAATGTTAAAAAGTAGTGTTATGAAATCAAAGATAAATATATTTTAATTAAATATCAAATTATATATTAAAAAATAATACGTGAAGTTCAGTATGTCCATAATGATATTTCGATTGTTTATTTCACTATAAATATATTGAATTTCAGCAAAATACACAAATGTCTTTGTATAAATTTTACGCATGATTTATTCGTGTTATGTTAAAAATATTAACGGACGTTATACGGATAATCATATTTGCAAATTATTCTCGTTGTTATATTGAAAACCATCTCCGCTAATTGGTGAGGAGTACTCTGCGTTTTCCGATGGTTTACGCCTAACTTTTTACGCTTCGTGTCGGCACGAATTTCTTTCGACTGATCCTCGTCCTCGGTTTTTTGGCTATGGGCTGGATTTCGGCAGACACTTCGGCTTTAGGCTTCCGCCCCCGCCTTTTTGGAGGCACTACCTGCAGGCAGTCTATGGCTTTCAGCCGCTCGTATTCCTCGCGCAACTCGTCGATGATCCGTCGGTTGTTGCTTGCAATACAATCGCGCAGGAGTTTTACATCTTCGCGGCTGAATCCGTAATGTTTAATCGTTTCGCGCGTCAGTTCGAAGGGCGCGTTTTCCAGAACCGCCCGACGGCACAGGTAAGCCAACAAATGCGGATATTCCGTTACGAAAATTTCTACCGTCAGCTCCTTGCGGCTCGTAGCGCAGAAACGCTCCTCCCCGTTGAAAGGGTTCTCCATCAATTCCCATTCGGGAAACTTCGTGGCCCATTGCTCGCGAAAAAAATAGGCATTGAAATTAACCCGGAAAGAATCGATGCGGCTGTCGAAGTTTTCGTAATTGTCGTTAAACTCCGCAACTGAAAATGTCTTTTCGTCGGGATGGCTTTCTTCATCGTCCAGCGTAATCCAAAATACCGATTTCGGAGCACCGCACAAGATTGCATAGACAAAATGCGCCTTCTTTTTCAGATCATCGAAAAATTGCCGGATGTCGCTTTTGCGGATGTCGCAATCCAAACAGTCTTGAAGCAGATTCCCCAGCGTATAGGATTTTTGTGGCATGGTTCAGTAGTTATGGGTTTATAGAACAATTCTTAAACGTACGCAAAGGTTATAGGCACTTCGAGAATACAAAATAAAGGGACGACCGAATTGTAATTGCAATAAAATAACGATTGTCTGTTAACTAATCGTGGTTGGTCATCCCTTTTTCTATTAAAAAGACAATGCCAAATACGTTAGGCGATGGTTGTGTGACAGTGATGATGTAAGTCCGTATCGAGTTTCGGCATTGCATTTAACAAAAATCTTAAATTATTGTGAGAATACAAAATATATCGTAAAAAAACAGGTGCGGAAACAGTAAGGTCAGTAGTGGGAAAATATGAAGCTAAGATTCGAGTATCCCGCACCCGTTATCGTAAAATTGAAGTATCGAAAAAGAGGGGCGGTAACGGACTGGTACGCCTCACACCACGATAAACGAAAAAGAGCATCCTTCGGCTTATCGTTTCCGTCCGCCCCCTCGGCTTCCGAAACGCGAGCCTATGGAGGCAGGAGATTTCGGAAGCATTGTTACAGAAAAAGCAGGAACCGCAACGGACTTACTTGACATGATAGCTACATCACTTCCCTTGTCACTCTCTTTTTTAGCGGTTCCTGCATGATGAAAAACGGGTGCGGGACTGTCGATGAAAAAAATAGTGACGCAACTTCGACATGAAGAATTCCAATGTCCCGCACCCAGTTCGGAGAACGGCCCGCCGTTACCAGATTTAGGTGCCTTTAAAGCGGGATTATTATCGACGGCGAGCGTTCTCGTTACAGCGAATGACGGCGCCCCACCCCGCACCGACCGAGGGTCGGCGGAACGTGATTCTTTCCGATTGGGAGTATATGGCCGTAACATCGTATTATTAAGGGTTCGTTATTAAAATCCTCGTTCCGGCCTAAACACATAAAAAAGCACGGAACGCAGGTACAGCCCCAACGGTCGGCCTTGCGAGCCTTGGATTGGTAACTGCCCTTACGCCCGTGCCCGCCCACGGCACAAAGCCGCAGGCATGACAAGGGTTTCAGACAAATTTTACACCAATCCTAAAACCTATTATATCGCTATAATAGTCGCAAGTTTACCGCTGGTATAAAGGTTGTCCTAACCTTATGAATATGTTACGGCTATGGCGCCGTTTTCATCCGCAAAGGTAACATATCTTTTTCAATTTTAGTTATGCGACCCGACTGATGCCATAAAAGAATGACGAAACGTGAACCCGGCTCTGAAGAACCCCGCTGTCCTTTACAAGAAAGGTATGCGGCTTGCGTTACTTACGCTGCGTAGGTCGTAGGAAACCCGTCTGACTTCGTAACACAAGAGGCCCACGCCCGTCAGGTGTAGTTGCCTTAAATGTACTGCCCCGTCAAGGCGTGGTACGACCCGACAAGGACTCTCTTGTTGCCGCAGACTGTAAATTTCCTACGTTTACGCAAACAGCAACGCGATTCACGCCTTTACAGCGGATCGCTTGTCCCAAAGGTAGCACAAAAAATTCGAATCCGCAATATGTTGCGGGCACTTTTTGTGCCGTAGGGTTTATGCCGCCCGAATAGCCCATGTTCTGGCTTTAACGGAATACGCCGTCCTAAAACAACAACGGGACGGCCTTTTGGTTCCGTCCCGCTCGTGGTTACATCTTCATCCCGCGCCTTTGCTCCGTTTGTTCGATGTCAATTCCTATCCGCTCGTAAAACTCCTTTCGTTGCTGTCTGAACCACTCGTCGCAGTCCTTTCCGTTTATGGTGAACTGGAACCCGCTCGGCCCGTCCTTGTCGGGTTTGAATTGGAGAATGACATCGTTCGCCCGAAACGTATGATTATACCTTATCGAATGCAGATCGCCCGTATATCTGTAAGGTTGCATCGTAAACAACGCTTTGGTCCGCTCCTTGTCCAACCCGACATCCTTGCAGTAATTTTCCCATTTCAACAGCCCCTTTACATAGGGACACAACTCATCGACACGCATCAAGGCTTTTATGACTTGTTGTGCTTCCTGTTTAAGGTTGGCCACCTCTTTATCGTGTCCGGCCTGCATGGTCTTGATCTCTTGTTGCAGTTGCCCGATGCACTTATCCTTGTCGGCAATTACCCCTTGCAAATCTGCAATCTGTTTTTCATACCTCGCGGGCTTGGGGTCGTGGAATAACGCTCCGATCCTTTCTACGGCTTTCGTCGTGGCATCCACGGCCACGCCTTTGAGTTTGTCGGTCTTGATCTCCCGCCGCGTCTGTGCCAACTCCGTTTCGGCTTTCTCCAATTCTTCTTTCTTCTTCCTCCGCTGTTCGTCGATAATGTTGCAGTCTGTCTGCGCGGCTCGTTGCTGTGCTTGGAGTGCGGCAATGTCTACCGTCAGCGTTTCTTTTTGTCCGATCATCGCTTCGATCTGTTCGGCCATTTCATTTTTCCGGACGAACACCTCGCGGTAATACTGCTGCGTGGAAATATGTTTTGCTTCCGATCCCTCGACGCCGCGTTGCAGTCCGTATTTGGCCATCGCTTCGGCATAGGTGGTCTGGTAGGCTTTGAGTTTGTCCCGTGCCATCACATCGTCGGCACATAGACGCGGGCGGTCTTTCTTAGTGCGGTAGGTTCTCTTTCCGCTTTGGGCGTTCTTCTCCCGCTCCAGCTTGGCCTTTCTGCGTTCGCCCCGTGTGATCGGCACGACGGTCGCGTGTATATGTGGGGTTTTCTCGTCCAGATGCAGGACTGCCGACACAACGTTTTCCTTTCCGAAGGTCTTTTGCAGCCAGCCGCAGGAATCCTTGGCCCAAGCATCCAACTGTCCGGCCTGCCGGATACGCTTCATATCTTCGGGGCTTCCGGAGAGCATGACACGCAACGCCCTTACTTGGTTCTTTCCGATCTTGCGTTCCAGTCCTGCATTGTCCAGCCGGTGCTGGATCGCTTCGGTACGGTTGGTAACTCCTTTGGGGAACTCTACTAATTCTTCGTTCAGGTAGGTAAGTGTCGTTATGACGTTGGCGGGTGTTATTCTCCGCTCGACGTGTCCCGACATGGCGGCGTCCGTTCCGGCTGCCTTCTCGATATGCAATACGACATAGCCCATAGCGGTATAGTTTCAGGTGGTTTGGATAATCTGTTCTCGGCGGCATCGGAGCGAAGCGGATAAGGATTCGGAGTTGTCCCGGCCGTCCGGCTTGCGGAGTTGCCGCCGCAAGGGGTGTCCAGAGGGGCGCCGCCCCTTTGGCCTATTGGGGCATTTTCAGCGTTGCGGAGCAATGCGGAAAGAAAATGCCCTAATAGGCTATGCCTTTTGTAAAAAGGCGCGGGCGCGAAGCGGCCGATGGGTGGGCGACGGTGCCGCCGTCATGTCCGTCAGCAGGGGAAGCCGATGAAAGCGAACCGACGGCCCGGAAGCCCGTGCCCCTGTGCGCCCGGAGGGATCCTCCGTAAATCCCGAAGGGCGCACAAGGGCCAAAGGGCTGTTACTCCGCCAGTCGGTATTTGTCGCCGAGGCGTTCGGTGAGCGCCGACATGTCGCGGCTTATCTTTTCATTGGTGATCTTCGCGTAGATTTGGGTGGTCTTGATGTTCGTATGCCCCAACAGGCGGCTGACGGTTTCGATAGGCATACCCTGCGAGAGCGTGATAGTCGTGGCGAAGGTATGCCGCGCGAGGTGGAAGGTCAGTTTGTTTTTAATGCCGCATTGCTTGCCGATCTCGCGCAGGATGTCGTTGCAATGGCAGTTGCACGGCATATAAAAGACATGGTTGTCGAGCCGCTGATCCGCGTATTTCTCGATGATGCGTTTGGGAATATCCAGCAGGCGGATACGGCTTTCGGTATTGGTTTTCTTACGTCGCGTGATGATCCACAGGTTACCGTCGAACATAGTTTGAAGGTTGTCCGTGGTCAGCCCTTTCACGTCGGCATAAGCCAGCCCCGTGAAGATGGAGAAGACGAACAGATCGCGGATGCGGGCATGCGCCTTGTTGGCCGTTTTATAGTTCATCACGGCCTTGATCTCCTCTTGCGAGAGATAACCCCTGTCCACGCTTTCGGGAGAGTTGATATAGCCCGAAAACGGGTTGAACGGCAGGCGCCCGTCGTTGCGGGCAATGGCGACGATATGTTTCAAGACGATCATGTAGCCCCACACGGTATTTGTGCGGCATTTCTTCTCCGTGCGCAGGAAATACTCGAAATCGTTGATAAAGGTAAGGTTCAGTTCTTTCAGCGGGATGTCCTCCCGGTGGTAGGTATGGGCGAGGAACTCCCGCACGCGCTTACACACGCAGCAGTACTTTTTCCATGTGGCGACCTCACGGTTGAAACCCACCTTTTTCCGGTATTCGACATTGTGCTGTTCGAAGAGTTTCAACAGCGTTTCCTGCTTTACTCCGATACCGAGGTAGGCATCCCGCAGTTTGGCGGCCGTGACATAGCCGTCCGACTGCATCAACTCCTGATAGCGGCGGTTCACCTCGACGCGGATTTTATCGACGGCAAGATTGATTTGCATGGCCTCGACGCTCTTGCCCGTCGCCCGGCCGTTCTTGACATCCCATAAACGCGGAGGAACGTCCATTTTGCAACTGAATTGTTTGACCTCGCCATCTACTGTAAGACGGCACATCAAAGGCAGATCGCCGTTGGGGCGGGCGCTGCCTTTCTTCACGTAAAATAAGACCCGAAACGTGCTTCGCATAATAAACCCGATTTTTGGTTACAAAATTAATGTCTGTCGGGCCGTTTGTCAAGATGAAGAATAACGCAAGTAGCAGTAAAAGAATGCGTTACAAACAAAATTCAAAGCAAGTACCGCGTAATGATCTGGTAACGATTCTTATTCAGCAATAGGCCGTAAAACCGCTTCGAACGAATTTCTGTATAACGCAAATCAATGCGCTATTGATTATAAACCAGCACCTTAAGCCATTCGTTGCGTTGTCCTGCTAATCTCTTGAAAGTTTATTTTATTCTCGAGGTTTTGCAAGAACCTTCCCACTCTGAAATATAGCTACAGCACCACGCTTTCCTTTTTTTAATTTTACTTGTATTGCTTAGTCCCCGGGTGCGGGGGACTACGGCTGCCATGTCCCGTCATAAAGAGTGAGATTGCCTAACCCTTTTAATCTTAGTTATATATATGAAAAACTGTTTCAAAACTGTCTTGGCCGCTGTGGCCGTGCTTGTTTCGCTGGGCGCTTCGGCCCAGGACGATCCTTCGAAGGAGACTGTCATCATCAATCCCTTTACGCACACCTCCGCTGTCAGCCAGGCAGCCTGTGACAACATCCGCGCGGCCGTCCTGTCGGGTTTTGCCGACCGCGGCCGTTTCCACATCGTCGACGCACTGACCGACGGTACGCTGTCGAAGCTCTATGCCGACCGTAACGTCGAGGACGTGGTGAACGATGCCAACTGGAAGACCGAAAGCGAAGCCGCCTACAAGGCGTTGGGTGCCAGGAAGGTTGTCATCGGACAGGCCAACAACGTTTCGTTCTCGCAGTTCAAGTCGGATATCGACGGCAAGATGTACAACAAGGCCGAGGTGACCTATTCGCTGAAGGTATATAACATTGCCGACGGCGCCATGATCGGTTCGGAAGACCTCTCGGTTTCGGGTATCGACGCCGATTCGAAGGACGGTGCATTCAACGACGCGATGAAAGACCTCCGCAAGGGCATGGTCGGGTTCGTGGACAAGCATTTCAAGTTCGAGACCTATATCCTCGAGCTGGGCGAGGCTGACAAGAAGGGCCGTGTCAAGGAGCTCTATATCTCGGGCGGTACGGAGATGGGCGTTGCCAAAAAGACCCGTTTCAAGGTGTTCCTGGAGCGTAAGATCGGCCCGAAGGTAACCAAGTCGGAGATCGGCACCATCGTGGCTGTCGAGGTGATGGAAGGCGTTACCAAATGCCAGGTCGCTTCGGGCGAGGACGCCATCAAGGAGAAATTCAACAACGGCGACAAACTGGTCGTCATCCTCGACAAGCAGGGGACGGCGGCAGGCGGTTTCCTCAAAGGGCTCGTCGGTGCATAAATTTACCGCATATAATTCTTTTGGAAACGATCTCCGGGGTGTCGCTGATGGTACCCCGGGGATTTTATCCGTTCAAACTTAAAATATTTATCAGATGTTTAGGAAGTCCGTATTGTCAGTCATCGTTGTTCTCTTGTCGGCGCTTTTTCCCGCCTCCGCACAGAATTATACGACCGATGCCATCCTGAAACGCACGACCGGAAAGATCGCTACGCTGGAATGTTCGGGGATCGCCCGTACGAAGAAGGAGGCGATTGAGATGGCTAAGAAATCGGTGATCTACACTTATTTATATAACGGTATAGACGGCCTGAACGACAACAAACCCCTGTTGGGCAGCAAACCCTCGGCCGGGGCGGCCCAGTATGTCGGACAGTTGCTCGGGACGACCCGTTATGCCAACTACATCCGCAGCTGCACCATCGCCGACAAGACCAACAAGACCGCCGCCAAGGACATCCAGGTCTTTGCGACGATCGACCTCTACACCGAATCGCTCGAGCGCGACCTGGTCAACAACGGCATCATCGGGCGCAATGCCGCCGATATAGCGCTCTCCGAAACCCAGGAGATGATCGCCATGCCGACGGTGATGGTCGTGCCCTTCCGCAAGAGCGGCCAGTCCTACGAAGAGGCCATCCGCGACAATTCGGATATGCGCATGGCCATTTCGAAGGTCAACGAAGGTTTCATCAAGCAGGGCGTGGAGACCAAAGACCTGCTGACGTCGCTCAATAACGCCAACACCTACCAGGTGCGCATGGGCGACGGCATGTCGCTCGACGATGCGATCCTCATCAACTCGGGTGCCGACGTCTCGGTGAGCGTCGATATCAACCAGGATGTGAACGACGGCGGGGTGCGCGTGTCGCTGACCCTGCAGGCGATCGAGATCGCCACGGGCAATACGCTGGCCACCAAATCCGAAATTTCGGGGCGCAAACGCACGACGGCCGACGTGCTGTGCGGCGTGATGGCGCAGGCGATGGTCGGCGACTTCATGAAGCAGATATCCACACGCATGGCGACCAAGATTTCGACCGGGCAGAGCGTGGCCGTGCGCTTTACGATCGACCCCGGATCGGCCATCAACATGGATACCGAGATCAACAACATCATGCCGTTGTCGGACATCCTCGTTTCGTGGGTGAAGCGCCATGCCAAGAACGGCAAGTACCATACGCAGGGCCGCACGAGCACGCTGCTGGCCTTCAGCGATATTTTTGTGGACAACTCCATGGAGGACGGTATGCAGTCGGACGTCAATGATTTCGCGCTGGCGCTCTACCAGTACCTCAAGGGGCTGAACCTCTCCGTGTCGCGTACGATCACGGGTAATTCCATCGACGTAATCATCTACTAAACAACAGACCATGAATCTGCTTCGTAAACTATCGTTCTCCTTGGTGTTCGTGCTGGCCGCGCTGTCGCTCCGGGCCCAGGCCGTAATCGACCTCTCGGCCTATATCGACGACGAGACGGCCGCGCAGCTGGGCGACAACAATGCCGCGGCCCTCAAAAACAAGATCAGCAAGATCATCACCCGCAACGACATGGCCGATGCCGCGGGGCTTTTCGTCGTCACGCCGACGCTTACGATCACCGACGACGGGGCGGTCGATACGGGGATGACCACGCTGCATGTGCTGCGTGCCGACCTGACCCTGTCGGTCAAAAACCTTTTCGAAGATACTGTTTTCGGAAGCCAGACCATATCGCTCCAGGCCAACGGCAAAAGCATGGAAGCCTGTATGCGGTCGCTGATCAACAAGGTGAACGTCAACGACGCGCGTTTCGCCAAGCTGATCGGTGACGTGCAGCAGGGCATCGCCGACTATTATACGCGCCAGATGCCGAAGATACTCGCCAAGGTCAACTCGCTCGTCGCCCGTGAGGAGTACGAGGATGCGATGGCGGCGCTGGCCGTGATTCCCGAGAGTGTCGACGAATACGAGGCGGTCGAGGAGCTCAAGGTGCAGGTCTACGACAAACTGCTCGCCGGCGAGGTGACCCGTGCCGTTGCCCAGGCCGATATCCTGGTGCGCCAGGGCGATATCGACGGGGCGCTGGAGTTGTGCCGTGCGTGCAACCCCGTGAGCCCGAACTACGGCGAGGTGATCCGGTTCCTCAACCGCCTCGATGCGCAGGCTGCGGCGGCCGAAGCCGCGGCGATGGAGCAGGAGTTGCGGAAAATGGATGCCGAGGCAATGCGCGCGCGGACGCAGCAGGAGGCTGCCGTCGAGGCGCAGAGCCTCAAGGCCGAGCGTGCCGAGTCCTCTGCCAAGAAGGGCAAGTCGCTGGGCGAATGGCTCTTCGGACTCTGATCGAACGATTGTCTGATTAATCTGGAAGTACGATGAAAACCTGTCCTGTCTGCGGAAATAGAATGGAGGATTCGCAGCACCTATGCCCGGATTGCGGCGCCGACTACGTCGAGGCCGTCGTCAACGATATTGCCTCCGGTGCGGGGGCGGATTCCCGGCTGATGCTCGCGAGCCTCGAAGAGGGGCTTGCCGGGCTGGATGCCGTGCCGCTGCCCGCCCTGGGCGATACGGCCCGTAAGATGCTCCCTGCGCTGTGCGCTGCGGCGCTGGTATTTTGCCTGCTCGCTGGGGTCGCTACGGGCGCCAATATCTTCTACCTGCTGGCCGCCGTCGCGCTGGTGCCGCTGGTCGTGTCGCTGCTTGCCCGTATGCAGGGGAAACTGCGGTTGAGTGCCGGCGAAGTGGTCGTAAGGGCCGCCGCGCGGGTCTTTGCCGAGGATGCCGCTTCCGTGCGGGAGCGGTTTGCCGGAGATGCCGAGGTGCTGGCCCGGCTCGATGCCATGCAGCTGCGGCTGGATGACGCCCTTGCACGGCAGGCGTCGGCGCATGCGCAAAACCGCCGCAAGGTGACGGTCATTGCGGCCGTCGTGCTGATTTGCTGCTCTGCGGGTGCCGGGGCATTGGCCGTGCGCAACCATGCGGCCCGCGAGGCCCAGGCCGCCTATGCGGCGCAGCCCGAGTGGGTCAGGTTGCGCGACAGCTACGCCGACGCGGCCGGCGACGACGAATATGCGGGCAAAGACCTGCGGATCGCCGTCGTGCGTGCCATGCTCGCCGACGGGCAGGGCGCTGCGGCCGAGGATTTTTTCTTCGCCCATTGCCAGGGCAAGGTCGGGGATGCCGATTGCGCCATGCTGATCGCCGGCCATTATAAGGCGGAGAAGGATGCTGTTGCGCTCGACGCCTTTGCCGGCAAAGTGTCGCTGCGCTACGATTCCGATACGCAAAAGGTTAAATCCCTAACGAAGTGACCCGATGAAGCGTTTATTATCTATTTCGCTGCTTTTGGCGGCACTCTGCATCTCGACGGCGGCTTATGCCCAGAAGGACAAGGTCGTCGAGGCGAGCAGCAAACGGAAGCCGGCATGGATCGGCAGTTCCGACCGGTCGCATTTTGCGGTGACAGAAGTGGGGGAGACCCTTGCCGCCGCCTCGGGGAAATGCATGGCCTCGATCCGGCAGTATATCGTCAATGCCGTGGCCGTGAATGTCTCGTCCGTCGAGAAGATGGCGACGCGCCAGATCACGCGCGACCAGCTGGTCACGGCGATGAGCGACTATTCGTCGGCGCTGATGACCGAGGCCGGACAGCTGCCCTACCTGAACAACATCACCCTCTCGAACGCCGAGGCGGTCTACTGGGAGCGGATATACAGCAAGAAGACCAAGACCTACCGCTATGAATATTCGGTGCTGTACCCCTTCCCGGAGCAGACACGGCGGCAGCTGATCGAGGCTTTCGTGGCCATCGACGACGCCAAGCAGGCCGAGTATGAACGGCTGCGGCGCGAACTGGGCACGATTACGGACATAGACCGTATCCAGCTGGCGGTAAACGAGCTGGACGGGTTGTACGACTATTTCTTCGACGCCACCCGCAAGGGCGATGTCGAGACCCTGCGGCGCAATTACCGGGCACTGTACCATGCCGTGTCGATCGAGGTGGAGTCCGAGGCGCCGGGCGAGTGCGTCTATTCCCTGCGGCTCGACGGCCGTCCGGCCACGACCGCCGTGCAGCCGCGCCTGAAAAGCGAATCGGTGCTGGAGATGGCCGTCAAGCCCTATGGCGACGGCCGCTACCTGCTCTCCTATGATCCGCAGTATGCTTCGCCGACCGATATCAACAAGATCGAAGTGCTCTACCTGTTCGGCGGTGCGCGCGTGTCGCAGACGATCTTTTTCAATCCGGCCGGGGACGCCGTTTCAGTCCGGCCCAAGGGCACGCTCAGGATCGAACAGTCCGGCGGGGTGATCCGCGGGACGATGCAGCTGCGCGTAAGCGGGACGGCGGCCGAGGTGCGGCGGATCGTGCTGTTCAACCCGGCCGACGGGGCCCGGATCGTGGCTGAAAGGATCGAACCCTCGCAGCTCGCCGGGGGCGATTGCAGCGTAACGTTCGAGGCGCAAGGCTCGATAAGCCCCGCAACCGACGGGGTGGACGTACTCAGGGGAAGCATCGGATTTGGGAATCCCGCCGACGGGAAGGCCTCCGAAGCCGATTTTACATTGCACTATAAACTTACAACCAAATAATCCGAAAGATGAAAAGAACCCTTATTGGAGCTATCGCTCTCCTGCTCGCTGCCGGCGCCGTGTCGTGCAGTTCGTCGAAAAAGGCCTCCGGGCCCGCTGCCCCTGCGGGCATGGTCGAAGAGGCTATTCCGCTCAGCGGCGCACAGTACCGCAGCAATGCCGAATATTACCGTGCCGTGCAGAACGGCGTGAGCATCGAGCGCAGTACGGCGCAGAAGATCGCCATGCAGAATTGCCGCCAGGATCTTGCCGCGGCCATCCAGGCCGATGTGAAGCTCGTCATCGAGAACTATGTGAAGAACCAGGATACGGGCGTTTCCGCCGAGCACAAGTCGCAGTATCAGGAACTGGCTTACACGGCCGTCGGCCAGCAGTTGCGCGACGTGCAGGTCGTCGAGGAGAAGATGTTCCGCCAGGACAACGGCTCGTTCCGTTACTATGTCTGCATGCAGCTTCCCAAGGCTGCCCTGGAGGCAGCCATCGAGGATGCGATCTCCAAGGATGCCAAACTCAACCTGGAATTCGACCGCGCCCAGTTCAAAAAGATCTTCGAGGAGCAGATGGCTGCTTTCTCGCAGCAGTAGCCCTGTTGGCCGGCACCATGTCCAATCGAGAGACGGCGCTCCCCTCGGACGAGGGAAGCCGCCGTCTTTTACCCGTAACCGCTCCGCCTATGAAACGCTATCTGACCCTGTTGCTGTCGCTGCTTTTCGTGCTTCCCCTGCCGGCGCAGTCCCGCCGGGAGGCGTTGCTGGAATACCAGGCGCGCCGCAGGCAGGCCTATACCGAATTCCGGGACAACTACCGCAAGGCGTGCGCCGACTTCATGCGCAAACGCTGGGAGGCTTTCCGCGCCGAGGCTCCGGTACCCGTGCCCGAACGCCGGGAACCCGACATCCCCGTTATGAAACGCCCGGATGCGCCCTCTGTGCCGACGCAGGACAGGATGCCTTACGACAAGGTGGTCGACCTGCCCGAGCCGGCTCCGGAGATGCCCGATGCGCCCGGGATTGCGGAAACACCTGTGCTTCCCGGCAAACCCGCCGCGGGAAAGGGGGCCGGGGATAACGGTGTGCAGCAGGGGCGGAAACCCGCCGCGGGGACGGACGACGCGGCTCCGGCGGTGGACGTTTCGCGTCCCTTCAAGTTCACGTTCTACGGCACGGGCTGTTCCGTATCGCTGGCTGCGAAACACCGCTTCAACCTCGCCTCGGTGCAGGAGAACAGCGTGGCCAATGCCTGGGAAGGTGTTTCGCGAGGTTCATACGATGCCGTGGCGGCGGAGTGCGTGGCGCTGAAAAAGGCGCTGGGGCTCAACGACTGGGGCTATTACGACCTTGTGCGGACACTCGCCGACGGATTCTGCGGCCCCAAAACGAACGAATCGGTCGTCCTGCAATCGTTCCTGATGGCCGAGGCGGGCTATAAAGTGCGCATGGCGCGCGGCGACGGCCGGCTGTTTCTGTTGCTGGCCACCGACGGGCAGGTCTATGCCCGTCCCTATTTCAATATCGACGGCCAGGTATTTTATATCCTGGACGATGTCCCGCGGGCCGCGTCGTACAATATCTGCAATTTCACGATCCCCGGGGAGCGGCCTTTGTCGCTGGCGATGCCCGCGCCGCCCCTCTTCGCGCAGAAACCCGCGGCGCCCGCCGTCCGCAATTTCGACGGCGTGGTTTCGACGACGGTGACGGTAAACCGCAACCTGATGGATTTCTATACGAATTATCCGCCCTGCCACTGGAGCATCTACGCGGCCACGGCGCTTACCGCCCCGGTGCGCGGGCAACTCTATCCCCCGCTGCGCGCCGCTGTGGCCGGGAAGGGCGAACGCGAGGCAGCGGAACTGCTGCTGCACTACCTGCACAGGGCCTTCCCCTACAAGACCGACGAAGCGCAGTTCGGCGTCGAGCGAACACTCTTCGCCGAGGAGATGTACTACTATCCGTACAGCGACTGCGAAGACCGTTCGATCCTCTTTGCGCGGCTGGTCAAGGATCTGCTGGGGCTGGATGTCGTGCTGCTCTATTATCCGGCGCATATCGCCACGGCGGTATGCTTCAAAGGCGAGGTGAAGGGCGACTACATGCAGCTCGGCAACAAACGCTATGTAATCTGCGATGCGACCTATATCGGTGCCGGCGTGGGCGAGGCGATGCCCGACCTGAAGCGTACGCCGGCCCAAGTCGTCCGGATTGATTAACCCTTTAAAACCGATTCGCGATGTTTTGTCCCAATTGTGGAAAGAAATGCGGTGATAACGACCTTTTCTGCGGGGGATGCGGCACCAGGCTCCCCGCCCGTCCGGTGACGGCATCCCCGGCGGCAGATGCGGCACCCGTTGCCCCGGCTGTCCGGGCTGCGGGCGATACCCCGGCGGCTTCGGCCACGCATGGCGCCGGAATCCCCTCGGGATGCGGGGCGGCATCCGCCGCAAGCGCCCGGGCAGACGCCCGGGCCGGAAGCTGCGCAGCCGCGGGCTCGAAGGAGCCGGCGGGGCCTATGGCCGAGGGTGTCATCTTCACCAACCTGCAGGCTCTGGCCCGCAAATTCGGAACCGATGCCGCGGCGGTGCGCAAGTTGCTCGCCGCCTATGCCGAAGCATCGGCGGCACACGGCATCCGTTACCGCATCGTCGATGCCGGCGACTATGTTTTCCTCAACCCCGAGGCCGGGCGCAACCGCGCCGTGGCGCTTTCACCGGCCGATTCGTGGGTCGAACACGGTTACCTGCTGGCGGACTATTACCGTTTCGGGCGCAGCACGGCCGACGATGAAACCAACTACCTGTTCATCGTCGGAGGCGCCGATGTCATTCCCATGCCCGTCCTGCCGCAGTATATCTCCGATCCCGATTACAGCGATACGGACATCGACTCCGATATCCCTTATGCCTACCTGCTGGGCGAGCGGACTTACCCCATGCTGGGGACGGCCGAAATTTTCCAGTACGAACAATATTTCCATACGGGACGCCTGCCGCTGGCGCATGACGCGTCGCTGGACGACCTGGCCGGATACCTGCGCCGCGCGGCCAAAGCCCCCGGTTCGATGGCCGTGGGCAGGGCTTACGGGCAGACCGACCTCACGTGGCTTTCGGCCTCGGCTTCGGTCAGCGAGCCTTTCCGCCGCAACCGACTCTTCCGGGGCGACATGCGGCTCGATGAGCGTATCTATACGCAGAACCTTTTTGTCAGCCCCTGCGTCGAGCGTTCGATCGTCGACAAGGTTTTCGACCGGGGTGCGGACTTTTACTATTTCAACCTGCACGGCAGCGATGCCCCGACCGCATGCAGCTTCTATGCTTCCTACCAGCAGCAATGTTACGAGGCAGTCACGCCCCGGCAGCTGGCGTCCGCCGAGAAACCGAACGTGGTGGTGACCGAGGCGTGCTATGGCGGGAAATTCCAGGATTACGGCCGCGGCGAGACGATGCTGCTCGCGGCGATGGGCGACATGACGCTGCTCTACCTGGGGTCGTCGCGCATCGCGTGGGGTGCTTCGAAGAGCAGTTCGGCAGCCGATCTGGACAATGCCGACCGCCTGACGAACGTCTATATGGCCAAATTGCTCGAGGGGTATACGGCCGGCGAGGCATTCTACATGGCACGGCAGAGCTTCTTCGATTATAACGACGGTTACTTTACGCCCCACCAAGCACTTACGATCGTCGAGTTCAACCTTTTCGGCGATCCGTTTCTGCATGTGGGCGTGCGCCGGGAGGGGGCGAAGGCGCATCCCCGGGCGGTCAAGGCGCTGGCGAAAGGCGCAGTCAACGCGGTCGTCGAACGCAAGTGCGTCTATGAAGCCGCTCCGGCCTCGTTGCTCGACCGGGTGCGCAGCGCCGTCGACCGCAACCTGTCGCTGATCCGCGCCGCTGTCGACCGGCAATTGTACGAACAGCTGGGGGTCGAACCGCGCAGCCTGTCGACCGTCACCCGCATGAAATACGGCAACGGAGACGAGTTTTATGCCTTCAATTACCTGCAGACCGACGGTACCATAAAGAGCTGCCATACGGCGACCGCCGACCTGAAAGGAAACGTGAAATCAATCATATCAACCAAATAGAACGACTACTATGAAATGCCAGAATTGTAATTCCGAACTCCTGGAGGATGCGAAGTTCTGCACGACGTGCGGTACGCCCGTCGCCGCTGCGCCCGCAGGCCCCGTGTGCCCGAAATGCAATGCCCCGATGCTGCCCGACGCAAGGTTCTGCACGACGTGCGGCGCTGCGGTCGAACCCGCCGCTGCGCAGGCGCCCCAGGCGCCGGACGGGCAGGCTGCCGGAGGCGGCGAGCTCGCCACGGTGAAACAGAAGATTTTCTGGAATATCCAGAAAGGCGAAGTCGCCTGCCGGGTCAATGAATCGGAGTTTATCCGCTACGATTCGGCGCAGGGGCTGATCGTAAACGACGGCACGACGGCGTATATCAAGGCCAACGGCAAGGTGCTGGCCGAAATCCACGGGGGCATCTACGATTTCGTAGATCCCGACGAGCTCAAGCGCGTACTCGAAAGCCGTACGGGCGGGGCTGCGGGGCTGGTGGCCGGCAGCGGCCGTTTCCTGATAAACGCCCTGCTGGGACGCCGCGTGAAGGACAAGTTCGACGACAAGGACGCTCCCGAACGGCAGCGCTCGCTCGATGCCGTGATCGAGAGCATGAAACGGCACGAGGCTTTCTCGCTGCTGCTCAAGCTCGACAAGAGTTTCTCGCTGCTATTCGGTTCGGGAACGGCCGAGGATATGGCCGAGTTCAGGCCGATGTCCGTGCGCACGAAACTGCTGGACTTGCAGGTCGGCCTGCGCGTGATTTTCCGTATCGCAGACTTCAATCGTTTCGCCGAATATTTCCTGACCGACGAGCCCGTCGCCACGACCCGCAGGATTGCGGAGAAGTTGCAGCCCGTAATGCAGAATGCCGTGCAGGCCGTGATGCAGGATCGCCAGGTCGAAGGCACGTCGATCCCGGCGGAGGTCGCCGAGGCGATCGCGGCCAGGATTGCCGCTTCCGGCGACCAGTTCTACGGCCTTGCGCTGGAGCGCGTGGCCGAAGTGGTGGCTTCGAACGAAGACCTGGAACGCCTGCGCAGCCTGAGCCGCGAACTTTACCTTTCGGAGCAGGAACTCGACTACCTGCGCCGCACCAACGATTTCCGCAACCGCCTGGCTGCGGAGACCAATTCGCAGGCTATTGCCGATGCACGCAGCGACATGCAGCTCTATGAGGGGTTGCAGCAGGTCAATAAAGACCGCCTGCTGGCCGATGACGAGCTGGATAAGTTCTACACCGTGCTTTCGCGCGAGAAACGGATCCGCGATGCCCGCAGCGAGGACGAGGTGGAGGCTGCACTGGCCGACATCGAAAAGACCGGGCTGCTGCGCGAAGAGGACGTCGACAACCTGCGCATCGACGTCGCCGAGCGCCGTTACCGCCGGGGCGAGGCGATCAAGCTCATGCAGCTGCGCGACCAGATCGAGTTCGAGAAAGTCCGCACGGCGGGCGAAGGGCAGATCGCCGTGGAGCAAATGCGCCAGGGGCTGGAGTTGCAGGAGCTGACGCTCGCGCATCGCAAGCGCGAGGACGAGTATTCCGACGAACGCCGCGCCCGGGAGCGCGAGCTGCAGCGGGCAGACCGCCAGTCGGAGATGGAACTGGACAATGCCGAGATGGATGCCCAGATCGAACGCCTGCGCAAGGTCAAGGAGCTCAACCGCGAGGACAAGAAGATGGATTTGGATCACGAGCGCGAGATGGAGCGCCTGAAGCAGGAAGCCCTCGACAAGAAGGCGCGGATGACGGCCGAGCAGCTGATGGCCGTGGCTGCGGGCGAGAACCTCGATTCGCAGGCCGCGGTGAAGTTCGCCGAGTCGTTCTCGGCGGGAAAGAACGCCGAACAGGTGCAGCAGGCCGCCGATGCCCGTATCGCCGATTCGCAGCGCCACGAAGACCGTATGTTGGAGATGATGCGCGAGATGAAGGATATGGCCACGACCATGACCGGGCACATCGTCCAGAACAAGGATGCCGAACGCGACCGTTACCGCGAACGGATGGAACGCCAGGAAGACCGCGTGGACAAGACGCAGGACAGTGCCCTCGAATATGCGACGCGCAACAACCAGCAGGCGGCCGCGAAGCCCCAGGCGCAGGCTCCCCAGTCCGTCGGGCGGGTATGTCCCGACTGCGGTACGGTAGCCGTGCAGGGCGTGCGTTTCTGCGCCAACTGCGGGCGGGATCTCAAATGAGCACGGCCATGGAGAGATACCAGGGAGTAATACTGATCCGGTTGCAGAATGCCGGGTCGAAATCCGAAGGGCATTATGCCTTTCTGGTGCGTGACGACGACATGAGCGTCGTGAAGCTCTGCCGCGAAGGCGCGGTGCCGGCCGACGACCCCTATTTCGTGCCGTTCGACCGGCAGGAGGTCGTCGTCACGGGAACCATGAGCCACGGGTGGCTGGTCGCCTCGGCGGTCGAGCAGGCCGTTGCCGGGGATGAGGCTGATAGTGAAACCGAAGAAAACAACGAACAAGCATGAAAACATGTCCCAAGTGCGGTTACGATAAACTCGCCGATACAGCCCGCTTCTGCCACAAGTGCGGTTGCGACTGCGCTGCGGTGCAGGTGAAACGCACGCCGGCGGCCGAGGCGCCGGAAGCCGCGCCGCTCGTCGGCGATAAGAACCTGATCAATGAAAGTACGATCATCGGCAAGCAGGAGAAATACGAGGCGTCGAATATCACGATCCACAACAACATCACCGAGGATCATTCGCACACGACGATCGTGTGTGCGGTTTCCGGCAAGCGTATCTACTTAGACCACAGTGTCGTGTGCCCGAAGTGCGGCAAGCAGGTGGCGTTGGAATATTATGTCGAGGCGTCGAAGCGCTGCGAGAACTGCGAGCAGCAGGCGCGTGAGGAGTACCGTGCGTTCGTCGTGCGGACGACGGGGGCCGGGCCGCTCGATGCGGCGTGCAAGCAGCAGTTGGATGCCGAAGCGCAGCGGTTGCAGATAGACGCCGCGACGCAGGCTTCGATCCTCAGGGCGCGGCAGCAAAAGCCCGCCGGGAAATCTGCCGAGCTCACCTCCGTGCAGCGTGCCGAACTGGAAGCGGCCGTGTCGCGCCTGATCACGGCGACGGAGCCCGAACCGGCGCAGAAAAGCCTCGAAGCCCTCACCGTGCTGCACGAAAATTCGTCGAACTACGAGGCCGACTACTGGTATTTCCTCGCGCGGGCGGTCGTCTGCCCGGAGGAGTCGGTGAAGGCCTATGAAGAGGAGCTGACCGACGATTACTGGCAGCGGTACTGGGGATTCCTGAGCTATTGCAACACCGGGTCGCCCAAGGGCGGGGCTGCGGTCGACCGCCTGAGGTCGGTGTTCGGCCAGCGCGAGGACGACATCCGGCTGGCCGAGGCGATCTATTACCTTGCCCGGGGATTCGATGCGTTCGAGACCTCGATGCTGGGACGTGCCGGAGAGCTTGCCTCGTCGGTGCGGCGGGAGTACCTTTCCAAGCCGTTGGTGCCCGTCTACGATACCTTGCAGCGGCTTGTCCGCGAAAATATCCGGCTGGAGGAGAAATACACACCGATGGAGACTTTTGTCTTCGTGGATGTTTTCCGTGCCGGGAAGTATATCGAATACCTTTGTGCCGAGCAGGCGCGCAAGGAGCAGGAAGCCCGTGAGGCCGAGGCGAGGCGCGAACAGGAGGCACGCGAGGCCGAGGCGAAGCTGGAGCGCGAACGCCGGGCCGCCGAGCAGGCCCTCCGCCGGAAGCAGGCCGAGCTGTCGGCCGACCGATCCAAACGCATGGAGCAGGAGATGGCGCGCCTGGGCGGTGCGAAGCCCGCGGCGACGCAACAGGCGGATTCGAAAGCCTTTGCGGGCTACGAGACGGTCGTGCCGGGGACGAAGAAGCGGAACTGGGGAAAGACGATCCTGATCGTGGTGGTATGCCTGATCGCACTGATCGGGCTGCTGTTCCTGATTCCGGCTCCCGAATCGCTGCAATAGAGGCTGGGCTGCGGCTGTGGCTGCGGGCCCGTCGGGGGTTTCTGTTCCCGGTCGATGGACTCGGGTTGCGGACTTCGGGGGCGGGCCGTTGCGGCCGACGAAAATAAACCGGGCAGGGTTTTTCCTTGCCCGGTTCGTTATATTCTATTCCGCGGATGCTGTCCGGTGGAGCGGCGGACGCATCTTCGGGTTCAGATTTTGTCCAGTTCCACGGTGAAATGCCGCAGGATCGGGGCTTCGAAGGTGATGCGGTAGCCGGTGGTGATCTCTGCGCGGCGCTCGTAGATGTTGCGGCAGGCCGCGGCGATCACGCGGATGTGGTTGTCCGAGTAGACCCGCCGCGGAATCGCCAGGCGCAGCAGTTCCAGCCGCGGGTAGCGGTTCTCGTGCGTATCGGGGTCGCGGTCGGCGAGGATCGAGCCGATCTCTACGCCTCGGATACCCGCCTCCAAATAGAGCTCCACGGCGAGCGTCTGGGCGATAAACTGTTCCTTCGGCAGGTTGGGGAGCACTTTTTTCGCATCGACGAAGATGGCGTGTCCGCCGGCCGGCCGCTGGTAGGGTACGCCGTATTCGTCGAGCAGGTCGCCCAGCAGTTTCACCTGGCGGATGCGGGCGTCGAGTTGTTCGTATTCGGTATTTTCGTCCAGCCCCACGGCCAGCGCATCCATGTCGCGGCCCGACATGCCGCCGTAGGTCACGTAGCCCTCGAACATGATGCTGAAGGTCATGGCCTGCCTGTAGAGCTCTTCGCTGCGCATGGCCACGAACCCGCCCATGTTCACCACACCGTCCTTCTTGGCCGAGATGGTCATGATGTCGGCATAGGTGTAGATTTCGCGGACGATCTCCTTGATGGTCTTGTCGGCATAGCCCTCCTCGCGGGTCTTGATGAAATAGGCGTTCTCGGCGAAGCGGGCCGAGTCGAGCAGCAGGGGTACGCCATAGCGGCGGCAGACTTCGGCCGTTTCGCGGATGTTGCGCATCGACACGGGCTGGCCGCCGGCCGTGTTGTTGGTGATGGTCAGCACGACGCACGGGACTTTCTCGCGCGGGTTCTCGCGCAGGAGCTTTTCGAGCTTGGCGATGTCCATCTCACCCTTGAACGGCAACTCTTTCTGGGTGTCGGCCGCATCGTCGATCGTGCAGTCCACGGCGTGGCAGCGGCGGAATTCGATGTGCCCTTTGGTGGTGTCGAAGTGGGAGTTGCCCGGGACGATGTCGCCCGCCTTGAGCAGTGCTGAAAAGATCACGTTCTCCGCAGCACGCCCCTGGTGCGTGGGCAGGAAATAGGGCATCCCGAAGATGCTTTCGATCGTCTCCTTGAGCCGGAAATAGGACGAGGCTCCGGCATAGCTTTCGTCGCCGGTCATCATGGCCGCCCACTGGCGGTCGCTCATCGAGCCTGTGCCCGAGTCGGTCAGCAGGTCGATCGTGACCTGGTCGCTGCGCAGCTTGAAAAGGTTGTAGCGGGCTTCGCGGATCCATGCTTCGCGCTCCGCACGGGTGGAGGTGCGGATGGCCTCGGTCATCTTGATCTTGTAAGGTTCTGCATACGGAAGTGTCATAGAAAAGAGCGTTTTAGGTTATAAATTGTTGTTCTTTTCCTCAAAATTATAAAAATATTTTGAGATATTTGACATCGGTATTATATTTGTGTAGACCGGTGTGGATTTTCTTAAACTTTTTTACCGCATGGAAAAGTATCGTTGCACCGTCTGTGAATACATTTACGACCCGGAGTCGGGCGACCCGGAGAACGGCATCGACCCCGGTACGGCTTTCGAAGACCTGCCCGACGATTGGGTATGCCCGGTCTGCGGGGAAGGCAAATGGGCATTCGAACCGCTCGAAGCAAACTAAAACGGGATGGCTATGATTAAGTTCAACCTCATTGTTTCACTTTTAATTTTACCTATTATGGCAACAGACATTGCAGCACAGGCACGGTTTACCCCCAAGGAGCTGCCTTACGCTTACGACGCTCTCGCACCGCAGGTCTCCGAAGAGACGCTGCGTTTCCACCACGACAAGCATTACGTGGGGTATGTGAATAAACTCAACGAGCTGATTCTCGATACGCCTTACGCCCGGCAGCCGCTGGAGGACATCGTCGTTTCGGCCGACGGCGCGATTTTCAACAACGCTGCGCAGATGTGGAATCACGAGTTCTTCTTCGACCAGCTTTCGCCTGATGGCGAGGCGCGTCCGACAGGGGCGTTGCTGAAGGCTATCGACGCGGATTTCGGTTCGTTCGAGCAGTTCAAGGCCCAGATGGAGAAGGCTGCCGTCGGTCTTTTCGGTTCGGGATGGGCATGGCTCGCCGAGGATAAATCGGGCAAGCTGGCCATCGTCACGGAGCAGAACGCCGGCAACCCGATGTGTCACGGCATGAAGCCGCTGATGTGCTTCGACGTATGGGAGCACGCCTACTACATCGACTACCGCAACCGTCGTGCCGACGCCGTCGCCGCCCTCTGGGATCGTATCGACTGGAAGGTCGTCGGAGATCGTTACGAAAAGAAATAAGGGTTTGTTTCTGTTGGAAATGCCGCCTCCGGTTTTCGGGGCGGCATTTTCTTTTGTGCTGCAGGCCATCCCTCCGCGCCCGGCCTTTCGCAGTCGCCCGGGGGAGGGCGGAATATACCGGGCGGGGCTCATTGCCCTGCGCCGGGCGTGTCGCCGAAGTATCCCGCGGATCCGGCTATGAGTATTTTTGTACTCAAAATTCATCATTATGTACGTTTTTTCGTCCATGGATTCCGTTTTCTGCGCGAAAGAGTGTATCTTCGCTGCACGAAAATAGTAAGGTTGAAATGCTGGAGAGGATTCAATATGCTTTGTTCATCTTGCTTTTTGTCTTGGCAGGAAGTTTGGACGGCGCTCAGGTTCAGTCCGGTAGGGCGGTTTCGCAGCCCGACCAGATCCGCCAGTCCAGTCTCCGGATGCCGGTTCCGGCACACAATTGTTTCACGGCGGCAGTTTTCACCTGCGACGCTTCGATCGAAAATCCCGTCCAACCCTCCGCCCAGAAGGCGATCGTCCGCCTGCGCCATGATACCCGGGCCGTGGCGACGGCCTGCGGGCTGTCGTGCCGTCCGGCTTATTCGGGCTGCTTCGACCTGCATCCCAAGCCGGTCGATTATTATGTCTTTTCGCTGGGGCGTATCCTGATTTAGCCGCTTTTCCCGTTCCCGTTTTGCCGCATGTTCCCGGATGAGGATTATTCCCCCGGTGTTGCGTCCGTGTTTTCGTGTTCTGAGTAAATTCGTAAAAACGATAGGTTATGTATTTTACGCTATTGGTGGTCGTCATCCTGACGGCTATTGCGCTGGTCGCAGTCGCGCTGGGTATCGCCCGCGCCATATCGCCGCGCTCGTACAACCCGCAGAAAGGCGAGGCGTACGAGTGCGGTATTCCGACGCGCGGACGGTCGTGGATGCAGTTCAAGGTGGGGTACTACCTGTTCGCGATCCTGTTCCTGATGTTCGATGTGGAGACCGTCTTTCTCTTTTCGTGGGCGGTGGTCGTCCAGGATCTGGGGATTTACGGGCTGGTGAGCATCCTCTTCTTTTTGGTCGTACTGGTTTTGGGCCTTGCATACGCATGGCGGAAAGGAGCTTTGGAATGGAAATAAGGAAGCCGGAGATAAAGGCAATGAAATACGAGGATTTCAATGACAACGAATACCTCGAAAAGATGGCGGCCGAGCTGCGCCGCGAGGGTACGAACGTGATCGTAGGGTGCCTCGACGAATTGATCGAGTGGGGGCGCAGCAACAGCCTCTGGCCGTTGACTTTCGCCACGAGCTGCTGCGGGATCGAGTTCATGGCCGTGGGGGCGGCCCGCTACGACTTTGCCCGGTTCGGGTTCGAAGTGGCCCGCGCCTCCCCGCGCCAGGCCGATTTCATCATGGTGGCCGGGACGATCACCCACAAGATGGCCCCTGTCCTGAAGCGCCTCTACGACCAGATGGCCGACCCGAAGTATGTGATCGCCGTCGGGGGATGCGCCATCAGCGGCGGCCCGTTCAAGAAGTCGTACCATGTGCTGAACGGCGTGGACAAGATACTGCCGGTCGATGTCTATATCCCCGGGTGCCCGCCGCGCCCCGAGGCGATGCTCTACGGGCTGATGCAGTTGCAGCGCAAAGTGAAATTACAGCGGTTTTTCGGCGGGGTGAACAAGCAGATCGGCAAGCAGGAGTACGAAGAGCTGCTTCGCCGGGATCTGACGGCCGAAAAGAACGATTTGAACGTGGAAGGAGGAGAAAAACAATGAATATCAGAGAGAAAATAACGGCCTGGGAACCCGGGGCCGTGTGGTCGGAGGCCGGGGACGGGATGTTCACCGTCCCGGTGGAGAAATTCCACGCCCTGGCTGCACGCCTGAGGGCCGAGGGATTCGATTTCCTGCGCAGCCTGACGGGCATGGACTGGGGCGAAGAGGGGTTCGGGGCGGTCTACCACCTCGAAGCCACCGCGACGGGCGAGAATGTCGTGTTGCGGACGCTGACCCCCAGCCGCGAGAAGTGCGGGCTGCCTTCGGTCTGCGACCTGTGGAAGGCCGCGGAACTGAACGAGCGCGAAGTCTTCGACTATTTCGGCATCGGTTTCCTGAACCACCCCGACATGCGGCGCCTGTTCCTGCGCGACGACTGGGTGGGGCACCCCCTGCGTAAGGATTACGACCCGGGGCTCAACCCGTTGCGCATGACCAACGAAGTGTCGAAGGACAGCGCCCCGAGCTTCGAACTGACGGCGGACGGCAGCTTCATCCGCCACCGCAACGTCTTGTTCGAGGAGGACGAATATGTCATCAACATCGGCCCGCAGCACCCCGCCACGCACGGCGTGCTGCGTTTCCGCGTGTCGCTCGAAGGCGAGATCATCCGCAAGCTCGACGTGCATTGCGGTTACATCCACCGCGGCATCGAGAAGATGTGCGAAAGCCTGACCTACCCCCAGACGCTGGCGCTTACCGACCGCCTCGACTACCTCGGGGCGTCGCAGAACCGCCATGCGCTCTGCATGTGTATCGAGAAGGGGTTGGGTGTGGAGGTGTCCGAGCGCGTGCAGTACATCCGCACGATCATGGACGAGTTGCAGCGTATCGATTCGCACCTGCTGTTCTTTGCCTGCCTCTGCATGGATATGGGGGCCCTGACGGCCTTTTTCTATGGGTTCCGCGACCGTGAGAAGGTGCTCGACATCCTGGAGCAGACCACCGGCGGGCGCCTGATCCAGACTTATAATACGATCGGCGGCGTGCAGGCTGACATCCATCCCGATTTCGTACGGCGCGTGAAGGAGTTTATCGCCTACATGCGCCCGACGCTGCGCGAGTACCACGAGGTGTTCACGGGGAACGTCATCGCCCGGGAACGCCTGAAAGGCACCGGCGTGCTGACCCGCGAAGACGCCATCTCGTTCGGTGCCACGGGCGGTACGGGGCGTGCCTCGGGCTGGGCGTGCGACGTGCGCAAGCGCCATCCCTACGCCATGTACGGCAAGGTGGATTTCGAGGAAGTGCTCTACGACGAGGGCGACTGTTTCGCCCGTTACATGGTGCGTATGCGCGAGATCGAACAGAGCATGGACATCATCGAACAGTTGATAGACAACATTCCGGAAGGCGAATACCAGTTGAAGATGAAGCCCGTGATCCGCATACCCGAAGGCAGCTACTACGCCGCCGTCGAGGGCAGCCGCGGGGAGTTCGGGGTCTTCATCGAGAGCCGCGGGGAGAAGTCGCCCTACCGCATGAAGTTCCGCTCGACGGGACTTCCGCTCGTGTCGTGCCTCGAAACCATTGCGCGGGGGACGAAGATCGCCGACCTGATCGCTATCGGCGGTACGCTGGACTACGTCGTGCCCGATATAGACAGGTAGCCGGATGTCGCTTCCGGGTTTATAAGCCCCTCCCCTTGGGGTGGGAGCGGGATAAAAAAGGAAAAACTTACAGATATGTTTGATTTTAGTATAGTAACGAGCTGGATTCACGGGCTGCTCACGTCGCTGATGCCCGTGGGGCTGGCGGTCTTCCTGGAGTGCGTGATCGTCGGTGTCTGCCTGCTGCTGATGTACGCGGTGATCGCCATCCTGATGATCTTCATGGAGCGTAAGGTCTGCGCGGCGTTCCAGTGCCGCCTGGGGCCCGTGCGCGTGGGGCCGTGGGGTACGTTGCAGGTGATCTGCGACGTGTTCAAGATGCTCACCAAGGAGATCATCACCATCCGCCGCTCGGACAGGTTCCTCTACAACCTCGCGCCCTACATCGTCATCCTGGCGTCGGTGCTGGCTTTCGCCTGCCTGCCGGTGAACAAGGGGCTCGAAGTGCTGGACTTCAACGTGGGCGTCTTCTTCCTGATGGCGGCCTCGTCGATCGGCGTGGTCGGCATCCTGCTGGCGGGGTGGAGCTCCAACAACAAGTATTCGCTCATCGGCGCCATGCGAAGCGGTGCGCAGATGATCTCGTACGAGCTGTCGATCGGGCTGTCGATCCTGACGATCGTCGTGCTGACCGATACGATGCAGTTCTCGGAGATCGTCGCCCGCCAGGCCGACGGCTGGTTCATCTTCAAGGGGCATGTCCCGGCGCTGGTCGCCTTCGTGATCTACCTGATCGCGGGCAACGCCGAGGTCAACCGCGGGCCGTTCGACCTCCCGGAGGCCGAGTCGGAGCTGACGGCAGGGTACCACACCGAGTATTCGGGTATGCACTTCGGCCTGTTCTACGTCGCCGAGTTCGTCAACCTGTTCGTCGTCTCGGGCGTTGCGGCCACCATCTTCCTCGGGGGATGGATGCCGCTGCACATCCCCGGCTGGGAGGGCTTCAATGCCGCCATGGACTATATCCCCGGCTTCGTCTGGTTCTTCGGCAAGGCGTTCTTCGTGGTGTGGCTGCTGATGTGGATCAAGTGGACCTTCCCGCGCCTGCGTATCGACCAGATACTGACGCTGGAATGGAAATATCTGGTGCCGATCGGGCTGGCAAACCTGCTGCTGATGGTCATCGTCGTCGTATTTAAACTGCATTTTTAGTCATGAGTAGCTATATCAAAGGACTTTTCCACGGGTTGGGAACCTTGCTGACGGGTATGAAGGTGACCGGGCGGGAGTTCTTCACCAAGAAGGTCACCGAGCAATACCCCGAGAACCGGGCCACGCTCAAGATGTTCGACCGTTTCTGCGGCGAGCTGACCATGCCCCACGATGCCGGGGGGAAGAACAAGTGCATCGCCTGCGGCCTCTGCCAGTCGGCATGTCCCAACGAAACCATCCGTATCACCACCGAGATGGTCACCGATCCCGAGACGGGCAAGTCGAAACGCCGCCTGGTGCTTTACCAGTACGACCTGGGGTCGTGCATGTTCTGCCATCTGTGCGTCAACGCCTGCCCGACGGGGGCCATCCGTTTCTCGACCGATTTCGAACACGCGGTATACACGCGCGGGAAGCTGGTCAAAACCCTGAACAAACAATAAGCCATGGAGATAACACTCGAATTAATCGTCTTTACGGTGTTGGCGGTCTTTACGGCCGTGAGTGCCGTGCTGGCCGTGACGACCAAGCGTATCCTGCGCGCGGCGACCTACCTGTTGTTCGTGCTGTTCGGTACGGCGGGCATCTATTTCCAGCTGAACTATTCGTTTCTGGGCGCCGTGCAGCTGCTGATCTATGCCGGCGGCATCACGGTGCTGTACGTATTCTCGATCCTGCTGACCTCGAGCCAGGGCGACAAGTCGGAGGACATAAAGGGCTACAAGCTGTTCGTGGGGCTGGCGGCGACGCTGCTGAGCCTCGGGGTATGCCTCTACGTGACGCTCCGGCACGATTTCATGCCGTCGCATTTCGTCCACGGCGAACTGGACGTGCAGACGATCGGCCACGCGCTGATGAGCAGCGGCAAATACGGCTACGTGCTGCCGTTCGAGGTCATCAGCATCCTGTTGCTGGCCTGCATCGTCGGCGGAATCCTCATCGCACGCAAACGCTAAAAAGAGTACGACTATGATACACATGGAATATTACCTCGTCCTCTCCACGATCATGATGTTCGTGGGAATCTACGGGTTCGTGACGCGCCGCAACCTGCTCGCGATGCTGATCTCCGTCGAACTGATCCTCAATTCGGTCGACATCAATTTCGTCGTATTCAACCGCTTCCTGTTCCCCGAACAGCTGGAGGGATTCTTCTTCACGCTATTCGCCATCGGCATCAGCGCCGCCGAAACGGCCGTCGCAATCGCCATCATCATCAACATCTACCGGAACCTGCGCAACATCGGGGTGAAGAGCCTGCGGGAAATGAAGTGGTAACGATTCTGAAAAAACGATTGTTATGGAATATACGATCCTTATCCTGCTGCTGCCGCTGCTGAGCTTCCTCTTCCTGGGGCTGGCCGGCATGAAGCTCAAGCCCGTCGTCGCGGGCGCCATAGGCACGGCGGTGCTGGCCGTAGTGGCGTTGCTGAGCTATTGTACGGCGTTCGAGTATTTTTCCGCAGGGCGCGACGCCGCGGGGGTGTTCCCCACGCTCGTGCCGTGGAACACGGTATGGCTGCCGATCAGCCGGACGCTGCATATCGACCTGGGCATCCTGCTCGACCCGATTTCGGTGATGATGCTCGTGGTGATCTCGACCGTCTCGCTGATGGTGCACGTCTACTCGCTGGGCTACATGAAGGGCGAGCGGGGGTTTCAGCGTTACTATGCCTTCCTGTCGTTGTTCACGATGAGCATGATGGGGCTGGTGGTGGCTACCAACATCTTCCAGATGTACCTCTTCTGGGAATTGGTGGGCGTAAGCTCCTACCTGCTCATCGGTTTCTATTACACGAAGAAGGAGGCGGTCGCGGCCTCGAAGAAGGCATTTATCGTGACGCGCTTCGCCGACCTGGGGTTCCTCGTCGGCATCCTCTTCTACGGGTACTATGCCGGGACGTTCTCCTTCACGCCCGACGTGCAGCTGCTGGCTGCCGCCGGTGCGATGATCCCGCTGGCGCTGGGGCTGATGTTCATCGGCGGCGCGGGCAAGAGCGCCATGTTCCCGCTGCATATCTGGCTGCCCGACGCCATGGAGGGCCCGACGCCCGTGTCGGCGCTGATCCATGCCGCGACGATGGTCGTGGCGGGCGTCTACCTCGTGGCGCGCATGTTCCCGCTCTTTGTCGGCTATGCGCCCGAGGTGCTGCACTGGACGGCCTATATCGGGGCCTTTACGGCGCTTTATGCCGCCGTCGTGGCCTGCGTGCAGAGCGACATCAAGCGTGTGCTGGCGTTCAGTACCATTTCGCAGATCGGCTTCATGATCGTGGCGCTGGGCGTCTGCACCTCGGCCGATCCCCATACGGGCGGACTGGGGTACATGGCCTCGATGTTTCACCTCTTCACGCACGCCATGTTCAAGGCGCTGCTGTTCCTCGGCGCCGGGTGCATCATCCATGCCGTGCATTCCAACGAGATGTCGGCCATGGGCGGCCTGCGCCGATACATGCCCGTGACGCATGCGACGTTCCTCATCGCCTGCCTGGCCATCGCGGGCATCTGGCCCCTGAGCGGTTTCTTCTCGAAGGACGAGATCCTGACGGCGTGCTTCGCCTTCAGCCCCGTGATGGGGTGGGTGATGACCGGGATCGCCGGCCTGACGGCGTTCTACATGTTCCGCCTCTATTACAACATCTTCTGGGGACGCGAAAACCGTGAACTTCATGCGGCGCACAGGCCGCATGAGGCTCCGCTGACGATGACCTTGCCGCTGCTGTTCCTATCTGCGGTGACCTGCGTGGCGGGGTTCATTCCTTTCGGGAAGCTGGTCAGCAGCGACGGGACGGCGTATGCGATCCATATCGACCGGGGCGTGGCGGGCGTGAGCCTCTGCGTGGCTGCCGCGGCCATCGCGTTGGCGACGTGGATGTACCTGCGCGAGCGCCAGACGGTGGCCGATGCCTTGGCAACGCGCTTCAGGGGGCTGCATAAGGCGGCCTACCACCGTTTCTATATCGACGAGGTTTACCAGTTCGTCACCCACCGGGTGATCTTCGCCTGCATTTCGGCACCGGTCGCATGGTTCGACCGTCACGTGGTGGACGGCCTGATGAACCTCCTGGCCCGGGTGACCAACGGCGCGGCGTATGTGATCCGCGACATGCAGAGCGGCAGCGTGCAGCGTTACTGCATCTGGTTCCTCGGCGGTGCGCTGGGCCTTACGATCTTCTTGCTTTTAATCTGCTAAAACGTAGCTGTTATGAATATGTTATCACTGTTTCCCGCCATCCCGGTGCTGATGCTGCTGGGGCTCTGGCTCTCGAAGTCCACACGGCAGGTGCGTGCCGTGATGGTGGCGGGTTCCTCGCTGCTGTTGGCGCTGGCGGTGGTGCTGGTGTTCCGCTACCTCGGCCTGCGCGAGGCGGGCGAGCAGGCCGCCATGCTCTTTACCGAAAGCCATGTGTGGTATGCGCCGCTCAATATCCACTATGCCGTGGGGGTCGACGGCATTTCGGTTGCTATGCTGCTGCTGTCGGCCATCATCGTGTTTACGGGGACGTTCGCCTCGTGGCGGATGCAAACGCAGGTGAAGGAGTATTTCCTCTGGTTCTGCCTGCTGAGCGTGGGTGTCTTCGGATTCTTCGTTTCGGTCGACCTCTTCACGATGTTCATGTTCTACGAGGTGGCGCTGATCCCGATGTACCTGCTGATCGGCGTGTGGGGCAGCGGCCGCAAGGAGTATGCCGCCATGAAACTGACGCTGATGCTCATGGGCGGTTCGGCGCTGCTGCTGATCGGCATCCTGGGCATCTACTTCGGTGCCGGGGCTACGACGATGAATATCCTGGAGATCGCGCAGCTGCATAACATTCCCCTGGCGCAGCAATATATCTGGTTCCCGCTGGTCTTCGTCGGGTTCGGCGTGCTGGGTGCCCTGTTCCCCTTCCATACGTGGAGCCCCGACGGCCATGCTTCGGCCCCGACGGCCGTGTCGATGCTCCATGCCGGCGTGCTGATGAAGCTGGGCGGCTACGGTTGTTTCCGCGTGGCGATGTACCTCATGCCCGAAGCGGCGCACGAGCTGAGCTGGATATTCATCGCCCTGACGACGATCTCGGTCGTGTACGGCGCCTTCGCGGCCTGCGTGCAGACCGACCTCAAATACATCAACGCCTACTCGTCGGTGTCGCACTGCGGGCTGGTATTGTTCGCCATCCTGATGATGAACACCACGGCCGGCACGGGCGCCGTGCTGCAGATGCTGAGCCACGGCCTGATGACGGCACTCTTCTTTGCGCTGATCGGCATGATCTACGGCCGCACGCATACGCGCGACGTGCGCGAACTGAGCGGGCTGATGAAGGTGATGCCCTTTCTGGCGGTGGGCTACGTCATCGCGGGCCTGGCGAACCTGGGCCTGCCCGGCCTGAGCGGGTTCGTCGCCGAGATGACGATCTTCAACGGCGCGTTCATGGACAACGACACGTTCCACCGTGTGGTGACGATCATCGCCTGCACGTCGATCGTCATCACGGCGGTCTACATCCTGCGGGTGGTCGGGAAGATACTCTACGGCACCTGTACCAACGAAGCGCATCTCCGGCTCTCCGACGCCACGTGGGACGAACGCCTGTCGGTCGTCTGCCTCGTCGTCGCCATCGCCGGCATGGGGCTCGCGCCGCTGTGGGTGAGCGACATGATCCGGGGCAGCGTTTCGGAGATCATTACACACTTAATGAATTAAGCGACTATGGATTACAGCAATATATTCTCGTACATGCAGGCCGAAGTGACGCTCATCGCGGTGATCGTCCTGCTGTTCCTCTATGACCTGATCGCCGGGGAGCGCGGAAGGCGCTGGTTTTCGGCGGTGGCCTGCGGGCTGCTCGCGGTGCAGGTGCTGGCCAATGTCGTTCCGGGGACGGCGGGCGAGGTATTCGGCGGCATGTTCTGCTATGTGCCGATGCACACCGTCGTCAAGAGCGTGCTGGCCATCGGGGCGCTCATCGTCTGCCTGCAGGCCGGTACGTGGCTGCGGCGCGACGACACGGCCCACAAACAGGGCGAATTCTACATCCTGCTGCTTTCGACGCTGCTGGGCATGTATTTCATGGTCGGGGCGGGCAATTTCCTGCTCTTCTTCCTGGGCATGGAACTGGCTTCGGTGCCGATGGCCTGCCTGGTGGCGTTCGACAAGTACAAGCACCATTCGGCCGAAGCGGGTGCGAAATACATCCTCTGCGCCCTGTTCGCGAGCGGTCTGATGCTCTACGGTATCTCGTTCTTCTACGGGACGACGGGGACGCTCTATTTCGACGATATGGCGGCGCGCATTACGGGGTCGCCGTTGCAGGTCATGGCGATGGTCTTCTTCTTCGCCGGGCTGGGGTTCAAGATTTCGCTCGTGCCGTTCCATCTCTGGACGGCCGATACCTACCAGGGTGCGCCGACGGCCGTGACTTCCTACCTCTCGGTCGTGTCGAAGGCCTCGGCGGCGTTCGTGCTGATGACCGTGCTGATGAAGGTCTTCGGCCCGATGGTCGAGCAGTGGCAGACATTGCTCTATGCCGTGACGGTGCTTTCGATCACGGTCGCCAACCTTTTCGCCATCCGGCAGACCGACCTGAAGCGTTTCATGGCCTTCTCGTCCATCTCGCAGGCCGGCTATATCATGCTGGCCGTGATCGGCGGCAGCGCCATCGGGATGACTTCGCTCGTGTTCTACGTGCTGGTATACATGGCGGCCAACCTCGCCGTTTTCGGCATCATTTCGACCATCGAACAACATAGCGGCGGCAAGGTCGGGCTGGCCGATTACAACGGGCTTTACCGTACCAACCCCAAATTGGCCTTGATGATGACCCTGGCGCTCTTCTCGCTGGCAGGCATCCCGCCTTTTGCCGGGTTCTTCTCGAAGTTCTTCGTCTTCGCAGCAGCATTCAAGGGTGGTTTCCACCTGCTGGTGTTCATCGCGCTTGTCAATACGGTGGTTTCGCTCTATTACTACCTGCTGGTCGTGAAGGCGATGTATATTACGCCCAACGAAGAGCCGATCGCACCGCTGCGCAGCGACCGCTATACGCGCCTCAGCCTTGCGCTCTGCATGGCGGGGATTTTGCTGCTGGGTGTCTTCAGCGTGGTTTACGACAGTATCAACGTATTCTCGTTCGGGCTTTAGACGGACGGACGACGGGTAAGGGGGGCACTTGCTTTAGCAAGTGCCCCCCCCCTTTATTCGTGCGGTATTCCGCGGTGCTTTTGGGAATGTGCATTCCGAAAACGGGAAGTTGGCCGGCCATCTTCCCGTTTGCAGGGCGGCGGTTTTTCAGCCCTTGTTTTCCCGTTCGAGGCCGAGCAGGTAGGCCTTGGCCTCCAGCCCGCCCGCATAGCCGACCAAAGTGCCGCCGCTGCCGACTACGCGGTGGCAGGGAACGACGATGGCGATCGGGTTGCGGTTGTTGGCCATGCCCACGGCGCGGCAGGCCGTCGGACGGCCGATCTGTGCGGCGATCTGCTTGTAGCTGCGGCTCTCGCCATAGGGGATCGTCCGCAGGGCATCCCATACGGCCCGCTGGAACGGGGTGCCTTCGGGCGCCAGCGGGAGGGTGAAGGCACGGCGTCTGCCTGCGAAATATTCGGTCAGCTCCGCCGCAGCCTGCCGGAGCAGGGGTGTGAATGCCTCGGGCGTGCCTTCGGGTGCCTGTTCTTCCGCCGGGCCGCATGCGTGCGCAAAGAAAATGCGCGTCACGGCGTCGTCCGAAGCTGCGATGCCGACTCTGCCGACGGGTGTCCCGATATAAACGATCCGTTCCATGACAGGGCGGTTCAGAGGTGTTCGAGCGTATATTCGATCATCTTCTGCCGGACATTGGCCGTGTCGTCGGGCTGCATCGAATGGTTCTGGTCGGGGTAGACCATCATGTCGTACTGCTTGCCGCAGCGGTTCAGGGCACGTGCCATCTCCACGCTGTTCTGGAAGTGGACATTGTCGTCGGCCGTGCCGTGGATGATGAGCAGGCGGGTCTTGGTGTCGTCGAGCATCCGGGCGAAGTTGATCGGGGAGTTGTCGTCGTAGCCTGCGGCGTTGTACTGCGGCAGGTTGTTGTAGATTTCGGTGTAGATCGAGTCGTAGTAGCGCCACGAAGTGACGGGGGCCACGGCGATCGCCATGCGGAATAGCCCGTGGCCTTTCATCGCGCAGCCCAGTGCCATGAACCCGCCGTACGACCAGCCGTAGATGCCGATGCGTGCAGGGTCGACGTAGGGCTGTGAAGCCATGTAGCGGGCGAACGAGAGCTGGTCTTCGACCTCCTGCGCCCCGAGGCGCCCGTAGGTCGATTTCTTGAACTTCTCGCCCCGGAACCCTGTGCCCCGGCCGTCGGCGCAGACCACGATGTAGCCTTTGTCCGTGAGCGCATCCTCCCAGTCGAGCGACCAGCGGTCGCTTACCGACTGCGAGCCGGGCCCCGAATACTGGGTCAGCAGCACGGGGTAACGCTGCGATGCATCGAAGCCGCGGGGCTTGACGATGTAGGCATTGAGCGTGTCGCCGCGCTCGGTCGTGAAGGTGAAGAACTCCCGGACGGGGCGCTGTACGGCCGCCAGCTCTTCGCGGAGTTTGCGGCTGTCGGCCAGCGTGCGGATGGGGTTGCCTTCGTTGTCGCAGACTTCGACCCGGTTGGGGGTCGTGGCGTTGGAGAAGGTCGAGATGTAGTATTTCATCCCGGCACTCGGGGCGATGGCGTAGTAGCCCTCGCCGGTCGTCAGACGGCGCTTGTCCTTGCCGTCGAGCCGTACGCTGTACAGGTTGCGGCGCAGCGGAGAGGTCTCGGTCGAGAGGTACCAGACCCGTTTGCCGTCGGTGCCGATCACGTCGGTCACCTCCCAGTCGCCTTTGGTTACCTGGGCGAGCAACCCCTTGCGGATGCTGTAAAGGTAGAGGTGCATGTAGCCCGTGTGTCCCTCCTGCCGCACGAGGAAGCGGTCGCCGTCGATGAAGGTGACGGTCTTGTCATTCACGCGCTCGACGTATTGCTGCGAGCGTTCGTCATAGATCGTGCGCTGGGCACCGTTGGGCTCGCAGAGGATCACCTCGAAGGTGTTCTGCCTGCGGTTGAGGCGGAAGTAGTAGAGCCGGCCGTCGGGTGTCCAGCCGATGCGGGGAATGTACTGGTCGGCCTCGCCGCCCGTGTCGATGCGCTCCCGGGCCCCTGTCGCAAGGTCGCAGACCCACACTTCGACCGTGGAGTTGCGCTCCCCGGCCTTGGGGTATTTGAACGAATAGGCCTGGTTGTAGAGTTTGCCGTCGAAGCGCATCATCTCCATCAGGGGCACTTCCGATTCGTCGAAGCGCAGGTAGGCGATGCGGCGGCTGTCGGGCGAGAAGGCATAGGCCTTCGTGAAGCCGAACTCCTCCTCGTAGACCCAGTCCGTGGTGCCGTTGATGACCGAGTTCCACGCCCCGTCGTCGGTGATGCGGCGCGTGCGCCTGGCTGCCGTGTCGTAGACATAGAGGTCGTTGCGGTCGGAATAGGCGATCAGCTTGCCGTCGGGCGAGAACGAGGCGTCGCGCGGGGCTTCGGCCTCGCGGAGTACGGGCATCAGGCTGTTGCCCGAGGCCAGGAAATAGTCGGTCGTGTAGGAGTGGCGGTAAATCGGCCTGGCGCCCGAGGCGATGAGTATCTGCCGTTCGTCGGGCGAGAAGGCGTAGTCCGTGACGACGAGGTTGGCCGTCGGCTTGGGGAGCATGTTCTCGCCCTGTCCTGCCGTGGCGTAGCCGTAACGGACGATGTTGTTGCCTTCGAGGATGGTATAGTGTTCGCCGTCGGCCATCGAACGGATGCCGCGGACGGTTTCGTTCATCGAGCGCAGGCGTGCGATCTCGGCATATTCGCCCCGCGCCTGTACCGTACCTGTGCCGACCGCTGCGGCTGCGAGGAGTGTGAAAAGTTGTGCCTTCACGTGGGAACCGGGTTTAAATGTCCTCTACTTCGAAATCATAGCCGAGGCGTTTGCCCGTGACGAATTTCGAGTTGTCCATCTTGGTGTTGAACTGGTCGACCGTCACGCGCTTGTTGTCCTCGTAGGGCGGCATCAGCAGGTCGAAGTTCAGGGCGAACCAGATCGCCGGCTCGAGGATGGCGATCAGGGCTTCGCGGTCGATCTCGGCCTTGCCGAAGTTCATCGCCCGCATCGAGGTCTGCTGTTTGCCCTCGACGAAATAGCGGCGCTCGCGGTTGATGAAGATACGCCCGATGAGGTATCCCTCGTCGGCGTTGCGGTTGAACTTGAACGAGTCGGAGAGGAAATTGTAGATGTTGATCAGGCCGCAGTAGGAATTCTCGCGGTCGGACTGTACGTAGGGGTTCTGCCAGATCAGGTGGTTGGCGTCGAATTCGAAGACGTCGGTGTGCATCTGGAAAATGAGGATGTCGTTGGCCACCTGCAGCTGCGCCTCGAATTTTCCGCGGTCGCGGTATTCGAGCCTGACGCGGCGGTCGAGTTTGCCGTCGAGTTCGTCGTCCATCTCCGATGCCATTTCGAGCAGCGTCTCCTTCAGTTCGTTGAAGGCTGCGAAGGTGTTGTCGAAGACCCGTTGTTTGAGGGTCGACTTGCGGATGATCGTATCCAGGATCTTGCTTCTGAGCGGTGTCGTTTCCATGCTATGCTGTTTTTATTTTATGCGTATCTGTTGCCCCTTTTCGAGTGTGCTGCCGGGCTTGAGGCGGTTGAGCTTCTCGATCGAACGGGTGCGGATGGCGTAGGACTGGCCTACGGCATAGGCCGTTTCGCCCTGGCGGCAGATGTGGGTGTGGGCATTGCCCTCCCAGCGCTTCTTCTTGCGCTCGATGTAGACCACCTCGTCGGTCATCGGCTGTGCCTTCTTGTCCTTTAGGTCGTTGAACTTACGCAGGTTGCGTGCCGAAATGCGGAACTTCTGCCCGATATTCTCGAACGTGTCGCCCTCCTTGGCCAGCACGTAGTGTACGCCGTTGGTCTGGTAGACATTGTAGCCGTTGTGGGCGTTGATCGTCACCCGGTAGTTGTCCGGGTCGATGGCCGACGAAGATCCGGAAACCGGTTCGACGCTGCTCTGGTCGGCGAACCACCCTTCGGGATCGGTTACCTTGCGTCCCATGCGCGAGGCGTAGAGCCGCTCGCCGTCGGGCCGGTCGAGCAGGTAGAGCTGGTTCTCCTCGATGATGCGCGTGAGCCGCTGCGCGTAGTCGGGCGCCGTGGCGTAGCCGGCGGCTTTGAGCCCCCGTGCCCAGCTCTTGTAATCGTCGGACGAGTAGGCGAACAGCGAGTCGTAGCGTGGCTGCGAATCGAGGAATTCGGCATGGTCCCTGTACGACGCCTCGACCGAGGGGTAGCTGCGGAAGCACTCCCCCTTGGCGTCGTCGTCGTAATAGACCTTGTCGCCCGTCCAGTTGCGTTTGCACTTGATGCCGAAATGGTTGTTCGATTGCAGCGACAGCCAGCTGTTGCCGCAGTCGGACTCGAGGATGCCCTGCGCCATGGTGATGCTGGCGGGGATGCCGTACCGCTCCATGTGGGCCACGGCGATGGATTTGTAACGGTCGATATATTCCTCGCGGGTCTGCCGCACCTGTGCCGGGAGGCTTTGCAGGGCTATCAGTAGGATTCCTGCGAGCGATATTGCTTTTTTGGAAAAATTCATTATCTTTGTTTAATCTTTATGGACAAAGGTATGATTTTCCTGTGAGAATTACAATATAAAATGCACTGCTGAGCTATGTTTACCGAAACCGCAAACGAGATCTTCAACCGTGCCATCGGGGATTACCACCGCTGGGACGATGTGGATCACCCGATCGAAAATCCCTATGAGCCGGGCTCGCTCGAACACCTGTTATACCATAAGAACTGGATCGACACCGTGCAGTGGCATCTGGAGGATATTATCCGCGACCCGCAGATCGACCCTGTGGCCGCGCTGGCCATCAAACGCCGCATCGACAAGTCGAACCAGGATCGTACCGACATGGTGGAATATATCGACTCGTACCTGCTCGACAAATACAGGGACGTGGAACCCCGGCCCGATGCCAGGCTCAATACCGAGACCCCGGCGTGGGCTATCGACCGTCTGTCGATCCTGGCGCTGAAGATTTACCACATGGCACGGGAGGCCGAACGTACGGACGTCGGCGATGCCCACCGCGCGGCGTGCCGCAAGAAACTCGACGTGTTGCTGGCGCAGCAGGTCGACCTCTCGGGGGCGATCGAAGAGCTGATCGGGGACATCGAGGCCGGCCGCAAGTATATGAAGACCTATAAGCAGATGAAGATGTATAACGACCCGGCGTTGAACCCGGTGCTTTATGGGCAGAAAAAATAAGAGACTTCCGCGTCATCTGGTCGTTTTCCGGACTTCGGCGATGGGGGATGTGGCGATGCTGGCGCATGCGCTGCGGGCTTTGAAGGAGGCCTATCCCGACCTGAGGGTGACGGTAGCGACAAGACCCGTGTTTCGAGCCTTTTTTACAGGGCTCGATCTCGGTTTTATGGATGTAGATATCAAGGGTGTGCACCACTCCCTGCGGGGAATGTGGCGCCTGGCCGCCGATGCGCGGCGCCTGGGGGTGGATGCCGTGGCCGACGTGCACGGCGTGCTGCGCTCGGTGATGTTCCGCACCGCCCTGTGGCTGCGCGGAGTCCCCGTGGCGGCCATCGAGAAGGGGCGCGAGGAGAAAAAGGAGTTTATCCGCAAAGGTGGCCGTGACGTGAAGCCCGCCAAGCATACCGTCGTCCGCTATTGCGACGTGTTCCGGAAACTGGGGTTCGTGTTCGACGACCCCGTGCCGGCCCTGCGGCGCTGCCGTCCCAACCCGATGGGGGAGAAGACGGGTACCTGGATCGGCTTCTCGCCGTTTTCGGCGCAGCAGGGGAAAACCTATCCCACGGCGCTCGGGCGGGAGGCGGTGCGTCTGTTGGCCGAACGCTACGACCGGGTGTTCATACACAGCGGAGGCGGAGCCGAAGCGGAGTTCGCGCGGGAAATGGAGCGTGCGTACCCCAATGTGACGGCGCTGTTCGGACGGGTCGGGATAGACGGCGAATTAGACCTGATTGCCAACCTGGACTGCGTGGTGGCGATGGATTCGCTCGTCATGCACATGGCCTCGCTTGTGGCGACGCCCGTAGTGTCGGTATGGGGTGCTACCCATCCCGGGCTGGGGTTCTTCGGCTATGGTTGCGACCCGCGCGGCATCCTGCAGGCCGATATGGAATGCCGTCCCTGTTCGGTCTTCGGGAACAAGCCGTGCCGTTACGGGGATTACCGCTGCCTGTATGCCGTGACGCCCGCCATGATTGCGGAGCGGGTGGCCGAAATGGTCGGTGAATAGGTTCGCCGTGGATATGCAAACAGCCCTCCGGATCAGGGGGGCTGTTTTTTTTGTGATGTTTGCGGGGGGGGGACTGTGCCGGGCACCTTTTCAGGACTGCCCCTTTATTTCCGCGGACGGGCGACGATGCCGTTCGGTACGGCGCGTTCGCCGGCATGGTCGAAGCGGCGGTTGTCGCTGGGGTGGCTGACCACCCCTTCCTGTGCCGTCCAGAGTGCCGAAGAACCGCCGCCGTCGAGGTTGAGGGCGTCCGTGAGCCCCAGCAGGCGGGCGATGTAAGCCGTTTCGGCGATCGTAGCACCGGCGGCCTGACCTTTGGCGCGGCCGTCGATCACGGCCATCACCACCTCGCCGTTCGGGCGCTTGCCGATCAGCGAACGCGGGTGTCGGTGGGTATAGAAGCTGTCGCCGGAGTCGTATTCGATGATCTTGCCTCCGCTGACCAGTAGGGGGCCGGCTGCGAGCGCCGCGCGGTAGCGGCGGGCTATGCGGGGGTATTGGGTGGTGTCGCAGGCGAAAATGGCGACGTCGTGACCCTGTTTGTCCCGGATGGCGATGATGCCGTTGGTACGCATGAGTTCGCCGGGCGTCGTGCGGCCCAATACCCGGCAGTCGACCATCACGAAGGTGATGGGCGTAAAGGTTTTCATGTTGAAATAGCTGCCGTTGATGGCTGCTGTGGCGTCGGCGGCTTCGCCCATGCGGCCTGTGGTTTCACCCTTGCCGTCGAGCTGTACGATCTGCGTGGCGAAGTGCCGTGCGGGGTAGCTGACGACCGAGATGCTCTGCCGCGAACCGAACATCTCGACCTGGGCGTGGCGGCACTCGGCACCCCGGCCGAGGTCGGTGGTATGCCAGTCGGCGGTGACGAAGGCGATGGAGTCGCCGGGCGTCTGTGCCGCGGCGGGGAGGGTGAACAGTAGCAGCAGGGCTGCGAGGAGTATTCTGGCCATAGTTGCAGTGTGGTTGACGGATGCAAATTTAACGAATAAACCGGTTCGGCAAGCCGTTTCCCGGAACTGTTTGCGGGGCGGGGCGCGTTTTGTGCCGGGCGATCGTCCCGGCAGCCCGGGCTGCCCGTCCTGCAAGGCTTGTAGTGTCCGCCCGGTAAAGCTTGTGGCGCCCGCTCTGCAAGGCTTGTGGTTGCCTCCTTCGAAAACTTGTGGTGCCCGTCCGGTTGAAAACGGTGGGCGTCCTCCGGCCAATAAAACGCGCGCCCTCCGGGATTGCGGAAGGCGCGTGTGACCGCAGGGGGCTGCGGCTATTCGTTGGCTTTGGTGTAGACGGCGCCGTTGCCCTCGATCGTCAGCGTATAGATACCGTCGGCGTCCTTGGCGATGGTGGCCGTTTCGGTGAATTCGATCGGGGAGCCCGACCCTTCGCTCACGCCCTTGAGCAGGATTTTGCCGGCTTCGCCCTGCAATTCCCACGACGCGTAGCGCAGCGTGGCCATGTTGATCGACTGCGCCTCTCCTTCGACCATGATCCGGATACCCATGACGCCATCGGGGTCGATCGGGTCGGGCATCGTCCAATTGCCGACAGCCTCGGCATAGGTGGGGTCGGTGGCCACTTTCGAGGCGGCCGCGCCCTCTTCGAGTTTGCCGCTGTAATTGACCGTGACGGGCGCTCCCAGCAGCAGGCCGTTGGCCTCGCTCTTGTCGGCGTCCATGGTCGAGAAGGTGAATGTTCCCTCGGCGTTTTCGACGGTTACGGTGTTCATCGACGCATCGGTGATGGTGCCGGTGAAGCTCTTGGGGGTGTTGTCGCTGCAGGCTGCCAGGCCGCACAGGGCGATGGCCGCGACCATGATTTTCATGCGTTTCATCGTTCGTATGGTATTTTAAAGGTTTAACGTTTCCGGATATATTCGTCGATGGCCTTTGCCGCCGTGCGGCCGGCACCCATTGCCAGGATTACCGTGGCGGCTCCCGTCACGGCGTCGCCGCCCGCGAAAACCCCTTCGCGTGATGTGGCGCCGTGTTCGTCGGCGGTGATGCAGCCGCGCCGGTTGGTTTCGAGCCCTGCGGTCGTGGCGGCCAGCAGCGGATTGGGCGAGGTGCCCAGTGCCATGATGACTACGTCGCAGGCGATCCCGAACTCCGAGCCGGCCTTTACGACGGGCGAACGGCGGCCGCTTTCGTCGGGTTCGCCCAGCTCCATCTCCACGCACCGGATGCCGGTCACCCAGCCGCGCTCGTCGCCGAGCACCTCGGTGGGGTTGGTGAGCATCCTGAAGCAGATGCCCTCCTCCTTGGCATGGTGCACCTCTTCGGCGCGTGCCGGGAGTTCCTTCTCGCTGCGGCGGTATACGATCGTCGCCTCGGCGCCCAGCCGCTTGGCCGTGCGTACGGCATCCATCGCCACGTTGCCTCCGCCGACCACCACCACCCGTTTGCCGACGTAGATCGGGGTGTCGTAGTCCCGGTCGTAAGCGTGCATCAGGTTGGCGCGTGTGAGGAATTCGTTGGCCGAAACCACGCCGTTGAGGTTCTCGCCCGGGATGCCCATGAAGCGGGGCAGCCCGGCACCCGAGCCGATGAACACGGCGGCATAGCCCTCTTTGTCCAGCAGCGAGTCGATGGTCACGGTGCGGCCGACGATGACGTCGGTCTCGATCTCTACGCCCAGTTTTTCGACCTCGGCGATTTCGCGTGCCACGATGCGCTCCTTGGGCAGCCGGAACTCGGGGATGCCGTAGACCAGTACGCCGCCCGCCTTGTGCAGCGCCTCGAAGATCTTGACTTCATAGCCCAGTTTCGCAAGGTCGCTCGCGCAGGCCAGCCCGGCCGGGCCGCTGCCGATGACGGCGACCTTGTACCCGTTGGGGGGTGCGGTCTGTGCCGCGGCGGCGCCGTGTTCGAGCTTCCAGTCGCCGATGAAGCGTTCGAGTTTGCCGATGGCGACCGGTTCGCCTTTGATGCCCAGGATGCAGGAGCCTTCGCACTGCGATTCCTGCGGGCAGACGCGGCCGCAGATCGAGGGCAGCGAACTGTCGCCGGCGATGATGTCGGCGGCCTGCTGCAACTCCCCGGTGTGCAAGGCTCCGATGAAGTCGGGGATGCGGATGCTGACGGGGCAGGCAGCCACACAGCGGGGATTCCTGCAGTGCAGGCAGCGCGACGCTTCCAGCCTTGCCTCGTCGAGGTCGTAACCATAGCAGACCTCCTCGAAGTTGGTCGCGCGGATTTGCGGGTCTTGTTCGCGCACGGGGACGCGCGGTATCTTGTTTGCCATTGTCGTGTATGCTTTGGGGATTCCCGGGGTGTGCGTCCCGGGCAGTGTCTATTTATCCAGTCCTATTTTACATTGGTGCCCGGCGGCGCGTTCGGCCTCGATGGCCGCGGCGCGCTGTTCCTGCGTGCGGTACATGCCCTGCCGGCGCATGGCTTCGTCGAAATCGACCTCGTGGCCGTCGAACTCGGGGCCTTCGACGCAGGTGAAACGCGTCCTGCCGCCGACCGTCACGCGGCAGGCGCCGCACATGCCCGTGCCGTCGACCATCAGCGCGTTGAGCGACACGGTTGTCCTGAGCCCGTATTTTTTCGTGGTGAGCGCCACGAATTTCATCATGACCATGGGCCCGATGGCGACACATTCGTCGTAATGCCGGCCCTGTTTTTCGACCAGCTCCTCGACGACCTGCGTGACGAGCCCCTTGAACCCTTCCGAACCGTCGTCGGTGGCGATGTAGAGGTTTTCGGCTACGGCACGCATGGCGTTGGTATAGATGAGCATGTCGCGGGTCTTGGCGCCGATGATGACATCGGCCGCGACGCCGTGCTCGCGGAGCCATTTGACCTGGGGGTAGACCGGGGCGGTGCCCACGCCGCCCGCTACAAAGAGGTAGCGCCGCCTGCGGAGCTCGCCGGGCTGCATCGTTACGAATTCCGAGGGGTGTCCCAGCGGGCCTGCGAAATCGGCGAAGGCATCGCCCGCATCCAGCGAGCATATTTTGCGTGTCGAGGCGCCGATGGCCTGCGTCACGATGGTGACGCTGCCCTGCGCGGGGTCGTAGTCCGAGATCGTGAGCGGGATGCGTTCGCCGTGCTCGTCAACGCGGACGATGACGAACTGCCCGGGTTGCGCCGAATGTGCGACGCGCGGTGCGAGGACTTGCATCAGCCAGATGCCCTCGGCGAGGAGTCTTTTTTCAAGTATCGGGTACATCAATATATTTTTTCCGGCCGCTGCCATCGGGCGGGAGCCGCATTTTGTCGTTATTCTTCGATGATGGCCGTCACCCTCAGCCGCCGCATCGGGCGCAGCGGGTCGTTGGTGACGATCATCACGAAATCGGTCAGCACGCCGAAATCCTGTTCGCCCGGGTCGACGGACACCTTCGCCGTGAAGGAACTGCCCGCCGGGATGCGTTGTCCGGGGACAAGCGTCGTGGCGATCCTGCCGTTGGTTTCGACGGCGCGCACGACCAGTTCGGCACTGCCCGTATTCGAGAGCGTAAAGGTGCGTTCCTGCCTGGGGGCACCATGCTTTACCGGGCCAAATTTAATAATATTTTCGATTATCTGTGCTTTCGGGGCGTTTTGTCCTTCGGCGCCTGTTGGCGTCCGGTCGATGCCGATGCCGTGGGTGACGATCGCCGTGCCGTTGGTGCGGCCGTCGACGCGCACCTCGAGGGCGTCGCGCAGCGTGCCGTAGCGGGGATCGGCCTCGGGGATGAGGTAGGCAACGTTGATCGATCCCTGTTCGCCCGGTGCGATCTCGCGCGGGGCGGTCACCGTCAGCAGCCCGCTCGATTCCAGCGGGCGCAGTTCGAGCCGGATGGTTTTGCCCGAGGTGTTCGCATAGCCGATGGCGGACTGTACCTGTTGTCCGGGGCGGATGTAGGAGAAGGCGTTGAGGGTCGTGGAGAGCCGCAGCCCTCCGCCCGCATCGACCGGGTAGAGCTCCTCGGTGGATTTCATGCGCGGCGTGACATTGCCCCGGATGGTGAGCGTGGCGACCTTTTTCCGCTCGGAGGAGTAGACGCCCAGTTCCTTGGTGAAGGCGCCGGGGCGGTTGGCCGGGTCGAATGTCACCTTGACGGTGGTTTTCTCGCCGGGGCGGATCGGACGCTTGGTGAATTGGGGTACCGTGCAGCCGCAGGTGGTGACCACGTCGAGGATCACCACGGGCGTATTGCCGCGGTTCTCGCCCGTGAACGTATGGCTCACGCGGCCGTCGGTTTCGCGGATCGTGCCGAAATCCCAGGTGTCGGGGGTAAAGACCAGTTGTGCCTGCGCCGCCGTTGCGAAAGCGCAAAGAGCCAAGAGTGTGAGGAGGATATGTCGTCGTGCCGTCATGGTGCTGATTGGTGTCTATGATGCAAAGGTACATTTTTTGAGAAAAAATCGTGCAATAATTTTGCGGGAATGAAATTTTGCTATATATTTGCACTCCGAAACGGTTGAAAAACCGATTTCCGAATGCCTGAATAGCTCAGTTGGTTAGAGCACATGACTGTTAATCATGGGGTCCTAGGTTCAAGTCCTTGTTCAGGCGCAGATGCGCGAGGGTTGCGTAAGGTTCTTTCAGAAACGCCTGCAGGGTAGGTGATAAAAAGAATGAAAAATTTCGATGAAAAATTTGGAGTTCATATATTTTGAATTACCTTTGCAGTCCCAAGCCATTCACTACGGGAGCTTAGCTCAGCTGGTTCAGAGCGTCTGCCTTACAAGCAGAGGGTCGGGGGTTCGAATCCCTCAGCTCCCACAACTGAAAATCAGCCACTTACAGTAATGCAAGTGGTTTTTTTGTGCCGGGAGCATAGCTCAGTTGGTTTAGAGCGCCTGCTCGACAAGCAGGAGGTCTGCGGTTCAAATCCGCATGTTCCCACTAATGAAAATCAAGCAGTTACAGCAATGTAGCTGCTTTTTTCATATGTGCTGTTTTCGTGGTTTACTGCTGTTTTTAGCTTTCGAGTTAAACCGGGAGTTAAACCAGAAAACCACATGGCAGCAGGTATTAGCATCTTGTGTTACAAATCAAAAATGCTTGCAAACGGAGCGCATCCGCTGATGATTCGTGTCTGTAAAGACGGACGGAAGGAATTATGTCTTTGTGCGGCGTCTTCGGCTTCGGATCTTTTCCTGAACATGCGGTACAGGAACCCTGCTGTTTTCGCGGCGCACTTCATATACGGCGCACCGAATGCGGAACGGTCTGGGCGGCCGGTGCTTCGGGGTGCCGGCTCGCTTCATCCATGATTTCCGCGGGGTTTCATGGTATGCCTGACGGAAACGGGCCGCCCCGCAAAAAGGGCAGCCCGCTCGATGTATACGGCCGGGAGGGTCAATAACCCTCGGCCTCGGTGAAATCGTTGCTTTCGTTGAAGCGCGTCTGTGTGTAGACATGGTTGAAACTGTCGGTCGCACGAACCACGATGCCGGTCGCTTCGGGATTTTTCAGCTTGCACTGGTATTGGTGGTAGCAGGGGCTGGTGCCGCTTTCCACCGGATGTTTCTCGACCCCGATGTGGTAGCCGCGGATCCAGCGGTCGCCGTAGCTCTGCGACATCTCCGTCATAACGCTCCACGTCTTGCCGCCGTCTTCGGACAGTTCGACTTTCCAGGTCGTGTCGTCCATCCCGGACGTGAAGACGTTGGCTACGACTACGTCCGCCCCGACATCGTATTTGTAGGTCGCATAGGGGCCTGCGAACTCGGCGTTGCCGCGATAGAGCCGGATCTGGTAGTCGTCGGCGCGCTGCGAGGCCTTGAAATAGGTGTCGATGATTTCGGTGCCGTCGATCTCGTAGACCATGAAGCCGTTGGGCGTGCCGTCGCCGCCGCATGTCGAACGCCAGAAATAACCGCACGTGCCGCCGTGGATGCGTTCGAAGAGTTTGTGCGAGCGCATGTGGTAAGGCTGGAAATAGTGCGTATGGGCGCACATCAGGGTGGGGTTCTTATACCTGGAGATCATGTCGAGCACCTTTTTGCGGTTGAGGTAGCCCGTGTTGTCGCGCAACGGGATGTGGTAGTAGAGGATTATCATTTTATCCGTCGGGACGAAGCTGAGGTCTTTCTCCAGCCATGCCACCTGCTCGTCGGTGAAGCCGCCCGTGTATTCCGTGCCGGTGAAGATGATGTTGTCCATCGCTATGAAATGCACGTCGCCGCGGTTGAACGAGTACCAGCGCGGCCCGAGCACGTCGCGGTAGGTGTCGCCCGTATAGTCCACCGAACTCTTGTCGTGGTTGCCGATCGTGGTGAAGAACGGGACGCCCGTCTCACCGAAGGCGCGTTTCATCGAGGTGAAGGTCTGGGCGTCGCCCTTGCCCAGGATGTCGCCAAGGGCGATGCCGACCATCGGGATCGAGTACTTGGCGGCGATCTTCTTCACGTCGGGTACCGTTTCCGTGCGGAACCGATGTATATGGTCGTTGTTGTCGGGCTGCGGGTCGCCCAGCCCGAAGAGCAGGAACCGCTTGTCGCTTTGGGCGAGCTTGCTAAGCGTGAAGTCTGCCCGGTAGGGTTTCGAACTGCTGCCGGTGACGGAGTTGGCCGCCTGGTAGGCACCCTGGTAGGAGCCGAAGTTCGCCTGTGCCGGGATTTCGTAGCCCGAAGGTACCGAAATGAATACGTGCTTGGCGCTGGGGTTGCGCACGATCTGGTAGACGCCCTTCTTGTCGCTCGCCACGACGCTGTACCCGTCGCTCACGACGACCCCTTCGAGGGGGTTGCCCTCCTTGTCGCTTACCAGCCCGTAGAGGGTGATGCCCTTGTCGGGCGTGATCTCCGTTTTGCCCCCGTCGTCATCGCCGCCGGGTTTGGGCAGTTCGGTGATCATTTTGTCGTCTCCGCCGCAAGCCATCATTGCCGCAGCTACCAGTGCTGCGGCCGGGAGGCGGAGTTTCCGGCGGAACCATGTGAAGATTGAATCGTTTTTCATAGTTTGTTTTACTGTCAACCCGACCGCCGGTTCGGGCGGTCGGGTCGGTGATTGTCAATTACCAGTTGGGGTTTTGCGGAATGTTGGCCCGCTGCAACTCTTCGGTCGGGATCGGGAAGAGGTAGTGCTTCTCGAGGAATACGCGATCCTCCTTCCAGAAGCGTTCCATGCGGTAGGTCTTGCCGGATATCGATATCTTGCCGTTGGGGTCTTCCACGGGGCGCATGCCGCAGATGCGGTGCTGCGTCTTGGGGTAGGCGCCGTATTTGTCGAAATACAACTGTGCCTTCTGGTCGTTCGTCCCCTGGATCGAACTCCACTGGGCATCCTTGGCCAGTTCTTCGGGGCTGGTCGGTTCGAGGTAGAACCGCGTCGAGAAGAAGCGGCTCTTTTCGTGGTAGAGCTCTACGCGGCGTTCGCGCAGGATGTAGTCGAGCAGTAACTCCTTGTTGGTCTGCGCGGCCGGCGGGATGGGGGCCATGAACGAACGGGCACGCAGCTCGTTCATCAGGTTGTAGACCTCGGGGGTGGCGCCCTTCGAGCGGGTGACCGCTTCGGCATAGACCAGGTAGATCGTCGCCAGGCGGATCAGCGGCGCATCGAAGTTCCAGTTGCCCGACATGCCCTTGGTGTAATAGCCGTCGAAATATTTGCGGGTGAAGTAGCCCGTCGACGTGGAGTTGGCGGCGTTGATGGCGTCGGCACCGGTGGCCGTGTTGATCCACTTGCCCTTGAACATGGATCCGTGGTAGATGATGTCGCGGTAGAAACGCGGGTCGCGGTTGACATAGGGGTTGCCGTCGTCATAGGCCTTGGCCATGTCCTCCTCGGAGATCAGGCTGCCGTAGAGCGCCTTGTGGTTCTGCTTGAGCGCATAGATCGGATAACCGTAGCCGTCGGGGCCGATCACCTCGTATTCGTCCACCTGATCCTGTACGGGAACCTCGCGTGCCTGTCCCTGCGCCGAAGGCGGGTACATGTCGTTGTGGTAACCCACGGTCTTGCAGTGGAGGTGGAAGAAGATCCATTCGGCTTTCTTGGCGTCGTTCATCGTGCGGTGGAACAGCTCCCACAGGCGGCTGTAAACCGCGCCGTTGCTCTGATCCGTGCCGCCCGAGTCGGTCGTCTGGCTTTTGGGCGAACCCTGGTAGAGCGAGTAGCGTTTCTGTCCCTCGGCCTCGAAATCCATCACGGCCTTGGCGGCTGCGGCTGCGGCGTCCCAACGCGCGGGGTCGTACGACTGGTAGACCGACGCATAGTTGCGGGTGTCGCCCTTGAGCGTCGACCCGTTGTAGAGCGGCGTGGCTGCGATCCAGAGCGCCATGGCCTTCAGCGCCAGGCAGGCGCCTTTCTCCACGCGGCCGAACTGATCCATCAGGTTCTGCGCCGGGACGCGGGCATAGGCCTCGTCGCAGTCGCGGCAGATCTTCTCGACGATCGTATGGATGTTCTCGCGTTCGAACGGCGGCAGTGCGTTGGGGTTTACCGTATAGTCGACGTAGGGGCATTCGCCGTAGCTTTTCAGCACGCAGTAGTGCAGGTAGGCGCGGATGAAGAGCACCTCGCCGATACGCTGCGAGAGCGTGCCGGGGCGTGCCTCGGAATCCGGGGTGTTGTACTTCTCGATACCTTCGAGGATGACGTTGGCGCAGCGGATGTCTTCGTAGAGTTTGGGCCAGAAGGTGTGGCAGGCACCCGCATTGGTCGTGGCGTTGCACGAGGTGTAGAGCTGGGAACCCGGTTCCCAGTCGCCGTCGTTGAACTTGTTGGACCATCCGTTCTCGGCCGAAGAGCCTTCGCATTCGTCCGTGAGCGCCGAGTCGCTGAAGAAACGGATGTGCACGAGCGGCTGGTCGGCGGCGCGGGCGTAGAAGTAGAGCCGGTTGATCAGGCTTTCAGTCTCGTTGAAACGCGAGAATATGTCCTGATCCGTTTTGTCGCCCTGCGGGGTCTTGTCGAGGAAATCCTCGCAGGAAGCCATCAGCGTGACTGCAAAGCAGCTACAGAGCAGATATAAGATTTTTTTCATTGTCATTGGTTTTTGTTGGGTTAGAATGTCATGTTAAGGCCGATGTTGATGACACGCTGTACGGGGAACCAGCTGCCGTCGCCGTTCTTGATCTCGGGATCCATGTCGACGTCGCCCAGGTTGTCGAACGTGAGCAGGTTCTGTCCCTGCACGTAGATGCGGACGTTCTGGATGCCGGCTTTCGAAGTCCAGGCTTTGGGCAGCGTGTAACCGATCTCGACGTTCTTCAGGCGGATGTACGAAGCGTCGTAGAGGAAGAGGCTCGAATACTGCTGTTTATTGTTGTTGTGGATGCCGTAGTGCAGGGCGGGGTATTTCGCCGTAGCTGCCGTTTCGGGCGTCCAGCGGTCGAGGTGCATCCGGCGCACCTTGCCGATACGCGACTGGTCGTAGAGCGGGAAATCCCATACGGCCGGGCCGCTCAGCTGTACGGAGCAGAGTGCCGAGCCCTGCCACAGCATGCTGAAGTCGAAGCCCTTGTAGGAGAGTCCCAGCGGAATGCCGAACTGGATCTCGGGCGTACGGGGGTTGCCGATGGCGGCACGGTCGTAGTTGTTGACCACGCCGTCGCCGTTGAGGTCTTTGTAGACCACGTCGCCCGGCTGTACGGGGCCCCAGATGGCGAATCCGCTGCCGCCGTTCATCGCGTTCAGGCGGTCGGCCTCGCCCTGGTCGGCCACGAAGTGGTCGAAGATGTAGCAGAAATTCTCATCGAGGCGTTTGCCGGTCTGGTAACGCCACGGGCAGTCGCGGCCGTTGTTGTCGATGTAGGAGATTTCGTTGCAGTATTTTATCTTGTTGCGTGCGAACGTGAAGTTCGGGCGGATGTAGTAGCGGAAATGCTGCCCGATATGACCGTTCCAGCCGATTTCGAATTCGACGCCGTGATTGTCGACGATACCCGAGTTGACGATCGGAGCGACCTGCCCGACGATGTAGGGGAACCCGACCTTGTCATCCCCCGAGAGCGAGGTGAGGATGTCGTAGCGGTGCTCCTTGAAGACATCGAGCGTGAAGGTCAGCCGCTGGTTGAAGAACTGGGCGTCGATACCGAAGTTGAACTTGCGGGCCTTCTCCCACGTCAGGTTCGGGTTGGCGAACACACCCTCGACCAGGTAGCTGGTATAGCCGGCCTCGGTCTCGCCGAAATAGGTGGTCATGCCGTCAGACGACTTGTAGTATTGCAGGTAGGAGAACCGGTTGCCCGAGAGCTGGTCGTTACCCACCAGACCGTACGATGCGCGCAGCTTGAGGTGGTCGAGCCACTTTACGTCCCTCATGAATCGCTCCTGCGTGATGACCCAGCCGACGGCGCCTGCCGGGAATACGCCGTAGCGCTTGCCGCGGGCGAAGTTCTCCGAGCCGTTGTAACCGATATTGAACTCGAAGAGGTACTTGTTCCGGTAGTCATAGGTCGCGCGGCCCGAAAATCCCATGTAGCGGAAGGGAACCTGGTTGCTGATGACCTTGTTCTGCAGGTAGAAGAGCAGCATGCCCGACACGTTGTGGTCGCCGAATTTGCGGGCGTAGTCCAGGCGCGCCTGGAAACGCGACGTCCCTTCGGGCGAGCCGTGGCTGATGCTGTTGCTTTGCGCATCGTCCGTGGTTCGCTGGTTGGCGGTTACATAGGTGCCGTTCTTGATCCAGTAGTCGGCATTGTTCTTCCACTCGTCGATACTGTATTCGGTGGGGAGCATCCACGTCGAATAGCCCGGGTAGGTCAGGTTGCCCGTGCTGTGGGTCGGCACGCTGTTGTTGATGGTGTGCTGGTTGTAGGTGTCGTAGGAGAACTGCGCGGCGACGCTCAGGCCCTTGGTAATGAAGTCCAGGTCGTGGCTCAGTTTGAACGATCCCTGCAGGTAGCGGCGCGTACGTTTGCTGAAGCCGGTGCGGTTGAGCTGCCCGAGCATGTTGTACCGGTAGTCGTTGTCGGCATAGAGCAGGTAGCCGCCGTTCTCCTCGAAATCGGCCTGGTTAACGTCGTTGTGGTTGTTGGGCAGGATGATCGGCAGGTAGGGGGGCTGCGTGTTGGCCAGCGAGATGATGTTGGCCGCCGTGGCGCCCGGGTAGTTGAACTCCGTGACGCGGGCGCCCAGGTCGACCGAGATCTTCAGCCGCTTGGTGGCGTCGACATCGACGTTGGCGCGGAAGTTATAGCGCAGGAACTTGTTGACGTTGTCGGAGTTCGAATGCTTGTAGTTGCCGCCCTGGTTATAGTAGCTGCCGAGGATGAAATAACGGGCGCGGTCGGTGCCGCCTCGTACCGAAAGGCTGTAATCCTGGAGGATCGACGGTTTGAATGCGTAGTCGAAGTAATCCCAGTTGTAGCCCAGTCCGTCGGAGTTGTCGCCCTTGGCGCGGCGGAAATTGCTGATCGTCTCCTGGGAGAAGAGCGATGCCGAGCCGGGATCCAGCGAGGGGTTGTCGTTGAGCATCGCCTCGTTGTAGAGGGTCGCATAGTCTGCCGAACCCAGGTAGTCGGGGTAACGGATGGGTTCGCTGACACCGACCGACGCCTTGAAATCGACGGTCGGTTTTTCGCCCTTACGGCCGCGCTTGGTCGTGACGATGATCACGCCGTTGGCGCCGCGGATACCGTAGGGTGCCGTCGCCGAAGCATCCTTGAGGATCGTGAAGGTCTCGATCTCGTCCGGGGAGAGGTAGCTCATGTCGCGCTCGATACCGTCGACGATCATGATTACATCCGACTTGCCGTAGGTCGATTTACCGCGAATGTTGAGCTGTGCGGCGTCGTTACCCGGTTCGCCGCCGTTGAACTGGTTGACCAGCAGGCCCGGCATGCGCCCGGCCAGCGCATTGTTGATGTTGGCCGTGGGGGACTGCTTGAGGTCTTTGGTGGTGATCGTCGAGATCGAACCGGTGATGGTCTCCTTCTTCTGTACGTTGTAACCTACCACCACGACCTCTTCGAGCGCCTTGCTGTCCTCGACCATCGTGATGTCGATCCTCGTGCGGTTGTTTACGTTTATCTCCTGCGGGGCATAGCCGATGTAGGAGACCATCAGCGTCGCTTCGGCGTAGGGAACCGTGATCGTATAGCTGCCGTCGGAGTTCGATACGCTGCCCGAGGAGGTGCCTTTGACGACGATGGTCACGCCGATCAGCGGGCTTCCCGCGTCATCCTTGATGATACCCGAGACCTTCAGCTGCGAAGAACGCGCCTGGGTGTCCGGGGCGGCTGCCGTCCTGTCCGGAGAGGCCGTGGCGGCCCCTCCCAGACAAAACAGACACAATATCAGTGTTATAATATGATATTTATTCATAACCGTATTGTATTCTTATTGGGTTTTACTCTCTTGTCGTGATTCTGATTGTCGTTTCCGCCGAATTGGTTTTGGAAGCCTCGTCGCATACGGTCTTCTTATCTTCGACACCCTTTTCCCAGGTTTTCTGGAAGACATAGACCGCTCCGACGCTGGTCGCCTGGTAGAGCGTCGCATCGATGGTGCACTTGCAGGTGCAGTTCGTGATCGTGGTGACCTTGTCGTTTTCTATGGCGACGATGCCGGCCACGATCGGGCGCCATTTGTCGGTTTTGTGGTTGGCCACTGCCGTAATGTCGCCGTAGTTCTCGCAACCGTCGAAAACGGCATTGTCGTCTCCGGATACGGCGATACCCGCGATGTCGCGCTCGACGGCCGCCGTGAGGTTGCCGCGGTTGATGCAGTTTTTCAACGTGAAGGCTCCGGCGACCTTGCCGGCGATGCCGCCCATGTAGAAGAGGTCGTAGTCGGCCATCGTGGGGCTGGTCATGTTACCTGTGTTGATGCAGTTTTCGATCAGGGCCGGCGACGCCACCTTTTCGGCAATGCCGATCAGACCGCCGACCGATGCCGTCGACGCCGCGATGTCGGCCTCGTTGCGGCAGTTGGTCATCCTGAGCGTATAACCCAGGCCTGCGTCCGATCCGACGCAGCCTACGATACCGCCCGTGCGGCGATATTTCGTGCCGTTGGAGTTGTTGAACGTGATCTTGCCCTTGTTGACACAATTGTCGAACACGCCGTAGCCGGTGGCCAGGATACCGCCCAGCGAGTGGAACTGGTGCCCCGGATCGGCGAAGGTGACGGTGAAGGTGCCTTCGTTGGTGCAGTTGCTGAACGTCCAGTTCGATTTCTCGGCATGGCCGAACAATCCTCCGTATTGGCCGGTGTCGACGGCGCCCGGGAAGTCGAAGCTGAAATTGCCTTTGTTCGTGCAGTTCACGAGCGACCCTTCCGTTTTGTCCGCGGTGCCGGCGACGATGCCGCCGATGAACTCCGTCCGGGCTGTCCCCGTGATGATGAATTCGCCCGTATTGTGGCAATCGGTGTAGACCGAACCGACGTTGGCCAGGCCGATCAGCCCGCCGAGATAACCTGCCGTGGCAACGGTTTTCGCCCCGGAGAAGGACAGTGTGGCCTTGTTGGTGACTTTCGTCAGTGCCGCGCCGTTGTTATAGACGGCCAGCGTGCCGGCTACTACCGGGGTGGCTTGCGATACGGACATGCTGCCCGCCAGCGAGAGGTTCTTTATTTCGGCCGTTGCGTCGAGCGTGTGGAACAGGCCGAGTTCCTTCGAGTCCTGATCCGCCAGCTTGACGGTGATCGTATTGTTCAGGCCGTCGAAAGTCCCTTTGAACGGATTGGCGGCCGAACCTACGAAGCTGGTTTGGGTAAGGGCGCTCAGGTCGATGTCGCTGACAAGGACGATCCTGCCGCCGTTGGTGTAGGCGTCGAGCGGCGCCCCTTCGGTCACCGCGTTGCCGAAGGCTACGAACTCTTCGGGGGTCGAGATGCCCTTCCAGCTCAGGCGGACGCTGAACGATGCCGTGAGCTCTTCCGCCGAAACGGCTGCGAACTCTATCGTGCCCGCACCGGTGCAGTCCGCGCCGTCGGCCGGAGCCGTGACTTTGAGCACCGAATTTTCGATGTCGAGTGCGATGTCCCAGCCTTTGAGTGCCGTGATGTCGCACGTGGCTACGTTGGTGACGGTGCAGGGGATGTCGCGCTGCTCGCCGAAGGCGAATTTGTAATCGGCCTCGGCAAAGGAGATGATCGGCAACTTGGTTGAGAGTTCGACGGGGATCGACGCACCCTCGCCGGCCGTCCCGCGGACGCTCAGCGGCGTAACCTTGACGCTGCCTTCCATGGCCGGGTCGGCCTCCTCCTGCGTGGGCGCGGTGACGGTCAGCAGGCCCGCATCGACATCGGCCGTGTAAGTCCATCCCTTGGGGACGCTTACGTCGAGCGACGCGGTGTTCTCGCTGGTGAATTCGAATTCCATGCTCTTCCCGTAGGAGAATACATGGGTCTTCGAGATTGTCTCTTCGTCGAATGTGAGCGTGATGTCGTTTTCCAGGGCGGCTACGGCGAGCGTATAGGTCTCCGTGCGGCCGGCCTGAGACTGTATTTCGATGACCACGTCGCCGCTGGCCTTGGCTCCCAGGTCGGAAGCGGCGGGCGCAGTGACCGAACAGCTCCGGGAGCTGGGGATCACGGTGCATTTCCAGCCCGTGGGCGGGGTGGCCACTGTATAAGTGACGAATGCACTCTTTAAGGTATAAGTGGCCGTCGTGCCGAACCGCATGCTTTGGAGGCCCTCGATCAGGTTGCCCTCCGCGTCATAGAGTTCGAATACGATCGCACCGTCTTCTGCCTCTACATCCTCGATGCCGCAGGAGCTGGACAGCAATAGCGGTGCGGCAAAAAGCATGTAAATAAGAAAATGAAGAGATTTTCTCATAAATGAAAGTTTTAGGGTTGAATATTTGGATGAATGAATGGTTCGTAGTCGTAAAAGTCCGGGGTCGCAGTCTTTACTTTGTCATAGGCATGTCCGTATTTTAAAGGTTGGTGAAAAGATATTGAATGAAAGACAAATGAAGATCAAAGAGAAATATATTCGATTTCCTGTCGTGCTCTTTTGTGTTTATTTCAGAGGAAATGCCGCTTTGTTGTTTGTAAAAGTATGCTTTTGGGAAATGTGTGTCAACAGCATCAAAATGAAATATGAATGCGTATTTCAGCCAATATTCTGGTAAATAGCATGTTATTTCCGTAGACCGGGTGTTATTATATGAATTCCGTATGAATTGCCGGCGCGGGATTTCAGGCTGTCAGACGATCTCCATGATCCGGCGTTCGAATTCGGCGGGCGGGCATTTTGCCGCGTTCCGCAGCCGGTTGCGGTAGGTGTAGACCGTATTTATGGAGATATGCAGGAACTGGGCGATTTCGCTGTTGCCCGTGATGCCCAGCCGGATCACGGCCAGCAGCCGGAATTCGGTGTTGAGGCCGGGCGTTTTCATTTGCTCCCCGTCCCGTAGCAGGGCATTGGCCTTTTCCACGAAGTCGGGATAAAGCGAAAGGAATACCCGGTCGAATTCGTGGAAGAACGATTTGTATTCCTGCTCGATGGGCGTAGGCGAGCGCAACTCACGCAAAAGGCGCTCCTGCCCGTACGAGAGCGCAGTCTTGTAGAGGTGTGTGCGGTGACGTTCTAATTTGTTGATGTAGAACGTGCTGCGTTGCATGTAGTAACGCAGGTAGTTGTCTTTGATGGTATTGGCCTGGGAGAGTTCCCGGGTGGCTGTTTCGTGGCGGAGGCTGCTTGCGGCGAGCTGTTCGCTGAGTTCGTGCAGCCGGGCGTCGGTTTGCGCATGCTGCGCACGCAACCGTTTGATTTGGTGTTTTTGCCTGAGGGCGAGCGAGATGGCCGCCAGTAGGAGGAATGCGCCCGTTGCGATGGCCGGCAGTGCGGCCTTGCTTTTCCGCGGGCTTCGGGCTTGTGTGATCCCCGCCGTTGCCGGCGCGGGGTCAGCGTCGTTTTTGCCGGCTTCGCCGCCGCGCGAAGCCGACAGGACTATTCGTTCCGGCAGTATGTTGCCGGTTCCCGAAATTAAAAGAGGGAAATCCCCCCCCCACGCATTGTGCGGGCGGTAACGTCGTTTTTCGGGACGCAGCAGCAGATCAGAAGGCCGGTAAGCAGAGCGAAATGACGGTTCATGTCTGGTCGAGGGTTAGGTTGTGGTACTACAAATATACATTATAAAATCGAGACTGTACGGGTTGTGCCCGGGCGGTGGCGTTTTTGGTGCTGTCTCAGTATGCCGTCGTCAGCCTTGTTGCTGCGGTAAAGCCGGCCCGGGCCATCGGGGCGCAATTGCAGTCGCCGCTTAGGGCATCCCCGGATGCCTGGTGTGCGGTTGCGTCAGTCACCCGGCCGGAGGCTGTCGCAGGACAAGTACGGCCGGTGGTGCCGACGACGATACCCTGACCGGCCGCGGATGTGCCGTACCCGTTTTGCAGGGCGAACGGCAGGGCGGGCGGTATGGACGGTCTCCTGCTGGGGAGGTAGGCCGAAAGAGTCCGGAATTTCTTTTCCATCGTATTTTAGCTTTAAAGTTATGGCAAATATATAAGTTTTATTTTAATACAGGTGTTAAAAAGAGATTAAAAGGAAATTTATTTTTGATTATTTGTTGTGTTTATGTTGCTATTTGTCTTGCCTTTTATTACTTTTGTCCGCAACGTAGTCGAAGTCCGGTCAACTTCCATCTTCTTTCCATCACTTAATTTTTAAGCAAGCAAATATGAAAACCATGCGATTTATCGGAATCGTCCTCGCTTTGTTTTCGGCGGGAAGCCCGCCGGCTGCGCAGGCGCAGGATTCCGGAAAGAAATACAAGGTCTATATGGTCTCCAATTCCCATCTCGACACGCAGTGGCGGTGGGACGTGAAAGCCACGATCGACGATTACCTATATAATACGGCCGTGCAGAATCTGGCGCTGCTCGAAAAATATCCGCATTACGTGTTCAATTTCGAAGGCGCCGTCAAGTACGAATGGATCAAGGAGTATTATCCGCACCTCTTCGAGCGCATCCGGAAATTCGTAGCCGACGGGCGGTGGAACATTTCGGGGGCTTCGTTCGAGGCCAACGACCCGAACATGCCGTCGTCGGAGTCGTTTATCCGCAACATCCTGCTTGCACAGGAGTTTTATAAAAAGGAGTTCGGCATCAAGTCGAAGGATATGTTCCTGCCTGACTGTTTCGGATTCAGCCAGGTCATGCCGACGCTGGGACACCACTGCGGCCTGATCGGTTTCTCGACGCAGAAATTGTCGTGGCGCACCGAGCCGCTTGTCGGCGACTCCAAAAACCCGTTTCCGATCGGGCTCTGGGAAGGGGTCGACGGCGCCCGCATCATGGTGGCGCTCGAGCCGGGGCGCTATTCGTGGAACGAGTTTCCCGAAGGGGATCTGAGCGCCAACGAGGAATTGGCCGAAAGTGCCCGGAAGTCGCCTTTCGGCATCGCTTACCGGTACTATGGCAACAAACTGGCGAACGGAGCCGGAGACCACGGCGGCTCGGCCCTGCCCCGCAGCATCCAGCTGCTCGAGGAGGGGATTACGAACGGCAAGGGGCCCGTGCAGCTTGTCAGCGCCACGTCCTCGCAGCTCTACGAGGATTATATGCCCTACGGGAACCATCCGGAACTTCCGGTGTTCGTCGGGGAGATGCCCCTCGACGTCCACGCTCCGGGTTGTTATACCTCCCAGGCCGAGATGAAGCGTTACAACCGCCGTAACGAGCAGTTGGCCGATGCCGCCGAGCGTTCGGCCGTGATCGCCGACTGGATGGGAGCCGTACCTTATCCGAAAAAGGCGCTTAACGATGCCTGGAAGCGTTTCCTCTGGCACCAGTTCCACGACGACCTTACGGGAACCAGCATCTGGGAGGCGTATACCTACTCCTGGAACGACGAATTTCTGGCGCAGGGGCAATTCTGCGATGTGATCCTCGCATCGGCCGGGGCTGCGGCATCCGTAATGGACACGCGCGCGAAGGGAAGTCCGGTACTGGTTTATAACCCCGCCGCTTATTCGCGCAGGAGCCTTGTCGAGGCGACGGTCGACCTGCCTGCGGAGGCCGAAGGGGTGGCCGTTTATGCGCCGGACGGGAAGGCCGTTCCTGCGCAGATCGTTGCCCGCGACGGTGCCAGGGCGACCGTGCTGTTTGCCGCCGCGATGGAACCCGTAAGCTATGCGGTATACGACGTGAGGGCCGGCAAGGCCGGCAAGGGCAAGGTGCTCAGGGCCTTGGGCAATACGCTCGAGAACCGGGTCTATAAGGTGACGCTCGATGCGAACGGCGACATCGCCTCGGTCATTGACAAGCGCAACGGCCGCGACCTGGTCGAAAAAGGCAAGGCCTTCCGCCTTGCGGTGCTGACCCCCAATATGTCGAACCGCTATCCGGCATGGGAGATCCACAAGGCGACGCTCGACCAGACACCCGAACCCGTGGATACGGATGTCCGGATCAGCGTGGCGGAGTGCGGCGCCGCACGGGCCTCCCTGAAAGTAGAACGGCGGTACGGCGATTCCCGGCTGGTGCAGTATATCCGCCTGACCGACGGCGGGGACGACGAGCGTATCGACATCGTGGCCGACATCGACTGGAAGACCCCCGATGCCCTGCTCAAGGCCGAATTCCCGATGTCCGTTTCCGCCGAGGAAGCCGTCTACGACATCGGCATCGGCAACCAGCGCCGTCCCACCAACCACCAGTGGGCGCACGAAACATTCGCCCATCATTGGGCAGACCTCTCGGACGGGGACTATGGCATCGCCGTTCTGAACGATTCGAAATACGGCTGGGACAAACCCGCCGACAATACCCTGCGCCTGAGTCTGCTGCATACGCCTTCGACCGAGAAACGCTATGCCGACCAACGGGATCTGGATTTCGGACGCCATACGATGACCTATTCGGTCGTCGGGCACGAAGGCGACCATAACCGCGCCGGGGTGGTGGAGAAAGGCGAGCTGCTCAATCAGCCGCTCCTCAGCTTCACGACGCCGAAGCACCCCGGGAAGCTGGGACGCAGGTTCTCTTTTGTCGCGGCTTCGACCCCGCAGATCGCCGTCAAGGCGCTTAAGAAGGCCGAGGACGGCAGCGGTTATATCGTCCGTGTATTCGAGACGACGGGCAGGGAGGTGCGCGGCGCCGAGCTGGCTTTCCCCGTGCGGATCGTTTCGGCCGAGGAGGTGAACGGAATCGAGGAACCGGTCGGGGAGGCACGATTCGAAGGCAACCGGCTGATCGTCGATGCCGGGCGTTTCGCACCCAAGACCTATAAGGTTACGCTGGCGGAGGCTCCCGTGGCCGCCCCCGCGATCGAGAATGCCTTTGTGGATTTTCCTGTAAACCAGAACTCCATTTCGAGCGACGCGTTCAAGTCCGTCGCCAAGGTGGATAAGGAGTGCAACTCCTATGCTGCCGAGCTCATGCCCGAAGTGATCGTCCATGGCGGCATCGAATACCGCCGTGGCGAACCCGACGTGAAAAACGTGCTGAACTGCAGGGAGGCCGTCACGGTCGATTTGCCGCAGGGCGATTATAACAAGGTCTACATCCTCGCATCGTCGTCCAGGGGCGACCGCAAAGCCGTCTTTGACGTCGGCGGCCGCAAGTACGAGGCTGTCGTGCCCTATTACTCGGGCTTCCGCGCTCAGTGGGCCTGGGCCGACAAGACCAAGTCGTTCGTCAAGGACGGGACGATCGCCCATATCGGGAACCACCGGCACAAGATGAACGGCCGGAACGATGCCTATACCTTCACGTACCTTTACAGGCTCGGGTTCGATATCGCCCCCGGAGCCGGAAAGCTGACATTGCCCGAGGATGCCGACATCAATATTTTCGCCATCACGGTCTCCGGGAACCGGATCGACGGGACGCGGTGGGCCTGCGAGCCGCGTGCCCTGCCCGTGATCGAATAACGGGAAGACAGTCTATATGTGATAAGCCCGCTCCGGATGTTTCCGGAACGGGCTTATTCTCTATCCCTTTTCAGTAGTCACGCGATCCGTAGCCGGGGATGCGCTATATGGAAACGGCCCTCTGAAATGCAGGCCGGGCGCCATTGCGGACGCGGGGCATTTACCGCCCGAAAAATTTTGCGATCCGGGTGGCCGCGGCAGTACCCATGCGGAACCGTCCCTGGATATTTTCGCTCTGGGGCTGCCGGGCGGGGTTGTGCAGCCATTCGTGGAAATCGACGTATATGCCTTTATTGATCATGAATTCGAAAGCTGCGTTCTTCAGCCTTTTTTCTTCGTTGTAGCCGGACTGGATGTTGGCGATCAGGTCTTCGAACGCGGCAAAATTGTACGGGTTGGAAACTGGGATTTCGGCTGTGTAATGTTGCTTTTTCATAACTTTTATCTTTTTTATAATTGAAGTTTTGTTTCATCAATTCTAAACGACCCAAAGTATTCGGAATCGGCCCCCTGACAGCGTGTGTATGCACTGCAATTTTGCCGGCTTACCCGGCGGGAAAATGGTCGGTATATGTTGCGTCGAAAATAACCGGTACAGCCTGCTTTCGAATCCGGCTGTATCGCAGACAGGAGTGTTCACTGCCGTGATCGTGTCGGCAAAGGTAGGGATAATGTGTTGAAATCCAAGCTTTATATGGTAATTTTTTCAACGCAAAAAATCGAAAAAAACTTGCATCGGATTTTATTATTATATTAATATAATAATACCTTTGCCGGAAGGGGTGTGAATCCGGGGCGATTTTTCTTGTCTTTTCGCTTGTTCCGTTATCGGATTAATAATGTTCGGAATTGCATCTTGGTGGAAATGGCTTTATTATTGGAGTGGGAGGACGGTGGGGAAAATTGGGAACGTGCGGAATTTTGTCGCCCCGATCGGCAGGAATCCGCCTTAATTTTATACTTTTGCAAAACCATGTCTCCTGCATTGCGGATAAAACTTTTTTTCGCCCTTGCGGCGTTGTGCCTTGCCTCTGCGGCAAGGGCGCAGGGCGGCGCCTATGCCGTCAGCGGCCGGGTGATCGACCGCCTGACGCGGCAGCCGGTCGCCTATGCCGCCGTAGTGCCCGTCGGGCAGGAACAACGCGGCGCATCGACCGATTCGCTGGGACGCTTCCGCCTCGAGCGGGTGCGGGCGGGTATTTTCCGCCTCTCGGCCTCGTCCGTGGGGTACAAGACCGTCGTCACGCCCGAATACCTCGTTTCGGCCGCCACGCCGTTCATCGAAATCGAAATGGAGGAGGATGCCACGCAGCTCGAAGCCGTGACGGTCGTGCCTTCGCCGTTCCGCGCCACGGCCGAAAGCCCCGTCGGGCTGCAGGTCATCGGGGTGCGGGAGATCGAAAAGAGCCCCGGCGCCAACCGCGACGTGTCGCGTATCGTACGTTCGTACCCCGGCGTGTCGTTCTCGCCCGTGGGCTATCGCAACGACCTGATCGTGCGCGGCGGCGGCCCGTCGGAAAACAAGTTCTATCTGGACGGCATCGAAATCCCCAATATCAACCATTTCGCCACGCAGGGCGCCACGGGCGGCCCCGTGAGCATCCTCAATGCCGACCTGATCCGCGAGATCGATTTCTATACCGGGGCTTTCCCCGCCGACCGTTCCGGGGCGCTGAGCTCGGTGCTGGACATCCGGCTGCGGGACGGGAACCCCGAGAAACAGACTTTCAAGGCGACGCTCGGGGCTTCGGAGGTGTCGCTGAGCGGGAGCGGCCATATCGGCGAGAAAACCTCCTACCTCTTCTCGCTGCGCCAGTCTTACCTGCAACTGCTGTTCAAGATGATCGGCCTGCCTTTCCTGCCGAACTACATCGACGGGCAGCTGAAGGTCAAGACGCGCCTTTCGGAGCACGACGAGCTGACGGTATTGGGGCTGGCGGGCTTCGACAACATGAAACTCAACCTCGACGAGGAGGGCGAAGACGCCGAGTACCTGCTGAGTTACCTGCCCCGCATCCGCCAGGAGACCTTCACCGTCGGGGCCTCATGGCGCCACTATGCGGGCCGCCATGTGCAGACCGTGTCGCTCGGGCACACTTATCTGAATAACCGCAATCTCAAATACCGCGGTAACGACGACTCGTCGGAGGACAACCTGACGCTGCGGCTGCGCTCCGTGGAGCAGAAGACCACGCTCCGCGCCGAAAACCGCAGCTATCTGGGGCGCTGGACGGTGCGCGAAGGCGCCGAGCTGAGCTATTCGGGCTATACGAACCGTACCGAGCAACGGCTTTTCACCGATGAGGCGGCGCTCTCGGACTATCGTACCCGGCTGGGGATCGTGGGCTGGGGCCTGTTTGCCGGCGCGGATTATGCCTCGGCGGACAAGCGCTTCACGGCATCGGTCGGCGTGCGTGCCGACGGGGCCGACTATTCCGCGCGCATGGCGAGGTTCTGGCGTCAGCTTTCACCCCGGGCGTCGGTCTCATACCAGCTCGGCAAAGGGTGGTCGCTGAGCGGAAGCGCCGGGCTTTATTACCAGTTGCCGCCCTATACGGCCCTGGGATTCAAACAGGACGGGGTGCTGGTGAACGAGGCGTTGGACTACCTGCGTGTGGGAATGTTCAGCGTCGGAGGCGGATGGCGCCTGCGCGACCGTCTGGTCGTCTCGGTCGAGGGGTTCTACAAGAAATACGGGAATATCCCGCTTTCCGTCTCGGACGGCATCCCGCTCTCGTGCAAAGGCGACGACTATGGCGTGGTCGGCAACGAAGCGCTGCGCCCGACGGCCGTCGGGCGGTCGTATGGCATCGAGGCGATGGCACGCTGGCAGATACCCGGGAGGGTCAACCTCGTCGGTTCGGTGACCCTGTTCCGCAGCGAGTACCGTGCCGATGCCGCATCGGAGTATATCGTATCGGCCTGGGACAGCCGTTTCGTGGCGAACCTCAGCGGTATGTACGACCTGCCGCGCAACTGGAGCGTCGGGGCGCGCCTGAGCGCCGTGGGCGGGACGCCCTATACGCCCTACGATGTCGAAAAATCGTCGCTGGTTGAGGCCTGGGACGCCCAGGGACGCCCGTACTATGACTATGGGCGTTACAACGACGGGCGGCTCGACGCCTTCGCGCAGGTAGACCTGCGTATCGACAAGACCTTCTATTTCCGCCGCTGTATGCTCGGCTTTTACATCGACCTGCAGAACGTAACGGGCAGCAAACTCCGCCGTCCCGACGTGCTGATGTCGACGGGCGTGGTGGAGAATCCCGGAGCCCCGGCGGCGGAACAGCGTTACCGCATGAAGTATATCGGGCAGCAGAGCGGGTCGCTTATCCCTACGCTGGGTGTCACCGTCGAGTTTTAGAGGGTACGGTGTCGCGTCCGGGGGATATCCCGGGATAAGGGCGCGGTATCCGGGGTGGCGGAGTCGGGATTCCGGCATGCCGCAGCGGGAGGCAGGAATGTGTCGGGAGGAAAATACGGAACCGCAGGGGTAGGCATCTCCGACCCCTGCGGTTTCTTGCGATCCGGGACGTGCCGGCTGTCATTTCCCGGTGCCCGGGGTATTCGTACCGCCCCTGCGATCCATCGCGAAACTGATGATGAACGGCATGGAGAGGAAGACGAGCGTGCCGACGGCTACCAGCCACGTGTAGGTGGCCGGGCTGCCTACGGGCAGCTGCGACGGCGGGAAAAAGGTGACGATGAACGAGAAGAGCACGGCCAGAAACCCGATGCCCCCGATGGCCCACATGCCGGCGTTCCCGCCCGGGACGCGGTAGCTGCGGGTCAGGTCGGGCTGCGTGTAGCGCAGGCGGATGCCCGCAGCGTACATCATCATATACATCACCAGGTAGAGCCCTACGGTCAGTGCGCTCAGCAGGAAGAACGCCACGCTCACGTCGTCCATGACGATATAGAGCGACGAGAGCAGCGTGACGATGCAGCCCTGTATGATGAGGATGTTGACCTGTACGCCGTTTTTGTTGGTTTTTTGCAGGAAACAGGGCAGCACGCCCTCCTGAGCCGTCCACAGCAGGCCGCGGCTCGGGCCCGAAATCCACGACATGACGCCTGCCAGTGCGCCGAATGCCACGAGAAGCCCCATGACGTTCGAGAGCCAGCCGATGTGGTAGTGGTCGAAGACGATCTGGAACGTGGTGAACAGCCCCGACTGGAGGTTGATCTGGTCGTAGGGGGTGATGATCGCCACGGCCAGCGCACCCAGCGTGAAGAGCCCGAACGAGATCAGCGCCGCCAGGAACATGGCGCGCGGGAACTGGGTCTGCGGCTTATCGAGCTCCGGGGCATGTACGGCGTGTACCTCGACGCCGGCGAAGAGCAGCAGTATCCCGGCCAGGAATGCGATGTCGCTCATGCCCGTGATGTGCGGGAAGAGGCGCGGATGCACGTGGTGCGCCGCGTCGATATTGACGACCTGGCTGACGGTGTCGGGGATGTGCTCCAATGCGACGGGGTTGCCTCCGGCCATCCAGATGACGGCCATGATGATTACGACGATGCCGGGAAGCACCGTGCCGATCAGAAATCCTTTGCTCGTAATGCCCGATATGGCCGAGGTGCCGCGCAGCGTGACCAGCGTGGCGCACCAGTACATGGCGATCGAGAAAAGCCCCACGAAAAGCCCGTTCTGCGCCAGGCCGGGCATTCCGATCATGTAGGCGATGGATGCCGCTGCGAATCCCAGTACGGTGGGGTACCATACGACGTTCTGGATCCATTGCAGGAAGATGGCCGTGAACCCCAGGTGTTTGTTGAACGCCTCCTTGACCCAGGTGTAGACCCCGCCGCCCTTCGAGGCGAAGGCGCTTCCCAGTTCGGCACCTACCAGCGCCGCCGGGATCAGGAACAGGAACGTGGCGAAAAAGATGTAGAAGAACATCGTCAGCTCCTCCTGCGCCATCATCGGGAGTCCGCGTAGGCTGATAACCGCCGCCGCGGTCATCAGGGCGAGCTGTGTCGTGGTGATATTTTTACGTTTTGCCATGATGTGGAATTGTGTTTTACAACTGGCCGTCAATCAGTTTCTGTGCCGCAACGCGGCCGGGCTGATGTTTTTTCGGGCGTGTGCATGGTTTATGCGGGCGTTTCCGCGCCCCGCGGGCTCCTCTGCGCCTGCGTGTTGACCGCCTGCGGACGGGGCGCAAAAAAACAGCAGGGAATCTCACGATTGCCTGCTGCCTTCCGGAGGATTGCCCTCCTGAAACTACTAACCCAAACTTAAATAAATGAAGAAACCTCACTGCGGTTGCTGTTCCGCAGTTACCCGGTATGTTGCAAATCCCGTGCCGCGGCGCCGTGTCGGAAAGGCGTTTGTGTGTGCGGCGGGGGTGCGGCCTATGATACATGCCGGCGGGAAAGGGTATAAACAACCGCAGGATGTCCCCACGGACATCCTGCGTGTGCTGTTTCCGGTAATCCCGGGTTGTGGCAAGGGGATTATTTCTACTTGCGTTTGTCCCTCATCTCCACGGCGCCTTCGTAAGTGCCGCTGACCTTGCGGCCTTTGTCGGTCGTAAAGTCGAGTACGAAGCGGTAGTTGGTGCCGACCTTCGTGACTGTCACCGTGCCGGACGTGATGAATCCGTAAACCGATTCGTTGGAGGCGTTGCGTTCCTCGCAATAGGTTCCCATGGCCAGCATGGAGTCCATGAACTCTATCTGCTCGCCCGGTGCGTAGGTGCCCGGCGTGCCTGTGTCGGACACCGTGTAGGTTCCTTCCTGGAGTACCATTTCTTCGGAAAGTGCGGTCGTCAGGTAGAGCGATACCATATGCCCGGCCCCTATGAGGTAGTCGTAATCGTCGTTGACCGTCGGCTGGACATCGTAGAGGTTTACGACGCAGTCGTTTGCCGTGCCGGCATCGTTGTTATAGTATTTAGCCAGTGCGCGGATGAAAGTTGCGTTCGTGACGTCGTTTTCGAGGTCGGGCAGGGGCTCGATTTTGACGGCTGTCTTGTCCTCGATCGTAATCGGGCCGGTGTAGCTGGCCGTGAACTCGTTGTCGTCGGTCGTGGTCAGCGTGGCCTTGACCGTAAAGGTCGAGCCGGACTTTGTCACAGCGATCGTTCCGGCCTTGAATTCCACTTTCGTGATATTCCCCTTGCCGTCGTTGACCATGCAGTAGGTCTTGTCCGGGTGGAATGTCGAAAGGCTCTGGCTGGTCGCGTACCTGTATGTACGATCCGGCAAGGTAATGTTGTCCAGTTTGTAGGGTTTCATCTGGAATAAATCGAGGCTCATGGCGCGGCCGGCGTTGACGGTGGCGTGGACGCCGCCGGCATCGATCGTTTCGCCGTCGGCCAGTACGACGATGTATTCGCCGTAGCTGCCGCCTTCGGGGATGCCGTAATAACCGCCCGCTACCTGGCGGTCGAATACGGCCGGGCCGCTCAGATCCTTGTCGGTGGACATTTCAATCGACTTGACTTCGGAATAGACCTCTTTGTTGGATGCTGCGACGGCGATGATATAGGCCGTGCCCTCTTTCAGGTTGTCTGCGGTGATCTCACCGGCCTGTGCGATGGCGGTGCCCTCGGCGAGAATCTTCTCGGCAGTCGGGACGACTGCACCCGCTACCTTTTCGATGCAGAGGTAGGCGGCCTTTTCTGCGTCGGTCAGCCCTACAGTGAAGGTGAGCGCCGTTATGCCGGGGGCTCCGGCTGCCAGCGTCACCACGGGCGTCGGCGTTCCGGTTGCCATCACGATGCTGTTGACTTCCGAGTAGATCCCGGTGTTGGCGACGGCCGCCGCAATGACATAGGTGGTCGAGGGTTTCAGGTTTTCGATCAGGATTTCGCCCGTTGCGGCGATGGCTTTGCCGTCGCGCAGGATCTCCTCGGCCGTGGGAAGGGTCAGCCCCTCTGTCTTTTCGAGGCAGACATAGGCTGCGGTTTCTGGGTCGGTCAGGGCGGCGTTGAACGTAAGAGTCGTTGTGGTGGACTGGCCCGGTGTCAGGACGACCGCGGGATGTACGCCGGGTGCCGAGGTGGTGTGCTCGATCGAGCTGACCTTGCCGTTGATGTTGCCTTTCAGGGCGACGGCGGAGAGGCGGTAGGCCGTGTTGGGTTCGAGGCCGGCGATCTCGACGACGCCCGATGCGCTTACGGACTGGCCTTCGGCGATGATCGTCGCTGCCGCAGGCACGGCTTCGGACGCCTTGGTGCAGATGTAGCTGCATTTGTCCGCATCCTTGAGTGTGAGCGTGAATTTCAGGGAGTTGAATGCGGCGTCGCCGATGGCGAGCGTGACGCTTGGGTCAGGATTTCCCCCCCCCTCGTTTTTGTCGTCGCATGAGCTTAGCAGACCAGAGCACAGCACCAACAGTGCCGTTCCCCATGACAGGAAAGATTTGATCATAGTGGTTAAACTTTGGAAATTAGTGGGTTAATACTGTTGTTCGGGCGCAGGGCCGGTCGTCTTTGGATATTCAATCGGGTTTACGGGGCGGCCGTGCAATATGTGACGGGATAAAAATAACCTTTCTGCCAATAAAATCCAAATTTTTTTTATCCGTCTTGCCTGAAAGTGCGATAAATCGGGGGTGAGGGTGCCGGAGTGAACGGGTGGAGGACAATAATATAACAAGACAGCAGGGAATCTCACGATTGCCTGCTGCCCTTGGAGGATTGCCCTCCTAAAACTACTAACCCAAACTTAAATAAATGAAGAAACCTCACTGCGGTTGCTGTCCGCAGTTGACTATCCTCGTCGCAAAACGTATGCCAAAGACAAAGGCCCGGAACATGATTCCGGGCCTTGCGCCGTTGCGGGGTATTACTGCGTCCCTGCGGGATATTTTTCGCAGGGGTTACCGGATGATGCCCGTGTAGGTCGAGGGCGAGAGGGCGCGCAGCTCCTCTTTCACGGCCTCGGCCACGTCGAGCGTCTCGATGAATGCGGCGATCGACTCGTGCGTGATATGGGCGTTGGTGCGGGTCAGGGCCTTGAGCGCCTCGTAGGGCTTGGGATAACCTTCGCGGCGCAGGATGGTCTGGATGCCTTCGGCTACGACGGCCCAGTTGTTCGCCAGGTCGCGCTCGAGGGCTTCGCGGTTGAGGATTACCTTGTTCAGGCCCTTCATCAGCGAGCGGAGCGCGATGGCCGCATGGGCAATGGGGACGCCGATGTTACGCAGCACGGTCGAATCTGTCAGGTCGCGTTGCAGGCGCGAAACGGGGAGTTTCGACGCGAGGTGTCCGAAGACGGCGTTGGCGATGCCGAAATTCCCCTCGGCATTCTCGAAGTCGATGGGGTTGACTTTGTGGGGCATGGCGCTCGAACCGACTTCGCCCGCCTTGATCTGTTGTTTGAAATATTCCATCGAGATGTACGTCCACATGTCGCGGCAGAGGTCTATCAGGATGGTATCGATGCGCTTCATGTTGTCGAAGATCGCCGCGAGGTTATCGTAATGCTCGATCTGCGTGGTATATTGCGAGCGGCAGAGCCCCAGCGTTTCGCCCACGAATTTGTTGGCGAAGGCTACCCAGTCGTACTGCGGGTAGGCTGCCCGGTGGGCGTTGAAGTTGCCTGTCGCGCCGCCGAATTTGGCCGGCACGGCGATGTCGTGCAGCATGGCGAGCTGTTTCTCCACGCGTTCGACAAAGACCATGAACTCCTTGCCCAGCGTCGTGGGGGAGGCCGGCTGGCCGTGGGTGCGGGCCAGCATCGGCACGTCGCGCCATTCGTCGGCGAAGGCGGCCAGTTTGTCGCGCACCTCTTCGACGGCCGGGTAGTAAACCCCTGTCATGGCGTCCTTGAGCGAGAGCGGGATGGCCGTGTTGTTGATGTCCTGCGAGGTGAGGCCGAAATGTACGAATTCCTTGTAAGCTCCCAGCCCGAGGCTGTCCATTTTTTCCTTGATGATGTACTCTATGGCTTTGACGTCGTGGTTGGTGACCGATTCGATCTCCTTCACGCGCCCGGCGTCGGCCGGTGCGAAATCGAGGTACAGGGCGCGCAGGGCTGCGAATTTCGTGCGGTCGATGTCCGCCAGCTGGGGCAGCGGCAATTCGCACAGCGCGATGAAATACTCCACTTCGACGCGGATGCGGTAGCGGATGAGCGCCTGTTCCGAAAAATAATCGGCTAATTTCTCCGTTGTATTACGGTAGCGGCCATCGACGGGAGAGATGGCGGTAAGGCTGTTGAGCGGATTGGAGTTCATGGATTTATGTATGGTTTTATTTAATACGCCACTGGCATCGGGACTTCGCCTGCGCCCGGCAGGCCCTGCCCGAAGGCTTTGCCCCGCCCGCCGGCAAAGTTCCGGCACCAAATTTACGACATTTAATTGAAATACGCATAATTTTCCCTACCTTTGTAGGGTTGTAAACCGAAAATGCAATGAATTTTCTGACAGCGATCATAGATGGCCTGGTGAGGTTCGTGCAGCGCAATCCGCTGACGACCCTGGTCATCCTCATCCTGGCTATCGGCGCCCCGGCGCTGCTCAGGGGAATCGCACTTTTTTTTCTCTATTTCATTATGGGAGTCATCGTATTGGTAGTAGCGGCGATCCTGCTGTTCCGCTGGCGCGTCTATAAAATGCGCCGCCGGATGGAAGAACAGTTCGGCGAAGGAAACTTCGGCGCTCAGGGCTTCGGCTCGCCCTTTGCAGGGGAGCCCCGCAAGGGTCGCGAAGGCGAAGTGAAGGTATATAAAACCTCGGAAACGCCCGAGAAACGGGTCTCGCGCGACGTAGGCGACTATGTCGAATTCGAAGAGACCAAGGAGCCCGGAGAGGAGTAGCGCCATGTGGAAGATATTTGAGTTGATCGGCCGTTATTTCATGCTGATGGGAAAGGTCTTTTCTCGTCCGGAGAAGGCTGCCATCTACCGCCGGCGCATCATTTACGAAATGGAGTCCCTGGGAATCGACTCGATCGGCCTGACGGCCATTATTTCGGTATTCATCGGTGCGGTCATCACCCTGCAGATGTGCATCAATCTCGATTCGCCGTTCATCCCCCGTTCGCTGGTCGGTTACGCCACGCGCGAGACGATGATCCTCGAATTTTCGTCGACGGTCGTGGCGCTGATCCTGGCCGGCAAGGTCGGTTCGAGCATCGCTTCGGAGATCGGCACGATGCGCATTACCGAACAGATCGACGCGCTGGAGATCATGGGCGTCAATTCGGCTTCGTACCTCATCCTGCCGAAGATCGTCGCCGCGGTGGTCTTCTTCCCGTTCCTGACCATCCTCAGCATCGCCATCGGAATCATCGGCGGCTGGGCCATCGCCTACCTGACCGGCATCATGATCCCGGCCGACTATGTCGACGGACTGCTGATGGACTTCAAGCCCTATTCGATCGTCTACTCGCTTATCAAGACCGCCGTGTTCGCCTATATCATCACCTCGATTTCGGCGTTCTACGGTTACTTTGCCAAGGGCAATTCGCTCGAAGTGGGCGCCGCCTCGACGCGCGCCGTGGTGGCCAGTTCCGTGGTAATCATGATCTTTAACCTGATCCTTACGCAAGTCCTGCTGATATGATACGTGCCGAGCACATCACCAAATCGTTCGACGGGCGCGTGGTGCTCGACGACATCTCGATCGAGTTCCTGACCGGGAAGACCAACCTCATCATCGGGCGCAGCGGTTCGGGCAAGACCGTGCTGCTGAAAACGCTGGTAGGGCTGCATGAACCCGATTCGGGCGACGTGTGGTACGACGATACGAATTTTACGCGTCTCGATTTCCGCGAGCGGCGCGCCATCCGCAAGGATATCGGCATGATTTTCCAAGGCGGGGCGCTGCTCGACTCTTCGACCGTCGAGGAGAACGTCAAGCTGCCGCTCGACCTCTTCACCTCGCAGAGCGAGAAAGAGAAGATGGAACGTGTGGATTTCTGCCTGCAGCGCGTGCGGCTGGAAGACGCCAACCACCTCTATCCCGCCGAGTTGTCGGGCGGAATGATCAAACGCGTGGCCATCGCCCGCGCCATCGTGCTCAACCCGCGTTACCTGTTCTGCGACGAGCCCAACTCGGGCCTCGACCCGCAGACCTCGATCGTCATCGACAACCTGATCCACGAAATCACGCGCGAGTACAACATCACGACGATCATCAATACGCACGATATGAACTCGGTGATGGAGATCGGCGAGAAAATTGTATACATCCACGAAGGCCGCAAGTGGTGGGAGGGTACCAAGGATGATATCCTGCATGCCGACAACCCGGAACTCAACGATTTCGTATTCGCCTCGGCGATGGCCAAAAAGGCCAAGCTGGCTGCAAAGTAGGCAACCGGGTTCCTAAAAAAATTTAATTTTTTATTTGCGTAATATACATAAAGTATGTACTTTTGCGCAGTGAAAAAATAGTGCATTTTTTTATTAACAAATAAATCATAAAACTATGTCAAAGATCAAAGTTGGTATCAACGGTTTCGGTCGTATCGGCCGTCTGGTATTCCGCGCTGCATGCAACAATGCAGACATTGAGGTTGTAGGTATCAATGACCTCGTTCCGGTAGACTACATGGCTTACATGCTCAAGTACGACTCGGTACACGGCCGTTTCAACGGTACGATCGACTATAACGTGGAGAAGGGCCAGCTCATCGTGAACGGCAACGTGATCCGCGTAACCGCCGAGAAGGATCCCGCAAACCTGAAGTGGAACGAAGTCGGCGCCGAGTATATCGTAGAGTCGACCGGTCTGTTCCTGACCAAGGAGAAAGCCGAGGCCCACATTGCAGCCGGTGCCAAATACGTCGTTATGTCGGCCCCCTCGAAGGACGACACCCCGATGTTCGTATGCGGCGTGAACACCGACAGCTACGCCGGCCAGAAGATCGTTTCGAACGCATCGTGCACCACGAACTGCCTCGCTCCGCTGGCTAAGGTCATCAACGACAACTTCGGCATCGTCGAGGGTCTCATGACCACCGTACACGCTACCACCGCAACGCAGAAGACCGTAGACGGCCCCTCGATGAAGGACTGGCGCGGCGGCCGTGCTGCCGGCGGCAACATCATCCCCTCGTCGACCGGTGCTGCAAAGGCCGTAGGCAAGGTGATCCCCGCCCTGAACGGCAAACTGACCGGTATGGCATTCCGCGTTCCGACGCTCGACGTTTCGGTCGTAGACCTGACCTGCCGTCTGGAGAAGGGCGCTTCGTACGACGAGATCAAGGCTGCCATGAAGAAGGCTTCGGAGAACGAGTTCAAGGGTATCATCGAGTACACCGAGGACGACGTGGTTTCGACCGACTTCACGGGTGACGCCAACACCTCGATCTTCGACGCAAAGGCCGGTATCGCACTCAACCCGAACTTCGTGAAGCTCGTGGCTTGGTACGACAACGAGTGGGGCTACTCGAACAAGGTCGTGATGCTGATTCAGAAGATGGCCGCTTACAACAACAAATAATCGTAAGCCGTCGCTATAATGGAAGAAGGAACCCGCGTGGGTTCCTTCTTTTTTTTTGTGGCTGCGGGGAGGGCTGAGGTTGCCGGGCTGCCTGGCGGCGTGTCCCGGGATGCCCGCTACCGGGCTTCGGAATCCACGCGCATCTCGATCGAGGCGCCCGACCACTGGTTGATGAGGCGCTTCTCCGCGCGGAGCCGCCGCCCGCCGTATGCGATGCGGATTTCGACTTCGAAGGGTGCCGTGTCGCCGATGTCGTTGCCGGCCGGCAGCGTATGGGGTACGATATAGATGTAGAGCAGAAGGTGGTCGCACGGCCCGGTTTCGAGGCTTGCGCGGCCGTCGCCGGGAATCCCGGCGGGCTTTTCCCGCAGGTTCGAGCCGACGTCGGCGACATGTGCCTCGGCCGATGTGAAGCCCGTGCGGTTGCCCGCCGTGTCGAAGCAGCCGCACATCAGTGCGACGTTGTAGCGCCACCAACCTTCGTAGCGGCTCGAAATCTCGATTGTGAATCCCTCTTTTGTTGCCATACGGTGCAAATATAGCGATTTTTGCCGAAGATGGAATCCGCGGCCGGAATTTCCGGAGCCTGTGCCGTGCCTCTTCTGCGGGCGGGCGACCGGATATCCGGGAGTGCGGGGATGCTAAAACTCTGCATTTTCTTTGCAAATGTCTTATATTTTCGTAACTTTGTGCCCTAAATGCGCTCCTATGGAGGAAACAAAAAGATATACGATTGCTTACAGGGGGCTCAGGAGCGGCCTGCACGACTTTCATTTCAAGGTCGACGGCGGGTTGTTCAGGGCTTACGGCAGTACGGAGATCAAGGACGGAGACTGCGATGTCTCGGTCGCCCTGGAGCGCGGCGAGTCGATGCTTACGCTCGATGTTACCGTGGACGGTAGTGTCGTCGTGGAGTGCGACCGTTGCCTGGAAGACTGCAATGTGCCGATCCACTACGAGGGGCAGTTGCTGGTGAAATTCTCGGACGAGGTGCACGAGTACGACGGCGAAGTCATGTGGCTGCTGCCGATGGAGGACGAAGTCGACCTGACGCAGTACATCTACGAGAGTATCGTGCTGGCGTTGCCGTACCAGCGGGTGCATCCCGACGGGGAGTGCAATCCCGAGATGCTGGAACGCTTCCGCATCGTTTCCGACGAGGAGTTCGGGGGAATCGAAGCCCGGGCCGAGGCCGAGGGCCGCAACGAGGGCGAATGGGCCAAGCTGGCCGCGCTCAAGGAGCAGATGGAGGCCGACCGGGGGGACGGGACGCAAACAGAACGAAAGGAATAAGCTATTTCCGGCCGGGGAGGCGCTTTTGTCCCGGGCCGGGGAATATTTGACTGGAAATACGTTAAACTTATAATTTATATTGTAAAATGGCACATCCTAAACACAAAGTCTCGTCGACGCGACGCGATAAGAGAAGAACTCATTACAAGGCTGTCGTTCCGACGGTGGTCATCTGCTCGAACTGCGGCGCAGCTACGTTGTATCACCGCGTATGCCCCGAATGCGGTTTCTATCGCGGAAAGCTGGCGATCGAGAAAAAGGCTGCCGAATAAATCGGCAGGGTTAAAGAGTGCATCCGCGAGGCTGCCCTCTTTTTAGTTTATGCAAGCACCTGTCTTTGTTGCGTGCGGCCGTCCGGCCTATGGCCGGGATGCCGGCGCAGGGAGGGCGGGAGATGAAATTTAACCAAATCGCACGATTATGTTAAAGATTGGTGTAGATGCCATGGGGGGCGATTATGCGCCCGAGGCTGCGGTCAAGGGGGCTGTCATGGCACTCGATGCGATCGGGCCGGACAGCCGTATCGTATTGTTCGGCGACGAGGCGAAGGTCAAGGCCGTGCTCGCGGCCGAAGGCTGTCCTGCCGAACGGTTCGACATCGTCGCCACTACCGAGGTGATTGAAATGGGCGATCATCCCGCCAAGGCGTTCCAGGCCAAGGCCGACTCCAGCATCACGGTGGGTTTCGGATACCTGGCCAAAGGGGCCATAGACGGTTTTGCCAGTGCCGGCAGCACGGGCGCCATGATGGTCGGGTCGATGTACGCCGTAAAACCGATCGAAGGAGTCATCCGTCCCACGATCTCATCCATCATTCCTACGGTCACGGGGCATCCCGCGCTGTTGCTGGACGTGGGGCTGAACGTAGACTGCAAACCCGAAGTGCTGGCGCAGTACGGGCTGATAGGCTCGATTTATGCCGAAGCCGTACTCGGGATCCGGAAACCCCGTGTAGCCGTGCTCAACATCGGCGAGGAGGAGACCAAGGGCAATACGCAGTCCAAGGCCACGTATGAATTGCTGAAGGCCGACGGCCGCATCGACTTCGTGGGTAACGTCGAGGCATCGTACCTCTTCACGGGCAAGGTCGCAGACGTGGTCGTCTGCGACGGTTTCGTGGGCAACACGGTGCTGAAGATGGCCGAGGGCCTCTACCACATCAACAAGAAACTCGGCGGCGGAAACGCTTTCTGGGATGCGATGAATTACGAGAACGTGGGCGGCACGCCCGTGCTCGGTGTCAATGCGCCTGTGGTCATCGGCCACGGCATCTCATCGCCCAAGGCAATCAGGAGCATGATCCTTTCGACCGAGCGGTGCATTACGGCGGATCTGACCGCCAAGTTGCAGCGCGCTTTCAAAAATTAATAATCATTAGGTAAAGAAACAGTTAATGGGCAAGATAACAGCAGCAATTACCGGTGTGGGTCTATATCTCCCCGATTATATCCTCACCAACGAAGAATTAAGCACCATGGTCGACACGTCCGACGAGTGGATCATGTCGCATATCGGCGTCAAGACGCGCCATATCCTCAAGGGCGAAGGCGTCGGCACTTCCTATATGGGTGCCCGCGCGGTCATCAACCTGCTGGACAAGGCGGGCGTAGACCCGATGGAGGTGGATCTGGTGATCTGCGCCACGGTGACCCCCGATATGTTCTTCCCTTCGACGGGTAATCTGATCGCCGACCAGGCGGGTTGCAAAAACGCTTTCGCATACGACGTTTCGGCGGCTTGCAGCGGGTTCCTCTTCGCACTGACGACGGGCGCCAAGTTCATCGAGTCGGGATCGTGCAAGAAGGTTGTCGTGGTCGGCGCCGACAAGATGTCGACCATCGTCGACTATACCGACCGTTCTACCTGTCCGATCTTCGGCGACGGTGCCGCAGCCGTGCTGCTGGAACCCAATACGGAGGGTTACGGCGTGCTGGACGAGATCCTGCGTTCGGACGGCTCGGGCGAGTTGCAGCTTTACATGAAGGCCGGCGGTTCGCGCTATCCGGCTTCGATCGAGACCGTGCAGAACAACTGGCACACGATCATGTGGGACGGACACGCCGTATTCAAGGCCGCCGTTTCGAAGATGGCCGACGTATCGGTGGAGATCATGGAGCGCAACAACCTTACCTCGGACGACATCCGTTATCTGGTTCCCCATCAGGCCAACCTGCGCATCATCGACGCTACGGCACGCCGCATGGGGCTCGACCATGACAAGTGCATGATCAATATCGACCGCAACGGCAACACTACGGCGGCGACGATCCCCTCGTGCCTCTACGACTACGAGAAGGAACTGAAGCCGGGCGACAACCTGATCCTGTCGGCATTCGGCGGCGGGTATACGTGGGGTGCCATCTATGTGAAGTGGGCTTACGACGGTTCGAAAGCCTGCCAGGTCGATCCTGCCGAGAAATAATCCGGTGCGGGCGGGAGCCCGCCCGAAAGCACAGGTGGGGCGGAAACTTATACGGTTTCCGCCCTTTCCGTACCGGAACCGCACGTGCCGGAGCGGCGGATGCGGGATTTTTTCGTATATTTGGACTTGGGCATTGCTGCCGCGGTTTCAGATTCTTTTCGGATTCGCGGTCTAACTTTGCCCCGAAGAATATTGCTGCTTATGAAAATCCTGATCGTGGAAGACGAACCCTCCCTGCGGGAGATCATGGTGCAGACGCTGCGCCGCGAACAGTATGTGGTCGAGCAGGCGTCCGATTACGCATCGGCGCTCGAAAAGATCGCCGGATACGATTACGACTGTATCCTGCTGGACATCATGCTGCCCGACGGCAGCGGCCTGCGGATACTCGAAGAGCTCAGGCGGCAGCGAAAACCTGCCGGCGTGATCATCATTTCGGCCCGGGATTCGCTCGATGACAAGGTCGAGGGGCTCGAGCTCGGGGCCGACGATTACCTGCCCAAGCCGTTCCACCTGGCGGAACTGAGCGCCCGTATCCGCAGCGTCGTGCGCCGTCACCAGCGCGACGGGCAGCAGAGCCTCGACGTGGGGAATGTCCGCCTCTATCCCGACAGCCGCCGTGTGGAGGTGGCCGGGTGCGAGGTGGAACTGCTGCGCAAGGAGTACGACATCCTCTACTATTTCATGAGCCGCCCGAACCATATGGTCGATAAGGCCACGCTGGCAGAAGCCGTGTGGGGCGACCATATCGACCAGGCGGATAATTTCGATTTCGTATACGCCCAGATGAAGAACCTGCGCCGCCGGCTCCACGACGCGCAGGCCGACATCGAGATCCGGGCCGTCTATGGATTCGGCTATAAACTCGTTGCCCCATGAGGTTGGTCTATCGCATCGTGTTGCACATGTCCTGGGCCCTCTCGCTGTTGCTGGCGGGGTGGGCCGTGTTGTTCTACCTGACGATGATCGACGAGATCAACGACGAGGTGGACGATTCGCTGGAGAACTATGCCGAGATGCTGGTCACGCGGAGCCTCGCGGGGAGGGAACTGCCTGCCGCCTATTCGGGCAGCAACAACGGCTATTACCTGCACGACGTGTCGGCGGAGTATGCCGAAGGGCGGCAGCATATGGTTTTCAGCGACGAGGAGATATTTATTCCTGAGAAAGACGAAGAGGAACCGGCGCGGGTGCTGCGGACGATATTCCGCGACAGCGGAGGACGTTACAAGGAACTGACCGTGATGACCCCGACCATCGAAAAGGACGACTTGCAGGAAGCGATCCTCTGGTGGATCGTCTACCTCTATCTGTTCCTGTTGCTGGCGATCCTGCTGGTCAACGTGCTGGTGCTTCACCGTACCCTGCGGCCACTCTATGCCCTGTTGCGATGGTTCGACAGTTATACCGTGGGCGGGAAGAACGCCCCGCTGGTGAACGATACGAAGGTCGTCGAATTCCGGCGGCTGAACGAGGCGGCGAACCGTTATGCCGAGCGGGCGGAGTCCCTGTTCGAACGCCAGAAACAATTCATCGGCAATGCCTCGCATGAGATGCAGACCCCGCTGGCCATTTGCCGCAACCGGCTGGAGATGCTCGTGGACGACGGTTCGGCGTTGACCGAGGCGCAGCTCGGCGAGATACTGAAGGTGCAGGGGACGCTGGACTACCTCGTGCGGCTCAACCGCTCGCTGCTGCTGCTTTCGAAGATCGAGAACGGACAATTCCCCGAGACGGAACAGGTCGACTTCAACGCCCAGGTGCGACGTATGGCCGAGGATATGGAGGAGATCTACGCCGGGCGCGAAATGCGTTTCGAACTGCATGAGCAGGGACATCTGTCTGTGCGGATGAATCCGTCGCTGGCGGCCAGCCTGGTGTCGAACCTGCTGAAAAACGCCTATGTCCACGGCGACAAGGGCGGGACGGTGTCGGTCACTGTTGCCCCGCATGAACTGCGCGTCTGCAACAGCGGCGGCGGAGGAGCACTCGACGCGGAGCATATTTTCGAGCGCTTTTACCAGGGGACGAAGAAGGAGGGTTCGACGGGGCTCGGCCTCTCGATCGTCGACGCCGTGTGCCGCCTTTACGGGCTGCGCGTGGGATACTCTTATATAAATAGGTGCCACTGTTTCTCGGTACATTTCCGGATATAAAAAACGAAAAAAACGGATCGGGGCCGATTATTTCAACTTCATTTCAGCTTTAGGTCGCAACTTTGCACTGTGAACACAAGTCAAACCTAATATTGAAACGATTATGAAAAAGCTCATGATGATTCTCGCAGGCACAGCCCTGATGGTAACTTCCGCCCCCGCATTCGCGGGCAACGACCGTCCGATCGCAGTCGGCGAACTTCCGGCTACGGCACAGCAATTTATCAAGGCGCATTTTGCCGGCGTAGAAGTCTCCTTATCCAAGGTGGACGAGGAACTTTTCGACAAGGATTACAAGGTCGTGTTCGTCAACGGCGCGAAGGTCGAATTCACGAAGAACGGCGAATGGAAAGACGTTGAATGCAAATACGGTGAGGTGCCGGCCGCCATCGTACCGCAGCAGATCCGCGACTATGTCGCCAAGAACTATCCCGACCGCAAGGTCACGGCGATCGACCGCGACCGCCGCGACTACGAAGTCGAACTGGACAACGGCCTCGACCTGAAATTCGACCTGAAGTTCCGTCTGATAGACATCGACAATTAATTTAACCCCGGGATTAACCTCAAATTCGGAATCGTATGAAGAAATTCATGGTATTGGTAATGGGTCTCGTGTCGCTGGGTGCGATGGCGGGTTGTGACGACGACAGTAAATCGGTAAAGGTACCGGCCGCCGTGCAGGCCGCTTTCGGGGAGATGTTCCCCGCTGCAAGCCATGTCGAATGGGAAGACAAGGGCGGGTATATGGTCGCCGATTTCCGCAGCGCGGGCACGGTCATGCAGGCATGGTTCGATGCCGCCGGCAAATGGTACATGACCGAGGAGGATATCTCCTATGCCGAGTTGCCCCGGGCGGTGCGTACTGCCTACGAAGCCGGCGATTATGCCGCTTGGCATGTGGACGACGTGGATAAGCTGCTGCGCAACGGCCAGGAGACGGTCTATGTGCTCGAAGTCGAACGTGCCGAGCAGGAATTCGACCTCTATTATTCCGAGGACGGCGTGCTGTTGCGCGAAGTGCCCGACAGGGACGGCAATGACGATCACGGCGATATGCTTCCGCAGGAACTGTCGAAGGCGATCAGCGATTTCATCGCCCGGAAATACCCCGGTGCCCGTATCGTTGATGCGGAGCGGGAGAAGGGAAATACCGAGGTCGATATCATCTTCGCCGGGAAAGCGCTCGAGGTGTGCTTCGGTACGGGTGACGCCTGGCTGTGGACGAAAACCGGAGTGCGCCTTTCGGAGGTTCCGGACGTGGTGAGGCGGACTTTGCAGTCATCGCAGTACGGTACGTGGGTGATCGACGATGTTGACCTCTACGAAAGCCCCGACCGCGTGTGGTACGCCATCGAGGTGGAAGACCCGCAGTCCGAACGGGAGGCGACGGTGCGTATCCTCGAGGACGGCACCCTGCTCTGATCGTCCCGTATGCTTTTGCGGAGCCTGCATCCCGGAGGTGCGGGCTCCGTTTTTTTTTGTTATAACATAGAGCTATATCGTTATAAAATAATATGATGTGTTTTTCGTACAAATTAGTAGAAACTATTGTATATTTGTATCAGGAAGAGAAAATACAAACACAAACTTAAAACAATATTACTATGTTAAGCAAAAGATTACATGACGCACTGAATGCGCAGATCAACGCCGAATTGTGGTCGGCCTATCTTTATCTTTCGATGTCGATGGACGCCGAGAACAAGGGGCTGAAAGGTGTGGCCAACTGGTTTTTCGTCCAGTTCCGCGAGGAGCAGGATCATGCCCGCATCCTGATGAACTACATCAATTCGCGCGATGCCAAGGTCGTGCTGAAGCCGATCGAGGAGGTGCGTACCGAGTGGACGTCGCCGCTTGATATGTTCAAGGACACGCTGGAGCATGAGAAGGTGGTGACTTCGATGATCAACAACCTGGCAGCCATCGCTGCCGAAGATAAGGATTTCGCATCGTCGAACATGCTCGTATGGTTCGTCGACGAGCAGGTCGAGGAGGAGGAGTCGGCACGCGACATGATTACCGCCTGCGAGGCTGTAGAGGGTAATAAGTTCGGGCTTTATACGCTCGACAAGGAACTGGCGGCCCGCGTTTACCAGCAGGCTTCGCCGCTTGCCACGGCAACCGAATAATTCGCAGCGAACCTGATTGCTGAGTCTGCCGCCCCGGTTTCCCGGGGCGGTTGCTTTTGCCGGATGTCCGGAAGTCCGTGTGTCCGGGCAGAATGGCTGGGAAAACAGTTCCTGGAAAGCTATTGGGGAGAAGCTATTCCGGGGGGGGGCTATTGAGAGGCATGATACCGGGGAAAGCGATTCCGAGGTATCGGGCGAGGTGTCGGGCAAGGGCGATTCCCGAGGGAGATTGCGGGGCTGATATGGGAGCGAGTTACCGCATGCCGGAGCCGTACCGGCCGGGAAGGAGGCGCGGGAATGGCCTTGTGAAGAGGGCCGGGAGCGGGATGTGGGAAAACAAGAGCCGGATGCCGGGGCTCGTGCAGGGCGGATAGGGGGGGGGCTCACCTCATCGCTTTGCCTTGTAGTCGATCCCGGCCTTGCGGGCCTGCGAATGCTGGTACGGGCGGCGGATGCGGTAAAGGCGCCCGTCCTTGACAAGCCGCGCGCCGGTTTGGTGGAAAGCGAAGGGAATGTCTGCCGCGACGCACTGGCGGCGGATCGAAAGCACCCAGTCGTAATTGCAGGGGCGGGCTTCGTTGCCCGATTCGCCCCCGACGGATACCTCTTCGATCCCGGGGGTGAGGTATCGTGCGATGTCGAGCGGCCCGAGCAGCGGGGCGCAGATGACCAGCTTGTGGCGCAGGGGGGCGTCCAGCAGCAAAGGCAGCCGGTAGTCGGCCATCGCCTGGTTCTCGACCGTGCAGCCCACGGCGAGGTTTTCGTACCCCCCCCCGCCCCAGTCGGGCGGCAATACCTGCATGAGCCGGTCGATACGCTTGGTGATGAAGAAAAAACGCAGGTCGCTGCGTATGCGGATCATCTCCCACGCTTCGGCGCGCCAGGCGTCGGCCTCCTCGACGAGGAAATCGGACGTGAAGCAGGTATAGACCATCTCGCCCGGCGGGACTTTGTAACGTCCGTCGCGCGTGCGGCGCACAGGCAGGTTGAAAGCCGCTGTCCTGCGTACCTCGCGGCTGTCCTTGTCGTGCTGCGCATCCTGCCGGTAGACGTAGCAGTGCCGGCAGCCTTCGCTGAGCTTGCGGCATCCGTGCCACGGGTTCCAACTGACCGACATAACCTGTTATTTGAGTTCCATGCGCAGGCGCACCATGTGGCGGCATTCGACGCCGTTTGCGAAAAACGGAACGGGGTAGTGTTTGCGGAAATAGTCCACGTCGACGCCGCAGCGGACGAACCCGCAGCGTTCGTAGAGCGCAATCTGGCCCGCGCCCAAATCTCCTGTGCCGATTTCGAGAAGATGGAACCCGGCCGCCCGGGCCGTGGCGACGGCGTGGCGGAGCATGGCCGTGGCGATGCCCTTGCGCTGGTGTTCGGGGACGACGGCGATATTGACCACTTCGGCCGTGAACGGCCGCGTGTGCAGGAATACATACTGGCCGAGGATTTCCCCGTCACGACGTGCGACATAGGTTGTGCCGCGGCCGGCATAGTCGGCTACGGACTCTTCCGATTCGTCGGCCAGCAGCAGCAGGTCGCGTCGCGGTGTGTCTGTCTTTACAATTTCGAGATCCATGTCAGAAAAGCGATGCGGCGCCTTCGAAGGTCGCCAGTACGACGATGTAACGCAGGGCCTTGCCCGCGAGCATCGAACCGCCCGTGAGCCAGACGTTGCTGCGCATCAGCCCCAGCACGATGGCGATGGCCTCGCCGATCGTGGGCAGAAATGCGAAAAAAGCCATCAGCGCCCCGCGCCCCGCGAGGAACCTGCGCGCCCGGGCCAGCTGTTTTTCGCTCACACCCAGCCGGGTGATCCACTCGCTTTTTCCCAGCGTGCCGATCCAGTAGCAGCTCATGCCGCCCAGCGTGTTGCCCAGCGATGCGGCTGCGACGCACAATACCGGGTCGAGCCCCATGTGCACGAGCACGATCATCACGGCTTCGGAGCTGAACGGGAGGATGCTCCCGGCGATGAATGCCGAGAAGAAAAGTCCCCAATAGCCCCAGTCGGCCAGTATTTGCGAAAGCGATTCCATGCCTTGGTGTCCGATTTTGTGCAAGAGTAGTCTGCCTGCGGGACAAAGATAGCTTTTTTGCCCGAATAGGCTTGCAGGAGCCCTGCAAAAAGCGCTAATTTTGTCTGAAACGTAAATCTGACCGCTTATGCTTAAATCGAGACTTTGTATCGCTTTTTTCGCTTTTGCCGTGGGGTGCGCCCCTGCGCAGAAGCCGCTTACCGACTATGTGAACCCCATGCTGGGGACGGCGACGCTGTGGGACAGCGTCGACCTTGGATTCAAACCCACCAAACGGACGTGGGGCGCCGAGGTTTTCCCCGGATCGTCGCTGCCCAACGCCATGGTGCAGGTCAGCCCCGTCACCAAGTTCCACAGCGGTGCGGGCTACCAGTATGAAGATTCCGTGATCTACGGCTTTACGCACACCAACAAGGGGCACTGGAACCTTTGCCATATTCCCCTGCTGCCTGTGACGGGGACGCCCACGCCGGGCGACTACTGCTCGCCGTTCAGCCACGAGCGCGAGTCGGCCGCCCCGGGGTATTACCAGGTATTCCTCGACCGTTACGGCGTCGATGCCCAGCTCAGCTCGACGCTGCGCTGTGCATTCCATAAATATACCTATCCCGCGGGTGCCGCGCCCGCCGTGCTGGCAGACCTGCAGCGTTCGAACGAGCATGTGCGTGCGTGGGATATCCGCAAGGAGGGCGACAACGTGTTCGCCGGCTGGCAGCAGACCGGCGAGAAGATGTATTTCTACGCCGTGGCGAACCGTCCCGTGACCGGGATAGAGCCCGTCGTCGAGGGCGACCGCGAGGTGCGCATCGTGCGTTTCGGCGAGGGTGACGGGGCACTGGAGCTCCGGATCGGGTTCTCGTTCGTGAGCGAGAAGAACGCCCGCGAGAACCTCGAGGCCGAGATGCTCGGCAAGAGTTTCGCCGAGGTGCGCTCCGAGGCTACGGCGACGTGGAACGACCTGTTGGGGCGGATCCGCGTCGAAGGCGGCACGGAGCGGGAAAAGGGGCTGTTCTATTCGAGCCTCTACCGTTCGTTCCTCTGGCCGGCGCTGCGCAGCGACGTGAACGGTGAGTTCACCGATGTCGATGGAAAGGTCATCAATCCCGGTTTCCGTTACTATACGGGCCCGTCGTATTGGGATGACTACCGCAATAAGCTGATCCTGCTGGGGATGCTGGCTCCCGATGTGGCGGCCGACGTCATCAGCTCCGATGTCGACAAGGGCGAGAAACGGGGCGGGTTCATGCCCACGTTCTTCCACGGCGACCACGCTTCGGCGTTCGTGGCCGGGACATACCTGCGCGGCAACCGCGGCTTCGACGTCAACCGTGCCTACAACCTCGTGCTGCGCAACGCTACGGTACAGGGCCCGAGCCGCCCGTGGCTCGACGAGTATATTGCCAAGGGGTACATTTCGGAAATGGACGTCGAGAACCCCGTGACGTGGACGGTCTGCAAGGCCGCCGTCACCAAGACGCTGGAGTACAGCTACGACGACTATGCGGTCGCCCTGCTGGCCGATGCGCTGGGCGATAAGGAGAACCGCGACATGCTGATGAAGCGCACGTCGAACTACAAGAACCTCTTCGACCCCTCGACGGGGCTGATGCGCGGGCGCCTCGAAAACGGCGAGTGGATCACGCCTTTCGACGACCAGTATCCCTACTATGAATATATGTACCGCGAGGCGAATGCCTGGCAGCAGGCGTTCTTCGCACCGCACGACACCGAGGGGCTGATCGGCCTCTTCCCGAGCCGCGAGGCGTTCGGCGAACAGCTGGACAAACTCTTCTCGATTCCGTGGAAAGGATACGAAGTGGACAACCTCTCGTGCTTCATCGGCCAGTACTGCCACGGCAACCAGCCCGACCACAGTTTCCCGTACCTCTATTATTTCATCGGTCGCCAGGAGCGTTCGCAGGAGTTGTTGGATTACATTCTCGACCGCTTCTACGGTATGGGGCCGGAAGGGCTGGCGCTGTGCGGTATGGACGATGCGGGCGAGATGTCGTCGTGGTACGTGTTCAATGCCATCGGCCTTTACACCTATTCGCCGGCCGACCCCGAATATATCGTGACCGTGCCGCTGTTCGACAAGGTGCAGGTCGCGCTGGGCGACGGCAACCGCTGGACGATCCGCCACGACGGTCAGGGGCGTAAGATCACGGGCATCACCTGCGGCGGCAAGCCCGTCGACGGTTGGTTCGTGTCGCACGATGCGCTGAACAAGGGCGAACTGGTGATTTCGACCTCCGAAGAATAACGGCGCAGGGGTGCGGGGGCAACCCCGCGCCCTTCGCCTACCTCGGACGGGAGCTTGGGCTGCCGGCCGGAAGGTGCCGGAAGATGCCTGAACCGGGAAGGTGCAGCCGGGTGTCCGGGCCCGGGAGGATCGTTGCATGAAGCGGCGGCAGGGGTATTCCTGCCGCCGCTTCATGTCGTTTCTATGGGGTTGGGGCGTTGCTGGGGTTTGGCGGGGAGCCCGGCTGCTGCTCCGGCCGTGCGGGTCAGGATTTTTCAGCCCGGCTGAGGATGGTCGGGCTTTGTACGTGCACGCCGAATTCGGCGGCTTTGGCGAGTATGCGCCGCGCCAGTGCGGCTTTCTTCGCGTCGGGTGCATAGCGGAAATAGGCTTCCGCCGCGCGGACGTGCTCGGCGTCGACGAGCGGGAATTCGCGCGTTTCGGGGATGCCGAATGCCGAATCGGGAAGTTCGTGCCGCTCTGCAGCGGTGAGGCGGTCGTCGGTGTGTGTGGCCATGGTTTTTCCTGTTTTGGTTTTATGCGTGGATACGCAAATTCCCGGCCAGCGTGTGCCCCCTCCCCCACCTGCGGCGGGATTCGCGGTTTACCCGATGATCGTGGCGACGATGCGGCGGCCCGGGGCGCGGTTGCGGAACTCGCAGAGGTAAATCCCCTGCCAGGTGCCGAGGTTGAGCCTGCCGCGGGTGACGGGAACGGTGAGTTCGACGCCCGTGAGCGTCGATTTGGCATGTGCGGGCATGTCGTCGTCGCCTTCGAGCGTATGGGTGTAGTAGACCTCGCGTTCGCCTACCAGCCGGTCGAAGATCGCCCCGAGGTCGTTACGCACGTCGGGGTCGGCGTTTTCGTTGATCGAAAGCCCTGCGGAGGTGTGCTTGACAAAGAGGTGTACCAGTCCGGCGTCGGGCAGCGGCGGGAGGTGGGACAGTACCTCGTCCGTAACCAGGTGGAACCCGCGGCTGCGAGGCGTGAGTGTGAATTCTGCTTGCTGAACCATGGTGGAATATTGATGTACGTGTGCAAAGGTACGAAAAATTGCGGGCCGCCGTGTCCCGGGAACGAGTATATGTTGCCGCCGGGGTCGGGCATGGTACGGCAGCGGGAGATTATGCATCGAAATATTGGAAAATCCGGTATTTATTTTGATCTTCGCAGCACTAAATGCCGCTATCATGTCCGCTATCCTGAATTTCCTGTTCCCGGGGGAACCCCGGGATTCCCGCAGCTCGTGGCTGTTGCTTGCTGCGCGTGTCGTTTTCGGCCTGCTGCTGATGTCGCACGGCATCGCCAAGTTGCAGAACTTCGAGGCGCTCTCGGCGACGTTCCCCGATCCGCTGGGTGTCGGGAGCCGGATGTCGCTCGTGCTGGCCGTTTTCGGGGAGGTCGTCTGCGCGGCCGGGTGTGTGGCCGGGTTACTCTACCGGCTGGCGCTCATCCCGATGGTCTTTACGATGTGTGTGGCTTTCTTTGCGGTACACGGCGGCGATCCCTTTGCCGCACGTGAGCTGGCGCTGGTTTACCTGGTTGTCTTCGTCCTGATGTACGCAGCCGGCCCCGGGCGCTACGCCGTCGATACGCTCATTGCACAACGGATCCGTGCGCCGAAGCGTTAGCCCCGGTTCTTGCCGAGGGTGGGGAGGATAGTAGGGGTGCCGTGAACCCGTTTCGTCCCCGGAGGCGGCCGCCGCATGGAAACGATGAAGGCAGATGCCTTTTATCATCTGCCCTCAGCTTTTTGCGGTCATAGACCTTTTTCGACTTGTGTACCCGGCTGAAATTGACCGGGCGGTCGTGATTCCCGATCTCGGCCTCACGGCTTGCCCTTCGGTTTTACGGGGGCAAAGATAATCGGAATATTTTAAGGGGGAGCGCCCTGAGGCTAATTTCCCGCTCCGGTGCCGTATTATGCCTGCTGCAGGTCGGCGAACCAATAGGAATAGCTCTTTTCCGACCCGTCGTCAAGGCGGATGCGGTAACTTCGGCGCAAAGGCGTGCCGAGCCGGAACGGGACGGGGGTGCGGAAGATCGGCCCGTCGTAGCAGAATGTGTGGTATTCGCCGTTTTCGCCGTTGGGGTCGACGCCCGCAGGCAGCGAGGCGATGAATGCGGGGTCTATCTCGCGCCCGACGGCGTCGGCGCCAAGGCTGTCGGCCATCGTGGTGACGATGACCGTCCTGAGCCCCGAGGCAAGGAAGTCGTGCATCACGTCGCTAGAGGATTTTCCCCAGAGCGGTTCCGCGATCCCGATGCCGTGGGGTGCGAGTTTCTGCTCGCGGTATTTGCGTACGTCGTGCAGGAAGATGTCCCCGAAGATGAAACAGGTTACGCCCTGCGCCTTGAAATGCTCCACGGCACGGGACATGGCAGCCCCGTAGTCCTCCATATTGCCTTTCGGGGTGAGGTCGACGATGTGCAGGGGGATGCCGATACTGTCGGCCTGTGCCTGCAGCAGGGCGGTCGGGATGCCGTGCATGGTCGAACGGTGCGTGTCTCGGTTTACGGTCGTCAGCAATGCGACGATTTCGTATTTGCCCGACTGCATCGCCCGCAGCAGGGCATGGGCGGAGTCCTTGCCGCCGCTCCAGTTGAAAACCGCCTTTATCCGTTCCATGTCACATGTCCGGCGTTGTGGAAGAATCCGCAGACGAGGGTCAGGTATTCGGGCAATTTGCCGTCCGTGCCCCATTTCAGGTCGATGCCGAAGAGCTCGGCGGTAGTTTTGCCGATGTCGAATCCGCAGGCTTCGAGCGACGGGCGCACCAGTTCGGGGTGTCGGCAGGGCTTTCCGTCGGGACGTGTGCAGGTGCCTTCGGGGCAGTGGAGGCATGTCCCGACGTAGGCGAACGAAAGGCCGCCGTACTGCCGTTCCATCCCGAGCAATTGCTGTTCGAGGCGTCTGCGTTCGGGCAGGATCAGCCGTCCGGCTTCCGAAAAGGGGAGCCCCTGCTTTTGCGGAACGATTTTCGTGACGGTGAGCAGTGCCGTGGCGTAGCCGGAAAGGTACCTCCCGACGCTGAATCCGAAAGGGGGGCATCCCCAGCTGCGCCCGTAATTGGGGCAGGCGAGGCAGTAGCCCCCGATCCGTTCGGCATCGCGGAAACGGGCGATGTAATCGGCAGCGGGAAGTTCCGCCGAAAAATCCCGGGCCGTATATGGAAGCGAAATATCCACGTGGTAAAAATAGCGGTTTTACCGTGCCGTGGTGCCGGTTTGTGAAAATAATCCGGATTTCCGGACAATTTTTCGGAATAATCCGCTATATTTGCTTCAGATTTGGTTCTCCGCTCCCCGTCGCGGGAGGGTGTGAAAAGGGAATCGGGTGTAAATCCCGGACAGTCCCGCTGCTGTGAAGCCCCGTGACGTTCCGAATATCTCAGCCACTGCCCCGCGGGGCGGGAAGGCTTCGGGACAGGGGTCAGTCAGAAGACCTGCCAGATCGATTCGTTGTCGGAAAGCCCCGCGGACTGGGCGTCTGGTTTCGGTCGTATGATGCTTTGGGATTTTATGCAATCGGCGTTTTGCAGGGATTACTGTCCTGTTTTTCGATGCAAGGTTCAGGCGCGCGGCCGGGCGGAACCCGGACGTATTCCTGCAAGCCGTGCGGCGGAAATTTTGAGAATTGACAAACCGGAAAGGCATGGTAATATGGAACACGATGCTGTAATGAATTTTGGGATGCGGCCATGTCTTTTGTAAATAACGATGGTTATGAATATCGTACTGTATGGAGTATCGGCGGAAATCGCCGGGAAAATCGCCGGGAAATACGGCCTTAAACTGATAAGTACACCCGATAAGTTCCAGCCTTCGGGAACCGTGGTGCTGGTGCCGCCGATGGGCACCCCGCGGCAGTTGCTCGCCTTCTACAATGCCATGCTGCGCCATGAGGACGACGTCGATGCGGTGATCGTCTGCGGTATCGAATCCTGCGAGGCGGCCAGCACGGTGCAGTATTGCACGCCCCCGGGGAAATTCTTCTCGCTGGGCGGTGACCTCGAACCCGAAGAACTGGAGTCGGAGTTGTACGTGATCCTCGATTCCCTGTTTGCGGAAGGCAACCAGATCAATTTCTAAGTCCCGGGGGCAGGTATCGCCGCAGTTGCGGTGCACCGTTCCCGGCCGGCATAATCCGGGATTATATCCTCCCGTGCGCGGGCGGAACTGTTGCGTAATTTCTGCGTGCCGGGCCGTTTCGGGTATGGGTGTCCTGAGGTCGGTGCGGGACGCCGCATGGGGTTATACCCGCGTGCAGCGTCGTGCGGCCGTGGTGCCCGGCATGTCTGCTGTGGGCATTATTTTCATGATGCCAGAATTTTATTTCCCCACACAGTGCTTTGAAAAGATGTGTTTGAGCACCTCTTCGGAGGCTAACGCATTGCGTCCCGTGACACTGCCGACATGGTGGATGACCTGGCGGATTTCTTCGCTCAGCAGGTCGGTCTGAAGGCCGCTGCCGAGCCCGTCGAGGGCCCGGCGGAGCGCATTGCCTGCGGCCGTGAGGGCTTCGTAATGGCGGTTGTTCGAAACGATTGCGTCGCCGTGGTAGAGGGCTTCCGTATCTACAAAGGAGCGCAATATCCGGCGCAGGCGGTCTATGCCGTCGCCGTTGCGGGCCGAAATGCCGATCGTGCCTTCGGGCAGGGGGCTGTCCGGTGCCGTATCCGTTTTATTTACCAGCACCAGCAGTTTCTGGTCGGCGCGGAGCGGGAATTCCGGGGCAACGGGCGCACCTGCGGCAAGGCGTGCCGCATCGGTCATGTAAATCACGATCTGCGCCCGCTCGATGCTCGACATCGTGCGCTGGATGCCCATCTGTTCCAGCCGGTCGTCCGTTGCGCGGATACCCGCCGTGTCGAGGAACCGGAAGACGACCCCGTCGATGTTGATCCGCTCCTCGATGACGTCGCGCGTCGTGCCGGCGATGTCGGAAACCAGGACGCGCTCTTCGTTGAGCAGGCGGTTGAGCAGTGTGCTCTTGCCGACGTTCGGAGCTCCCGTGATCGCTACGGCGACCCCCTCCTTGATGGCATTCCCGAGCGTGAACGAATTGCGCAGGGCGTCGATATGCGCCCCGATCCGCTGCATCGCCTCCCGCAGTTGCGCGCGGTCGGCGAATTCGACCTCTTCCTCCGAAAAGTCGAGTTCCAGTTCGAGGAGCGCAGTGAGTTCCAGCAGCTTTTCGCACAGTCCTTCCAGCGCGTCGGAATAACCTCCCCGCATCTGGTTCGCGGCGAGCGCATGGGCCGCGCGCGACGATGAAGCGATGATGTCGGCCACGGCCTCGGCCTGTGATAGGTCTAACTTGCCGGCGAGGTAGGCGCGGATGGTGAATTCGCCCGGCCCGGCCATGCGGGCGCCGGAGGCGGTGAGCAGCCGCAGGATCTCGGAAACGATGTATTGCGATCCGTGGCAGGATATCTCGGCGGCATCCTCGCCGGTATAGGAGCGGGGTGCACGGAATACCGTGACCAGCACGTCGTCCAGTACGCGGCCCTCGTCCACGATTTCCCCGTAGTGTACCGTGTAGCCTGCTGCTGCGGCCAGCGGTTCCCGGCCGCGGAAGATACGGTCGCAGATGCGCAACGCCTCCTCCCCGCTGATGCGGATGACGGCTAATGCCCCTCCTGCGGCAGTTGCCGGGGCGGCGATGGTATCGTGATCCCGGATCATGTTATCTTCCTTCGATGCGGATTCGCTGTCCCAGACGGAGTTTATGGGCGTTTTTGATGCCGTTCCAGCGCATCAGCTGCGCTGTGGTCACGCGGTAGCGGCGGGCGATGGCGCCCAGCGTATCGCCCTTCTTGACCACGTAGACCGTACCCGAGCGTTCCTGGCGTTTCTTGTCGATGTTCGCCGGGTTGATGTACTCCTTGAGGTAGGCCGAGTCTTTGGCGAAGATCGCAGGTTCGTTGGCGATGTATTGCGTGATGTTGCGCTGCGGCAGCACGAGCGTATAGGGCTTGGTCGTGGCCGGGATGATATCGAGTTTGTATTGCGGGTTGAGCTGCCGCAGGGTCTCGATCGGGATGTCGATCGTCGAGGCGATCTGCCCGAGGTGCATCAGCCGGTCGATGCGGATGGTATCCGTAGCCAGCGGGATCGGGGCTTCGGTGAGTTCGATGCCGTGCTGGCGGTGATAGGCATAGGCGTACGAGGCGCCGATGAATGCGGGGACGTAGCCGCGCGTTTCGCGGGGCAGGTAGTCGTAGATGTCCCAGAATGTGCGCCCGTTGCCGCCGGAGCGGGCTATTGCCTTGTTGACGTTGCCCGGGCCGCAGTTGTAGGCGGCAATGGCCAGCGACCAGTCGTTATAGATGGCATAGAGGTCTTTCAGGTAGCGGCAGGCGGCCTGTGTCGAACGGACAGGGTCGCGGCGTTCGTCGACCAGCGAGTTGACTTCCAGTCCGTAGCTTTTGCCCGTCGAGGGCATGAACTGCCACAGGCCTACGGCGCCCATCGGCGACACGGCCGTGGTGGAAAGCGCCGATTCGATGATCGGCAGTGCCCGCAGTTCGACGGGGAGCCCCTCCTTGAGCAGTTCGTCCTCGATGAGCGGGAAATAGTACTGCGACATGCCCAGGATGCGGCTGATCGTGCCGTAGCGCGAATCGGTGTAGCGGTTGATATAACCCCGTACGATGTTGTTGTAAGGCAACTGGATCGGCGAAACGAGCGCCCGCAGCCGCTGGATGTAGACCGAATCGGGGGTCGTGCCTTCGGCCGTGCTGTCGACCAGGATGTAGTTGTCGAAAAATTCCTGGTAGGAATCCCCGCATTGCCGTTCGCGCCACACGGCGACCAGCGAATCGGCCTGTTCTGCCGAAAGCCCGAGCGTCATGTCGTCGTACTGCACCTCGGCGGGGTCGGGAAGTTCGGGCTCCTCCGGCTCGGGAGCGGCTTGCTGCTCGGCCACGGGGGCGGTCGGGGGCGTTACGACGGCTTCGGTCTTGTTTTTCTTCTTGTCTTTTTTGCGGGGGCGGCGGTCGAGTGCCGAGGCCGGGACGGCGACTGCCAGTAGCAGCAGTATGGTCAGGAGGGTTCTCATCGGTTAGAATTTGATGCTCATGTTGAAGCCGAATACCGGGCGGTTGCCGCCGAGCGAGGGCACGTAGGTGTAGTCGACCATCGGTTCGAGGTTCATCGTCAGGTCGTCCGAGATGTCGTAGTCCTTGAGGTGGGCGTCGACGTGGGCATCGACGATCTGCAATACGTACAGGCCCGCGGAGATGATGATGCACAGGTCGCGGTTGCGCCGGAAGTTATTGCGCAGGTTGCGGATATAATCCGCCGAATAGCGGCCGTGGAATTCATCGGTGGGGCCGTCCGGATATTTATCGGGGTTTTGTTCGTAGTCGCTCAGCAGCCTGTAGGCCTTCTTGAAACGCTGGTAGCCGCGGTTGTTCCAGTCGATGCAGTAGATCATCGCCGCGAAACCGCCGACCACGAAGGGGACTTTCCAGTAGCTTTTGTTGTAGATCTGCCCCGCGCCGGGGAAGATGCAGGCCAGCGTAGTGGCCTTCTTGACGTTCGACACATCGTTGGTCGAGTAGTTTACCGCCGCATCGCCGATGAAATAGATGTACGAGGCGACGGTCAACCCCAGGTAGACCTGGCGGCGGGTGTTGCTGCGGATCATCTTGGCCTGCAGTGCGTCCAGTTCGGGCGTACGCGTGAGGTTTTTGTCGGTATAGGCGTCATACTCGCGCTTGAGCGGCTTGTATGTCCTGTTTTCGTTGATGTAGAGCGCCAGCCCCGCTCCCACCGTACCGTAGAGTATGGGCAGCTTCCAGTATTGTTTGTTGTATATCTGTCCGTAGCCGGGCAGGACGGTCGAGATCCAGCAGACCTTCGAAAGCGACATCGAGTCACTCATGAGCCAGCCTTTCTTGTGCCGCATGGAATCCGGTTCGGTCTTGATGCCGGCCAGCCTGAGCTGCATGAGCGAGTCCGTGGCGCGGATGTCGTCCGTGCGCAATGCCGTCACGGCGAGCGAATCGGCCGTGAAGTCCAGTGCCATGAGCGAGTCGAGTTCGCGCGCGAGGGCGTTGTTGGCCAGCGAATCGCTCTTGTGGCGCAGCGAATCCGGCTTGACGAACATGCCGCCGCGTACGATGGTGCGCGCCCCGCGGTGGAGCTGTGCCTCGGCGGGGAGCCACAACATGAGCGCCGCGAGCATCGGCAGCAGGTGTCTGAACCGGATACTTCCCATATTATTTAATGCGTCCCGAAAACCGTTCGATGAACTGTTCGATATCCTTGTCGTCGCCGAACCCGATGACGATGCGTCCGCCGCCGTTCTTCGAGCGCTTGATGCTGATGTCCTGCGAGAAGAACTTTTCGAGTTGCTCCACCAGCCGCGAATAGCTTTCGGGATACTCCTCGTCCTCCACATTCTGTGCCGCTGCGGCCGGTTGTTCGGTGAGCGAGCGTACCAGCTCCTCGGCCTGGCGTACCGAAAGGCCTTTCTTGATGATGCGTTTGAGCACGCGTACCTGCATCCCGTCGGGGGCGCCGGCGATGGCTTTGGCGTGCCCCATCGAGATGAGCCCCTCCTTGAGTGCCAGCTGCACCTCGTCGGGCAGCTTGAGCAGCCGCATGTAGTTCGAGATGGTCGAGCGTTTCTTGCCCACCTTTTCCGAGAGGGCGTCCTGCGTCAGGTTGCACTCGTCGATCAGGCGCTGCATTCCGAGCGCGATCTCTATGGCATTGAGATCCTGGCGCTGGATGTTCTCCACGAGGGCCATGGCGTGCAGGTTCTCGTCGTCCACCTCGCGGATATAGGCCGGGAGACTCGTCAGGTCGGCGCGCTGCGCCGCACGCCAGCGGCGTTCGCCGCTGATGATGATATATTTTCCGTCGCCGGATTTCTTGACCGTGATGGGCTGGATGACCCCCAGCTGGCGGATCGAGTCGGCCAGTTCGTCGAGCGCCTCCTCGTCAAACTGCGTACGCGGCTGCGTGGGGTTGGGAATGATCTCCGTGATGTCGATCTCGGACATCTGGCTCATCGGCTTGAGCTTGGCGTCGACGGCGTCGGTGCCGAATATGGCGTCCAGTCCGCGCCCTAATCCCTTCGGTTGTTTCATTTCGGTATGTTATTTTCTCGGTTTGCGGTTGCGCTTGAGGAATTCCCGGGCCAGCGTGAGATAGTTCTCCGAGCCGACGGCGCCCGCGTCGTAAAGCATGACGGGCTTTCCGTGCGAGGGTGCTTCTCCCAAACGGATATTGCGCTGAATTATTGTGTCGTAAGCCAACGGCCCGAAATGTTCGCGCACCTCGTTCACGACCTGGTTGTTCAGGCGGTTGCGCATATACATCGTCAGCAGGAAACCCTCGATGTCGAGCGCCGGGTTGAGGCCGCTCTTGACCTTGCGGATGGTGTTCAGCAGCTTTGAAAGCCCTTCGAGGGCGAGGTATTCGCACTGCACGGGGATGAGCACCGTGTCGGCGGCCGTGAGGATATTGACGGTGGTGTAACCCAGCGAAGGGGAGCAGTCGATGAAAATGTAGTCGAACCTTTCGCGCACGGCGTCCACGATGCGCTTCATCACATGGTGGGCGTCCTCCAGCTTGGGCAGCTCGGTGTCGGCTGCTACCAGGTCTATCGACGACGGCAGCAGCCACAGGTTCTTCACGTCGGGGCTTTGCAGGATAACCTCTTCGGGCTTCCTGAGGCCGGCGATACACTCGTAGATGCCTTCGAGGTTTATGTCGAAGCCCAGTCCGGAGGTGGCGTTGGCCTGCGGGTCGGCGTCGAGCAGCAGCACCTTCTTGCCCAGCAGGGCCAGCGATGCCGCGAGGTTGATGGCCGTTGTGGTCTTGCCCACGCCGCCTTTCTGATTCGCTAAAGCGATAACCTTTGCCATGTTTCAATCGGGTTTATAATCGGGCAAATTTAATGATTTAAAATGGAAATCCATAACCGTAACCGAAATTTGCTTATCTTTTCGGAAAATGGGCTGCGCTCCTGCCGGAGCAAATAAATTTGCTTTTGCCCTTGACTTGCACTATCTTTGGACTCGGAACGAATTGATAGCAACAGCCTATTATGACAGAAAAAAAACAGGGGGCTCCCGTTCGGGAACCCATGCCTGCCGGAGAGCCTGCGAAGGCGGCGGGCAATAAGGCGGACAATAATAAGATATGGCACTACAACGGAAAATTCCCCGTGGTGGTGGACTACCTGGTTTTCTTCGGCATCTTCCTGCTGGCGCAGGGCCTGGGAACTGCCGTGGCATGGCTGGTGGGGTGCAAATGGCCCGATCCGGAGCTGCTGGCCAGCCCCGACGAGGCGATAAGCACGGCGGAGCAGATCGCCGCCGGGCATTTCAATGCCGTGACCTATTTCGTGTCGATGTCCGTGACGCTCGCGGGATTCCTCTTCTACCGCAGGCGGAGGCACGGCCCTGCGGTCGTGGCGCGTTTCTCCCGGCGCGGGCTGAATCCCGTGCTGCTGCTCTGGGGGGTGTTCTTCATGCTCTCGACCTCGGTCGTGCTGGAGCCGTTGCTGAGCCTGATGCCCGAGGTGCCGAACGTCTACGGGCGCGGGGCGTGGGCGATCGTGACGGTCGTGGTGATGGCCCCGCTTTTCGAGGAGGTGATCTTCCGCGGCGTGCTGCTCGAATCGACGCGCGCACGGTACGGCGTGGTGGCCGCATGGCTGCTCTCGTCGGCCATCTTCGGTATCGTGCATGTCCATCCCACAGTGGTGGTGAACGCCTTTGTCATGGGCCTGGTGCTGGCCTTCATCTACCTGCGCACCGATTCGCTCTGGTCTGCGATCATACTCCATGCGGTCAACAACGGCATTGCCTACCTGGCGCTGATTGCCGGGCACGGTAATTCCATGCTCATCGACATGGTCGGCAGCCGGACGCTCTACGTGCTGTTGTATATCGCGGCGCTGGCCGTCTTCGCCGTTTCGGGTTACATGATGCTCGTGTCGCTGCGCCGTCTGAAGGCCGAGGAGAAAAATCGCGGCGCGGCGTAATAATCTCGGCAGAGGCTGCGTTAGTTACGAGTAAAAACAGTATCTTTGTCCTCCGGATTATGACTTTGCGAACGAAAATAGCGGTCGTGGCGGCTACGTTGTTCCTGGCCGGTTGCCAGGAACTGCCCGGCTATTTTGCCAGCGATACCACGCTGGCGCGGGCGGGCGGCAGCGAACTGAAGATGCGCGATGTCGAGTCGGTAGTCCCGAAGGGGGTTACGGGCGAGGACAGCGCGGCCTTCATGAAGGTCTATGTCGACCGCTGGGTGCGCAAACAGCTCAAATTGCAGGAGGCCGAGATCCTTTTTTCCGCCTCGGCGGACGATATCGACAAGATGGTCGAGGAGTACCGGCAGGCGCTGCTGATCCGCAAGCTGGATCAGCATTACGTCGACCGCAGCATCGACACGACCTTCACGGAGAACGAGATCGCGGCCTATTACAACGCGCACAAGGCCGATTTCCGGCTCGACCGTACGTTGGTCAAGGGACGGATCGTGCAGTTCGGCGAAGGGTACCGCCAGGCGCGCAAATTGCGGGAGCTGATGGGGGCGAAGAGCGAAGCCCGGCAGCAGGATTTCCGGGACATATGCGCGAAGAACGACTTTACGGTCACCGATTTCAGCGACCAGTGGGTGGATTTCCCGGAATTCCTGAGTTTCCTGCCCACGCTCCGGTCGCAGAACTACGACCCGGTGCTCGCAACGACGGCCGTGCAGGAGATGCGCGACAGCCATTCGCACTACTATTTCCAGATCGACGCCGTGCGCCGCGAGGGGGAGCCCATCCCGCTCGAACGGCTGCGGGGGACGATCCGCCGCATCCTCTTCAACCAGCGCCAGAGCGAGATCATCCGCAGCCACGAGGAGGAACTCTATAACCGTGCGTGCGAAGGCGGGAGCATAAAGATTTTCGAAAACGAGAATACAAACGATAAAGAAAAAGAATAATGTTGAAAAAAGGTATGCTGGGGGCGGCTTTCGCCCTGCTCGTTGCCGGGGCGTTCGCGCAGAAGCAGCAGGTGATGCTCGACAAGGTGGTCGCCGTCGTAGGGTCTTCGTCCATCCTCCATTCCGAAGTGGCGGAGTATGCCCGGCAGCTCACGGCCCAGCGCCGTGCCGAAGGATATACCTCCGACCGTGACCCGATGAACGAGGCGCTCGAGGCACTGATGACCCAGAAGCTGCTCTTCAACCAGGCGCAGATCGACTCGGTGAAGATCAATGCGGGCGACATCGCCACGCATGTGGAACAGCAGATTCAGAATATGATCGAAACCGAGGGGTCGATCCCGAAGCTCGAGGCCAAGCACCACATGGCCATTTTCAGCATCCGCGAGAACATGCGCCAGCGCTATGAGGAGCAGTCGTATGCCTCTTCCATGCAGAGCGAGGTCGTGAGCAAGGTGTCGGTCATTCCCGGCGAGGTCGAGCGTTTCTACAAGTCGATCGACAAGGACAGCCTGCCGACCGTGGCCGAACAATATGTCTACGCCCAGATCACCCGTTTCCCCAAGTCGATCACCGAGGCCAAGCAGCGCACGCGCGAGCGCCTGCTCGACATGCGCGAACGGATCATTACCGGCAAGGCGAAATTCGAGAACCTGGCACGCATGTATTCGCAGGATCCCGGGACGATGATGCGCGGCGGCGAGATGGATCCCACCGAGCTCAACGGACTGGAAGCACCGTTCGCCGACGCCCTCGAGAACATGAAGCCGGGGCAGATATCGGAGGTCGTCGAGACCCGCTACGGACAGCATATCATCCAGTTGCTCGACAAGCGCGGCAGCCTCTACCATTTCCGCCATATCCTGCTGCGCCCGGTCTATACGATGGACGAGCTCAACGAAGGGGTCGTGTTCCTGGACAGCATCGCCAACCAGATACGCAAGGATTCCCTCTCGTTCGACAAGGCCGCCCTCCAGTTCTCCGACGACGCCACGTCGAAGATGAACGGCGGTATCGTCTCGAACCACGACATTCTGGAGCGTTTCAATGCCTTCGAGGCGAAGCTCACCGTGACGAAGTTCCTGCGTGAGGATTTCGCGCACTTCGGTGCACTGGACGACTACAATGCCTTGATCCGCCTCAAACCGGGCGAGATTTCGCCTGCATTCCTGACCGAGGACATCATGGGCAACCAGCTGGCCAAGATCGTCAAGCTCGTGGAGATCATTCCCACGCATGTCGCATCGCTCAACGAAGACTACCTCCGGCTGGAGGAGATGGCGCTCAATGCCAAGCAGGAGCGGGTGTTCAAGGAGTGGCTGACCAAGAAGATCGACGCCATGTACGTTTACATCGACCCCGAATTCCGCGACGGGGAGTTCGAGAACAAAAGCTGGGTGAAATAAACCGTGCGCAGGCTCTTTACCATAGCTGCCGTCGTGCTGGCTGCGGGCAGTGTGATTTTCGCCCGCAGCGGGATGCAGGCACCCGGACAGGAGCCCGAGGCCGAGAAGAAACTCATCGACCTGAAGTCGGACAACATGGGCCCCATAGCCCCCGGCGACTCGGTGATCTTCCTGGTCGGCAATTTCGCCGCGCAGCATAACGGCGCTGTCATTACGTGCGACAGTGCCGTGCGTTATTCGGACATGCGGATCGAGTTCTTCGGCAATGTCCTCATCAACAAGAATACGACCTATATTTACGGCGACCGTGCCGAATACAACGGCGAGCTGAACGAGGCGCGGGTCTATTCCGACATCGTCAAGGTCGTCGACGGCGATGCCACGCTCTATACCTACCGGTTTGTTTTCAACACGAAGGAGAATATCGGCCAGTTCGCCGACGGCGGCGTACTGATAAACCGGGACAACCGGCTCGAATCGGTGCGCGGCTACTATTATGCCAACACCAAAGACCTCATTTGCGTAGACCGCGTCGAGATGCGTAACGACGAATACGAACTCAAGGGCGACTCGGTGGTCTACAACATGGCCACCGACAACGCTTTTTTCTTCGAGAATACCAACATCTGGAACAAGGACGGCGACTACCTCTATGCCGACCGGGGCGCGTACGACAAGGCCGATACGCTTTACCGGGTCACGCGCAACGGTTATGTGCTGACCGAGAAACAGGAGATGTGGAGCGACAGCATCGACTATTTCCGAGCCAAAGACCACGTGGTGCTGTGGCGGGACATCCAGATCGACGATACGGAGCACAAGGTGCTCGCCTTCGGCGATTACGGCGAGTATTGGAAGGAGCCGGGCGATGTATTCCTCACGCGGCGCCCCTCGGTGGTGAGCTACGACCTTACGCAGGGCGATTCGCTCTTCATGCGTGCCGACTCGATGTTCCTCTTTACGGTCAACGAGAATGCCCGGCGCCGGGCTGCGGAGAAGGCCGCGGCCGATTCGCTTGCGCGTATGGGGGCCGATTCCCTGCAACGGCCCGATTCGCTGGGGCAGCATCCCGATGGATCGGCCGCGACGGCCGGCCCCGAGGGCGGCCGTATTGTTCCCGGGCTGCGTCCCGGCAGTGCAGCCGATTCGCTTTCGTCGGCCGGTGGAACGGATTCGCTCGCCGCAGCTTCCGGCCCCGATTCGCCGGCGCATGGTTCGTCGGGGGCGGATTCGCTGCACATGGCCGATTCGCTCTCCGCGCCGGGCAGCCTGCCCGACTCGCTGGGCTGGGCTGCAGATACGCTGATCGTTGCCCAGCGCAAGGCCCTGCTCAAGGAAGCGGCGCGCAAGGCCAAGGCCGAAAAGAAGGCCGCGGCAGCCAAAATCAAGAAGGCGCAGCTCGATTCGATAGCCGTCAGACGCAAGGAGAAGGCCACGGCCAAACTGCTGTCGCAAAAGGAGCGCGAGGAGGCGCGTCTGGCCGCCCGGAGGCTGAAGGCTGCGGCGAAACTCAAAGCCCGGCAGGCGCGTGCCGCCCGCAAGGGAAAGGTGATCCCGGTCGATTCGGCGGCCCTGCGCGAACTGGATTCGCTCATCGAGATGAACATGGCCGAACAGGATTCGCTGCTCAACCTGCTGGCCGATTCGCTGTTGGCTGACACGGGGGCGATGGCGCTCCCGGCCGATTCGGTCGACTCGCTCGCCCTGCCGCGCGACAGCATCTACCGCCTGATGAAAGGTTACCGCGACGTGAGGATCTTCAGGTCGGATTTCCAGACCGTGTGCGACTCGATCGTGGCGATCAGCACCGATTCGACGATCCACCTCTATATTGACCCCGTGTTGTGGAACCAGAGCAACCAGATCACTTCGGACGTAATGGATATTTTTACCGAGCGGCAACAGATCAAACGCGCCGAATTCATCGGCAGTCCGATGATGGTCAGCCAGCTCGATACGACACATTACAATCAGGTGGCGGGCAAGACCATGACCGCCTACTTCTACAACAACCAAATATACCGCAACGACGTCAACGGCAATGCCCAGACCATCTATTACATGCAGGACGGCGAGCCACCCGAGATCACGATGATGGGCGTTATCGAGAGCGGCGACTGCTCGTTCTATATCGAGGACAAGCAGGTGGTGCAGATCGTCTACCGCAACGAAATCACCGATGCCTTCTATCCGATGGACAAGATTCCGCCTACGCAGGAGCTCTACCTGAAAGGCTTCAAATGGGAGGGCGCGCGGAGGCCTGCGCAGGCCGACGTGTTCGACCGCAGGATACGCCCCTCGCAGCGGGCGGCGCGTTCGCAAATGCGGCATCCCGATTTCCCGATCATGATGCGCATCGAGGAGCATAAGAAACGACTGATCGAACAGCGCCGCTGGGCCGATCGCAACGACCAGGTCGACCCGCTTACCGTCGAATGGATGCGCGAACTGGGATACGAGGTAGGGCAGCCGCGCGAACCGCAACGTCCCGCGCCGCAGGCCGAATGACCGGTGCCGGAACTCTCTGCCGGGAATGCGGACGGTCTATGCAACCATACGGAAACCGTAACAAAAGGCGAAAAGCGAAAAACTTTTCGCCTTTTGTGTTATTTTTGCAGCCGGTTATTCGTCAGTTGGTTTTACACATGAAAAAAAGTCTGATTGCACTGGCATTCGGGACGCTTGCCCTGGGGATGTCGGAGTTCGTGATGATGGGCATCCTGCCCGATATTGCCCGCAGCCTCGGGGTTTCCATCCCCGAGGCCGGACACCTTATTTCGGCCTATGCCCTGGGCGTTTGCTTCGGGGCGCCGCTTACGGTGCTGGTGGCCCGGACGCGCCCGCTGAAACAGATACTGCTGGCGCTCACGGCTCTGATCGCCGTCGGGAACCTGTGCGCGTCGCTGGCGCCGAACTACTGGATGCTGATGGCGATGCGTTTCGTGTCCGGCCTGCCGCACGGTGCCTTTTTCGGTGTCGGGTCGATCGTCGCAGAGCGGGTGGCAGATGCCGGGAAGCGCACGGAGGCCGTTTCGATCATGATCGTCGGGATGACCGTCGCCAACCTGTTCGGCGTGCCGCTGGGCACTTATATCAGCAATGTGCTGTCTTGGCGCACGACCTTTGCGATCGTCGCCGTGTGGGGCGTGGTGGCGCTGACGCTCGTAAGGATGTGGGTGCCCCGCATGGAGCCGCTGCCCGATACGGGGCTGAAAGGGCAGTTCCGGTTCCTGCGCAGCCTTGCACCCTGGCTCGTGCTGGCGTCGGTGATGCTCGGCAACGGCGGGATCTTCTGCTGGTACAGCTATGTCAGCCCGCTGATGATCCATACCTCGGGTTTTACGGAGGAGAACCTTACGCTGATTATCATGCTGGCCGGTTTCGGCATGTTCGCGGGCAATATCCTCGGCGGGCATCTCTCCGACCGTTTTACGCCCGAGAAGGTCGTGCGTTTTACGCTGGCCGCGGCCACCCTGACGCTGCTCGGGATTTTCTTCGGGGCACATGTCCCTTACCTTTCCGTCATGCTGATGACGCTCTGTACGGGTTGTCTGTTCTGTGTCTCGTCGCCCCAGCAGTTGCTGATCCTGGAGAATTCGCGTGGCGGCGAGATGCTCGGCGCAGCCCTCGTGCAAGTGGCTTTCAACCTGGGCAATGCACTGGGTGCCTATTGCGGGGGCCTGCCGATCGCCCACGGGCTGGGCTACGAATATACGGCGTTGCCCGGTGCGGGTTTCACCCTGTTGGGGCTGCTGGCGGCCGTGGTTTATATCCGTAAATATCCCCGCCATGCGAAGCGATAACGGTGCGGAGCTGTTTCCGGTGGTCGACGAAGCCGGGAACGTGATGGGGGCGGCGACGCGTGCCCAATGCCACGGCGGCGGAATGTTGCTGCATCCCGTGGTGCACCTGCACCTGTTCAATTCGCGGGGCGAGTTATACCTGCAACGGCGTCCCGTGTGGAAGGATATCCAGCCCGGGCGCTGGGATACGGCCGTGGGTGGGCATGTCGACTACGGCGAGACGGTGGACGACGCATTGCGGCGCGAGGTGCGCGAAGAACTCGGTGTGACGGGTTTCGTACCCGAACGCGTGGCGGTGTACGTGTTCCGCTCGGAGCGCGAGCGCGAATTGATCTATGTCCACCGCACGGTGTACGACGGGGAGGTCGTCCCGAGTGACGAGCTCGACGGAGGGCGTTTCTGGAGCCGGGACGAAATCCTGGCGAACCTGGGCAAGGGAGTATTCACGCCCAATTTGGAGGGCGAGGTGAAGCTGGTGCTCGGGGTATAATTTTTTTTCGTATATTTGTAACCGGGAAACTGACTATGAAGCGACTGCCCTGCATACAGCAGGGTATTATCCGGCACTGGCCGGTGCGAGCCGTGGGGATTGACGCCGATCCGGAAACGCATGTCTTGCGATGATGCCTGCCGCCGGGCTTTCCCAGCCGCCGTTGTCGTCCCGTAGCCGGGGTTTCCGCCGCTGATAACCACGAAGGCCGTTTCCGACAGGTCTGAAATTTGATAGAAATACCGTATGCAGTCTCTCCTTACACATTGGGCCGACGCCCTGCTCGCATGGCTCGGGCTCACTTCCGCATTGAATAACGGCTGGGATCGCTGGGTGGCTTTCTCCCTGGTGCTGCTGGCTGTCGTGCTTTTCGATTTCCTGTGCCGCACGGTGCTCGTGCACGGGATGAGGCGCATCGTGATGCGCACCAAAGCCACGTGGGACGACGAACTGTTCAGTTCCGCCGTGCTGAGCCGGTTGTGCAATATCGTCAGCGCCATCGTGCTGGTCATCGTCCTCCCCGTGGTTTTCGATGAACAGTCGGAAGCCAGGACGATCGTCACACGACTGATACAGGTGTACATCGTCGTCACGGTCTTCCGTTTTATCAACGCCCTGCTTTATGCGGCCTTCAATATCGTCTCGGCGCGTCCTGCGTGGCAGAACAAACCGATCAACGGATTGCGCCAGACCGGGCAGGGAATCGCAGCGCTGATCTGCGGTATCCTCATCGTCTCGATCCTGATCGGCAAGTCGCCTGCCATTCTGCTCACCGGACTGGGCGCTTCGGCGGCCGTCATCATGCTGGTCTTCCGCGACAGCATCCTCGGCTTCGTATCCGGCATCCAGCTCTCGGCGAACGACATGCTCAAGGTGGGGGACTGGATCACCGTGCCCAAATACGGTGCGGACGGTTCGGTGATCGAGGTGTCGCTCACGACTGTGAAAGTGCAGAACTGGGACAATACGATCGTTACGCTGCCGCCTTACCTGCTGGTGAGCGATTCGTTCCAAAACTGGCGCGGGATGCAGGCGTCGGGCGGCCGCCGCGTGAAGCGTTCGGTGAACCTGGACATGACGAGCGTGAAATTCTGTACGCCGGACATGCTGGCCCGGTACCGCAACATAGACATCATCCGCGAATATATCGATCAGACCGAGCAACGGGTCGAGGAGTACAACGCCGCGCATGGCATCCGCCCCGGCGAACGCAAGATCAACGGCCTGCACCAGACCAACCTCGGGGTATTCCGTGCCTATCTGGAGCGGTACCTGCGCAACGAGGTGCCTGTCAACAAGGGGATGACCCTGATGGTGCGCCAGCTGCAACCGACGGAGACGGGATTGCCGATGGAACTCTATTTCTTTACGGATACGGTGGTGTGGGTGGATTACGAGCGCATCCAGTCGGATGTCTTCGACCATGTGCTGGCCGTCATCCCCGAGTTCGACCTGAGGGTGTTCCAAAACCCGTCGGGAAGCGATATCGAGGCGCTCCGCCACCTGAGGGAGCCGGGCGCACCGGCGAAACCGGCGGTTACAGGAAAACCATCAGCATCACCTGAATGATAATCACCCGCAGGAACATGCAGAGAGGGTAGACCGTGGCGTACGAAACCGACGGGTTGTCGCCCTCGATCGTGTCGTTGGCATAGTTCAGTGCCATCGGGTTGGCCATGCTGCCGCACAACATGCCGGCGACCGACCCGAAGTCGATGCGCAGGATGCGCAGGGCGAAGATGCCCAGCAGTACGACGGGGACGAACGTCAGCAGGAATCCCAGCAACAGCCATAGTGCCCCTTCGGGGCGCATGACCGTCTCGAAGAAGTGCGTGCCCGCCTCGAGCCCCAGGCATGCGAGGTACATCGACAGGCCCAGTGCCCGGAGCATCAGGTTGGCGCTGTATGTGGTGTAGGTAATCATGTGCAGGCGCGGACCGAACGTGCCGATCAGGATGCCGACGATGATCGGGCCGCCTGCCAGACCGAGCTTTACGGGCAGGCTGATGCCCGGGATGCTTACGGGGATGCTCCCGAGCGTGAGCCCGAGGATCAGGCCGACGAAGACTGCCACGAGGTTGGGCTCTTCGAGGTTCTTCACGGCATTGCCGAGAATCTTTTCCACATGCTTGATCGCGGCGGCTTCGCCCACGACCGTCAGGCGGTCGCCCATCTGCAAACGCAGGTCGGGGGTGGCCAGCAGTTGTACGCCCGAGCGGTAGACGCGGCTGATGTTGATGCCGTAATTGTTGCGCAGGCGCAGCGAGGAGAGTTTCTTGCCGTTGATTTCGGGGCGCGTCACGAGGATGCGCTGCGAGGTGAGCTGGCTGTCGACGGCGTTCCAGTCGATGTTCTCCGTATTCCAGTCCTTCTGTTCCTGCTCCCCGAAGATCAGGCGCAGTGCGTCGGCTTCGCCCGGGGTGGTGATCACGAGGATGACGTCGTCCTTCTGCAACGTCTTGTCGGAGGTGGGAATCGAAACCTGCCCTTCGCGCCAGACCCGCGAAATGACGAAGTGGTGGTGGCTCTGCGCAGCGATCTCGTGGACGCTTTTGCCGAAGACGGCCGGGTTGGTCAGGTGGTAGCTGGCGATGAAGACGTTTTTCCGGTGTTCGGCGTCCGGCTCCGGCATGTCGGCGGGGCGGACGAAGAGTTTGCGGATGAAGACGATGGCCAGGATGACGCCCACTACACCCAGCGGATAAGTCACGGCGCAGCTCAGGGCTGCGCCGCTGGAGTCGACGCCCATCTGTTGCAGCGCCTGCTGCGCGGCACCGAGTGCCGGGGTGTTGGTCGTGGCGCCGCACAGGATGCCCGACATGTCGGGCATCGAGACATGCAGCGTATAGCTCATTGCCACGGCCAGCCCCGTGCCGAGCAATACTACGGCCAGAGCCGGCGACATCAGGCGCAGCCCGTCGGCGCGCAGCGAGTTGAAGAAACCGGGGCCGACCTGCAGGCCGAGGGCGTATACGAAGATGATGAGCCCGAAGCTCTCGGCATAGTTCAGCATCGCCGGGTCGATCGACAGCCCGAAATGCCCGGCCAGGATACCGGCGAAAAAGATGAATGCCACGCCCAGCGAGATGCCGAAGATGCGGATCCTGCCCAGTGCGATCCCGATCGTCGAAATGAGCGAAATAACCACGACGGCCTGCAGAGCCGAGTGTTCGACGAATAAACTTTTAAGCCATTCCATCCTTTCCGTTTGAGAATTTGCTGCAAAAGTAGGGCAAATTTTTCAGATAGCCGCTTTTTTGCAGAACCTTTTGTGGGCTCATTGTGCCTGTGTGCAACATTTTCGGCCGGCAAGGTAAATCATTTCAGCCCCATGTTATGACAAAACAGGCCCCGAGGTATGCAGTTCAGGATAATTTACATATCTTTGCACTACCCTACTTCACACAGGGGATGGAGGGGGTAATTAGTGACGCAAAAGGGCTTCTGTGCCGGGTGGGAGTCTGAAAATCTTACCCGGCCGCTGCCGGAAAACTTTAGGGATTGGTTATTCCGGACAGCATCAGGGCGGTCGATAACGGCCGCCCTGATTTGTTTATTGTGTACGATGTGTTCACCTCTCCGGATCACAGTTTCAGCGGTCTTCCGCGGTAAAAATCCAGTATTTTCGAACGGAATACGAATTCGTATTTCGCCTGCACGAGTTCCGACTCGGCTTTTTCCATGCGGGTTTTGGCATCGTTGAAATCGAAAATGGTCGAACGTCCCGATTCCGCCTTCTGCTGTTCGTAGGCGAACGCTACCTCGGCCGAGGCGAGGGCTACGCCGGCCGAACGGTATTTGCTGTACGCCGCGTCGGCGTTGTACCACGCCTGTTCGATCTCCTTGCGCAGCGCCAGCTCGGCTTCGGTCAGCGCGAGCCGCTGGCTGCGGGCCGAAAGCTGTGCCGAGCGGATATTGTTGCGCGTGGCGCGGCGGTTGAAGATCGGGATGTTCATCGACAGTCCGACGTATTCGCGGCTGTTATGGCGCATCTGGGCCCAGAACTTATCGCTGTCGGCGCTGTACACCCCCGTGCCGTAGCCGCCTGAAAGCGAGATGGAGGGGTAGAGTGCCGATTTGGCAATGAGGACTGAATTCTCCGAACTTTCGAGCCGCAGCCGCTCCGCCTTGATATGCGGACGGTTTTCCACTGCATAGTTGTAGACCCCGTCTGCCGTGCCCAGCCGGTGCAGCGAGGCGAGCGTCACGCTGTCGAGCTCCGGAACCACGACGTCGAACCCTGCGGCGCTCTCGCGGTTGAGGGCCTGGCTCAGGTTGAGCAGTGCCAGTTGCAGGTCGTTGCGGGCCTGGGTCAGGCTCAGCTGGTCTTTGGCCATGAGCGCCTCGCTTTCGTACCGGGCCGATTCCGGCTGTTTGCCGGCGGCGACCAGTTCGCGACTCTGCGTGGCCTGCAGGGTGCTCAGGGCGAGCTGGCGTTCGGCAACGTCGGTGAGTTCCTTGTTGTAAAGTACCTCCAGATAGAGTGTCATGACGTTGATCGACACGTCTTCGCGGGCACGTTCCAGATCCTGCATGGCTGCGGCCAGGTCGAGTTTGCCGCCTTTGACCTGGCGGTTGATGCGCATGCCCTGGAATACGGGGAGGCTGGTCGAGATGTTGAGCGAACCCGAGGTCTGGTTGTTGTCCTTGTAAGTATTGTCGCTCGAGAGTACGCGGCCGAACGATGCGTCGCCTCCGATCGAGGCGTTCAGGTCGGGCAGGCGGCTGTATTTGGCCGTCGAGAGTTCCACCTCGTTCTGTTCGACCTGCAGGGCGCGTTGCTGCACGTCGATGTTGTTGGCCAGGGCATAACCGATGCAGTCGTCGAGCGACCAGGGGGTGCCGGGTGCCGGTGCTGCGGCGGCTTGAGGTGCAGCTGGTGCGGTCTGGGCCTCCGCGGACATTGCGCAGAGAGCGGCGGCAGCTGTACAGAGAGCGGCGAATAGGGTGCTGGTTTTCATGCTGCGGTGCATTTGGGGTTATTTCTTCTTGTCTTCCTTCGCGCCGCGGACTTTGTCGTCGGCGGTCACGCCTTCGGTAAGTTCGATGTTGATGCCGTCCGAAAGGCCTATCTTGACCTCGCGTTTATCGAAGGTCTGCTCTGCGGCGTCCTCGGCGCTGGTGAGCAGGTAGACATACGTTTTCTCACCCTCGAATTCGACGGTGCTCTCGGGAAGCGTGAGCACGCCTTCGCGGCTTTCGATCACGATGCTGGCGTTGGCACTGTACCCGGCGCGCACGAAGACGTCGGCGGGAATCTTCACGGCAGCCTTCACTTCGAACATGATGACGCCGTTATCCTCGGTTGCTTTGGGCGAAACGTACTCCAGGTTGGCATCCAGTTCGACGTTCTGCAGGGCGCCGATCGTCAGTTTCACGGGCATGCCTTCGTGCAACTTGCCGACGTCCGTTTCGTCGACGTTGCCCCGGAAGAGCATGTTCGACATGTCGGCTACGGAGGCGATGGTCGTACCGTCGTTGAACGTGTTGGCCTGGATCACCGAGTTTCCGACCTTGATCGGCACGTCGAGGATCATACCGTCGATCGTCGATCGGATCTGCGTGTTGCTGAGCTCCTTGTAGCGGCTGGTGATGCCGTTTTTGACGATCTCCAGGTTCTCCTTGGCGTTCTGCAGTTCCTCCTCGGCTTTCTGGAGGTCGGTGCGCCCCTGTTCGAACTCCTCGTCCGAGACGACGCCCTTGTCGTGCAGTGTTTCCGTACGGCCGAATTCGCGGCGGGTCTGCGCCAGCGATATTTCGGCTACCGAGACGCGCGATTCGGCGCTCGAAAGCTGTCCCATTTCGGGAACGACCTTCACCGTGGCGATCACCTCGCCCTTGCGCACCATCTGTCCGGCTTCCTTGTAGACGTCGGAAACGATACCCGAGATCTGGGGCTTGATGAGTACCTCGTCGCGGGGCTCGACCTTGCCCGTGGCGACCACGAATTGTTTGAGCGTATCGAGCTTGGGTTGTACGATCGTGTAGACTACCTTTACCGGACGGGTCTTCTGCCACAGGAATACGAATGTTCCGAGCAACAGCGCCGCAAAGAGCACACCCAGAAAGATTTTCAGAAATTTTTTCATAGCCGTAATCTATTGATTTAATTTAATTTATTCTTCACGTATTGCATCCACAGCCTTGATGCTCAGGGCCCGGTAGGCGGGGATGACGCCCGCCAGCAGGCTGCCGGCCACGAGGATGAAAAGCGCCAGCATACCTGTTCCGAACGATATTTGCCACGAGATTTCGGCACCCTCCTGGGCCACGGTCACCGCCTGGTAATAGATCGAATCGGCGACCGACAGCACCCCGACCGCGGCCGTGAGGCCGACCACCCCGGCGATGAAGGTGAGGATGAAACTTTCGGAGAGTATCTGCGAGATGATGGCCGTGGGCGGCGCGCCCAGGGCGCGGCGTATGCCGATCTCCTGCGTGCGCTCCTTGACCAGCACCAGCATGATGTTGCTCACGCCGACGATGCCGGCCAGCAGTGTCCCCAGGCCCACGATCCATGTCAGGAACCCGATGCCCCAGAAGAGGCTCATCACCTTGTCGAACATCTCGGCCGTGGCCATGCACCAGGCGGCTTTCTCGTCGTCCGGCGAGATCAGGTGCTTGGCGAAGATCACCGACTTGCAGGCGGTTTCGACCTCTTTGCTCGGGGTGTCCTCCCGGCCGGCGATGGCCAGCATGTGGATCGAGTTGCCCCCGCCGTACATCTGCTGCGCGAGCGAGATCGGGGCTACGACCGTGCGTTCGACGTTGCTGAACGACATGGCTGTGCTCTGGCGCCGCATGACGCCGATGATGGTGAAATAGCTGTTGTTGACCTTGATGACCTTGCCGGTCGGGTCTTCCATTCCCGGGAACAGGTCTTTCTGTATCTGGGTGCCGATGACGCAGACCTTGCGCTTCTGCGCCATGTCGACGTCGTTGATGAAGCGGCCGTAGATGATCTTCTGCGGGTTGATCTGCTGGTAGTCGGGCATGTAGCCCATCAGCGAATAGTCGCCCTTGCGTTCGTTGTAGCTGCAATGGATCTCCCCGCCCCAGTAGACGCCCGAGGCGTACTGCACCTCCTTGAGCCCCCGGACGTTTTCCACGTCGTCGTTGTTCATGCGCCACCAGCGGTTCTTGGGCATGCCCTTGTAGGGAAGCGAGGTCTGCGAAGGCTGTATGAGCAGCGTGTTGGTCGACATGTCGCCCAGCTGCGCCCGGAACAGGCGCCCCAGCCCCATGCCGGCACCCAGCAGTACGGTAAGCATGAAGATACCCCAGAAGACGCCCAGCGCCGTCATGATGCTGCGCTTGCGGTTGCGGGAGATCGTTTGCCATATCTCGTTCCAGCGGTCTGTATCGAAAAATCCCATGGCTTCTACTTGTTATAACGCAGGGCGTCGATTGTCTTGAGTTGTGCGGCCCGGTAGGCGGGGACGTAGCCTGCGATCAGGCCGGCGATGACCAGTACGACCGTCGCGCTGACCGCAACGCCCAGGTCGAGCGTCGGGTTGAGGAAGATCGACGGCGCATGGCCGTCGCCCGTCTGCGGCGTCTGGTTGAGCATGTAGTTGACCCCTTCCATCATCGCCACGCCGAATACCATACCCAGGTAACCGAATACGGCGGTTATCATCACCGACTCGGTGAGGATCAGCCTGATGATCGACACGGGCTTGGCGCCCAGCGCCTTACGTATGCCGAATTCGGAGGTGCGCTCCGTGACCGTCACGAGCATGATGTTGCTCACACCGACGATGCCGGCCAGCAGCGTCCCCAGGCCGATGATCCAGACGAAGACGTTGATGCCTGCGAAAACCATCATGAAATTCTTGTAGGTTTCCATCGTATTGTCGAGCCAGATGGCACTTTCGTCGTCGGGGGCGAAATGGTGCTCGGCGGAAAGGCGCCGGATGACGCGCTTTTCGAACTCCTTCATTGCCTCGGTGGTGTGGACGCCCTTGATGGTGATGATGGCATTGTTCACTTCGGGGCTGTTGGCGTTGTAGAGCAACTGCCCGGTGGTCAGCGGGATGTAACACGACGAACTGCTGCGCTGGGCGTCGCCCTTGTAGACGCCGACCACGGTGAATACCGTGCTGTCGAGCTTGATCCTGGCCCCCAGCGGATCGGCTCCTTTGAATAGCAGGGACTGCATGGCCTGGTCGATGACCAGCGACTTGCGGTATTCGCGGATGTCGGCGTCGTTGACGAAGCGCCCCTTTACGATCTCCACGCCCTCGATCTGTTCGATCTTGGGCAGCGAGCCGCGCAGCCAGACCTTGGTATATTCGTTCCCGTAGGTCGCCGTATGATTGTCGAACCACGAGTTGGCAGCCACTTCGTCCACCTCGGGGAATTCCCGGGCGAGGATTTCGAGGTCGCTGTTCCACAGACGGATGCGGCGCCCCTTCTGGTAGCCCATGTAGGGCTTCGAAGTACGGCCGCCGTAGAGGTCGATCGAGTTGGTGGCGTAGTTGCCGAAATTGGAGGTTACGCCGTTCTTGAGCCCGTTGCCCGAACCCAGCAGGATGACGAGCATGAAAATGCCCCACGCGACCGAGAAGCCCGTGAGGAACGTGCGCAGCTTGTTGCGGCGCACCGATGTCCAGATCTCCAGCAGCAGTTCCCTCATCGCTTTCCGAGTCCGGTTTCGGTGATACTGCTGATGACGCCGTCCGTCAGTCGGATGATCTTGTCCGTCTGGTCGGCGATCGACTGTTCGTGTGTGACGCAAATGATGGTCATCCCCATGTCCGAGTTGACGCTGCGCAGCAGGTTCATCACCTCCTGCGAGGTGACGCTGTCCAGTGCGCCCGTAGGTTCGTCGGCTAGGATGATCTGGGGCTTGTTGATAAGTGCCCGGGCGATGGCCACGCGCTGTTTCTGGCCGCCGGACATTTCGTTGGGCATGTGGTCGGCCCACTCCCTGAGCCCCAGCATGTCGAGGTATTCGAGTGCCAGGGCGTTGCGTTTGCGGCGCGAGACGCCCTGGTAGTAGAGCGGCAGGGCGACGTTTTCGACGGCGTTCTTGTAATTGATCAGGTTGAAGGACTGGAAAATATAGCCGATCATATTGTTGCGTGCGGCGGCGGCCTGCGTTTCGCTGAGGTTCTTGATCAGCCGTCCGGCCAGGTAGTAACTGCCGCTGTCGTAGTCGTCGAGAATCCCGAGGATGTTGAGCAGGGTGGATTTCCCGGATCCCGAGGCGCCCATGATCGAGACCAGTTCGCCCTTTTCGACGTCGAGGTCGATACCTTTGAGCACGTGCAGGGGCGACCCGTTGTTATAGGTCTTGTTGATGTTTTCCAGCTTTATCATATTCAGTCTGCCGTTATAAAGCGGTTTGCGTTGTTGAGGGTTACAATCTGTAAGCGGTGTGTGAGGCGCTTGGGACAAAGGTAATAATATAATCTTGAAAAACAATTTATTTTTATCGAAAATCAATAAAAAATTACCAAACACCAATAAATATAATTGTAGTATCGGCAAATGTAAGCAAAAAATGCATACTATGCAATACAAAGTACTAAAATTTATATATTAATCTTTCCGACCTATATTATATGATAGGGAAAAAGCCCGCTTCCATGCGCATATCCCGGTAGGGTAGCCGGTGAAAATCCCCATATATGGTGATTGCCGTCTCCGCCCCGAATCGTTATTTTTGCAGGCTAAAGTCATGTCGAATGTTAAAAAAATAACATAAACGGTTTATGGGTAATGCTTTTTCGTTATATTTGTTGCGTTAGGTCAAGCATATGAGGAAACTTTTACTACTGTTTTTATGCACGATTGTCCCGGCCGTCGTGTCGGCGCAGCGTCTCGACGTTACGGGGCGGGTGCTTATAAAGGACACCGACAAGCCGATCGGGCAGGCGGTCGTCGAATTGCCGCAGTCCGGATTGTGGGCCGTGGCCGATACCGACGGGAATTTCACGGTGAGGGGTGTCCCGGCCGGGAAAACGCGCTTCGTCGTCTCCTGCCTGGGGTTCGTTACGACCGAGACCGAGGTAGACGTGCGTACGGGTATGGGGCAGGTCAGGCTTTATGCCCCCGAGGATAACCTGAAACTGGAGAGCGTCGTGGTTACGGCCAAGGAGGCGCCCAATGCCATGGCTACGTCGCGTACGATCGGCGGCAATGCCATCGACCACCTGCAAATGGTCAATGCGTCGGACATCTCGGCACTGCTGCCGGGCGGCAAGACGGTTAACCCCGACCTGATGAAGGACAATGTCTTCTCGCTGCGCAGCGGCGGGAGCACGGCCGGCAATGCGGCGTTCGGTACGGCCGTCGAAGTCGACGGCGTACGCCTTTCCACCAATGCTTCGCTGGGCGACCCGACGGGTGCCAGCACACGTAACCTGTCGGCGACCAACATCGAGTCGGTCGAGGTGGTGACCGGCGTACCTTCGGCCGAATACGGCGACATCTCGTCGGGCGTAGTGAAAATCTCGACCCGCAAGGGCAAGACGCCCTATACGGTGACACTCTCCACCAACCCGCGCACCAAACAGATCGCCGCCTCGAAGGGCTTCGACCTGGGGCAAAACCGCGGCGTGCTGAACAGCAACGTCGAGTATACGCGGGCCACGAAGAACCCTGCGTCGCCCTACACCTCCTATTCCCGCACGGGGCTGGCGCTCAACTACCAGAATACCTTCGCCAAGGTGCTGCGCTTCAACTTCGGCGTGACGGCCAATATCGGCGGTATGAATACCGAAGACGACCCCGATGCCCAGAAAGGCGAGTGGGAGAAGGTGCGCGACAATGTGCTGCGTGCCAACACCTCGTTCAAATGGCTGCTGAACAGGCCGTGGATCACGAGCCTGGATTTCGATGCGTCGCTCAACTATACCGACAACCTTGCGCGCAAGCGCACCTACAACCTCAATTCGACCTCCCTTCCGGCAGTCCATGCCGAACAGGAAGGGTATTATATCGCCGATATGCTCCCGCCGGTCTATTACTCGACCAAATACGTCGATTCCAAGCAGCTCGACTATGCGGCCAACCTCAAGGCCACGTGGGTGCGCAGCTGGGGCGACGTGCACAGCAATGCCAAGGTCGGCGCTTCGTGGCGTGCCAACGGCAATGTCGGGGACGGGGAGTACTATGTGACCCCCTCCCTCGCGCCTAACGGGTACCGCCCCCGTCCGTATACGGACATCCCCTATATGCATAACCTCGCGGCCTACGTCGAGGAGACGCTGACCGTGCCGCTGGGATCGGCCACGCTGCAACTGATGGCCGGCCTGCGTGCCGAAAAGACTTTTATCAAAAATACGCAATACGAGAATACGTCGAGCCTCTCGCCGCGCTTCAACCTGAAATTCCGCATCAACGACCGTCTGACTGTTCGCGGAGGCTGGGGCATCACCGAGAAACTGCCGTCGTTCAACGTGCTTTACCCGCTGCCCGAATACCGCGATACGCCCGTGTTCGCTACCAACTATGGGTCGGGGCAGAGCGCCTATGTCTACCACACGCAGCCTTACCGGATACTCTACAACGACAACCTGAAATGGCAGCGCAACCGCAATTCCGAGGTCGGCGTCGACCTGCGTATCGGAGGTACCTCGATCTCGCTGGTCGGCTATTTCAACCGCACGAAATACCCCTATAAGCTGAGCGCCGCCTTCGAGCCGTTCTCCTATAATATGATGGGCGTGCCCTCCACGCTGCCCGACGGGACTGCATACACGATGCCGGCGAACCCGGCTTTCCGGGTCGACAGCCAGACGGGCGAAATCTTCGTCCGTGACAAGGACAACCCCTCGGCCGGCTGGATCGCCATGCAGACCACTTCCACGAAACGGACATTCGTCAAGAATACCTACCAGAACAACGGTTCGCCCGTAGACCGCATGGGGCTGGAGTTCGTCGTGGAATTCCCGCAGATCAACCCCATCCGCACACAGCTGCGGCTTGACGGGGCTTACGGCTATACCAAATACGTCAACGAGGGTGAGGCATGCTACTATCCCTCGACCTCGACCGGCGGCGAGTTCTACCCCTATGTGGGGGTTTATCTCGATAACGGGGGCAGCTCCAACGTCACCTACAACGGCCGGAAGCTGCACGCGCTGGATATGAACCTCACGGCCACGACGCATGTGCCCTCGATCCGTATGATCATCTCGCTGCGGCTCGAAGCCACGCTCGTGAAGCGCTCGCAGAACCTCTCGGAGTACAGGGGGCGCGAGTATGCCTTCAATGTCGACGAGGATCGTAACCCCACCGGCGGGAGCATCTACGACGGAGACAGCTATACGGCGATCTGGCCTGTGGCCTACATCGACCTCGACGGCAACCGCCATCCCTTCACCGATGCCGAGAAGAACGATCCGGCCTTCTCCTCCCTGCTGTTGCGTTCGGGCAATGCCTACTCTTTCAACGGCGACGGTTACGACCCCTATTTCTCGGCCAACCTGAGCATCACGAAGGAGATCGGCGACCATGTCTCCGTCTCGTTCTACGCCAACAACTTCACCAATTCGCGGCCCTTCGTCGCGTCGTACGCCACGGGTGTTAAGGCGGTCTTCACACCCGATTTCTATTACGGACTTACGGTACGTCTTAAATTCTGAAAACGATGAGAAAGATACTTTGCATATTGTCCTGTCTGCTGGTGGCCGGTTGCACGTCGTTCGACAGGAACCCTTACGACGGTGCGCTGCGCGAACTCCGTGTGACGGCCGTGTATCCCGAGGGGTACGCCGGCTATTTGCGCGAAGGCGTCGCGGTGAAACTCTCCGACCGCAATACGGGCAATGTTTATACCGCCCTGACCGATGCGCAGGGCCACGCCGGGTTCCGCGTCGCTGCCGGGCATTACCGTCTCTCGGTGCTCGACCTGCCCGACGATTCGGCGGTATTCAACGGTACGATCGAGCAGGTCGACCTTGTCGGCGAGGACAAGGAAGTCGACGTGGCGCTGAAATTTTCCAAGCCGGGTACGATCCTCATCAAGGAGATCTACTCGGGCGGCTGCATGCAGGATCCGCCGGCGACGGGGACTTATGCCGACGACAAGTATATCATCCTGCACAACAATGGTTTCGAAACCTATTACCTCGACGGGCTGTGCCTGGCGATGGTCGCCCCCTACAACTCGCAGGCCGCCAATCCCTGGACGAGCACCGACCCTTCGGGCAACATCGTTTTCCGCGATTACGCCGCCGTACCCGACTGTATCTGGATGTTCCCGGGCTCGGGGACGGATTTCCCGCTGCAACCCGGCGAGGATGCCGTGGTGGCCTACCATGGCGTCGACCATACGCAGACCTATTCCCAGTCGGTGAACCTCAACCGCAAGGGCTGTTTCGTGCTCTACGACATGGTATACTATCCCGGCAACAAGTTGCACCCCACGCCTGTCCCGGGCGACCAGATCGACCAGGCGCATTACATGAAGGTGCTGAAAAAGACCGGGACGAATACGGCCGTCGTCTACGTGATCTCGCAGAATTCGCCCGCCGTGATCCTTTTCCGGGCGCCCGAAGGGTTCGATCTGGATGCCTATCTGGCCGACGACCTCCAGTCGACGGTTCAGAGCGGCAGTATCACCTATTCGAAGATACCGTGGGACGACTGGATCGTGGACGGCGTCGAGGTATGCAACATGACCGAGGCGACCAAGCACAAACGCCTGCACACCGATGTGGATGCCGGTTACGTCGGCTTCTCGGCCAAGGCGCAGGGACATACCCTGCACCGGAAGCTGGATGAAGCGGCCACGGCGGCTGCCGGCTTCGAAAGGTACGTGGATACCAATAACTCGTCGAACGATTTTTATGAGCGTGAGACACAATCTTTGCGAGATTAGCCTATGAGACGGATTTTAACGATACTGATGTTGGCCGCCGTCTCTGCTGCCACGGCGCAGGAGCGTTTCGACTATATTTTCCGCCGCAATCCCTGGAACGGCGGCCCGAACGCTGCGGGTATCCGGCAGGACTCCCTGAGCCGTTCCTATGCCGAGATATATTTCACCAAGGAGAACGGCGGGCTTACGGGCCACTCCGCGTCGGACGACAGCTGGAATGCCGGGGCGAAAACCGAGTCGGTGCGCCACCTGAAAAAGGTCTCGTTCTCGGGCGGGTTCGGCTACGACTATTTCGACGGCCGCAACATGTGCGGCTCGATGTTCACCGAACCGGGGTATTATCCGGTGGACATCCTCGAATTTACGCCGGGGCGCAAGGTGCGCGAGGATTATACCTTCACGGGCGGCATGTCGGCCGTGCTGGGCAACCGGTGGACGGGCGGCCTGCGCGTAGAGTTCGAAGCCCGCAACTATGCCAAGCGCAAAGACCTGCGCCACAAGAACACACGGCTGGATTTCGAATTTTCGCCCGGAATAATGTACCACGCGGGGCGTTTTGCCGCCGGTGCGGTCTATATCGTGGGTACGAACAGCGAGAAGGTCGATGCGGAAGGCGTGGGCCCCGGTGCCGACCTGTACGAGGCATTCTTCGACCGGGGACTGCTCTACGGGTCGCTGGAGAAGTGGGGGAGCACCGACATACACCTCTCGACCAACGGCGTTTCGGGATTCCCCGTCCGCGAGAATACGCAGGGGGCGGGCGTCCAGTTGCAATACGGGCCGTTCTATGCCGACGTCGCCTACCGTAACAGGCAGGGCGAGACGGGCGAGAGCCGCATTATCTGGCATCTGTTCGAAACGCACCAAGTGACGGCGAACGCCGCCCTGTCGCTGGGAACGGCACTGCGCAGGCATTTCGTGCGCGTGAATCTCGACTGGCAGACGCTCCGCACCGACGAGAACATCATCACCACCGAGACCATCAACGGCGTGCAGACCATCACCATACACGGTTCGACACCGACTTTCGGGCGCAAGGGGCTCGACCTTGGGGGCGAATACGAGTTCGTGGCACCGCATACGGATTTGCGTGCCGGGGTCGGTTATTCGCAGCTCAACCGCGAATCGACGCTGATGTACCCCTATGTCAAGGGGCAGAAGCTCCACTTTACCAAGATATATGCCTCGCTGATCCGCACGTTCGGCCTCTGGGAGCTGACCCTCGCGGCGGATTACCGCCTGGGAGGTTTCTCGGAGTGTGAAACGCAGTTCGAAACCCCCGGCGTGCAGCCGGGCGAATATCCCGGGCAGCTGACCGCTTACTACGATTACGAAAACGAATACCTCACGGCCAAACGGCTGGGGGCGGCGCTCGGGCTGCGGCGCAATATCAAACGGTTCTATGTCGACGTGTTCGCGCGTTACGAACACGGTTTCGGACTGGAATACGTCGCGCAGCCCAACCGGGTCGCGGCGACGCTGAGTGTAGGATATAATTTTTAAATTCAAAAGGATAGATTATGAAAAAGATTTTGACATTGATGGCAGTCGCGGCGATGGCTTTTACCGCCTGCTCGAAGGAAGAAAGCACCGGAACGGGCGACAAGCAGGTGCGCATCACCCCGACGATCGCCAACCCTGCGCTGACGCCGGCAAGCATGTCGTCCGGCACGCGGGCGACGGACACCGATTTCGAGCTGAACGACAAGGTCGGCCTCACGATCACGATGACGGCGGACGGTTCGGCGTTCGTGGCGAACAAGGAGATGTCGTTCGACGGTACGGATTTCAAGACCGAGGGTTTCCTCTGGTACGAAGATGTCAACGCCACCTCGACGCTCTTCGCCTATTATCCCTACCAGGCCGGTGCCGCGGCGCCTGCGGAGTTTTCGGTAAAGGCGGATCAGAGCGGTGCGAACTACACGGCTTCCGACCTGATCGTGGCCGTGAAGACGGGGGTCAAGCCCACGCTGTCGTCCACGCAGATGACCTTCAAGCACAAAATGTCGCGGATCGTCATCAGCGTGACCAACGAATCGGGTTTCGACATCCGGGACATCGTCATCAAGGGTGCTGTCGGCACCGGTGTGCTCGATCCTGCCACGGGCGATTTTACGGCCAAGGCGGGTGCCGAGGCATCCGACGTGACCGCCAATACGGCCACTGCCGAGAAAGTTTACTACGCGCTGCTGGTGCCGCAAAACGGTGTGCAGCTCAAGGTTACGGTCACCACGGCCGATGGTAAGATGCGTACGCAGACGCTCGGCACGACCGACCTCAAGTCGGGTGAGAACCGCCGCATGGACTGCAACGTGCAGCCGGCTGACATTCAGGTGAAATTCAGCGGCCCGATCGCGGGCTGGGTTGACGGAGACGACCTGCTGCCGGACGGCGACGGCGAAGTGGAGACCCCGACCGTCGAGTGGGGCGGCGTGAAGTACAAGATCGTCACGCTCAAGGACGGCCGCACGTGGATGGCCGAGAACCTGCGCTATGTTCCCGAAGGCAAAACCATATCGAGCGACCCGAAGGACGGCAACGGGGTGTGGTACCCCTGCAACCTCTCGAAAGCCGCCGACCCGTCGTTGACTGAGACCGCGGGCCTGCTGTACAGCTATCCCGTGATGCTGGGAATGACCGGCGAGATGACGGGCACCAATTTCGACCAATACGAGGGTGCGCAGGGTATTTGCCCCGACGGGTGGCATATCCCGACGATGGCCGAGTGGCTCAAGCTGGCGGGTGTCGGCAGCGGCAGCCTGTCCGACCCGACATCGCCCTATTTCGAAAAGACGCAGGGCGGCGGTTCGATTGCCGCGCTCAACAAGGACGGTTTCAATATTGCGGGCTGCGGCTATATCAATGCGACGAGCGCCACGGCGACCCCGGCCTATATGGCCACGACGTCGGCTGCCGACGCTTCGGCGTTCGGCATGGGATATTTCCCCAGCTCGACGGGTTACAAGGTTACATACAATACGGCCGACGATCCGGAAAGCGGCATCAAGAACATCCAGTATTATGCCGGTATGATAACTTACAACAAGAGTTACAATCGCATGACAATCGCTTACCAGGGTGGTTATGGCGCTGCCCCGGTTCGCTGTATCAAGAACAAGGAGTGATCCTCACCCCCGCACACAAACACACACAACACAAACAACAATAAATGAAACGTAAACCTAATTATTTGAAGCACCTGCTGCAATGGGGCGTACTGGCCGCCATTGCGGGCACGGTGCTTTGGGCCAAATTGAGCGACAAACCCGTCGATGTCGAGGCATATTGTCCTTTCGGCGGGTTGCAGGCTTTCGGCACCTATGTGGTGAACAACTCGCTGGCCTGCTCGATGTCGATGCTCCAGATCATGATGGGCCTCGTGCTCGCCGTGGGAGTGATTCTGTTCAGCAAACTTTTCTGCGGATACCTCTGTCCGCTGGGCACCGTCGGCGAGTGGATGGGGCGTGCCGGGAAAAAACTGCACCTGCAGGTCGATGTCCCTTCGGGCAGCATCGTCGACAAACTGCTGCGCGTGGTGAAGTACGTGCTGCTCTTCACGATCCTCTATTTCACGCTCTCGTCGAGCGAGCTGTTCTGCAAGAAACTCGACCCGTTCTATGCCGTGGCTACGGGTTTCAAGGGCGAAATCGTGCTTTGGATGTCGCTCACGAGCCTTGCGCTGCTGCTCCTGGGCGGCTTCGTGGTGAAGATGTTCTGGTGCAAGTATATCTGTCCGCTGGGAGCTGCCAGCAACATTTTCAAATTCACGCTGCTGTTCGTGATCGCCGCCCTCGGCGGCTGGGCGCTCGGTGCGCTGGGCGTTGCGAACGCATGGGTATGGACGATCGGCGGCGCATGTCTTGCCGCCTATATCGTCGAGATCGCCAAGATGCGCAGCTGCACCTTCCCCCTGATGTACATCAAGCGGGACTTGAACACCTGCAATAATTGCGGACTGTGCGAAAAGAAATGTCCCTACCAGCTTCCGATCCATGACTATGTGAAGGTGAAGCATGTTGACTGTACGTTGTGCGGCAACTGCATCGGTGCGTGTGCCAAGGATGCCTTGCAGGTCAACGGCCGCCGTTCGCTGCGCTGGGTGCCCGGGTTGCTGGCCGTGGTGCTCTTCTTCTTGGCCATATGGCTGGGTTCCACCATGGAACTGCCGACGATCGACGAGAAGTGGGGCGACTACGAGAAGGTCGAGAACCTGCAGACGTTCGAGATGAAGGGCTTGCAGACGATCAAGTGCTTCGGTTCGTCGAAGGCTTTTTCGGCCAAGATGCAGGCCGTGCAGGGCGTATATGGCGTCAAGACCTTTGTACGCCGCCATGGCGTCGAGGTGCTTTACGACCCGGCTGCCACCGATACGCTGAAGATACAGGCTGCGATCTTTGCGCCGACGCTGCGCAAATATGCCATGCCGGGCGAGCAGGTGCCGATGCTCGACGTGGTGAAGCTCGGCGTTGAAGGGCTCCACGATCGGATGGATATGATCTATTTCGGCATGGTGCTCCAGAAGATCGAGGGAGTCTACGGCTTCACGTCGGAGTTCGCCTGTCCGGTGGATGTGACGGTCTACGTCGATCCGGCCGCCGGTATTACCGAAAAGATGTTCGGGGAGGCGATCGACGCCAAGGAACTGGTCATCCCGACCAAGGAGAGCGAGAAGGTGATCCCGATGCATACGGTGCTTAAAAGCTATGCGGTCGCCGGACAGGTTTCGCGCGAGGAGTTTGCGCAGATCATGTTCCGCGATGTGGAGAAGCTCGCGGGCAGGTTCGTTGCCAACCAGGAGAAGTGGGGGGACGACGAGCAGTTCCCCAAGGCGGTCTACGAGATGGTATTCCCCGGTATCGAGAAGATGCCGATCCGCAATGCGTTCCCCTATTTCAAGAGCTTCCTTTCGTGTACGGACGGCATCGTGTCCGTGGATTTCGTCCTGCGGGATATGAAGCCCGTGATGCGCATCCGCTATGTGAAGTCGATGTGGGACGACGCGAAGCTGTGGAAAGAGGTTTTCCAGGCCGAAAAATGGACGCTGCGCATGGCTGACGGCACCTTCAAGGAGGCTGACCCGCGGCTGAAGTTCACGACCGAGGGTAAGACCGTCGAAGAGTAACCCTAAACTCAACGGGAGGGCGTCGGCGACGGTGCCCTCCCGTTTATAAGAATGAAAGATATGAGAAGATGGATAGCCTGTCTGGCCGTTGTGCTGCTCTGTATGCAGACTGCAAGGGCTGACGAGGGCATGTGGCTGATGCACCGGCTGGCGGAGATTTATCCGCAGATGAAGGCCCGGGGACTGAAAATCAAGGATAAGGAGATTTACAACGAGAAATCGGCGGCGCTGGCTGATGCCGTGGTGGCTGTCGACGGCGGCATGGGGACGGGCAGCATGATCTCCGACCAGGGGCTGATGATTACCAACCACCATGTGGCTTACAGCGACATCTGCGCCCTGTCGACGCCCGAATGCAACCTGCTCGAAACGGGATTCTGGGCACGCACGCGCGATGAGGAGATTCCCGTCCCCGGCAAGACCGTGTGGTTCGTGCGCAAGGTGGTCGACGTGACCGACGAGGCCAATGCGCTCAAGGAGGAGATGAAAGCCGCCGGGAAATGGGGCATGATGGCCCCGCGCCGCCTCTATGCCGAACTGGAAGGGCGCTACGGCCGGGAAACGGAGTGCGAGGTGTCGTGCTACTCGATGTGGGGCGGCAAAATGTACCTGATGTTCTACTACGACATCTACAAGGATGTGCGGCTGGTGGGTACGCCGCCTGCGTCGATCGGTGCCTTCGGCGGCGATTACGACAACTGGGGCTGGCCCCAGCACAAGGGCGATTTCGCGCTTTACCGCGTCTATGCCGACCGGGAGGGACGTCCTGCGGCCTATTCCGCCGATAACGTGCCGCTCAAACCCCGCCGCGTGTTGCAGGTCGCCACGGGCGGCGTGCATGACGGCGACTTCGCAATGGTGATCGGATTCCCGGGGCGTACGAATCGCTATGCGTCGTCGTTCGCCGTGGCCGAGAAGCAGCGTGTCCGGAACCCGATCGTCGTGGCCAACCGCCATGACCGGATGGATATTCTCAAACGCCATATGGAACGCGATCCGCGGGTGCGCATGGAGTATTCGGATGCTTATTTCGGCCTGAGCAACTACGCCGACTACGCCAAGTGGGAGAACAAATGCCTGCGCCGTTTCGACGTCGTGGCGATCCGTGAGGCCGAGGAGGAACGCCTGCAGCGTTGGATCGAGGCCGATTCCGCCCGCAAGGCCGAGGACGGGACGTTGCTCGAAGAGCTCGCGCGCGGTTACAAGGCGCGGCAGGGCGCCGAGCGCAACCTCAATTATTTCCGCGAGGCATGGCTCGGCCCCAGCGAGGCGCTGCTCGTGGCCAACCGCGTGTCGTCGTACCTTGGCAAACTCGAACGGCTGAAGCAGGACTCGCTGATCGTGGATTCGAAGGATGCCCGAAGCGTCGTGGCCGGGAGCGGCCGCCTGCGCCGTAACTACGATGCCGCGACCGACCGCGACCTGTTGGCGCGGATGGTGGTGAACTTCACGGCCAACGTGCCGCGCGAGATGTGGGGCGTGCAGTTGCAGGCGATGTACGACCAGGCGGGAGGCGATGCCGACCGTATGGCGCGTGCGGCGTTCGATGCTTCGTTTTGCAGCGACCCCGTGCGTTACGATGCCTATTTCTCGAAGAACCGGTCGGTGGCCGAGATACGCCGCGACCCCATGGTGGCGCTTACCGAATCGGTCACCGTACAGCGTTTTACGGGCGGTGTGGACAAGGCCGAGAAGCGCGGCCGGGCGCATGTCGGGCGGAGCGAGAGCCGCTATGCCGACCTGCTTTACGATTTCCGTGCTTCGGAAGGACTGGCGCAGTATCCCAATGCCAACTCGACCATGCGCCTGACCTACGGTAACGTGCAGCCCCTGAACCCTTCGGACGGCGTGCATTACGATTCGCGTTCGACGATCGCGGGCTATATGGAGAAGTACAACCCTGACGAATACGAATACCGTGTCGACGACCGTATGCGGCGGCTGATCGCCAAACGGGACTGGGGACGCTGGGGCGAGAATGGTACGCTCTATGTCAATTTCCTGACCGACAATGACATTACGGGAGGCAATTCGGGCAGCCCCGTACTCGACGGCAGGGGGCACCTTATAGGGCTTGCGTTCGACGGCAACCGCGAGTCGATGGCCGGCGACGTGTGGTTCCATCCCGAATTGGCGCGCACGGTGTGCGTGGATATCCGCTATGTGATGTGGGTGATCGACAAGTATGCCGACGCCGGGTGGTTGCTCGACGAAATGAAGTTCGCAAAATAACCCGGTGTGCCGGTGGTAACCGCGGCATCCCGACGTGTCAAGCAGACCTGCCAATTGGCAGGTCTGCTTTTGTTGCAGGGGCATAGCTGTCCGGTGTCCGTATCCGTATGGCTTTTGGGATCGGTGTCCGTCAGCGTATCCGTCGCGCGTTTGGGGTCGGCGCCCGTATCCGGTTTCGTCGGGCTTTTGCCTTCGGCCTCCGTCTCTGTTACGCGTTTGGGGTCGGCCTTCGGCTCCGGCTCCTGTCCGCGTCTATCCCAGAAGCAACTGCCGCAGGGCGGGAATAACTTCCGCAATAAATGCGGGTTTTGCGGTCTGAAGCTCTTCGCGGCTGCCGTAACCCCACAGTACGCCGATGGCGGCAAGCCCCGTTGCGGCTGCGCCTTCGACGTCATGGCGGCGGTCGCCGATCATCACGGCACGGGCGGGGTCGTCGATGCCCAGCGTGGCGAGTGCATGGCGGATTACGTCGGCCTTGGCGTCGCGCGAGCCGTCGGGCGTGCTGCCGCTGATAAGCGCGAAGTCGTCCGCGAACCCGAAATGCCGGGCAATCTGCTCCGCGAAACGGGTGGGTTTCGAGGTCACCACGACCAGTGTCGCCCCGTGCGCCCGCAGGTCGCGTAACAACTCGGGGATCCCTTCGTAGAGCCTGTTCTCGAAAATCCCTTTCGGGGCGTAATATTCGCGGTATTTTTCGACAGCCACCTCGGCATCGGCGTCGCTCATGTCATAGAATTCGCGGAACGAATTGCGCAGCGGCGGTCCGATGAAGGGGCACAGCGCCGTGGGGTCGTCGGCCTCGATGCCGAAATGCCGCAGGGCGTACTGCACCGAACGGGTGATACCCGGCATCGGGTCGGTGAGCGTTCCGTCGAGGTCGAAAAAGAGGTATTTCCAGCGCATGGATCGTCGTTTTATATTATTCCGGACGAATCACGCTTTTTACGCTATTCCTTGCCGGCTTGCCGGGTGGAAAAATGCAGGATAAGCGTGTCGCCCTCTTCGAAGAGGCCGGGCGCCCCTATCTGAGCCTGAGGAACGAGTAGCCGAAGCGTTCGCAGGCGGCCTTTTCCAGCTTTTCGCGCACCGAGGGATGGGCGACGGCGATCAATGCCCGCGCCCGCTGGGCGAGGTTGCGGCCGCGCAGGTGCGCAACGCCGTATTCCGTTACGATGTGCTGCACCATGTGGCGGGTCGTCACGACGCCTGCGCCGGGCGTCAGCAGCGCCTTGATCTTCGATTCGCCCTTGGGGGTAGTCGACGGGATGGCGATGAAGGTTTTGCCGCCCTCCGACAGGGCTCCTCCGTACATGAAATCGTGCTGCCCGCCTACGCCCGAAATGATGCGCTCGCCAACCGAGTCGGCGCAAACCTGCCCCGTGAGGTCTACCTCGACGGCCGAGTTGATCGCCATCACGCGCGGGTTCTCGCGGATGCGGAACGGGTCGTTGGTCCATGCCACATCCTTCATCACGAGGTCTTTGCGGTAGTCCATGTAATCGTACAGCCGGCGCGATCCCAGCGCCAGCGAGGCGACCGTTACACCCGGCATGACCCGTTTGAGCGAGTTGTCGATCACGCCGCTTTCGAGCAGCGGCAACACGCCGTCGGTCATCGCCTCGGTATGCAGCCCGAGGTGTTTGTGGCCCGTGAGCGCGGCCAGCACGGCGTTGGGGATCCCGCCCACGCCGATCTGCAACGTCGCCCCGTCGGGGATCAGTTCGGCGATGTGGTTGCCGATCCTGTGTTCGATGTCGGTGGGGGTCGCCGAGGGCACTTCGACCAGCGGGTCGTCGACCTCGACGGCCGCGGCGACGCGCGAGAGGTGGATCACGGCGTCGCCGTAGGAGAACGGCATGGCCGTGTTGACCTGCGCGATGACTGTCCTGGCGCATTCCACGGCCGAAACGGCCAGGTCGGCCGAGACGCCGAACGAGCAGTAGCCCTCCTCGTTGGGGCGCGAGAGGTTGAGGATCGCCACGTCGACGGGCAGCGTCCCGTCGCGGAACAGCCCTGGGATTTCGCCCAGGAAGGCCGGGGTCGACTGTCCGTAGCCCTGGGCCAGCCAGCGGCGGATGTTATTGGCCACGAACAGGCTGTTGACCAGGAACGTATCCTTGTATTCGGGGTTGCAATAGGGGGCGTCTGCCCTCCCGACGGCGAATCCGGAGTAGAGCGTGACATCGGTGAGCTCGGCGGCGCGGTCGGTCATGGCGCGGACGAGCACTTCGGGGATCGAGGTGCTGCCCTGAATGTAGACGCTGCTGTGCGGGCAGATGAGCTTTACGGCTTCGGCGGCTGTCGTGAATCGCATAGGCTTATCGGTGGTTTTGCCCGAAGGCGGTTAGGCGTGTTTCGAGCAGCTCGAACTGCTCGGGGCGGTTCAGTTGCGAAACGCAGACCCGGATGCCCGGCTGGCGGCTGCCGGTCGATGTGAGCGATATGGCGCAGATGCCGTAGAGGAGCAGTTCGCTCAGCAGCTCCGCGCTGGAGAGACCGCCGTAGCCGACGGTGTAGAAGAATCCGTCGCTGACGGTTTCGTCCTGGTCTTTGTCGTAGACGATGCGGAAGCCGTGGCGCTGGAAGATCTCCTTGGTGAGGCGGGCGCGCCGGGCGTATTCCGAGGTTTCGCCCACGAAATCGAGCTGCCCGTCGGCCGCAGCGCGGAACATCGCCGCCAGGGCGTGCTGCGCCGAGTGGCTCGTGCCCGACGAGGCGGCATAGAGGAACGTCAGGACATAGGCGTCGCCCAGGCGCCCCATGCCGTAGCGCTGTTTGAGCGCGGGGTAGTGCCGCGGGTAGAGTTTGTCGGAGATGGCTGCGATGGCGATGCGTTGGCCGGCGTAGCTGAATATCTTCGAACCGGAGATCATCAGGATGTAGTTGTCCGTGTACCTGGCCACGGTGGCCTGGTAGGGCGCTTCGAAGGGGCGTCCCAGTGGTTTGCGGAAGTCCATGCAAAGGTAGGCGAGGTCTTCGATGACGATGGCGTCGTATCGGGTAGCCAGCTCGCCGATCGTACGCAGCTCATCCTCGGTGAGGCATATCCACGCCGGATTGTTGGGGTTCGAATAGACGATGGCGGCGATGTTGCCCTGTGCGAGGTAGCTTTCCAGCTTTGGGCCCAGTTTTTCGGCGCGGTATTCATAGATGTCGAACGACGCGCTGGGGATATCGAGGATCTGCACCTGGTTGCGCTGCACGGGGAATCCGGGGTCGATGAAGAGGATCGTATCCTTCCCGGGCACGAGTTGCGAGCAGAGCAGGAAAGCCGTGAAACTGCCCTGCATCGACCCGACCGTCGGGATGCAGCCCTGCGGTGCGACCCCGACGTCGAGGAACGCGCGGATGAAACGCGAAGCCTGTTGTTTGAGTTCGGGGATGCCGAACATGTTGGGGTACTGCGACGCCACGCCTGATTGTAGCGCCCGGCATTCGGCTTCGACCCCCGCCTTTTCGGGCGGAAGCCCCGGCACGCCCATTTCGAGGTGCAGGAATTCCATCCCCGTCTGTGTTTCCATGATGCGGGCTATGTCGCCCGACTGGCGGATCGTCGCCTGGGCGATGTCCGCAATGTCCATGCGCTCCAGCGCGGAGTCGAGCACGGAGCGGTCTATCGGCAGCCTTCCCATTGTGCGGTCTGTTTTTGTGCGTATGCGTAGCCAGCGCGGAATGCCGCGAGGTTCGTGTCGACGATGGCGTCGCCCTTGCGGGCGAAAATGGCGCGTATGCCCGCTTCGAGTTTTTCGGGTGCGATGCCCAGGAACGGTGCTGCGGCGCCCAGCAGCACGATGTTGGCGGCACGGGGCGATGCGGCCTGGCGGGCGATGGCATCCACGTCGAGCGCCACGCTGTGCGGCAGGGAGGCTATCTCCCGCCCGAGCGTATCGGCATCGGGATAGTCGGGGATGTTGACCAGCGGGGCGGTGTTGGTGATGACCCAGCCCCCGGTCGAAAGCCACGGCAGGTAGCGGAGTGCTTCCATCGGTTCGAGCGAGATGATCAGGTCGGCGGCACCCCGCGGAATGAGGTCGGAGGCGATTTCATCCGACGAGATGCGCAGGTTCGACTGCACGTCGCCGCCCCGCTGGCTCATGCCGTGGACTTCGGCCTGCTTGATGTGCAGCCCCTGGTCGAGGGCAGCCCTGCCGATGACGGTGGCGATCGAGAGGATGCCTTGTCCCCCTACGCCCGAGAGTATGATGTCGCGTTTCATGGTTTGCCTGTTTTTAGGGTTTTGCCGCCGGGCGGTCGCCGCGCCGGGCGTGTCGCTATTGTTTCTGTTTGGTTGCGTTGTGCCGTTTGGCGGTCTGTATGCATTCGCGGCGGGGGATGATGACCGAGACGCCGTCGAAGGCGATCTCTTCGCGGAGCATGGCCTTCATCTCTTCGCGGGTTCGGGGCAGCGGCACTACGACGCGGATGTGGGCGGGGGCGACGCCCAGGCCGGCGCATATCTGTTCGAGGCGTCCCGTGCCGGCCGAATCCTGGCCTCCGGTCATGCCTGTGGTGAGGTTGTCCGAAATGACGACCGTGATGTTCGTCCCCTCGTTCACGGCGTCCAGCAGCCCGGTCATCCCCGAGTGGGTGAAGGTCGAGTCGCCGATGACGGCCAGGGCGGGGTGCTGTCCGGCGTCGGCTGCGCCTTTGGCCATCGTGATCGAGGCGCCCATGTCGACGCAGGTGTCGATGGCATGGAACGGCGAGAGCCACCCCAGCGTGTAGCAGCCGATGTCGCTGAATACCTTGGCATTTTCATATTCGCCTGCTACCTCCGTCAGTGCCGTATACATGTCGCGGTGGCCGCAACCCTGGCACAATGCGGGCGGACGGGGGACGACGATGCCGCTGGCGGCGAGGGTCGCGTGCGGGGCGAGCCCCAGGGCCGTGCGTACGCTGTCCGGAGTCAGTTCCCCGGTGCGGGGCAGTTCGCCCGACATGCGGCCGCGGATCTCAACGGGCGCAGGCAGGATGCCGCGCAGGGCTTCTTCGACGACGGGTTGTCCCTCCTCGATGATGAGCAACGCCTTGCATTCCGACGCCATGCGGCGCACGAGTTCCTGCGGAAGCGGGTATTGCGATATTTTGAGCACCGGGTGCGGGCATCCGTCGGGGTAGTTCTCCATGAGGTAGTTGTAGGCAATGCCGCAGGCGATGATGCCCAGCGATTTGTCTTCAGCGTCGGCGTAACGGTTGAAGCGGCTTGCAGCCGCCTCCTCTTCGAAGCGGGCATAGTCGGCGAGCAATGCCTCGTATCTTACGCGCGAATTGCCCGGCATCAGCACCCATTGGCGCGTCCGGGCGGGATAGGCGAGGCTGTTCTCGGGGCGTGCCTCGCGCGGTTCGACCATGGCGCGCGAGTGCGCCATGCGGGTCGTAAGGCGCATCAGTACGGGGATGCGGTATTTTTCCGAGAAATCGAACGCGGCCTGAACCATCTCGTAGGCCTCCTGCTGCGTGGAGGGCTCGAACGTCGGGACGAGTGCGAACTTGCCGTAGAAGCGTGAATCCTGCTCGTTCTGCGACGAGTGCATCGAGGGGTCGTCGGCCGCCACGACGACCAGTCCGCCGTTGGCTCCCGTCATCGCCGAGTTGACGAAGGCGTCGGCGGCGACGTTCATGCCCACATGTTTCATGCACACCAAGGCGCGCTTTCCGGCGAACGACATGCCCAGCGCCTCCTCCATCGCCGTCTTCTCATTGGCCGACCATGTGCAGTGGATGCCTCGTTCGGCGGTGAGCGGATGTCCTTGTATATATTCGGTGATTTCGGTCGAAGGTGTGCCCGGATAGGCATAGACACCCGACAATCCTGCGTGGAGCGCCCCCAGTGCGAGGGCTTCGTCTCCGAGTAATAATTCCCGTTTTGCCATGAGGTCGTGCAGTTATGCTGTTTTTACAAATTTAAGGAATTTTTAATTAAAAATTCACTTTTGATGATAAAAAATCACATAAAACGGTATTTAATATTTAAAATATTATATAAATAAGTGTTTTTGGAAAAAATTGTAATATGGCATCCGTGCCATACAATGACGACTGGCAGGAACGGGTATAAAAAAGCAGCCGATCCCGAAAGACCGGCTGCCCCGTTTGCGTCATTATTCCCCGAATAGTGTTTTCAGTAATTCGGGCGTTTCGATTTCTTCACAATTTATGCTTCCCAGGAGCCCGCGGCCCTTTTCGGTCAGCGAAAAGTACATCTGCCGCTTATCGTTCGTACCCAACTCCCGGTTTACGTAGCCTTTCCCTTCGACCGAGCGGAGCACCTTCGAGGTGTTCGACGGAGTAAGACCCAGCATTTCGCCCAGCTCCCCGCAGGAGAGACGTCCGGCTTTCGAAAGGCTGCATAAGGCCATGCCTTCGTTCAGGCAGATCCCGTGCGAGCGTTCGAGTGCCGCTTCGAACCGGTTGACGGCCCGTTGCAGCTCGCGGATCCTACACAGTTTTTCCATTGTCTGCCGGTTTGCGTATGGCCTGTTTGCCGCAGTGCCCGATACATTTGCCGCATTCGATACATTTCTCCGGGTCGATTGCCGGAAGCCCGAACCCCGATTGGGTGATCGCCCCGACGGGACAGACCAAAAGCAGCGGGCACCGGTGGTTCTGCGGGCAGCGGAGATTGTCTACGGTGAGTGCCATGCCTGTTTACTTGTTGAGCAGTACCTGGTCGATAGCTTCCTTGAGCGACGCCTTGGGCAGGGCACCCTGTGCGATCTGGGGCTTGCCGCTGGTGGGGATGAAAAGCAGCGTCGGGATCGAGCGGATGCCAAATGCGGCGGCGAGCTCCTGCTCCTCTTCGGTATTCACCTTGTAGATGTAGATGCTGTCGCCGTACTCGGCAGCCAGCTCTTCCAGAACCGGGGCAAGCGCCTTGCAGGGGCCGCACCACGATGCATAGAAGTCTATGAGCGCCGGTTTGTCGCCGAGGTACTTCCACTCGGTAGGGTTCGTTTCGTAATTTGCGACTTTGGTCAGGAAATCCGCCTTGGTCAGTGCGATCGTTTTCATGGTATTCTCTTTTTTAGTGTTGTTTTCCTTGTTGCTGCCGTTTGCGCAGGCTGCCAGGCCGAGCATGCACAGCGTTGTCAATAATAGTTTTTTCATGGGCTTTATCCGTTTTTATCGTTCTTCTGTATCAAGAACGATGCAAAGATATGAATTATTTTCCATTAAAACAAATTTCCTATGGAAAATAACAAGTCGGATAGAAAATGAATTATTAAAATGCCGGGAGCGCGATAGTCGTCATAAAAACAATCGAACCGATTCGGAATGGAAGGTTCGATTGTTTTTGGGAATTACAACAGCTCCATCTGAACATCTTCGATATGGCACTTTTCGGGGGTGTAGATGCAGCCGGGATTCTCTCGGATCGTCCGGGTAATGAAATCCCTGAATTCTCGTTCAGAATTTTCTTCGCTGAATATGTCCCTGCCGATTATTTCGTTTAGGGCGATCCAGTTGAATTTATTGGCTTTATTGGAAAATCTTCGAAACCATTTTCTTATTTCTGTTCCGTTCCGCACGCGGATGCTGGAGCTGTTTTCCGAATTGCTGCTTGTCTTCACCTGGAGTAAAGAGCCGTCTTCCTTGCAAAAGTCGACCGCGTCTATGGTGCTTCCCCAGCAGCAATACCAACCATACGGGTGTAAAATTGTCGCCAGATATTCTTCGAGCAGATTGCCGACCATCCCCTCGATTGTCATCATGATGGAGTGCCCTTTTTCAAGTGTATCTGCGAAATTGTCGTCGATATCTTCTCTTCGGGTTCGGAGAATTAATTTTACGGCAGGATCCGGTTTTGTTTGGGATTTTTTGCCCTGCCGTTTGGACGGCCTGCCATTGTATCCTGATAGATATCGTGCAACCCACTTCTTGACATATTCTTTGAGGGGGATGGGCTCGTTCTGGTTAAATTTCAATGCCGGTAGATTGCGTATATCTCTAAATGCCACACTCAGGACGACTCCTAATTCTTTCGTGTAAGCGTCTTTTGCAAAAGTTTTCGCAAGCGAGATCGCTTTTTTTACCGAAAAATCATCGAAATTAGTGGTTTCTTTCATTGGGGGATGTTTTTCTGATAAAGTTAATGATTATTTGTTTCATAAATAGCGGTATCACCGGCTTTTCTTTTTTTTTCTGGGTGAAAAGGCATAAAATCCGGCAGGTTTATTCACTGTCCGGCACATTATTATGTTTAACCGATACAATCGGTTTGCACCTTGGTTTACATAAACGGTGAGAACCGAGGAAAAACAGGCTTGAAACGAGACACGGAAAAACTACCTGCATTGCCGAAAGAGTTTGGTTTCAGCGATGTAACTCGCTAAAAAACAATAGAGGGAGCAACTTTCTTTGCTCCCTCTTCGTGACACCGACAGGACTCAAACCTGTAACCTTCTGATCCGTAGTCAGATGCTCTATTCAATTAAGCTACGGTGCCGAATTGCAGGTGCAAATGTAGGGCGACGTTGATTAACAGATAGTTACGGTCGTAAATTTTGTCGATGATTTTCTCTTTTTCGTGCTGTTGTTCGGCGCGGTTTAAACATTGGTTTAAACATATCGGGTAATTCGTTTATCCCAAAGTTGGGTTAATAAATTAAGTGAATTAGTTGATTATTTGATAAATAGAAAAAGTGACAAACTATGTTCAAAAGGCAATTATATAGCCCCTTGTTTTTAGTCTGTCACTTGTCATTGTCAAAGGAAAACGCCGCATTTTTTCGGCCCTCTCTCCTTAACCTTTATAGATACGATGCAATTTAACTCCAAATTGTTTGGTGCTTTATTCAAGTACTTGAAATGAGGTAATTTCTAATGTTTTATCACGCCCTCCTTGAATTAGCTTACCCGAGGCGACAATATTCCGACCTTGCTCGAATGCCTCTGTTGCTTGTTGGAATTTTTCTTTGTCTAACTTGATATTTATTTTACATTTATTTTCATTTTCGTCAAAAGTGAGTATTTTTACAAGCCCACTTTCTCTTGCTCCGATATCTGGATGAGCTTTTAATTCGCAAATTTTGCCTACATATTGTTGTTCTTCGACCTCTTCTTTGGTAAATTTACTTGCAATAGTGCGAATTGCATCAGTATATTGAGATTCAATTGTAATTAAATTAGGTATCCGCAAATCTACATTTATTGGCAATTCTTGACACCAATCAATAGATAATTCTATATCTGATCTTACAGCTTCACTTATATCTGCAATTGCATCCATGAAATTAGAGCTATAAATGCCGCTATAAATATTTTCTTCGATTTTTCCATTATTGTTATGGGATAGATCGTTTTGTATATCAGATATATTTTTTAGGATATGTTCATTGGAGCGCCTTGCAATTGGCTCATCAAATAATTCTAAATCCATATTACTTAGTGGGCACATTACATTAATAATGTAACTACCTCTTTCTGATTGGCCTAAATAATAGTCTTCAATAGTATTAGTTGAAATTCTTTTGTGTCTTTTTGCAGGCTCCTTGATATCACATATAGATGCTGATATCATGGATTTAATAGCGTCTATTAAATCTGTTGCTTGTTCTAATGGTATTGTCCCTTGTCTTGTATATATATTATTTACCCGCCATTTCAAAATATCGGATAATGGAGAGCTTAATTTAATTATTAATGAAGAATTAGAACAATTATAATATGTAGCTAAAGTATCTATTAGATTCAAAACGGATTCATAATAATCAGATATAGTGTTATCCATTGGAATAATAGTACCAATTCTTTGGTCTGGAGATAAATATTGCACTCCTAATCCATTTTTCAAGACATAATCACGAATCCACCCTTCGTGTTCCAAGTAATTCATGAGTGCTCGAGGAGTAATATATTGAATATTTTGATGTATTTTCATAAGTCCTCCTCTTTGGAAATCTTCACCATAATTTCATGTAACGCATTTGGTGAAAAAATATTATCATGCGGGATTATTATCCGCTTTGAATTTGCGTTAGTTGTTTGTGCTTGTCCTTTTAATGAAATCCAATAAGCACATTTCCTTAAAATTAGATTATTGACATTATGAGTAATCCAGTTTCCTTTTTGAGGCGGCAAGTGTAAAAGCACAAGTATAATATCTAACTGTCGATGAGTGTCTGCTAAAATATTATAATTTCTTGCTTGAAGATCATAAACAATATCCCCATCGGCATTCACAAAAATGTGTTCTTCACTGCAACATGCCTTTATTTGAACTTCAAGAGAAGATGATGCTAAAAGGGAATCAGGAGCAGGCTTGCTATTGCTTTTTATAAGAGCATCAACGCCATCGTTATCCCGATCAATATGTTGTACTGCATATCCTGCATAACATGCTACTGTTTGTAAATAAGCTTTACTTAATTCCTCTTGTATTGCGGTGTCGGGTAACATGTAGTTAATTTGAAGACGGTAAATATATCAGTAAATATATGAATTAGTTTTAAAAAAACAAAAAATTACCGTATTTACAATATTGTATTTAGATATTTTTCGCAGAATCCTGCTAACGGAAATTTCACCATCTCGACCCGTCCGTCGGGCGTGGTGTATCGGAATAGAATCGTATCGGCTTTTACATGGTAGTCGAACAAACTCACCTGTTTGTCTGTTCCCTCTATCCGTACTGTATTTGCCGCCATTATGCCGATTATCCCGTCCATGTCTTTAAGTTCGCACTTTCATCCGAATATGTAGCGTCGATTTTTTGTAAGCGTTATTTCGACGGGTTTTGTTATGTTCGCCATATTAGGGGTGAACAAGTAGATGAATGTTTCGGGATATATTCCGTCTTTGGGTTTCTCGACAAGCAGGGCTATTGCGTCTGTCGGGCTTCATTTGACCGTCTTTTGGATTATCTGCCTATCTTCCCACGTTTCGGTCTTTCATTCTGTTTTCGGTTGTTTGTATCTGTTCATATTGTGCAAAATGTTATGTTATTTTATCTTTATAAAGATAAGATTATTAGCGGAATAAACAAAATAAGAAAGTGACAAACTCTGCAAAAGGGCCTTATAGACTAACCTTTTCACAAAGTCTGTCACTATGTAGGTAGTATGTTATTTGGGTATCTTACTCACTAAAATCATATCCTATAATGGAATCAGCATAATTGCGCCAATTCGTTTTTGTTTTGTATTTATCAACAACAGAATGCGGAACATAAATTTTTACAGGTTTATAAAGTGCGTCATCCCCTAATGTCGGCGGGGTTAAACTTTTACAATAGAAATTCAAATCATAACATGATGCAAATGCAGATTGGCCTATTTCTGTTACCCCATTTCCAATTGTTACATTTACTAAATTGTCACAAAAACTAAATGCTGATTTGCCTATTGTTCCATTTGTGACAGTAACAGATGTTAGTTTCTTACAAGAATGAAATGCAAAATCTTCAATTGTAAGCACGCTTTGAGGTATGGTAATATTGGACAGATTTGCACAGCTGAAAAATGCGTTAGCACCAATAGAAATCAATCCGTCTGGTAAAATTATAGAAGCAAGACTACTATGACTTATGCTTTCGGGACGGCCTGGCCCAATTCCCGTTATATTTGGATAGAACGCAGATTTGCCTATCGTTTTTACATTTTTCGGGATAACAATAGACACTAAATTATCACAATGATAGAAGGCATTATCGTCAATTGCCGTTAAGCTTGTGAAATATTCAAGTTCTTTAAATGAAATAATATCTGTATTTTCCTTAAAAAATGTCCCTATGGATGTTACAGCCGCCGCTTCTTCGTATGATAATTCACCATCCCCATTTGTATCCCAGTTTTTCAAACAAACTAACTTTACGTTTATATCTTCAAACGTGATAAAATTTGAGGATTGCCCCGTCTTTGAAATGGTGATTATCGTCCCGTCTGCCAATTCAAAATAAACATTGTTCTCGTCCTGCGTGATTTTAATGCTATCTGCATCCTTGCCATCCTCTCCCGTGGCTTTACCTAACTGCGTCCAATTCGTTCCATTGTCATAGGAAATCCACCAATAGCCCTCTCGAATTTCGAGTTTAGGCGTAACACCGTCTGTTCCATCCGAACCGTCGCTACCATCTGTCCCCTGTGCCTTGATTTTCTGTCCGTCCACAATGATAAATTCACCGTCCAGCGTCCAATAATAGATGCCATCCCCGTCTTTCTTCACACCGATAACGGGAGTGTTTCCATCGACGCCATCCGTACCATCTTTACCGTTATAAATCACAATCGGGTTACTCTTGGCGAATTTAATCGTATAGCCTACCACCTTGCCGTTCTCGGTCAGCGGGTCTACACTCGTGATATAATCGTTGTTTTGGAGTGCTGTTACAATCGTTTGCAATGCCGAAAGGTTGGTGTTCGTTTCGTTGCAAAGACGCTGTAAGGCTTCAAAAGCAGACCATGTAGGCAGTTTGATTTGCGTACCGTCAGCCAATGTAAAGATTACATAGTCGGTGCTGGTGTCATAATCCACGCCCGAAAACATGGAATCCCCACCAACACCATCTTCTCCGTCTTTGCCGTCTTCGCCAGTCGCTTTACCTAACTGCGTCCAATTTGTTCCGTTATCGTAGGAAATAAACCAATAATCGTTTTCGATTTTGAATTGCGGGGTTGTGCCGTTTATTCCATTTGTACCGTTTTTGCCCTCGGCTTGGATTTTCTCACCATCGACCACGATATATTCCCCATTCAATGTCCAATAATAAACGCCATCCGCATCTTGTTTGACACCGATAGTTGGAGTTGTGCCATCTTCACCGTCCTGCCCGTCTTTACCGTGATAGATGGTAATAGGATTGCCTTTGCTAAACGTAATAGTGTAGCCGACCTCTTTACCGCCCTGCATGACGGGTGTTACACCCGTAACATAATCGTTATTCTGTAATGCTGTTACGATGGTCTGCAATGATGAAACATTTGTGTTCAATTGCTCACACAATTCTTCTAACGTCGTCAAACGAGTATCTATATCCTGCGATTTGTTCCACAATGCTACGTCGTCATAATCCGAGCAGGATGCAAGTGAAAGCGTTACGACCGACAAAAGTATAAATAGCTTTTTCATAAGTTGCTGAATTAGAAATTAACACCGACCTTAATAATGATGCTCTTGTTTTTGAGTTGTTTGTAACCTATTTTATTGCTGTCCGCCCCATAAATAAGGTCTGTCTTGTCGATATTGAGCAACCCCATTTCATAGGCTATTCCGAAGTGGAATTTATGAATCGAGGTGCTGACGCCGCACGAGAATCCGAAATCGTGACGAGAGGTGCTGCCATCGGTAAACACCGAGGTTTTTACGCCGTCAAATTCCCGTTTGCCGCCAAGTCCTACGGCATAGTAAACACCTACGGCAGGTTCAATCGTTACGGATTTGCAAGTGTAGATGTGGTAGTTTATTCCTATGGGAACTTGCAGGTAATTGAACGTGGTGGTGCTTTCATCGTGGCCGTTGATTTTGTAACCCTTGCTAATGAAATTCAGCCCTGTTTCAAAATAGAACGGCAGGGATTTATTTAATAGCACTTGGTCTGACACTCCGACCATGTACGAGGGTTTGGTAGAGGTCGAAACGCCATAAGACGTTACCCACGAGGTGTTGAATCCCGCACGCAGTCCGACAATGTTTTTGGGATAATCTTGGGCGGTAACGCTGCCTGTAGCAAAAACTGCCCCTAAAAGGGCGATTAGTAGTTTTCTCATAGTAAGATTATTTAAGTTAAACAAGTGTTTCAATCTTACCGTATCAACTCCTCTGCGGTGGGTTATATGCAAAAAGAAAGTGTGGAGTTGTTCACTTATTCGATAGGAGGCTCTGGTAAGCCTAAACAGAAATAAGCAACACCCCACACTTGAGCAGATATATCGAAAGGATATAATCTACGCAAGGTGAAGAGCGTTTGTAAGCCTATCCCTCTGTTTTGAAATTTACCAGATTTCCTATCGAGGATTCAGCGAAACACTTTCACTAATCAATATGTCTGCCACCTGTTCGGTGACAACGCAAAGTTAGAAAATGTTTTTGAATTACAATGTCCTCCGCTGGGGTGTTGCCGTTAATTTTCGTTGCAAAGTTCTTGAAAACAAAGTTTCTATCCAATAGTCGGGAGTATGGAATCGAAACTTTGTTAGTTGTAAGTTGGGTTAATCCTCCCCGCAAATTTCTTGTATCACGCCGTCCATGTAAATAGCCTGCCCGCTCGTCAGTCGTCCCCACCAGCGACACCCTAATTCGTCGATGATAATTTCGCCCTGTTCTTTTAGTCGTTCGGCCAGCCACGGAGTAACGAGCCACCATTCCAGCACCTCCTCCCCATTAAAGGGATCGATGTATTCCTCGTCGATTTTTCCCGCTTGGATTAACTCCTTGATAACCGTGCTTTGTCCCCATAAAACATGAATGTCCGTAATCCGTTTGGCTCTCTCTTGTGTTTCGTACATAGCGATTAAGTTTTTATTTATCGCTTATCAGTAGTAATCCAACTCTATATAATATCAATAATTCTATGCTGTTATATGGTTTCGGGCATGAATAGGGGGTGGGCTATTTTATGTGGAATCCTATTAAATGGGATGGATAAAAATTCGGTTTCCCATCCAAAAAGGGGGCGGGGTGAAAAATAGGGATTGTCCGCTCGGTCGGGGTATCTCGGCCTTATTTGTCTGCGAGTGACAACCTTTTCAGAAAAAGATATTTTATAGACCCTTTTACAAAGTTGGTCACCTTTTGGTTGCGGGACAATTTCGGTATAAATCGCACGATGTGGGGAATGGATGATAAATAGATTTACCCAAAAACTACCCCATAAAAGAAAGAATCGCTATCTTTGCTGAAAAGCAAGTGTACTATGTCCTATAAACCGCCTTACACCATTACGCCGAAGATCACGAATTTGGTTGCACAGATCAGCGAAGCAATCGGCAGCTACTATGCGCATGAAAATCTGCGCCTGCATCGGGTCAATCGGATCAAAACGATTCACGGGACGCTGGCTATTGAGGGCAACACGCTTTCGACGGAGCAGGTCACGGCGGTATTGGAGGGAAAACCCGTCGTTGCTCCTATTAACGAGGTGCAGGAGGTACGCAATGCTCTTAAAGCGTATGAACTGCTCGACACGCTCGACCCCTGTAAAGTCGATGATCTGTTAAAGGCTCACGCCACGATGGAAGCGGGGTTGATCGACGAAATCGGTTGTTTCCGCAAAGGCGGTGCGGGTGTGGTGTCGGGAAAAACGGTTATCCATTATGCGCCCGATGCCGAACGTGTGCCGTTTCTCGTAAACGATCTGTTCGAGTGGCTGCGCACCACGGATGAACACCCGTTGATCGCAAGTTGCGTCTTTCATTATGAATTCGAGTTTATCCATCCGTTCGCGGACGGCAACGGTCGCACGGGACGATTGTGGCAGACCTTGATTTTGAGCAGGTGGCGGCCTATCTTCAAAAACCTGCCGATCGAAAACATTGTATATAAGTATCAAAAGGAGTATTATAAGGCGATTGCCGTAAGTGGCGGTATGGCGGGTTGCACGCCTTTCGTCGAGTTTGTTTTGGGGGTAATCGCCGAAACGCTCACTACCCAAGAAACTACCCGAAAAACTACCCAAGAAATTATTTTGGAAGCCATCGCCCGCAATCCCAGCATTACACGGGCGGAGCTGGCCGAGGTTGTCGGAATCTCGCCCGACGGCGTGAAATATCATTTGCAGAAACTCACCAAGTCGGGCAGGCTCAAACGGGTGGGGTCTGCACGCCGCGGGGTGTGGGTGATCGGGTGACAGGAATCCCGAAAAAGGTACTTTTATAGCCCCTTTTCAAAAGTTTGTCACCGACCTGTTTTCACCCGTTACGAGCTATATGATCCGCTTTCCCAATTCGATGAATCGTTGTTTGTTGGTGCGCACCTCCCTGTATTCGAAATAGATTCCGATCATCTTTGTCGTTACTTTTTTGCGGTAGGGGATGCCGAACCGCATAATCAGATCGTTCATAAAACGATTGACGGCGCACACGGGTAGCCTGTCGCCCGTTTTCAACTGGGAGTACACCTCCCCGCAAACTTTTTCCGAGGTCAGCAGTTGCAGGCTTTCGTTTTCTTGTATCTGTTTGCCGATTGCGTTCATGTTGTAGTTGCACCGTTCGATCTCTGCCGCTCCGAGGGCATAGTAGGCATCCACCATCATCGGCACTTGGTTCTGAATCTCCTCGCGCAGAAAGTAGTATTCATTCCACGTTCGGTTTTGTTCCAGTATCTCCAACTGCCGCACGATTTCTCGGAACAGGTCTTTCATTTTCAGTCGGGGATTTATGCGTTGCAGTCGGTCGCAGTCCGACAACGGATAGATATATTCGACGTAATTCGTGTGAAATGTTTTCGCGTACTCCTCCCGCACCAGCTCGGCATTGGTGTAGTACCGCTTGATCCGCTCGTCGTCGTAGGCGTTATCCCACATGAACCAGTTGCGCGTTCCGTCGGCGTTCATGAACCGTTTGTAGTCCATTCCCTCCAACGCCTGCGCACGGGTATCGTAACCTGCCCCCGACGCTTCGATTTGCAGGACTTGTTTGTAAACCGCTTCGCACTCCTCCAACCTCGTGGCGATCTCCTCCCGCGATTTGCAGGGCATCTCCTTGTTGGTGCTGAAAATATGCGCGGCATCCTCCACGCCGTTGCGAAAGCGTCCGACGATCTGTACGGCTTCGGTCGTGGGGTCGATGACGGTGTGCGCCGCAAACGAAGGGTCGGTTACGATCAGCACGCAGGCTGTTGTCGGCAGTTCGATGTCCACCGCCGAAAAGAAACGGCTCGTGAAAAAGTTGATTTCGTCCAGTTCTCCGAGTGAGGAGTAAGCCCGCGAAAAATCCCGCTTGCGGAGTTTCTTCACACTCTCGTAACTGCAAAAGACCTTGCACCGTTTCTCGATCTTATAGGTGCAGATCATGCGGTGGATCGTATCGGTCGAGTTCAGAAAGATGCAGAGCGGATGCCCTTTGCCTTTTACCTGTGTCATGAGGGTACGCACCCAGCCGACGGTATCGTTCGTGTGTATGAGCCACATTTTCGGTTTGTGATCGTAGGTCGGGCGGAGTATCTTCATCGTAAAGCCCTGCTGCTCGAAACGCGGGTCGGACGGGATGATCGGCGTTGCGGAAACCATCGCCTTTTGTTTGCATCGGAAAAAATCATCCATCGGGAGCGTGATCGAGCCGCGATAGCCTGCGTCCTGTATCGTGCGCTCGCACTCGTCGAACAGCATGAACCATTCACCGTACATATCCGTATGCGTCTGCATCATCGCCGAGCGGACTTTGGGAAAACTTTCGGGCGTGGTCATGATTTTCAGATAGCCGTCGTTGTAGTTCGTGTTCAGAAAGTCGATGATGTCCTCGGTTGTTACGCCCTCGAACACGCCGAGTATCTGCGGGTGCTTTTTCATCTTGCCCTCGATAACGGGAACATTCGGCTCGATGATGACGGAGTGTCGGGGCGCATTGATTTCTGCATAGGTCGCACCGCATCCCGTGACGGTCTTGTTGATGATCGAATTGGTGGGTATTTCGGGCATCACGGCGTCGAACCGCTGGCCTGCATTTATTGAAATATATTCAAATTTCATTTAATTATTTAATTTGTAGTTAAAAAACTTGGGGAGCGAGCGGCGAAACCCGCTCCCCGCGTTCAGCAGTTTAGTTCAGCAGGTCGCAGATGTCCTCCATCGCCTCGGCAGGCATCACGACTTTGCCGTTGGGGAAGTGGTACTTTTTGGCAAGGTAGCCGATTCCCTCCTCGCTTTCGTTGTACTCCTCGGAGGTGATCGGGGTCAGTTTCTCCACCTCGGCGGCCACCTCTGCCAGCCACTCGGACTGACAGCAGATTTCACGGTCGGGTTCGAACTCCGTCACTTCAGACAACTCTTTACCCATCAGGAACGCCAGCAGGTAGTTCCAGATTTGGGCGTTGAGCAGGAGCTTGCCGTCCAGTTCGGTGTAACCCTTGCGGATTCCGAACCAAACATATCCGCATCCAGCCACGTCTACACGGGTGGTCACGATCAGGGTGGTAGCCCCTGCCGCAATCGCTTTCGCCAGCGTGCGGAACATTTTGGCGTTCCCTGCGGGCTTGATTTTGATAATGCGGAGGTTCATTTTCTCCTCCTGCTCTTCGACAGCTTTGACTTCCGCCATCTTTGCCTCGTGTGCGATTGCCGAGGCCATCATCTCCTCTGCGCGGCTGCCAGCTACCTGCTGCGATGCCGCTGCTACATTAATTTTTTCCATTTTATTAGTATTATTAAAATTAGTATTCGTGTTAGCGATAGTGTTTACAAGCGTTTTCATAATCGTTATTTTTTATTAAGGTTTGTTGCCACCTCTTTCGGGCTGTCGGCTACTCCCCGCAACTTTGGTCGGCCGTACGCTCCGACCTTGTTTGCTACTGCAAAGAAACGGAGGATTTCGAGCTTCTCCGAGCCTTGCGAGGTAGAGGTTGCAGGCTATATTCAGACCTATTCTTTACCTCTGTTTTTTAATTGGTTACGTTTTGCGGTTCATCGGTCGTTTTTTTAGTTCAACCTCCACTTTCGGGCTTTCGGTTTCTCCCTGCGGATTCATCGGTCGTACGCTCCGATTTCCTCCGCTTGCAGTATGTAAAACACTTGAACACGCCCTTTCGCTAATCGGTTCGGGGTAGAGAATATCGGCTTGTTTTCGGCCTGTTCTTTACCCCAGTTTTTCAATCCGTTACAAAGAGCCTTTTTCAGTCGTTTTTTCGCTTGGTGCATTGCCTTGTCGCTTATTGATTGTGCTGGCAAAGATCAGCCATTTTTTCGCGTTCTCCGAGCCTTTCGAGGTAAACAATGTCGGCCGTTTTCATGTCTATTATTTACCTGTTCGTCAGCTTCATATCGGATTCTTTTACTCCGTTGCGATAACGCGAAAAACGCTCTTGGGTTTCGGTGGAGCAGGTAAAGAAAAAGGGTGCATTTCTGCACCCATTCTCTACCTGAAATATGTCGGTTATTCAGAATAAATCCTTATAGACGATGTTGTCCGTTACGATGTGTATTCGCTCGAACTCGACAGACGGGAATTTCGGTATCTTTTCCCCGCCGTATTTCTGTACGTTCTTCTTTATATAGCCTATGTCGGCGCGTATGTTTTTGGGATTGAAAGAACCGTCATAGCCTTTATAGGAGGGATAGCACCCGACGAAGCGGGTGTAATCGTAGATCAACCTGCAAAGTTCGTTCGGCGTGTCGGGATTCTCGGTTATCGCATTTTCTTCATGGAGCATCCGATAAATCCCGTATGCGACAATCGAATAGCGCGTATTCATCGGTTTGGCTCCTGCCGACGGTTTGCGTCGTTCCAATTCCTGCCGTGCATCTTCGGCGGTCTGAATGTCGGGGAAATAATCCGCGAGTTCCTTTCGGATCAGACGGAACAGCCAGTTATTCGTATTGGGAATCGTCTGCGGCTCCTGCTTGCGGCTGTTGGTGCGCAGGGTTACGGGCATTTCCTGTTCTCCGACACGTTCGTACAGGTTCCGATGCCGTTGTTCGGTTTCTTCCATAAAAAGCATCAGTTTCGCCCACTCGCCCTTATAGGTGTTCCAATCTTCCCAATATCCGCGTTCGTATAACTCTTCCTCGTTGAATTTGCGGTCGGTGATGATGTAAGCCACGAATAAGAGGGCTTCTCGCAGTCGGTCGGTCAAAAGCGGTGTTTCTCCGAATAGTTCCATATAAGCATCATAATCGAAACGGTTGGTCGGCAACCGTATTTCGTGATCCTCTTGGATTGCTTTGGCGGCGGAGATGCCCGTACTTGCTTCTATTTCATTGGTAAAGTAACCCAGCGTAATGCCGAAATAATTTTCCAATAACGGGGCGATTTCCCGTAAGGAGCGGGTATCGGTAGCCAAACAGCCTTTCGAGCCTGTAAGTTCGTTCATAAGCGGTAATTGTTTCAACGAATTTACAAAATTCCGCTTTCTGACGCAACCGACTACCGCAGAAAAAAGAAAAGGGACTACCCGATTAAATCGGATAATCCCTTAAAAAGTAGTGACAAACTCGGTTTCGGGGGCTATAAGATAGACCTTTTTTCAAACCTTGTCACCTCATAATAAGTTTTGCATGGCCGCATCTATCTGCGAGTTCTCGAAACTATCCAAGTAAATCTGTGTGATTTTCTCTGAACTATGCCCCAGCGATTCCGAAATGATGGATGTCGAAACTCCCGACCTTTTCAGCACGGTTGCGAACGAGTGCCGCGCAACGTATGTCGTGAGCGTGATAGGCAGATGCAGATGTTCGCCGATTAGCTTCAGATAGCGATTTATTCGCTTGTTCGTCCGTTGCACCCGTCCGTACTGCTGTTGCGACGTAACGTGAACAGAACGCCTTAAAACAGGGAAAATGTAATCCTGCGGATGTGCGTTCGGCTGGCGGTACTTGTCGAGGATGTCGAGTGCGGCGGGCTGGAGTTGGAACGACAGGAGTTTACCCGTTTTCTGACGGTTGAAAACCAGTCGCCCGTCCACGATGTCGGCATAGCGGATATGCAAAATATCGGTCAGATTGATGCCGCATGACAGGTAGCTGAACAGGAATAAGTCCTTTGCCAGTTGCAGGAACGGTTTGGGGTACTTGGTCAGCGTCCGCACCTCGCAATCCATAATGCGCCTTATATCCTCTTTTGTCAGCGACCGTTTGGCCGTAGCTTCTTTGAATCGGCTCACTTTGAACGTGTCGAAAGGGTAGTCCGTTTTCTTGATTAGCCCGTCGGTGATTGCGCTGTTGTAGAGCACCCGCAACGAACGGAAGCGGATGCCGATGGAGTTGTCGGAATAATGCCGTTCCACCCGCAGCCATTGTTCGTACCGTTTCAGCCACTCTGCGTCGATGTCTATAAAATAAAAGTCCAGCGAACGGCAGAATTTCGTCAGCGAGGTGCGCAATTCTTGAAAGGTCTTTGCATTACCGACCCTGTTTGCGGCCAGCAGGCGGTCGATGTAGCCGTTCAGATATTCGCCGACAGTTTGGCGCACGACCTTGCGGGATGCCTTTTCGAGAAGCGTGTTCAGCGTATATTCCTTGTCGCTGGTCTTAAAGTCTAAAATCTGCTCCTGCAACTCTTTCGTCTTGGTTTCGATAAGGGTGTTTATGCGCTCTTTATCGGGGCAATTCCGCTTGGGGCGGCTTTTGTCAAAGTCCCAAAATTTGGCATCGAGGGAAATATGCAGGCTAATGTACTTGATTCGGCGGTTTTTCGTGAGCCGTAACATAAGGGGGTGAGTGCCGTCAGATAGGGTTTTAGAGGTGTACAGAACGGTTGTGAGGGTGGTGTTCATAACCAATTTCGGTTTAAACATTGGTTTAAACAAATCCCCGATTTCGCTGTAAAAACCGCTCGAAACAAGACACGAAAAAACCACCTACATTGCTGTAAGTGGTTGATTTCGAGAGTGACACCGACAGGACTCAAACCTGTAACCTTCTGATCCGTAGTCAGATGCTCTATTCAATTAAGCTACGGTGCCGAATTGCAGGTGCAAAT
>OCHB01000049.1_pt1 | contig 185821 bp, 195 predicted proteins | sample 1538731 | NCBI WGS metagenome assembly OCHB01 (sample SAMN04571721, study PRJEB22368) | human gut metagenome | biome: human gut; material: stool | host: Homo sapiens | place: Luxembourg | collected 2012-09-20 | reverse complement strand
CTGACCGCCAGCCGCCGGGTCAGCGAATACGACGCCCAGCGGCAGGGAGAGGCCACGGTGCTGGACCGGCTGTTCTCCTCTCTGCACACCAACCGCTATCTGGAGGATAAGATACGCTCCGCCATTCTGGACGAGGAGACCATCGCTGACACCGCCAGCAGCGAGCTGGCAGATATCCGCCGGAAAATGCGGCTGGCGGCCACCAAGGGCCGGCAGATTCTGCAGCGCATCATCTCCTCCCCCTCCTATGCCAAGGTCCTGCAGGAGGCCCTCATCACCCAGCGGGACGGCCGCTTCGTGGTGCCGGTGAAGGCTGAGTGCAAGGGCAGTCTGCCGGGTCTGGTCCACGACATCTCCTCCTCCGGTGCCACGCTGTTCGTGGAGCCTATGGGCGTGGTGCAGGCCAACAACGAACTCAAGGAGCTGGAGGCCCGTGAGCAGAAGGAGATCGACCGTATCCTGCGCCAGCTCTCTGCTGAGTGTGCCGGCCAGATGGAGAACATCCTCTGGGACTACGACATTCTGGTGCAGCTGGATGTGATCTTTGCACGGGCGCAGCTGAGCTATCAGCTCAACGCCAGCCGTCCGGAGGTGCGCCGCCGAGGCGGCATCACCCTGCGCCGGGCCCGGCACCCTCTGCTGGATCAGGCCAAGGCGGTGCCGATCACCGTGGAGCTGGGTGAGCAGTTCGACACCTTGGTCATCACGGGCCCCAACACCGGCGGCAAAACCGTGACCCTGAAAACCATCGGACTGCTGAGCCTGATGGCCCAGTGCGGCCTGCACATCCCCGCCGACGGCGGCAGCGCCGTGCGGGTGTTCCGCCGGGTGCTGGCGGATGTAGGCGACGAGCAGAGCATCGAGCAAAGCCTGTCCACCTTCTCGGCCCATATGTCCAACATCGTCCAGATCCTGAAGGAAGTGGATGACCACAGTCTGCTGCTGTTCGACGAGCTGGGCGCCGGCACAGACCCGGTGGAGGGTGCGGCTCTGGCCATCGCCATCATTCAGGAGGCCCGGAATCAGGGGGCTCTCATCGCCGCCACCACCCACTATGCCGAGCTGAAAACCTTCGCCATGACCACGGCGGGGGTGGAGAACGCCAGCTGCGAGTTCGACGTACAGACCCTGCGGCCCACCTACCGGCTCCTCATCGGCATCCCCGGTAAGTCCAACGCCTTCGCCATCTCCCGGCGGCTGGGGCTGGATGAGTCCGTCATTCAGGCGGCACAGGCCCAGATGGACAGCGACTCCGTTCGCTTCGAGGACGTGCTGACCCAGCTGGAGGAGAAGCGCCAGCGGCTGGAGAAGGCCCAGAACGAGGCCGATCGGCTGTGGCGGCAGCGGGAGGAGGACGCCCGGAAGGCCCGGACCTTCCGGGAGCAGATGGAAAAGGGCAAGGAGAGCGCACGGGCCAAGGGAGAGGCTGAGGCCAAGCGCATCGTCCGGCAGGCCCAGCAGCAGGCGGAGGAGATCTTCGCCCAGCTGGATCAGCTGCGGAAGGAGCAGCAGAAGCAGGCCAACGTGCAGGCCCTCAACGACGCCAAGGCCGCCGTGCGCCACCATCTGAAAACGGCGGAGGAGCAGCTGCACCTGCGGGACGAGGAGCAGGAGCCTGCCTATACGCCGCCCCGGCCCATCGCCGTGGACGATCAGGTGGAGCTGCCCGGCGTGAAGATGGCCGCCACGGTGCTGGCCGTCAACGGCGACGGCACCCTGCTGCTGCAGGCGGGCCGCATGAAGATGACCGTCAAGGCCCAGCAGGTGCGCCTGCTGGAGGGCGCTCCCAAGAAGTCCAAGCCCGCACCCAGTCCCTCCGCCGCCACCCTGAACACCGTGTCCCGTGCCTCCTCGGAGCTGGATATCCGGGGCTATGAGACGCTGGAGGCCGAGAGCGTGGTGGAAAACTATCTGGACAGTGCCGTCATGGCCAAGCTGGGCACCGTCACCATCATCCACGGAAAGGGTACCGGCGCTCTGCGAAAGGCCGTCCACGAGATCCTCAAGCGTAACAAGGCCGTCAAAAGCTTCCGGCTGGGCCGCTACGGTGAGGGTGAGGCCGGTGTCACCGTGGTGGAGCTGAAATAAGCCGCTTTCGTGTAGAACGACGAATTTTTTCTTTGATTCTCTGCAATCGCCACAAATTTTTGTGGGATTGAATATTGCTTTCTCCCCGTTATCCGTTATAATAGTATGTGTAGCAGTCGGCTTGAAGACTGCGAATAAAGGAGTGCTGGTTTGATGTATACGCAGGAAATTACCGTTCAGAATGAGGTGGGGCTGCACGCACGTCCCGCTACGTATTTCATTCAGAAGGCCAACGAGTTCAAGAGCGGCATTTGGGTGGAGAAGGAAGAGCGCCGGGTCAACGCCAAGAGTCTGCTGGGCGTGCTGTCCCTGGGTATTGTGAAGGGAACCAACATCACCCTCATCGCTGACGGCTCTGATGAAAAGGAAGCCGTGGATGCTCTGGTATCTCTGATCCAGAACAACTTCGGCGAGTAACGACCGAACATGAAATGACGCCGGTGTCTGCTGTCAGCAAGCACCGGCGTTGTTCTGCTTTTATCCTCTCGGCGGGCAAGCGCAAGCACGCCTGACAGCGTGTCCTTCCGGCGCTTTTTTCCTTGCTCATCGATGGTACGATCTCTGCACAAAAGGACGCCCCCGGCGTGGCCGGAGGCGTCCTTTTCATGTGTTCCGCTGCCCCCTATGGGGCCGCCCGGTCAGCAGCCGCAGCCGCAGCCGTTGTTATTCTGGGTGTTGCCGCAGCCGCAGCCGTTGCCGCCCCAGAACAGGCACAGGATGATGATGGCGATGATGATCCAGCAGCCGCAGCCGCCGAAGCAGGAGTTCTGATTGCACATAAGAACGTGACCTCCTATGAAAATTGGACCCGCAGGTCTCATTCCATAGTATGATCCGCCCCTTAATAGAGTTCCTCCGGCCGGGAGATACGGTAGCTGAGGGTCAGGAGGGTATCCACAAAGTGGATGTCCTCGAAGAATACCCCCTTGGTCTGGGTGGAGAGCTCCACATTGGTGAAGTTCCAGAAGCCCTTCACCCCCAGAGCAATGAGCCGATCCGCCAGCGGCTGGGCCACGCTTTGAGGCACGGTCAGCACCGCCACGTTGGGGTGGTACTCCTCCACATAGTGTTCCAGCTCCTCCATGGGCCGGATGGTCACGTCGTGGATCTTGGTGCCGATCAGCGCCGGGGACACGTCGAAGGCGGTATCCACCTGAAAGCCCACCTTCTGAAAGTCGAAGTTCTGCAGCAGCGCATGGCCCAGATGGCCCGCTCCCACCACAATGAGCCGGTAGCCGGAGTCGATGCCCAGAATGTGGCCGATCTCCGAGCGCAGCTCCGCCACGTTATAGCCGTAGCCCTGCTGCCCGAATTCACCGAAGCAGCTGAGATCCTGCCGGATCTGAGAGGCGGTGATGTCCATTTTCTGCCCCAGCGAATTGGAGGAAATGCGTACCACGCCCTTGTTATGCAGCTCGTCCAGATAGCGGTAATAGCGGGGCAGACGATGGATCACCGCATCCGAGACCTTTTGTTTTTTCATATGCGTCCTTCTTCTTTGCCGGCGGCAGGAGCCGGGCCGCAGCCCGCTTTCCCCTACCGCTTGTTTTCGTCTTTCTGAATTGTACTCCAAATTCCAGAACTTGTCAACTTTTTTAACAATCTTTTTTGTCTTTTGTGCAGTTTTCTTCTTTACATTCCCGAAAAAGATGGTATAATAAATTAGTCGCAAGGGGGAAAGTCTCCCTCTGCTCCATATGCGCCCGTAGCTCAGCTGGATAGAGTGACAGACTCCGACGTTTCAGGCGTCTCCAGTTGAGATATGGCGCAAACCATTGCCGCACCTGCGTTTGCGAGAATGGCAGAGAAAAAATGCGTGGTCGTTGACTACTATTTGACGACTATCGCAGAAACCCACAACCAAATATGCGCCCGTAGCTCAGTTGGATAGAGTGACAGACTCCGACTCTGTAGGCCGCTGGTTCGAATCCAGTCGGGCGTACCATATTAACGAAACGGTATAGATGCGTCTGGCGAAAAGTCAGGCGCATCAACCGTTTCCGGGCTTTTTCAAGCCCGGATTTCTTCTCTCAAACCATAGATGCAAATCGCTGTTTCAGGGCGTCTGCCCCGATTCGAACCGGGCATTTTCCCTTTTCGGGCAGATGCGTTCAGCCAGCGCCCTTTTTCAGCGGCGTTTTTCCGGCTGGCAGCGGTATTTTTCTCAAAAAAGAATCATAAAGATTTGGGCGTCGTTTTGTTGGTCCTGACGGACTAAGAAAGCGGTGCCCTTTTTCATTTCAAAAAGGGCGCTGGTCGCAGCGCCTGCATTTGTAGGTCGGAGCATGATCGCTCCGGCCTTATTTTTTATGCATGGGAGGAGCTATATGAGCATCAGCGCAGAAGAAAAGGTCTGTTACCTCAGAGAAGCAGCAATCGTCCTTGCCAAGGAGGGTTTCCAGTTGGACGAAGTTCACACTGACAGGCTGTGTATCCTGCTTGACGGTTCGCCGCTTTGTGAAGTAACTGAGAGCGGTGGTGTTGCCTACCGCAATGAGGATATTGACGAGCCAGAACGGATCGCTGCCAAGGACAAGGTGTATGAGATTGTCAGGACCACAGCGGAGTATATGCGGCAGATGGAGATGGCGCCCTTTTTGAAAGCCGACGGTCTGGAGGACGGCTACAAGGTGCTGGCGGATTTCAACGGCACTGTGCTGGCTGGAGTTCAGAGCAAACACGGAGTCCACTTCGTCACATGGGATTGGGCCTATGGGCACACAGGAGTATGTCATGGGCACTATTTCATGGAGAACTATGCAGGAGCCAAACAGGACTTTGCTATCCGCTCCGGGCTGATTCAAAAGGAACGGCTTTTCACCCCAGAGCAGATGACCGAGATTTATCGCTGCTGTGCGGACTCTGTAGACGGAGATTTCTTTGAACTCACGGGAGAGCAGGAAAAAATGATCCGCAGTGTTCAGCAGCAGATTGAGGAGTGTGTGCCGGATTTGGACGAGCGGATCCGGCAGCAGGAAGAAGCCTTGGAACAAGTCGCGCAGCAACAGACAATGTAATATCAAACGGAACGGGCCGGAGTCTTAGCAATAAGATTCCGGCCCTTTTTTCATTTCAGAGAGGAGTTCACTTATGCCGTACTATTTCATGCGAGACACGCCGCTGCAGGCGTTGGAGCAGTTGATGATGTCTCAGCCCGGTCAAAAGCCCAGAGGTGGTGGAATATATCGCAGCCCATTTCGTTACACGCCCGAAGATATGGCGTGCGAATACTGCCAGAACTATGTCCGCAAGCATCCGTGCCGCCTATGTGAATGTACCTGCCTGGAGGAGCGGATCGAGGCAGGTGTGCTGGAGCTGAATGCGTTCATGTGGGACTGCTTCACCCCCTCTATGGGGCCGCAGTTTCGAAAAAGGATGCATCAGCAATTCAGAGAGAGGAAACCTCAATTCTTCCAATTCTTCCTGTCCGATGCCCACCGGCGAAGATGGACACATTGGCGAGAGCGCTGCTGGCGTTTGTCCGACCGGAACAAAGCGGCCCTCTTCCTGCTCACGGCATACGAGAGCCTTTGGCGCAGGATGGTCTGGAAATGCGGGAATGACGGCTTTGACTTCCAAAGCGTCCGGCTCGGAGGAATCGAGCCGGAGCTATACAGCGTCTACCAGGCGGCGAAGGCCATTGCGGTCGGCTGCTGTAATATCACTCTCGCAGACCTTGCGTCTCCGGAATTGGTCACAGATGAGGCGTTCCACCTGATCACTGGCGCACTACTGATGGCCAAGTACGGAGATGCGGTTTTGAATTTGGAAAAAGGAGTTGACGAAACATGATGATACAAGCGGTGCTTGGCAATCCGCATCACCCGGAATACGGCGTGGCGACCATTCCGTTTCCTATTCCCCGCGACCAGCACGCACACTGCATGGAGCTGCTGGAGGCGTTGGAAATCGGTGACGCGGTCAAGGCGGACTGCAAGGTGGAGAAGATCGACAGCTTCTACACCGTTCTCAAGCGAGTGGAAATGCTCACGGTCAATGTGGAGGAGCTGAACTACCTCGCCAAGCGGCTGGACAGCTTCGACACCGGCGAAGCCGCACAGTTTCAGGCGATGGCCCACAAGCTGGAGCTGTTCGAGCTGAAGGATCTCATCAACCTGACCTTCTGCTGCCAGCAGGCCACGGTCATCACTGACTTTTCCGACCTCGCCGCCATCGGCCGCGACCATTACATGAACCTGCACGGCGGCAGCGCAAGTGTGGATGAACTGAATGCGCTGGACGGCAAGGGAACCGCACGGCAGCTCATCGAAAGCGGCAGCGGCACGGTGACGCCCTATGGTGTGGTCTACGACAACGGTATGAAATTAGAGCAGGTCTACGATGGCCGGTTCTTCCCCTGCTATTACTACAAGCCGAATGTCATCACCGTTGCGGTGACCTCTAAAGCCGAACCGGAGGATACGGAGCACATCACATGGCTGTTCCTCCCCATGGTGCAGGAGGAGATCGACCGCGCCCTCCTTCGCGGGGGCATCACTGATCCCGCCGATGCCCGCCTGCGGCTGGAGGACAGTCAGCTCCCCAATGAGGTGGATGTCCTTCTGGATATGGAGTACGAAACTCTCTCCGACCTCAGCGAACTGGCAGAGGCAACGGATGGATTGTCAAACGCGGATATGAAAAAGCTGGGGGCTGTGGTCATGCTGGCAAAGCCGGAGAACGCGGCGCAAATCAAAAATCTTGCGGAAAACCTCGACCTCTTTGACTTTGCCCCCGGTGCACACTCACCCGCCGAGTACGGCAAGTACATGATCCAGCAGTCCGGCCATTTCGACTATGACGAAAACCTCGACGCTTTTTATGACTATGAAAAGTACGGCTCGGAGCGCATGAACGAGGAGGACGGGATGTTCACCGACCGGGGCTACATCGCCTATAAGGGCTATATCAGCATGGAGGAAGTGATGAACGGCAGCCAGAGCAGCCGCATGGAGATGGGAGGGATGATGTGATTATTCAAGCAGAACTCAGGCGGAAACAGTCCGAGTATGAAGGCGAAGCATGCAGTGTAGATAAGGTAATCGAGTTACCCGCCCAGCGATTCAAGCAGTTCAGCCGCGCACTGCTGGCTGATTACGATTTCATCGCAGAGAATAAAAACGCCATCCGGCACGATGAGGATGCCAGGCACTGTCTGCTCATCCTCGACGCGGATGGAACGGACGGTTTCCTTGTTGACCCACAGGGGTACAACTACGCCCGGTACAGTGCCTTTGTCCCCAACGCCCGCAGTTTGCTGACACTGGATATGGGGATCGACCGCAGCTACCTTTCGCCGGTAGAGCCTTGGCGCAATGAAAATCGGGATGAAATGCTCCGCATGACGCTGCGCGTCGAGGGAAAGCCGGACTACACCCTCGTCCTCCCCGCTGACGAGGAATACCTCGATGCGGTGAAGGCTTATCTTGATATTGATGTTTTCGCGGATGCCATGCTCTGTGATATTCGCTTCAAGGTGCCATACATCGGTGAGCTGATCCGCGATTCGGATTGCCCCGCCGTGGAGGATTACAACGATTTTGCTGAAGCCTTGGAGGACATCTGGCAGCAGGACGGTGCGCTCCTGACCTACGCCGCCGTGCTGGAGGCTGAGAAGCCGGAGACCCTGCACCGTGCCTGTGATCTCCTGCAAGATCTGGACAACTACCAGCGCATCACGGAGGGCGCCTATGGTTACGGTCAGCAGCGATTGCAGGAAACGCTGGAGCTGGATGATGAGGCCATCTACGAACTGGACGGCTACATGGATTTTGAGCAATACGGTCAGGACCGCATGGAAAATGACGGTGTAACGGAAACGGAGTTCGGTCTGCTGCGCCGCTTGGACCCGCCCTTCCCGGAGCAGCGGCAGGGGCAGCAAATGTTTCAGTAGACTTTGCGGCAGATGTGTAGTAGTATGTTTGCCGTTACCAAGAAAGGAAGGAACACCAAATGGCTGTAAACGCAAGAACAGAGGAATTCCAACACATTGAAGTATTTGATAAGCCCGCGCTGTTCACCAACGGGCGTATTGCCCGTGATACCGTGCCGAAGGGCTGGTACTGCTATGACATTCGAGGCTCTGACGATGATCCCGGTGAGCTGTGCTACATGGAAGAAAATGTTGTGGTCAACCACGCAGGCTCGGTACTGATGCCGGAAAAGCTGGCGATGCCTAAGTTCGGACGGCTGGATGTGCGGGATGAGCTCGGTTTTCTCGATGAAGGCAACATGACGCTCCGTGAGTTCTGCGAAGCACATCAGCTCCCGTATCCCGCGGAGAACATGAAATTTCATATCCGACCCGCCCGCCCGGAGGAGGCGGGCTTATTTTATACCCCGCACCCCGAAGAAGATAAGCGGCTGGGTACCGTTGGCCATGTCCGCATGGACTTCGGGCGCAGCGGCAACGAGTTCTGGCATACATGGTGGCCCCGTGGCCCGGAGGAGCTGAACAGCCCTGTGTTCAAAGCGGAGCTGCAGGAGGTCGTGGACACGCTGCGGGAGAGTGTGCTGAAAAACCGCTTTGCCATGGAGCGTTTCTGTTATGCCCGCGGTGGCAAAATCAGTGGCGGCTGGACACAAAACTACGGTTACATCGTGGAAACGGAGCATTACCGCTACTGCCTGCGTTGTAATCCGTCCCCTGGTGACTATAACGGGTATCTGACGGCCTATGATCTGGATGTCCAGCGGCAGAACATGGCGCGGGAAGAAGCATCCCGCATGGAAATGGGCGGCATGGCATGAGTTGGAACGGAGCTCGTGCCAGAGGGCCTCCCGTTTTCTATGGCAGCTGCGCAGATTCCCGTTGACTTGTGGGCGATCCTGTGGTAGTTGTGTTGTGTACCAACACAGGACGGAAAAGAAAAATAAAAACTGGAGGTACAAAATGAAAAAACTGCAAATCATGGCGGGTATGCTGAGCGTGCTTCTCCTCGCAGGCTGCGGCGGAGCCGGAGCATCTGCGAAAACGACAGAAGGAGATCCGCCGCAAGTGGCATCTGCCGCCGCTTCCGGGACCACAGCGGCGCAAAATGGAAACGAAAACCCTTCGGAGGTCGTAACACAAGATGAGGCAGAACGCCCCGGCCCTGTCGATGCGGAGCCGTCGGGAGAAAAGAAAACCAATTCCTCTGCCGGAGAAGCGAAGCCTGCGGCGGAAGTTCCTCCGGTGCAAGTGCTGCCTGCCGAGACTGTGCCGCCTGAAACTCCGCCCACAGGATCCGCCCCCTCTGAACCCGTGACGGATGAGGCAGCTCCACAGCCGGAGGAGAAAGCCTTTGCCATGGACTACTGGCTGGCCTACGCCAAGGACTATGCCGTGAGCATCGGGCTGGTGCTGGATCCTGCGGCAACCGGCACATGGGACACTCCCATCCGGTGCAGCAGCAAGACGGAAGATGTTTTGGCCGCCTATATCCGGGATGATCTGACGTACTATAAGGATCAGGAAGGCTGCACCGCCGTCTGGATCTGGGCAGACCAGATCGGAGACGGACAGTACGAACTGTTCATCGGTCGCGGATAACGGCAGCCATATTAGAGAAAAGGCTCTCATGGAGGGCCTTTTTCTTATGTAAAAATTTAGGAGAATAGGAGGTCTATTTTGAAACGAATCATCAAGTGCGGGACGGCTTTTCTGCTGGCGTTGGTGCTGTGCCTATGCCTGCTGCCTACCACAGCCTTCGCCGCATCCAAACAGGTGTATATCTGGAATTTTCCCCTGTCAGATGATACCTTGAAGTCCAGCGGTAACTGGGGCCACGGTGTACTGAATTTGCGGTTTGGCTACCGGGTAGGGGCTTCCAGCTACACGCAGTTCCGGTGTCTGGACTCCTGGCAGGGCGAGGTAGCTTACTGCATCGAACCCGGCGCACCGCAGAAAAACTACGATTCCATCACAGACCACGACGATACCTGGTGGGATCACCTGAGCCTGCCTGACGGGCATCCCCTTACGCCCCGTGAGGTGCAGCGGCAGATCGGCCGCATTATGAGCTACGGCTATCACGGCACCATTGGCGGCGGCTGGTGGGCAGATGTAGAGAGTACAGCGGAGAAGATGGCCTGGGCCTATGCCACGCAGGTCCTCATTTGGGAGGTGGTGGCCGGTGAGCGGGACAGCAGCTTCCACCATATTGATGTGAAATCTATGGGCTATGACGAGGCCTTGGAGCGGGTGGATGCAACCCACCCCCTGCGGAGCAAGATCCTCAGCTACTATGATTCCATTGTGGATTCTGTGCAGACCCATAGTAGGCGCCCCAGCTTCTGCGCATCTACTGCCACCAATGCAGAGACGCTGGAACTGACTTGGGACGGCAGCAAGTTTACCGGCAGCATCACCGACACCAACGGGATGCTGGGAAAGTATAGTTTCAGCTGTGAGGACGCCAACCTGACTTTCAGCAAGAGCGGAGATGTGCTGACCATCTCAGCGGAAAAGCCTATCTCGGATGCCGTTACCATTACCGCCGCCAAAGAGGGCACCACCAGCGCCGGTATGGTGGTGTGGGGCGATGGCGTGTGGGGCGAACCTACCGGTATTCAGGATGTGGTTACCTACTCTGCCAGCGTCCGTGACCCGGTAACGGCTTACCTGAAAATCAAGACTGCTGACATCCCCGGCAGGATCACAGTGAAGAAGGTGGATGCCGAGGGTGATCCTCTGTCCGGGATCCGGTTTCTGCTGGAATCCTCTGCGGATCAGGTGAACTGGCAGGAGGTGAGCGCGGCGGAAACAGGTGCGGACGGGGCGGTTTGCTGGGAAAACCTGACAGCAGACGGCAGCACCTACTACCGGGTGACAGAGGTGCAGACGGCGGAGGGAATGACGCTGCTGACGGAGCCGCTGTTCGTGGGAACGCTGGACGCAGGCAGCCATGATATCACCATTACCGCCTGCAACAATGCGGGCTTTGCACTGCCCTTTACGGGCGGTACAGGCTTCACGATTTATATTCTGTTTGCAGCACTCATGCTCTGCATGGGTGTTTATTTTTGCAAAAAATCCACGACGAAAAAGGAGAACTGAACGATGAAGAAAACGAAACGACTTTGGGCGCTGCTTCTGGCCATGGTCATGGCCTTGGGGCTTATCAGCACAGCGTTCGCAGCGCCGACCATTGACTCCGGACGGAAAGCGTCCCTTTCCCTTTATAAGTACGACATCACGGCGGCCAGCGAGGACGGGGCGTGGAATACGGCGTCCTATGTCAGCACCGGTGTGCAGGACGATGCCGTTACCGACAAGCTGGCGCAGTACGCTATTCAGGGCGTGGAGTTCACCTATCTGCGGGTAGCTGACATCGCCATGAACAATGAACTGGTGGACGGGCAGCGTCAGGTAGGTGTGCTGTACGGCTTTGCCGAGGGTACCGTGCTCCAGGCCATCGGCCTGACCGCCGCAGATGCACACAAGAGCGAAAACGGCACCCGCTACTATACCGCCGACAAGCTGAACAAGGCCATGAGCGATGCACTGACCGCCAACGCCACCACCGTCAAAAATGCGCTGGAAGCTGCTGCCCGAAATGGCGGCAAGGCCATGCCCGAGACGGATGAAAACGGACACAGCAAGGTCAGCGGACTGGAGCAGGGGCTCTATCTGGTGGTGGAGACCCGTGTACCGGAGAATGTCACCAGCACTTGCAATCCGTTCTTTGTCTCTCTGCCTATGACCACCATCGACGGCAAAGGCTGGAACTATGATGTGACCGTGTACCCCAAGAACCAGACCGGCAGTCCGAACCTTGAAAAAACTGTCCGAGAGGATAAAAACAGTACCGGCAAGAATACCGGCAGTCTGACCGACATTGCGGATGGCTATGCACATACTGCCACCGCTTCCGTGGGTGATGTGGTGGATTATCAGATCATCAGCACACTGCCCACTATTACCTCTAAGGCTACCAGCCTCACTACCTATACCTTTGCGGACACGATGAGCGAGGGCATCCGCTACAACAGAAGCGATGTGGTCATTGAGTTCTTCCGGGATGCCGGATGCACGGACAAGATCGCCACTTGGGACGAGGATTCCGGCAAGTTTGTCGTCAGCTATGATGACGCACAGAACACCATGACCATTGGCATGACGGAGGCCGGGCTGGCGGAGATCAATGAATCCGAGAGTGTTTACACGGACAGCGTGAAGCGTGGATACAGCGACTGCACCATGCGGATCATCTATGCGGCCACCCTCACCGACGACGCAAAGCTGGGTGACACCGACAACCCCAATGAGGTGGAGCTGACATGGAAGCGCACCAACACCAGCTACTATGATACGCTCCAGGACTGCTGCCATGTTTACACCTACGGTGTGGATGTGCTGAAGCAGTTTTCGGACGGCAAGGGCGACCTGGCCAATGTCCATTTCCTGCTGCACAACGACACGGACGGCTATTTTGTGACGGCAAAGCTGGTGGACGGCGTGTACCATGTCACCGGCCACGAGGCGAAGGAGAGCAAGGCCACGCTGTTCGTGCCCAACGGGGAGGGGCACATCCGGGTCATGGGCCTGGAGAACGACGCCTACACACTGACGGAGACAGCCACGGACAAGGGGTATGTGCTGCTGAAGGATGGCATCGAAATTATCATTACCGCTGCGGAGGGCGAGAGCGCCTGCGAGACCTGCGGCGCAAAGCTCCTGACGGCCAGCGGCAGCGTCAACGGCAACGCGGTGGACATGGAGGACGGCAATGCCATCGTGCCGCTGACGGTCATCAACAACCCCGGCTTCGACCTGCCTAAGACAGGCGGTTACGGCACTTGGATGTTCACCGTGGGCGGCTGTATGCTGCTGGGCGTGGCGGCGTTTATTGTGGTCCGGGGGCGGAAGCACAATAGGAACGACCAGTGAAGTGGCGACTGCTGGCGGCGATTTTCGGCATTCTGGCGCTGGGGCTGCTGCTCTACCCGCTTATGGGTGAACTGGTAAGTGAAAAGTATCACTCGGATGTGGAGGCGGTGTACACCGCCGCTATTGCGGACACTGAAAATGCGGAGCTGGCCGAGCAGCGTTGGGCGGCGGAGGCGTATAATGCCTTGCTGCGGGGCGAGGCGGCGGTCAGTATAGGAGGGGCTTCTGCTCCTCCCATGCTCTATGCGGGGCAGCTCACCGTGGGCGGGGCCATGTGTACTATCGACATCCCGAAGATCGGCGTGTATCTCCCGGTGCGGCACGGCACGGGGGCGGAAACACTGGAGCGGGCCGTGGGGCATGTGATGGGCACTTCGTTGCCTGTGGGCGGGGCAGGCACCCATGCGGTGCTGTCGGCTCACAGCGGGATGGCTTCGGCGAAGCTGTTTTCGGACATTGACCAGCTTGCGGAGGGCGACACTTTTTACATCCATGTACTGGGTGAGGTGCTGGCCTACGAGGTGGACCAGATTGCCACGGTACTGCCTGGGGACACATCGCTGCTGCAAATCGAGGACGGACAGGATCTGGTGACGCTGGTGACCTGTACGCCCTTTGGGGTGAATACCCACCGGCTGCTGGTGCGGGGACATCGGGTGCCGTATGTGCCGGAGCTGGTGGTAGAAAATGGAAAAACTCCGAAGGCTGCGTCTTCGTGGATGCAGCACTATCTCACGGGTTTGGGCATCGGCCTTGGTGTGTTGGCTGCGGCTGGCGGGGTCTGCTTCTTTGCAAGGAGGCGACGCCGTGGGTAAAAAAGCTGCTTTGTTGGCGGTGGCGCTGGCCGTGGCGGGGCTTTGTATTCTGCTGTGGCCGGTGGTTTCCGGGCATAGGCTGCAAGCGGACATGAGCGCGGCGGCACAGAGCTTTTTGGAGGAGGCGAGACAGTCATACCCCGAGTTGCTGGCGGACTTGCAGGGATATAACCAGCGCATTTATGCAGAGCGGCAGGCGGGACTGGCCGACGCTTTGGCCTGCGAGGAGCCTGCTGTATTGCTGAGAGACTGCGGCGTGGAGGACGAGATCATAGGTGTATTGGAGATACCCACGCTGGAGCTGGTCATGCCGGTCTACTTGGGCGCGTCGGATTCGCACCTTGCCGCAGGGGTGGCGGTGCTTGGGAACACTTCGGCGCCCATTGGCGGCATGAGTACCAACTGCGTCGTTGCCGGGCATAGAGGATGGTATGGCGCGGATTATTTTCGGCACATAGACCGCTTGCAGGCGGGCGATATGGTAACGATTACGAGTCTATGGGAAACACTCACCTATGCCGTGGTTGATATGAAGATCATCCAGCCGGACCAGGTGGACAAAATCAAAATCCAGCCGGGGCGTGACCTGCTGACGCTCATCACCTGCCATCCCTACGCCAGCGGAGGACGGCAACGGCTGGTGGTGTATTGCGAAAGAAGGAAGTGATGCATTATGGAGCCTATTGGCAAGGCCACATTTGTCGGGGACGATGACATCCTCTATTACGATGCAGAGTCGTTTCTGGATTGTATCCGGGAGGAACTGCCCTATCGGGATACCACCGGGTTTCGCTACGAAGTCCTGACAGACGACCCTACCGTCTGCAAGGCGGCGGATGATATTTTGCTGGATTTCTTCAGTGAGGATGATCCATATACGCTATCCGAATACACACAGAAAATGGGAGGGATCTAAAGATGTTTACATCCGAAAAAATGGTGAAATTCCTGCAGGAAAAATATCCACCCGGCACCCGCATCCGGCTGGTTTCCATGGAGGACCCCTATGCGCCGGTAGCACCCGGCACAGAGGGTACGCTTGTGTGCGTAGATGACGCCGGGCAATTTCAGATGAAATGGGACAACGGGCGGACTCTGGCCCTCATCCCCGGCGAGGACAGCTTCACTGTCCTGCCGCCCGAACGCAGCGTGCTGAAGTTGTATATGCCCCTGACTGCCGAGCTCTACGAGCCGGATGAGTGGGGCGATATGCCGGAGGAGGCGGAACGGCTCACCGGCGGCGAATTGGCATCGTATGAGGACAAGATCCGCAGCGCCTTATTCAAAAACCGCATGCAGGAGGAACAGGTCAGAGGCATCATGTACTGGTACAGAAAACCGGACAGCGTCAACGACAAGGTACATTCCGTTGTCTTCGATGTGGAGCAGCGGCACGGCAGGCTGTGGGGCGTGGCGGAGTGTCAGATCAGCGGCGAACTGTCGGCCGGAGAGCTGGCTGCGCTGAAGAAGTACATCTCCGGCCAAGCCTCAGACGGCTGGGGTGAGGGCTTCGAGCAGCGGGAGATCGCACTGGATGGAGGTAGAGAGCTGTATGTCCACCTGTGGCAGGATGAGGACTGGAGCATCCGGACGGAGCAGGAGCGGTTCGAGCCTTACCGGGACAAGCTGCCTCAGCTGTGTTTTACCCTGCTGCCGGGTACGGGCCAGCTCATCTGCGTGAAGCGTGGGGAGAGCGGATACTATCCCAGCGACTGGTCTACGCCGGATACACAGGAAAACCGCCGCATTGCGGATGAGCAGAACCGGAAGCTGGGTGTGACGCCCGCTCAGGAGGAAGCTATGAAGATTGGCAGCATGTGCGGCTGGGATGTCCCCGGCGCAGACCCGGATCACTGCATGGACATCGTGCAGCAGAGAGGAGGCATGGAGCTTGGGTAAAAAGGTATTTTCCATATATATGGGCGATCCGGATTGCAGTAATCACGCAGAGCTGGATCTGCCCGCTACGCCGTGGGAACTGATAGATGCACTGGATAAGCTGCGGCTGGAGGATGGGCGGGAACCCTATTGGCAGGTGGAGGACATTGGCCGGTACGGATTTCTTGCACCGCTCCTTGATGACAGCGACCTGTATCAGTTCAATGCACTGGCGGAGCAGCTGAGTACATTCGACCATGTAGAGGACATCGCTTTTGAGGGACTGGTGCAGATGGAGGTCGACAAGCTGTGCCAAACCAATGGCGACGAACTGACCCTCCAGCGATTGCTGGATCTGGCGTACAGTGTGGATGGCTGTCATGTGGTGGCGGAGGTCCGGGATGATGCGGCACTGGGCCGGTTCTATGTGGAGAACGAGTTCCTGCCGGAACTGGAACAAGTACCGGATAGTGTGCTGGAGCTGTTGGACTATGCCAAGATCGGTGAAAAAATGCGCCGGGACGAACACGGCGCTATGACCCCGAACGGCTATGTAGTACGGGAAGCCGAGCTGCGGCAGGCTCCGCCCAACTTGGGCAGGCCGCCACGAAAGCCGCCGTATATGATCCATTTCCTCTGTGTCAGTGATGTCCGTACCGTAAAGTTGTACCTGCCCGCAAAGCAGGCGGAGTTGGACGCCGTGCTGGACTGTCTGGAGGTGGATAGCTGGCAGGAGGTGCAGCTGGAGGAATGCGACACCGCCATGCCGGAGATGTGGGCCTTCGTAGATATGGCTCACACCAGCATGGAGCAGGTCAATCAATTTGCGCAGTGTCTCGAAATGCTGGATGCAAATGGGGAACTGGCGGCGTTCAAGGCAGTGGCCAGTCAGCTGGATATTTACAAGCTGGAGGATGCCATGGCGCTGACAGAGCACCTGAGTGAATACGCCTTCGAACCGAATATCCACTCGTTGGAGGATCGGACACGGGAGGAACTTTCCCTTATGGCAGACGGGCCAGAGCTTGACCTGCTCATCCGGAATTTGAATCTCACCGCCTACGGCGCAGACCTGATGTATAGAGATAGGGGCATCCTCAGTGACTATGGCTATGTCCATCGTCCGGATGGACAGCCTATGCATCTGCCGCAGCAGGGCATGGATATGACCATGCAGTAAACTGAATCAATAATGGGGCCGCTTTCCGAAAAGGGACAGCGGTCCCTCTTTTTGCGCCCTTTTCGGTGAGCGGCTTCAGGAAAGGAACACAAGAATGACGAAGGAGACCATCTCCCGGTATCTGGAGAACGGATGCAAGGGACATAAAAATGTGGTCAGCAGCCGGGAATTGGAGCGGGCGCTGGGCATCAGCGGAAACGAGCTTCGCAGGCACATCAACCGCCTGCGGCGAGGCACTGTGCCGATTGCAGCAGATCAGCGGGGGTATTACTATGCGGAGACGGCGGCAGAGGTCTATGCCACCATCCGAAGCCTTGAGAAAATGCGCAGCGGGTTAGACGCCGCCATCTCCGGACTGGAGCGGGCGCTGGAGAAATTCGGTGAGTAGGCAGATGACGAAGCTCATGCCGTGGGTAGGCGGCAAGGCCCAGCTCATGTGGGCCATCCAAATGCTGCTGCCTACCCACTACAAGACACTGGTGGATGTGTTTGGCGGCAGCGGCATTATCACCATGAATACTTCCGTTCCCAGCGGGTGTCTGCAGATCTACAACGACCTGAACCACGATTTATATAACCTGCTCTTCTGCGCCAAGGAGCGTCCGCTGGAGCTGGTCAGGGAGCTGGGCTTTCTCCCTATCAACGCCCACGATGAATTTGATGTATTGCAGCGTCAGCTGCAGGGCGAGGACTTCACCATGGAGTACATGGAACGGCAGTTGGATCTGACGGAGGTGTTTTTTGAACCACCCCAGGGGGAGGTCGTGCGGCAGCTGCTTTTGGAGCGTGGCAGTTTAGGCAATGTGCGCCGTGCCGCAGCGTTCTATAAGCTGCAGCGCTACAGCTACAATGGCAGCGGAGACAGCTATGGCGTAGGCTCCTGCGATATACGGCGGTTTTTCCGGGATCTGTGGGAGTGCTCCCATCGGCTGAAGGATGCGGTACTGGAAAATAAGGATTTCGAGAGCATTATCACTGCCCGCAACGACCCGCAGACCGTGGTCTACTGTGACCCACCCTACTATGAGGCGGAATGCTATACGGTGGAGTTTCCACGCAGCGACCACCAGCGGCTCCACGATGTACTGGTAAAGCATACGGGCTTCGCTATGGTGTCCTATAACAACTGCCCATACATCCGGGAGCTGTACGATGATTTCTTCATTTACGAGGTGGAGCGCCCCAACAGCCAGTCCAAGAAGAAAAACAACAAGTACCATGAGTACATCATGACCAACTACGATCCCCGCACCTTTGCGCCGCAGATGTCCTTCTTCGGCGACTATGACAGCCGGGGCAAATCGTGCAGGCTGGTGCATACACCGCAGCGGCCTTTAAAAGTATAGGAGGATCTTCGCATGAACAATGAAATGAAATTTGAAAAGAACGGCCTGCTCATTCCCAACGGTGCGCTGGAGGAACTGGGCTTGGCGGGTATCTCCCTGTCTGCGTGGCTGGGACAGGACCACATCCTGCTCATGCCGCAGGAAATGACGGCAGAGCAGCTGCTGCACGCACTGGATGGCTTGTCTCAGGCTTCCGTAGAACTGCTGGGTGTGCTGCAGGAGGCATGCAGGATGCCCTGCGCAGGCGACTGCGAAAGGGACATGGACGATGTGCCGCAGGTACCGGAAAACATTCGCCCCCTGCTCATGCTGAGTGGATGCTGCCCGTCTGCACTGGCGCAGCTTTTGGAGGAAGGAGACATTGTCTATGCTGCCGAGTGAGGCACTGTACCCCTACACGGCCAAAGAGGCTCGGGAACGGGGCGAGTTGGAGCTGTGGCGTGCTAACTTCCGCACCAACTGTGCCTGCGCCGGGGCCATAGAGCTGGCCATCCGCAAGGGCTTTGATGGGATGCATCTCAGCACTGACTGCGCCAAAAGCGTTATCGACCAGTATGGCTACAAACGGGTGGGCTTTGTGCTGGCCAACACTTTGCAGGAGCAGTCCTATGACGGCCGCTACCACGAGACTAATAAGCAGTGGAGCCGCTCCATCTTCGTTCCCGAAGATGGAGGACACCGGCATACCTTCCTCATAAACAGCCACCCCGCCGTGTTGGACGGATTCGTCAGCGAATACCGGGCAGAGCTGGCAAAACTGCACCTGTTTGGCGCAGAACACTGTGAATCCAATTCCGGAGAGCAGGACTTCACCGGCAGGGTGCTGATCCTGTCGCCGGATACGCTGCGGGAATCCTACTGGCAGCCGGAGAATCAGCTATGGCTGGCCCTGAGCGGCTTTGGCTGTCAGCCCCACGCCCGTGGCCGCTCGGTACTCTGCACCTGTTTGGGAGACGGCGAGACCACGAGATGGAACCGCTCCGAGTTCGTGGGCATTATCCGTGACGAGTGCATCCCTGACTGGGCAGCGGAAAAATTGGCCGAGCTGCAGCACGGCATGCATGAAATGACACTGTAAGGAGGATGCAAAATGAAAACTGCAAAGCGTATCATGCTCATGCTGAGCATCACGGCGCTGCTGTGCTGCCTACTGTCTGTGGCGGCTTTTGCCGCAGGCAGCGGCGATGTGGCGGGTGCGGTGGAGAGCACCTGGACGGCGGCGTCCGGGCAAATCAAGTCGGTGGTCAACAAGGTGGTATTCCCCGCCATCGACATGATTCTGGCTATTTTCTTCTTCGTGAAGCTGGGGACGGCGTATTTTGACTATCGGAAAACAGGGCAATTTGAATGGACGGCTCCGGCCATTCTGTTTGCATGCCTGGTCTTTACGCTGACGGCGCCGCTGTATATTTGGGGGATCATCGGGGTATAACGGCGCAAGTCAATATTCCTCTTGCATAATAGCAGTTTAATGGTATAATATAGTTATAAAACTGCTATGTAAGGAGAGCGAATATGTATATCAAGCCAAGTGCCGCCATTCGGCAAAACTATAATGATATTGCGGAGCTGTGTAAGACGACCGGCGAACCCGTTTATCTGACCAAAAACGGTGAGGGCGATCTGGTAGTCATGGACATCGAGGCGTTTACCCATCGGGAAAAGATGCTGAAGCTGCGGGAAGAATTGCTTGCCGTGGAGGAAGATCGCCTGCACGGCGCTGTGGATCATTCCGTAGATGAGGTGGCCGCCATGATGGAGGTGGCGATCCAGGAGGTACGCCATGCCGGAGCATGAATCGTATCGAGTAGTCGTCTCGAAGCGGGCCGCCCAGCAGTTGGTGGAGCATGCGGCATTTGCCGCAAGGCTGGATGAAAAATTGGCGCACAAACTGGTTTCCGGTTTTCGTCAGGCGGCAGTCTCTTTGGAACGATTTCCGTTTCGCAATCCTGTGCTGCGTTCCGAGGTTTTTACGGTCGAGAAGTATCGCAAGCTCATCTTTGACAAATACCACATTTTGCTGTATCAAGTAAAAGATCAGGTGGTCTATGTGGAGTATGTGATCGATGGGCGGCAGGATTATCAATGGTTGCTCACTCCGTGAAAGGCCAAGGGCGTTGGAAACAAAATGGAACTGTGGCCAAAAAAACGAATATAGACAGAAGCACTCTGCTGGATCAGTAGAGTGCTTTTTACATTCTGGGAGGTGATTCATTGTTTATATGGGACTTTGTAGCGGACAAAATACTGGGCCAGATCGTGGACTGGTTTTACAGTCAGGTGGTGGGCTTTCTTGGGAACTTCTTTTCCGAGATGGGCAGCATGGGCGCAGAGCTCTTCGAGATGAACTGGGTGCAGAGCGTGGTGCTGTTTTTCTCCTATTTGGGCTGGGCCCTGTTTGCCACGGGACTGGTGGTGGCTGTGTTTGAATGCGGCATCGAGTATTCCGCTGGGCGGGGCAATGTGAAAGAGACGGCGCTGAATGTCCTTAAGGGCTTTCTGGCCGTCTCTCTTTTTACCCAGGTGCCGGTGCGGCTCTATTCTTTGGCAATTTCTTTGCAGGGCACCTTGACGGCGGGCATCACCGGCTTCGGGTCCACCAGCATCGGGGATGCGGCAAAGGCGGCGCTGGCAGATCTTGAAAACCTGGAAAGTCTGACGGAGTCTACCTATCCCCTGCGGGGCTTTGGGCGGGAGACCAGCGGGCTTATGGTTCTTTTCTGCCTTATCCTCATGGCCTATGCGGTCATTAAGGTGTTTTTCAGCAATCTGAAGCGCGGCGGTATTTTGCTGATTCAAATTGCCGTGGGGAGCCTTTATATGTTCTCCGTGCCCAGGGGGTATGGAGATGGATTCATCCAGTGGTGCAAACAGGTCATCGGCCTGTGTCTCACGGCTTTCTTGCAGGCCACCATCCTTGTGGCCGGGCTGATGGTGTTCAAAGACCACGCCCTGCTGGGCTTGGGACTCATGCTCTCTGCCGGGGAAATTCCCCGCATCGCTGGGGCCTTTGGGCTGGACACCACCACGAAGGCCAATCTTACCTCGGCGGTTTACACAGCTCAGAGCGCCGTCAATATTGCCCGGACGGTGGCGGCCAAATGAGGTGCATTACTATGGGCAGCCTGTTTGACGGCATTGGCGGCTTTCCGCTGGCGGCTATACACAACGGTGTCATCCCCCTATGGGCCAGTGAGATCGAGCCGTTTCCCATCAGAGTCACGCAGCAGCGGCTGCCGGGGATGCTGCATTATGGAGATATTACGAAGCTGGATGGGGCCATGCTGCCGCCGGTGGATATCATCTGCGGCGGCAGCCCGTGTCAGGATCTGTCCGTGGCCGGAGCCAGAGCCGGGCTGGCCGGAGAGCGCTCCGGCCTCTTCATGGAACAGATCCGCATCGTAAAGGAGATGAGAGATGCAGACAGATCACGAGGCCGGGCAGGTATCCATATTCGGCCCCGATTTATGGTATGGGAAAATGTGCCGGGAGCCTTCTCCAGCGGAGAGCGGAAAGGCGAGGACTTCCGCATCGTCCTGGAAGAGATCGTCCGAATTAAGTGCGGTACCGTTCATGTCCCTGGACCTTACCCCTGGGCATGGCAACCTGCTGGGCGAATCCTACTGGGAACTGATTTCTCCCTATGCTGGCGGTGCCTGGACGCTCAATACTGGGGTGTCCCCCAGAGACGCAAGAGAATCTTCCTTATCGCGGATTTTGCAGGGCGCACCGCCGACAAAGTATTATTTGACGCCGAGGGCTTGTTTGGGGATACTGCGCCGGGCGTTTGAACGAGGCAAAGCGCTGCCAAAGAAGCTGGAACGGGCGCTGAAGATCCAGGCGGGTCTTGCGCTCCCGGACGGCCAGATCACAGATATAGATGCCTATCACATCAACCAGCGGGACGAGGGCATCGACCTGCAAGGGGTGTCTGGTGCGCTGATGGCCACCTCAAATATGCAGATGCAGACTTTCGTGACGCAGGCAAGTGAAAACACTGAGGGCTTTGACGGCTACAACGGAGACTTGACCGGCGATGTGGCAGCGACCTTGGGCGTGAACTGTGGGATGTCCACCGGCAGGAATGGCGTTATAGCCTTTGCGGCCAACCAAAGAGATGAGGTTCGTGACTTACATGATGTGGCGGGTGCTCTAAATGCACAGCCGGGAATAAAACAGCAGACCTTTGTTGCCGGTTTTTCTGCAGGTGCCGGGGCCAGTGCCGGGAGCATCGGATACCACGAAAGCGTTGCTCCGACACTGAAGGCGGGTGCCAGTGGGAACTGTATGCCATCTGTGCTGTGCATCAACGATCAAGGCGGTCAGATCATGGAAATTTCCGAGGGTATGACAGGCACACTGCGGGCGCAGGAGCACGGCCATCAGCCGCTGGTGTATGAAAACCACGGCATTGATGCCCGCTACCGGCAGATGGAGGAGGTTGCGCCTACCATGTCGGCCCGCTATGGGACGGGCGGAAACAATGTACCGCTGGTGGAGCAGGAACCTGTGATCTGCATTACGGGAAATGCCATAGACCGCCAGCCGCAGAACGGCGGGAACGGCATTGGATACCAGCAGGACATCGCCTATACCCTGACTGCCACAGATCACCATGCGGTCTACAGCCGCCAGCGTGTGGATGACTTCAGGGAGAATGATGTGGTCAGCACACAGAGCGCACGGCAGTGTAAAGATGCCGTCGATCTCGTTTGCCAAAAGGCAGATGTCCATGCCCATCTCATTCGCCGCCTGACTCCATTGGAATGTGAGAGATTGCAGGGCTTCCCGGACGGGTGGACGGACATCCCCGGTGCATCCGACAGCGCAAGGTATAAGGCCTTGGGCAACAGTGTGGCCATCCCCTGTGTGGACTTCGTGATGCACTGTTTGGTGCAGGCCATCCAAATGGGCGCATATGTTCGTTAGACTTGTCCGGTATGCTGCCTTTGTACTTCTATTCTCGTTAGACTTGTCAATAGCTTATGCGCCGCAGTTGGGCTATGCTTTGCTTGCCTCGGGAGAGGCGGAAAGGAGCAGGCTATGGAAGAAAAGAAGAACCTCTGCGCGCCCATCCCGCTGTCGCTGCACCAGCGGCTTCGTGCGGAGCAGGAGCAGCGGGGCCAGACCCTGTCCGACTACATCACGGACATACTCAGAGAACATTTTGAAGGAGGAGCACGAACTATGAATGCCAACAATCGCACCATCGCCTTTCAGGTACCGGAGGAACTCTTCGGCCGGCTGAAGGACTATCTGGCCAGGAATGGTCTAAAGCAGAAGGATTTCATTCTCGGGCTCATTGAGCGCGAGCTGAATGATGCCGGGAACGAAGAATAAAACACACAGAAGCCGCAGACGCACACCTGTGGCTTCACTTTTAGGAGGAAAACTATGTATCTATACCCCGAAAATTTAACGGCCCGGCCTATGCTGTGGCTGTGGACGCTGCGGGATGTGGCGTGGATCGGGACAGGGCTTTTGCTGTCGGTGCTGGCGCTGACCCAGACCGGCAGCATGATCCCCTTGGTCATCACGGCGGCGCTGGCCTTTCTCTGCATTCGGCACGGAGGGATCAGCATGCTGGACTTCCTGCGCTATGCTGCGGCGTTTTTCTTTTTCGGACAACAATATTATGTGTGGAGGGAATCGGCATGAGCAGGAAAAAATCTACCCGGCAGCTCATCGGCATCGATGATATTAAAAACGGCAGCGTTGTAACGACGGACGGAGAGCTGGCCTTCTACTTCGTTCATCCCAGCAATCTGAATGTCCTGCCGGAGCAGGGCGTCCGGGCAAAGGTGCAGGAGCTGTTGGGCGTGCTGAAGGGTATGGCGGAGCTGGAGCTGCTGGCCCTGGACTCCAAGGAGTCCTTTCAGGATAACCGCCAGTTCTACCGGCAGCGGCTGGAGGAGGAAGACATGCCCGCCATCCGTGGGCTGCTGGTGCAGGATCGCCAGCATTTGGACAGTGTCCAGACCACCATGGCCTCCTCCCGTGAGTTCTGCTTCGTGCTGCGGCGCAGAAAAACGGACGGGACCATGAACTATGCATCCCTGGAGCAGCAGTTCCGGGACTGCGGATTTGTCGTTCAGCGTGCGGAGGGCCAGCGGCTTCTGGAGCTGCTGGCTATTTATTTTGAGCAGGACGCCACCCACGAGGTATTCTCCTTTGTAGACGGGGCGCAGTGGCTGACAGCGGAAACGGAGGTTTGAAATGCGAATTCTGAAAGTGGAGCCGGGAAAAGCTCCGTATGCGAAAGAGATGGAGGAGGGCCTGAAAGCCATCCAGCGGGAGGTAGAGGGTCTGTTCCACCCCCTCTCTATGGGAGACGGCGTTATTCTCTGTTGTAACGATGAGGGAAAACTGAACGGCATGCAGCCCAACCGGCGGCTGGGAGGTGATATCATCTGCGGGCCTTTCTTTTTGGTGGGAGATGACCATGCAGGGGGCTTCTGCTCCCTGACGGAGGAGCAGATACAGCGGTATACGCAGATGTTTCAGGAGCCGGAACAGTTTACCGGGCAGGAGCCGGAACTGGAGCCGCACATAGAACTATATATGTGGTGAGGAGGAAAAATGAAGAATCCATTTTCTAAAAAGGCCCCTTCCCAGCAGGAAGCGTTTCTCCGCACTTATCTGGATTGCATCGCACCGGGGATTGTGAAATTCGAGGTGGACCATTACATCTTCGGCAGCACCTACCGCTGCGTGTGGGCGCTGCGGGAATATCCGGCCAGCACCGAGGCACAGGCGCTCCTGCGGGAGCTGGGCGAAAAAAGCGGCGTGACGCTGCGCATTTACTGCCGGCAGGTGTCCCCCGGCGAGGAGGACAGGATCATCGACAACGCCAACAAGAAAAACAAGCTGGATGGCTCAGACCCCAACAAGCTGCGGCAGGCGGTGGCGGCGGAGAGCAATCTGCGGGATGTGGCGGAGCTGGTGCATAAAATGCACCGGGAGCACGAGCCGCTGGTCCACTGTGCCGTGTATTTGGAGATGACGGCGGACAGCAAGGAGCGGCTTCGCCAGCTCCAGACGGATGTACTGACGGAGCTGGTGCGCTGCAAGCTGAATGTGGACAAGCTGCTCCTGCGGCAAAAGCAGGGATTCTGCTGCGTCAGTCCTGTGGGCAGCAATATGCTGGGCCGGGAGTTCGAGCGGGTACTGCCCGCCAGCAGCGTGGCTAATCTCTATCCCTTCAACTACTCCGGCAAGACAGATCCCAACGGCTTTTACATTGGGAAAGACAAGTACGGCAGCAACATCGTGGTGGACTTTGACCGCCGGGACAGCGACAAAACCTCTGCCAACATCCTTATCTTGGGCAACAGCGGCCAGGGCAAGAGCTATCTCATCAAGCTGCTGATCTGCAATATGCTGGAAGCGGGCAAGTCGGTGATTGCTCTGGACGCTGAGCACGAGTTGGAGGAGTTGTGCGAAAACTTAGGTGGATGCTTCATTGACCTAATGGCCGGAGAAAAGCGCATCAATGTGCTGGAAGTGCGGAGCTGGAACGAGGACACCGACAAGACAGCCCCGGAGACATTTCGCAAGTCCACTCTACTGGCTCGGCACATCTCCTTTTTGAAAGACTTCTTCCGGGCGTACAAAGATTTCTCCGACCCACAGCTGGACACCATAGAGATCATGCTGTCCAAATTATATGCCCGTTGGGGCATTACGGAGGAGACGGACCTGCGCCAGCTTGCACCGGGGGACTACCCCATCCTCTCCGATCTGTATGACCTCATGCAAGAGGAGCTGGCCCAATACAAGCCGGGTGCGCTGTATACGCAGGAGCTGCTGCAGGAGGTGCTGTTGGGCCTGCATTCTCTATGTGTGGGGGCGGATGCGCCGTTCTTCAACGGACACACCAATATCTCCGGTGACCGTTTTCTGGTGTTCGGCGTAGGCGGTGTGCTGACGGCGGCCAAGAGCCTGCGGAATGCCCTGCTGTTCAATGTGCTGGCGTATATGTCGGACCGGCTGCTGACGGGCGGCAATACCGTAGCGGTGCTGGATGAGCTGTACCTGTGGCTGTCTAACCCGGTGGCCATCGAGTACATCCGCAACTGTCTGAAGCGTGTACGCAAGCGGGACTCGGCGCTGGTGATGGCCTCCCAAAACTTGGAGGACTTTGACCAGGAGGGCGTGCGGGAGATGACGAAACCGCTTTTTGCCATCCCGCCCCATCAGTTCCTGTTCAATCCCGGTTCCATCGGCAAGCGGTTCTATATGGACATGCTGCAGCTGGACGAGGCGGAGTTTGAACTCATCCAGCGGGCAAGGCGTGGCGAGTGCCTGTATAAGTGCGGCATGGAGCGATACCATCTGGAGGTGAAAGCCCCAACTCACAAGGCGGTGCTATTTGGCTCAGCTGGCGGACGGTAATGGAGGAGGTGGCTTACCATGAGCACACAACTTGTTCGGCTGGCAGCTGCCGTGCTGTCCAGTGAGAAGGGCCGCAAAACAGTCGGGTGGGTGCTGGCGGCGATTTTGTCGCCGGTGATTTTACTGACAGCGTTCTTGTGCTGTGTAGGTTCCGGCACAGCCGAGCACAACAGTGCTGTTGTATCGGCGGCGTTTTATGGGACAGAGCTGTCCGCAAGTGTTCCGGAAGAATACCGGATGCAGCTCACACAGATGCGGGGATCCTTCTCCCATTTGGATGCGGCGGTAGCCGAAGTCAATCAGAAAGCCGAGGGAAACAGACTTGATCCAATACAGGTCAAGGCTGTTTTCTTTGCCCTCTGCTTTGGAGCGGATACGCTGTCGCAGACAGACGCGGAGGCGTTCGTGGCTTGCTTCTGTGAAACGGAGACGAGGGGGCGGGAGGAGACGGGCGAAACCTATGAAGTGGCCGTACCGCTTCCTATGGAAGAAGTCTATGCGCAGTTATCCGTGTGGCGGGGCCGTGCGGTCACGGCGGAGGAACGCTCCAATGCCGTGAAGATCTATTCCATGGTCATGGGCAGCGCGGGCGGCGGTACCTATAACGGGGCCTATGAGCCGGGCGGCAATGCGCCGATGGAACTGGAGGCATCTCTGTTTACAGACCCTGCCACAAAGAACAGTGCAGACCTGGCCATCTATGCCGCCAACGCATGGAACTCCGGCTGGGGCTATGTATGGGGTACCTTCGGCCAAGTGCTGACGCCGGAGCTGCTGCAATATAAGATCTCGCAATACCCGGAGGGCGTAGGGGATGAAGCCAACTTCATCCGTTCCCATTGGCTGAACAGACGCACCGCCGACTGCGTGGGGCTCATCAAGGGGTACGGCTGGCTGAACACCGAGACCATGGAGATCCAGTACGGCAGCAATGGTATGCCCGATGTGGGTGCGGACGGTATGTACTATAACGCTGGGCGCAAAGGCAGCATTGAGACCATGCCCGACACGCCGGGACTGGCCGTGTGGAAGTCCGGGCACATCGGTGTATATATTGGAAGCGGTGAGGTCATAGAGGCCATGGACACACGGTACGGCGTGGTAAAAACGAAGCTCCAGGGCCGGGGCTGGAGCCACTGGCTGGAGGTGCCGGGGATCAAGTATGACTAAGGAGGAACGGAAATTGGAAAGTAAGAATATCACCATTGGATTTGACGCAGCCAAATTGGATGCGCTGGAGTTTGTGCTCCGCAAGCAGCGGTCTTCCGTGCAGCGGCGCATGGAGGATGTGCTGCAGCAGCTCTATGAATCGGAAGTCCCGGAAGCGGTGCGGGAGTATGTGGACAGTAAGTCTGCTCCTGCGGCCAGACCCAGGCGGCCTGCAAAAGCATCCGTAACGAAGCAGAAAGAGGGCGATGAGCATGGCACAGCATGAAGAAATCGTCCTGTGGCTGGACCGGAGGTGGAAGAAGGCCATTGAAAAGCACCTCAAGGGTGAGACGCTGCAGGAGCATTTGGAAACTGTGCTGGACGAGCTTTGTAATCAGCTTCCGCAGCGTGAGTATGAGCGCATCAGCCGTGCAATCCAGTCGGAAGCTGCCGCACAGCGTGCGGAGGAAGAAGCTGCCCGAACTTATGCCGCCTACCATGTGACGGAATGCGGCCAGGAATGGTACTTCAAAACCTCGCCCGGTGAGGAACTGTTGGCGGTCGGGAAAAAGCTGCGCGGTTATGTTACGAAGGGCAACGGCGTGGCGCCAGACAAATTCATCGGAATGTTTTTCGGCGGGCAGCCCATCACAGCAAAAGAGTTTGATGCCCTGACAGCCCCTCGCATGGAGAACACCGGAAAGGTGCGCGGCGTGTTCGATGTGAACTTCGACAAGCGGGAGTTCTCCGCTGTTCACATTATAGATGGTTGGCAGACCTGGGCAATGCGTGATGTATCGGTGGCGGTCTATCACGCCACCCGGTCGCAATTCGCATCTGGCGATGATAAGTGGCGCAAACTGTTGGATCATCTGAATGGCAAAGAGATCACCTCGGCGGGACATCTCTCTGCACGGAATTTTTCTTTCGGTGAGGAGATCATCGAATCGGATGGCAAGCTCAGCTTTTATCTGCAGGCGGACTTCGATGTGGATGCCGCCTTCGGTACATTCGTCTGCACCGATCAGAACGATGACTGGCTCAACATCTATGCCAACTACGACATCGAGAAAGACCGTCTCTGTGATACACTGGAGCTGAATCTCTGCAAAGGAGATGGCACAGAAGAGAACTGGAGCTATCACCTCAACGCCGCTGAGCAGGAGGTGTTGGCACGCAAGATGGAGGCGTTCTACCAGCAGCAGACCGGCACGAGCCTGCACGAGTACGCCCGGCAGCTTCGGGAGAGTGGATCACAGACTCCTGAAATGCAGATGTAAGCATGGCAGGCAGAGGTTTACAAGGTTTTCTCTTGACTGATTATCGGCGCACCGATATAATAAGAGCGGTGATGTATATGACGATCCAACAGATACTGCGGGAAAAGAACCTCTCCCGCTACCAGCTCTCCAAGAAAAGCGGTGTGCCTTGGGCAACGCTGGCGGACATCTGCTCCGGCAAGACAACGCTCTCCCGATGCAGTGCCGGTACACTCATGAAGCTATCCTCCACACTGGATATCCCGATGGAACAGCTCATTACGCTGACCGTGGAGAAACCACAAATGCATGGCGGCAAGCCGACTGACCGAACCTATTTGGAAAAGAATCTGCCTGCCAGTCTGGATAAAGCGCTTCGTGAGTACATTCAGGGCGAAAAGGACAAGGTGTCTTATATGGACTGTCTGTGGGGAGAATTGTATAGTGCGATTAACTCCAATCAGTGGAGCAATGCCATCACGCAGGAGCAGGCTGATTATCTTCGCGCAAAATATCTATTTTGAAAATGTCCCGGAACTACTGCCGATCCAGCGTGAATTCTACCTGACCATGCTGACCGAGCGCAAGGAGAAGATTTTGGATTACAGCTTGGAACTTCTGATGGAGCAGGAGCAGCACACTTCGCCAGTGCTGGAGATGTGAAACCGAATATTCTATTTGGAGAGTCGTGCCAATTGGTGCGGCTCTCTTTTTTCGCCTCCGATATATGTCGGCTGAGATGCCGAGTAGGAGATGCCCCGTGTCCACCCCTGTGGGCCGCTGTGTGGCCTCGTGGGAGCGCGGGAGGGTAAGGATAGCGCCCTGGCAGGTTGAGCGAGGTTTTGGGCCGATTTTCGGTGCGCCGAAATCGGGGCAGGAGAAAGCCTTTGGCGCTTTATTGCGCCATTGGCCCTTACGGCAGCCCGCAGTGCGGACTGCCACGGAGGTTTGTGCCACTTTGAAATTGACGCTGATCATGCGGAGACGAATATGCTTTGGCGCTATTTCTTGTAAAAATGCCTGTTTGCCCCGTGTTTGCAGGGCCTTTGGGAGGCTCTGACTCTCAATGGAAGGAGGTGCAGTTCAATGGATAAAAACGGAAAAAGCCGACACTCTGTCTGGCTGTCAGACGAGGTGTGGCAAGAGGTGGACGCATTCTATAAGCTGGATAACTGCCCTACTCGCAACGAGTTTGTGGAGAAGGCGCTGCGGCAGTATTGCGGTCGTCTGCACGCCGAGCGGACAAGTGCGTATCTGCCCCGTGCGCTACAGGAGATGCTGGAGGGCACACTGGGTGTGTTCGGCGACAGGCTGGGCAAGCTGCTGTTCAAGCTGGTGGTGGAGCACAACATGACCAACCATCTGCTGGGCGGCGACATAGACATGACCCGGGACGAGTACAACAAAATGCGCGGTAACAGTGTCCGGGAGGTGGCGGGTACGCATGGAAACATCTCTTTTAGGGATGTGCTTCTGTTCCACCGGGAGGAGTAACCGATGGCACGGCTGATACAGAAAAGCGGGTACATCCAAGGAGGTCGTGCGGCAAGATACATGGAGTATGTTGCCAAGCGAGACGGCGTGGAGGTCCTTCAAAGCACCGAACCGGTGACTAAAAAACAGATGCAGTTCCTCACAAAACTGCTGAAGGACTTCCCGGACGCAAAGGAGCTCTTCGAGTACGCCGACTACCTGCAGACACCCAACCGGGGTACGGCGTCTGCGTTTATTGTTGCAGCGCTGGACACGCATCTGCATGAATTGGAATCCGAGAGCGGCTATATGGCCTACATCGCCAACCGACCCCGGGCGGAAAAGCGCGGCGGTCACGGGCTATTCAGTGCAGAAGATGTCACGGATCTTAAGGCGGCAAAAAGCGAACTGGAGACTCACGCCGGAAAAGTGTGGACCTTCATTTTCTCCCTGCGGCGGGAGGATGCGGAGCGCCTGGGATACAGCAAAGCAGCCGCATGGCAGAACCTATTGAAGCAGGAGAGCCACTCCATTGCGGAGGCCATGCGTATTCCACCGGAGAAGTTTCGTTGGTATGCGGCATATCACGACGAGGGACACCATCCGCACATACACATGATGGCGTGGTCGGACGATCCCAAGGTGGGGTTTCTAACGCAGAAGGGGATCGCATCGATTCGGTCCAAGATGACGAACGAAATTTTTCGGGACGAGATGACGGAGCTTTACATTCGGAAGGATGCCGCCTACAAGGAGAGTATACAAACCGCCAAGGCATTGTTACTAGAGCGCATTCGGGCGTTGGAAACCGGTGCCGCCGATGACCCCGGGCTTGCGAAAGAGCTGCAAGAACTCTCCCAGGCACTGGCGCAGGTCGGCGGCAAACATGTCTATTCCTATCTGCCAAAATCGGTCAAGGCACAGGTGGATGCCATTGTGGAGCGGCTGGCGCAGCTCCCGGAGGTGGCGGCTTGCTACGACCAATGGTGGCAGCTGAAAGACGAGATTGCGGGCTACTATGGGCAGAACACGCCACCCCGCCAGCCGCTAACGCAGCGGAAGGAGTTTCGCTCTCTTAAAAACTGGATCATCCGAGAGGCAGAGGATATCTCGTTTTCCCCGTCTGCTGACAGTGTGGAGCCGGGGGAAAAGCAATCGACAGAGAAAACGCCGCCCATCCGTGGCTCTGCTGATGTGCAGCCAGTGGGAGAAGCTGTGTCTGCAAGGCATATTCCGGCAAATGCGGTCATGCGGCTGCTGCATCATATGGGGCAGATATTTAGGACGAGTATGCCGGTCATCCCACCTGCGCTGCGTATTGACTCCAAGCGCCGCAGGCGGTTACAGGAGAAGCGCATGGCCATGGGCCACAAGCGGAACGATCATGAGGACGAGCAGCTCCACCATGTCAACGACAACACCATGCGATAATGCAAGGAGGGAAATGCATGGGCAAATTTGTATATTTCACATCCGCAGAGAAACGGCAGGCCAACGAGGTTGACCTGCCGTCTTTTCTGTTGGATCGAGGCGAGAAACTCATTATGGCCGGACGGGAGTACCGGCTGGTCAGCGACCACAGCATCACCGTGCGCGGACCGATGTGGTATGACCATGCCGCACGGAAAGGCGGACGCGCCATCAGCTTCGTGCAGCAATTCTACGACAAGACCTATCCCGAAGCGGTGTCCATACTGCTGGGCCGGGACGGACAGGGCATTATTCCCATCGCAAAGCAGGAACCGGAGCCGCAGGAGCCAAAGCCCTTTGCCCTGCCGAAGCCTTACTTGACTATGCGCAGGATGTATGCCTATCTCACCAAGCACAGGTGCATTGACCGGGATGTGGTCACGGCGTTTGTGCAGGAGAAGATGCTCTATGAGGACGACCCACACCACAACTGCGTGTTTGTCGGTCTGGATGAAAACGGAGAAGCCCGGCATGCACATCTGCGCAGCACCGGCTCCCAAGGCAAAGTATTCCGCATCAATGTGGAGAGCAGCGACATAAAACACAGCTTCCACAAAAACGGGACGGACCGTTCCCTCTATGTCTTTGAAGCACCCATTGATCTACTGTCTCACATTACCCTCTACCCGGCAGGTTGGCTGGAGCACAGCTATGTGGCCTGCTGCGGCACCTCCATCCAGCCCGTACTGGAGCGCCTGCGGCAGAACCCGAAGCTGGACACGGTGTACCTCTGTTTGGATAATGACGAGGCGGGTGAGGATGCTTGCGACGGTATGCTGGATACCCTGGAGGATATGGGCTACGATGTGGAGCGTCTGCGCCCGGAGGGGAAGGACTGGAACGATGACCTGCGGGCAAAGCGGGGCAAAGCGAAAACCCCGACAGCATAAGGCTGTCGGGGTAAATTCATTCATCCAACATCAATTGCCCATCCAGCGCCTGCTGTTTTAGTCGCTGGAGCTGTTCTTTTTCTAGCTGGGCAATGCTCTTTTCGGGTGTAGGCAGATCTTCCGGCATTGTGCCGCCGATTTTTTCGATAGCCTCGCGGACCTCACTGCCGACTTTGTAATGCACGGCAGTGGCGGTATCAGCGCTATCCACGCCATCCTTCCGAAGCTTTTCCTCTGTTTGGGAAATACGGAACAGATTTGCGATCAGTTCCGTGCTGCCCATATAGTCAAGGATCTTCTGCCCTACTTCCAAATTTTTCTTCCGATGTATGTCGTCCACGGTCATGCCGCCGTACAATCCCATGTACCCGGCGTTTTGGAATACGGCAAACTCATCCGCTGTGATCACGCCGGCATTCCGTGCGGCCTCGGCCAACAGCTGATTCCACTGTTTTATATCGCCGCGAACGACCAACCGACGGCTGTCTTCGTCCAACTGATTAAATCGGTCCGCAACCTCCTGCCGATAAGTTTGGATAGCAAAGTAGGTTTGCCCCAAAGCAATGACCTCTTTGCGCGGATCGCCGTTCTGCACGATCAGATAACAGGCATAGCGGGACAATTCATAGTCGACAATGCTTTTTGTCGTTGCGCCGGCTTTAACGATTTTCCTAACCTCAGGAAAATCGGCAGCTGTGTCGTGGCCGCTGTTTTCACAGGCGATCATAGCGCGTTTGATGACCTTGGCAAAATTTTCCCATTTTGCATAATCCAAAACCGGGGCCAATTCTCTGGCACACCAGTATTCAGACCCGTCGGGACGGGTCCTGCGTATATCCTCAAAACATTTATATTCAGAGGCAACGAGATGACTCATGTACTGTCCCTCCCTTAGTTTTACACGATAATAGTAACATAGATCCATAAAAAAGGAAAGGAGAAAACTCGTGACAGATGCTCTATGGATCCTCCTTGCAGCGGGCGGCGTCATGGCGGCGGTCATAGGCTGCCTGACGCTGCTGAACAATCGCTACACCCTCAACAACATTAAATCCAAAACCGTAGGCGACGGCCAGCATGGCACGGCCCGCTGGGCCACTGACGCAGAGATCCGCAAGACCTATGCCCTCGTGCCGTTCCAAGCGGCAAGTTGGCGCAAAGGGCTGCACCGCCCGGAAGTGCAGGGGCTGGTGCTGGGCAGCATCAGCCATAAGCACGGCATCACCGCACTGGTGGATAAGGACGATGTGCATTGCCTTATGATCGGCGCATCCGGCGTGGGCAAAACGGCCTACTTTCTATATCCCAATTTGGAATACGCCTGTGCCAGCGGCATGAGCTTTCTGGCATTGGATACCAAGGGTGACTTAGCTCGCAACTACGGCGCCATTGCGGAAAAATACTACGGCTACCATGTATCCGTGGTGGATCTGCGAAATCCTACCCGCTCAGATGGCTACAACCTCATGACGCTCATCAACCACTACATGGATGCGGCGCAGGCCACCGGCAGTCTTGCCGCCCGTGCCAAGGCGGAGAAGTACGCCAAGATCCTGGCCAAGACCATCGTGTCACCGAATGGGGATGCAGACTACGGCCAGAACGCCTATTTCTACGATGCCGCAGAGGGACTATTGACTTCCGTGGTGCTCTTGCTGGCAGAATTTCTGCCGCCGGAAAGAAAACAGGAGCGGCGGCACATCGTGTCCGTGTTCAAGCTGGTGCAGGAACTGCTGGCTCCCTCGGGGGTACGGGGCAAAAACTGGTTTACCATCCTCATGGAAAAGCTGCCCCCGGAGCACAAGGCACGGTGGTTTGCCGGGGCGGCGCTGAACACATCCGACCAGGCTATGGCCTCGGTCATGAGCACGGTATTGTCTCGCCTCAACGCCTTTCTGGACTCCGAGCTGGAGCAGGTGCTGTGTTTTGACAGCACCATGAACGCCGAGCGGTTTGCGTCGGAGAAGTCCGCTATCTTCCTGATCTTGCCGGAGGAGGATCAGACCAAAAATTTCATGGCAGGCTTGATGATCCAGACGCTGGCACGGGAGCTGTTTGCCGTGGCGGATGAAAACGGCGGGCGGCTGCCTGGTCGTGTTGTGTTCTTCTGCGACGAGCTGGGGACCATGCCCGCCTTTGACATCCTGCCGCTGTTCAGCGCAGGACGCTCCCGTGGGCTGACCATGGTGCCTATCATCCAGGCGCTGGCGCAGCTGGAGAAAAACTATGGGCGAGAGGGGGCAGAGATATTGACCGATAACTGCCAGGATACCATCTTCGGCGGCTTCGCCCCCAACAGCCAGACGGCGGAGCAGCTCTCCAAGGCACTGGGCAGCCGCACGGTATTGTCCGGCTCGGTCAGCAGAAGCAAGAATGATCCAAGCCAGAGCTTGCAGATGATGGAGCGGCCCCTCATGACGCCGGACGAACTGAAATCCATCCCCAAGGGCAGCTTTGTGGTCATGAAAACGGGGACGCATCCTATGCAGACAAAGCTGCGCCTGTTTCTGGACTGGGGCATTACCTTCGGTGCGCCATATATTACCCCGGAGCATGCCTCTCGACCTGTAACCTACGCCAGTCGACAGGAGCTATTCCTCCGCATCGACCGGGCCTACGGAAAGAAGGGCACCCAACCTACGCAGGTGCAGCAAGCACCTGTTGCCGAGAGGAGAAGCCCCTATTCGGCAATGGGACTTTACAATGAGGACACAAAGACATGAGTTACTTTGGAAGCATCTATGCGGATCAGGAACTATCCCATCGGGCCAAGACGGTCTATATGTACCTCAAGGACCGCTCCAACGCCGACGGCACCTGCTGGCCCAGCGTCCGCAGGATCGCGGAGGACTTGAAGCTGTCCCGCCGCACTGTGCAGCGGGCATTAAGTGACTTGGAACATCATGGTTTTCTGGAACGCACCCACCGCCGTCGTCCCAATGGCAGCCTGACCAGCAGCCTGTATCGCATCAAATGAACGCAGACAGAGCGCACCTCCCACCAAGGGAAAGGTGCGCTCTCGAGTTGTCACGAGGGTAGCGTCACCATGGCGCATCCAGAAGGACTCACTCTATCGGAGGGTATTAAGACAGAGAAAGAACAAACAATAGCTCCTATGATCAGAATCTTCCGCCCTGGAGAAGCATGATGAGCACCCCGAAAAGCACAAATGCAAGTATCGGGAAAAGAGCTCGGAGGGTATTGCCTATCCTCACTTTTCTCTCGTATGCCGCATCCTCGGCGGACATGCCGTCTTTCGCTTCCTTCTCGTCGGAACGATACTTTAGCCTTTATTAGCTACTGTAATTTGTAACTGTCATCCAGTACCAGTTACTGACTCCTGAGCAATGTGTCAATCTCAGCAATGCGATTCTTCGCCTTGCTCAGCTCCCGGTGCCTGTCAGCAAGCTGCTTAACCTTGTATTCTACATCGTGTGATGATATAATTAACGACATATAATGACATCATTATTGTAGGAGGGAATTTCGTTGATTATCTACTTACAGATGATAGAAAGCGACGAAGATAAATCCAAGTTTGAACAGCTTTACATAATGTACAAGGGCTTGATGTTCCATGTTGCCATGAAAATTCTGAAGAATGAATTTGATGCCGAGGATGCAGTACATCAGGCGTTTCTATCCCTTATTGAGAATCTGAAAAAAATATCGGATGTCAAATGTCCAAAAACTAGAGCTTATATCGTTATTATTACAGAACGGAAAGCAATAGATATCATTCGCAGCCGATCAAAACTGGTAGATATGGAATTTTGGGAGAGTACCTATGGCATCGAAATCCCATTGCCTGGTGATCATGGTTTGGCCGATGCTATGGCACGATTACCGGCTGCCTATCGTGATATCCTATTGCTGCGCTATTATAATGGATACTCTGTACGAGAAATATCATCTATGCTGCATATAAAAAAGGATACCGCACAAAAGCAGCTTTGGAGAGCCAAGGCCGCTTTGCAAAAACATTTGAAAGGAGATGCGTAAAATGTCAAACATTGCATGGTCAGAACAGGAACTGGCCAACGCGGCAAAGCGTGTAGCAGAGTCCATGCTTACTTCATTCCCGTCTCCCAGTGAATGCGAACATGTATTTTCCGATGATTTTGAACATAGCATGGAGATATTACGAAAAAAAAGCAAGCGTAGGGTTGTTGCGCATAAAATATGGCAGCGGGCTGCGGTAATATTAATTGTGACGATTCTGTCTGTCAGCACATGGCTGACAGTTGATATACAGGCAAGAGAGCGCGCCTTCCAATGGATAAAAGAAATCTACGAGAGCATAACGATCTATCTTTTCAATAGCGAAGATAATGAAATAGATCACATCTGTTATGAGCCGTCGTGGATACCGGACGGATTTTCGCTGGTAGATAACTATCAAGATAGCGATTATTGTCTTCGCGTATATGCCAACGATACCGGAGAAAAAATGTTTTCTGTTGAATATACCTTGATGCAGCATACCAGCATGAGCACAACAGCACAGGAGTATAGCGAAGTAGTCAAAGTCGATATCAACGGAATTCCAGCGGATTTATACATTGGCAATGAAACTTCACCAGAAAAAGCTTTAATATGGGTGGACGAAGCGAATCAGGTTGTGTTTAATATACAGGGAAATATCAGCAACGAGGACATAGTGCACATAGCGCAATCCCTTATTTTGTCGATTCCTACAAAATAATAAAATCATGTAATTATGGTGTCCAAAAAGCACCCCCTTTCTCCGTTCTAATGCTTAGAAGAATAGAGAAAGGGGGTGTATTTATGAAAAAAAAGACGATTTCTCTCATCCTTGCATTGATCCTGTTGTTATCCTGCTCCGCGACAGCGCAAGCTACATCCGTACAAGCAGCTACGCCGTCGGCTTCAATCACCATCAATGGAACAACAGCTACATGCAGAGTGTCTATCGCCAAGCCTGGAAAAACCATCCATGCAACACTTCAATTATGGCAAGGCCGTACGATGATCGACTCCTGGAGCGGTAACGGGACATCGTATCTGCTTATCACAGGCTCTCATGAGGTAACAAAAGGGAAAACATATACAGTAAAAGTAGTATGCACAGTTGATGGGCAAAGCTTTTATGTGAATCCCGCTACTGCAACAGCATAATAGGTAACTTGTAATATAGATGAATATTCTATATTACAGTCCATGTATACAGCGGTTGACAGAATGAGGGTGATTCCAATGATTGAATCATATTAATTACATAAGTACATAAGAAACCCAAACATGTACAAAGAAAGGAAATAAAAATGAAGAAGATTATTACCTTGATTATGGCGTTTCTCGTATGCGCAGCAATGGCTGTTCCTGCGTTTGCATCTACAGCCGACACAACAATCACTGGTTTTAGTGTAAATGTGTATTCCTACCATCGTCTTACACCCAGAACAAAAGATGATTCATCAGCTGTGTATTTTTATTATCGTGACGGAAAGCGCGATCACATCAGAGCAAGAGCCCTTGGTGGATCCGCACAAAACGGATCGATGAATAACTGTACTGTATCTGGCGGAACTCGCGTGAATTATGTGACATGTCACAACGGGAATAAGTACAGTATCCATTCCTTCATTAATGAGGACGGCTATCGCTGGGCAACGCTCTCCTTCTCGTGCCCCAATCTTTTTGGTGAAACCATGTCCGGTGAATGGAGCCCTGATAGCGCAAACTCGTATAAGGATGCAACGCCCTGACAGTAAATCAAATACAAAGCGTTCAAAACAAGCCGAGATGGAGCAGTAAACATTAGCGGAGGAATAACATAATGGGGAACTGTATTAGAACCGAAATGTGGAAAGCATTTCACAACAAAATGATGCGCAGTGCATTGCTGATCGGTTTTATTCTTGTCATAGCTGATTTGGTTCAAACTGCAATTACCGTCAGTGACTTAGGCGCATCATATGCACATTCCCCGGGCGGATATGATGGGTGCAGCTTATTTGTCAATTGGATCGGCGTCAACGGAGTCACCGTCGGGGCTGTAGTCTTCTATGCCGTTTGGCCATTTTTGGCTGCTATGCCTTATGGGTGGTCATTGTATGAGGACAACAGGTCTCATATGACAAATAATATTCTTACCAGAGTTCCGTATTCTCAATACCTAACAGCCAAAATGGCGGCTGTATTTGTTAGTGGCGGCATTGCTATTGCATTGCCGGTAACTACGGATCTGTTTGCATCCGCGATGGTATGTCCCGCCTGTATTCCTCGGGTTGCACTGCCTATTACAGGATTCTGTTCAGGCACAGCCTTTTTGGCGAAGCTATACTATACCCACCCTTGGCTGCATGCAATCATCTGGTGCGTTATTGAGTTTTTCTGGGGCGGCGTTGCGGCCAGTCTGTGCATTATCGTCGGGCATAAGGTAAAACACCGATTCTTTGTGACAGCAACTCCACTTCTGCTGTTCCTATTACTTGATTTCATTACCCCCATGCTTGCCGACGCAATGAACTGGTATATAGAGCTCTCGCCTTTAAGGCTGTGCAATTTGGCAAGTACAAATCCCAGTCCCACATGGATCATACTTGCGGAACTTATTCTTTTGACATTCGTATCTGTTCTTACGGGGATATATAGGAAATACAGACATGAGGTTTTATAGGCTGTTGCGCTATGATCTGCGGCAGGGATTGCAAAGGAGAAACTATCTGATTGCCACTCTCCTCTTTTCCATGCGCTTATTCGCAGTATATCGCTCTGTGCAATTCTATTGCAATGTGGAATCCATTTCAAGCCGGGGTTCAATTGGCGACTATATGCTGTGTCTATTTCGCGGCATGGCAATCATACAACACGGCTCTATGGAAGAAAAGGTGTCGGTCCCCATCGAATGGCTGATTGTGTGCGGCTTTTGCCTGTATATAACAGCAGCATATCCTGCGCAAGGTATCAGTGTACAAGGTCAGCAAGTTTTCCTACGCACATCGCGTGGGAAATGGTGGCTGTCTAAGTGTATATGGTGCATAGCAAGCTGTACTTTATACTTTGCCTGTGAAATGATTGCCATAATAGGCACAGCGATTCTGACACCCGTTACCTTCGGCCTAAACAACACGCCCGAAATCACCGCATTCTTGTTTTCGGAGGTCTTGTGTGGAGAGACAATTTCACTCACGCCGGCAAGTGTTATCCTATACGCTTTGCTCCTTCCGTTTGTGACGCTTACGGCCGTATGTATGCTGCAAACACTCTTAAACCTTGTGGCCCGTCCGGCCATCAGCTTTCTAATATGCTTTGTCACATATATTGCTGCCGCATATTTCCCCATTGAATGGTTGGTCGGCAACGGAGCGATGGTGATGCGATACCAGCTTTTTGATGCAAATGGATTGAGTTATCGTAAAGAACTGGTGTTTACACTGCTACTGTTGCTCTTATCAATAGGCGCAGGATATTTACTGATACAAAGAAAAGACCTCATATCTCTTGAAAAATAGGACGGTGATACGATGAATATTGTGGTGGATCATGTCACAAAAACCATTCACAGAGCGGTCGTGCTGCAAGACATCAGTTTGAATTTTGAAAGCGGAAAAGTCTACGGATTGCAAGGGGAAAATGGATCGGGTAAAACGATGCTTTTACGTCTGATGTGTGGGTTGATCTATGCGACAGAGGGCAGTGTTTCAGTAAATGATCGTCGCCTGGGGAAGGATCTGGATTTCCCTGAATCTGTGGGCGTGATGATCGAGAGTCCCGCATTTATTGACGAGTATACCGGGCAAAAAAATCTGGAGCTGCTTGCCGGTCTAAAACAGCTGATTTCGGCTTCCGACATCCATAACACCCTGCAGGCGGTTGGCCTGGACCCGAATGATAAACGGACTTTCAAAAAATATTCATTAGGCATGAAGCAACGCCTGGGTATTGCTGCGGCCTTGATGGAAAAGCCCGATCTGCTGATTTTGGATGAACCAACAAATGCACTGGATGAGCAGGGCGTTGCTATGATCGCACAGTTGATCCGTAAAGAATGTCAGTGCGGTGCATTAGTGGTCGTTGCGTGTCATGATGCTGACTTTGTGCAGAGTGTATCGGATGTTGTTATTCAAATACAAGCGGGAAGGGTAACATCGGTGATAGGCAAATGAAAGGCAAAAAGAAATTCTGGCTGATTTTCTCCGTTGCGGCAGTAGTGCTCTTTGTTTGGATAATCCGCTATAAAGCAATTAATCAGGATTATCGTCAACGATGGTCTGCCAATACAGAGAAGACATACTCCGTTGGAGAAATCGTTCCTATTGCGCCGGATTTTGTAGGGTATAATTTGGCGGCTGAAGGCTATATGCTTCAGGTCAACCGTTTTGAAATTGTAGATTATCGTGCCTATACTTCCGCCTTGCAGTATGACGGAACCGATCGAAGTCGAATTCCCGATAAGATTGCGTTGGTTAGCGTTACTGTTTCTCAGCAGAATAGTTCCGCAGAAGGATTCCCTTTAACGGAACTATCATTATACACCACGGATATGCTCATGAATATGGATTGGGATCTCTTGGGCGTGGTTAATCCTATATTGGACGGTGCTACCGGAATTCGGTTACAGGATGGCGCCTCATGTGATATTTTGCTGCCATTTGATCTGTATAGATATCGATTCACGTCCTCTGAATGGAATGGTTTAGAGCAAAGCAGTATCTGGCTGCAAGTGACAAATTATCCTACCAGAAAAATCATTCAAGTGAATATAGGTGAGGAGTAACTGTAGTTCCGGATTTTCGTATTACTAAATAGATGTTGCCATCCCTTATCTGTGCATTAGTAGAACATACACCATCCCGCAAGGGTAGTGTATGTTCTACTTTTAGAATATTGACAACTTGGGCTGCTGTTTTACAGGCTGAGTCATAAAGCATTCTTCCAGGACTCTCGTGAAAAGCCGCTTTTCAGCCCTTGCTTCATCAGTTCCACTCAGAACCAGTACTTCTTGTAGAACTCGCAGCAAATACCGCGGTATTGGTTCACAATAATTATTCTTTGATTTGTCCTATCAATTCAATCATTCCGACGGATTCTAAAAGTCGAAAGACTTGCTACTTTCTCATGCGGTCTCCCTTCCGTTGTCCTGTTTTCTTATTTAGAGGTATCCAAAATGAGGAAAAAGAAGTTATGTCTAAGCCGTTTGCTGCCTGTTATAGCGGCGCTGCTTGTACTCGTTATGTTTCGCACGGTTTTTATCCTGGGCTATGTGCCTACTAACTCTATGAAACCGACGCTCGAAGCTGGTAGCTTGATCCTCGGTGTACGAATCAAAGGCAGCTTTGAAGTCGGAGACGTTGTTATCTTTTGCCATGGCGGGAATCTTTTTGTCAAGCGTATTGCAGCGGTTGGTGGGAATGTGGTCATGCATAACGGAATCAACATGTCTGTACCCGAAGGCTCCTACTACATGCTGGGAGACAATGCGGATGACTCCTATGATTCCCGTTACTGGGACGAACCATTTGTACCAGTAACAACAGTCGTTGCTAAAGTATGGCTCCCGATAGGAAGTCGATAATAGAGGGGCAATCGCACGATTAGGTTGGCCGTGTGATGATGGATGCCAGTTTTTCCAAACCGTGCCGTTCAACAAAACGATAGGCATCAAAAAGATCGGAGAATTCCAGTGCTTCACTATAATATTCAGTGTAGCCCTGCGCTGACCTCATCAATGGATGTTGGCCGTTTACATTGATGGAAATATAGTATCTCAGCTCTGCCTGTTTCATTTTGTTTCGATTATCCTTTCTCACAGCATAGCTCTCATTATACGCCAGGGAATAGCCTTAATAAAGTTTTTTTGATAATTCCGCATCTTTTTCGACAAAAAAAGCCCGTCACTCAGAGGTAAACTCTCAGTGATGGGTCTTTATGAGTTTGTATGAGGAATAACAAGCCGAACTCGGCACAGCTGCCCTTGGCAAAAAAACAAGGCGGAGCTTTCGTAAATCTATACAATTTGCGAAAGGTTCGGAAAAACCCGTTGTCGCAGCGCCGTTTCCGGCCCGTGTGACGGAAATGTTGACGGCGCAAAGTCCGCCGCCGGGGCAAGAGAAAGGAAGCATATGCTTTGAACCACCCGCATCTTGTGCTCCAGGGAGGAATGGACATAGACCTGGAGCGTAGTCCGGACATCGGCATGGCCCAGCATCTCGCTCAAGCTCTTGATGTCCACACCCTGCTCCACGCAGCGCGACGCATAGGTGTGCCGCAGCACATGGAAATTTCGATAAGGGATCCCCGCCGCCTTCAGCAATGCGCGGTACTGGTATTGCAGTGTCCGCGGTTCCAGCGGAGCAGACTTACCGGACAGAAAATAGTTCTCCTCATTCCTGGCCGGGCAAACCGTTTGCCTTAAAAGGGCCAGCATATCCTCTGGCAGCGGGATCGTGCGCCGGGCGTTGTCGGTTTTCGGCGGTTGCACCACCAGGTGGGTGTGCATGCCCTTTTTCATTCGCTGGGCCGTCTTGGTGACATGGATCACCCCATTACATAAATCAATATCCTTATACTGGAGCGCACATAGCTCCCCCAAGCGCAGACCGGCATTCAGCGCAAGCAGGACCCCAACGCCCGCCATGCTGGGCGCTTCCAGGACCTTTTTTGCCAACCGCCCAATCTCGTCTGCGAAAAATACCTCGATCTTTTTTCGGTGATAGACGGGCAGTTCGGCATTCACACCGGGACAGCTGCAGTCCAGCTTTTTGGCTGTATACTTCAGAATTGACTTTAGTAATACGCCGATGTCCCTGGCGCTTTTGCCGGATAGTCCGCTTCGCTGCAAGCGGCGCAGGAAATCAGAAATCTGATCCGCCGTCAGCTGACAGATAGGGGCCGTTCCCAAAGCAGGCAAGATATAATGCTGCGTCAGATAGGAATACCGATTCCAGGATGATGCTTTCAGAACATGGCTTTTCTCGCTTAAAAACAGTTCTGCGGCCTGGGCCAAGGTCGCAGCAGATGCTTGCACGGCAGGCTTCTCTGGCAGCGTCTCAATGCATTGCTGCCGCTTGGCCCGGCACGCCTTATAGCTGTCGGCGTAAACATACCCATACTCAGCCTGCCCGGAAGCTGTGCGGCCGCGAATATATCGCCCCTCCCAGCGCCCGTCTTTCCGCTTGTAAATATTTTCTCCTCTTTTAGGCATGACCAACGCTCCTCCTTGACGATGTTTTTGACGGCGTAAACGATTTTGTGATTGGGAATATTTGTAAAATAGGCCCTTGAGTAGCAAGTGATTCTATGCGGCATTTATAATTTGTACCTACTTTTCGCTAAATTTCCGCAATTTAGGTATTGACTTCCCTCAAAAAAGACGATACAACGTGGATACATAGGTGGATTCTACTTTCGCAAATTGTATAGATTTACGAAAGAAAACTTCACCTCTACACCAACCAAAATCATTATCCCCCTAAAAGGATAAATGATACCGTAAAATTTCATAAGAAGTCCGAGGATGCTGCACGGCTGTTGCCCGAGCTGTAAAAGGCCAGGCGACCGCCTAAAAGGAAAGGGGTGCAATTCCCCATGCGGTCGGCACTGTAAGCGCAAGGATATGATCGAGGCGGGAAACCACTGGGACGAAAGTCCGTCATTGCGAGAAAATCGTGAGAAGACAGATCATAAACGCAGAGAGTATCTCATGGCGCAAGTCAGTAGAATTGTGTAGTTAGGACTCAAAGGCAGCGGGCGCTCTCTCCGTGGTGCTGATATGGCAGAAGTGTACGCTGATGACCCGGTATGGGTTTATCAGCGCTTTTTTTGTCATGAATCATTAAGGAGGTGTGCCCATGGGTAAAGTAGCAGGTGCGCAAAATTTTGACGGAGCGAATTGGTACGAGCAGCACATTGCCAAAAGAACACGGGATGCATTGGCTGAGCAGGACCGCGCTTTTGCGGAAAAACACGCAGGCGACAGCCTGGATCAGCTGGCGGCCTATCTCCGGCGCTGCGCCGGACATTGGGGAAAGTCCCCTGCCCCCATCGAGATCGTCGGTGGCAGTTACATCGCAGAGCGCTTTGGCGATTGGAAAGATGCGCTGAGAGCCGCCCACTTGAATCCTATATACAAAAAACCCCGCAATAGAGATTGCGGGCGCTATCAAAACGAAAAGAAAATCCAAATTCAGATGCATCGGAGCGAGCGTGACGCTAAACGGGCAGCACGGGTTGAGCGAGTCAAGCAACGCCAAAGCAAATGCGCTGTTCACGAAGCCACAGAGGAAACCTTCGTTGCAACAGATGTAATGCTTGAGTAAGGTTTGCCAAGTCGAGGGCGGAGATCCGCCAGCTTTTCCATATGGGCAGAAGGGGCTTAGCCAGCCCCTTCCGCCCAACCTCTTAACGAAAGCACCTTTCGCCTTGGACAGATCGGAACGCGACACCAATTATAATAGGGTGTCGCGCCCCTATATAACCTTGTTATTTTCTTATTGGATGCGAAAATGTGCTCGCAGCTAAGGTAATAATGCCGGCAGGCCTTATTATAAAAAAAATTCTGAGAGGAGATTGGAAATGCAAAAGACAGCGAAAAAGTTCCTTTCAATGCTGCTTGCGCTCATGATGGTTCTATCCATCCTTCCCACGGCAGTCTTTGCAACGGAACAAGGCACAGTAGCTGCGCCGCTGGATAGTATTGTTCCCTATGGTGCGAATGATCAGACCACAGGAACGGCAACTATCAGTGTGCAGAACTCTGTGACCTTTACCGGCTACTCTGCTTTCGAGAATGTGCCCTACTACTTGGTCACCGTTCCCGCAGGCACGACCTATGTAAAGGCCACATACAAAGACGCTGCCATACTGACCAATGCCACAAGCGGTGTTGCATCCGGCTACTACGCCGATGTGCCGCAGTGGACTGGCGGCGGTGTAGAAATGGCCTATACGGAGAGCGGTGGGGATATCACAATTACAATTCCCTTGAACTACTCCCGTACCGCCGAGGATGGGACTACGGTCCAAAAGAGCTTTGTGCTGGGTGCAGATGGTAGCGGAACTGCCTATGCGCCGGAGTATGACGGCAGCGCCAGCTATGCGCCCGTCCATTTCCTCGCCTTCACCTATGAAGGCAAGTCGGCACCTACGGTCGCTCCCGGTGCAATTGCCACAGCTAATGTAACACTCGGTAATGCCTGGACGCTGGATGTGGCTGAAATGTTTACGGATGCCGATGGCGATGCGCTGACCTATACGGCAACCGTCAACGGCGCTACGCAAACGCTGAACGGCTCTACCTTGAGCTATACCCCTACTGCGGCTGGTGAGTATACGATCGTGCTTACCGCTACCGACGACAGCGGCACGGCCACCCACACCATTGTTCTGACCGCTGCGGAGGGCACACAGGTCCCGCGGCTGAAGAGCGGCGTCCCGGTCACCGCAAGTGCAACCGTTTCGGTAGGATACGCCTATAACCTGTCCGATCTGCAGGCTGGCAACATCTTCGAGAATCCGGACGGTTCTTCCTTGAGCTACACCGACTACTATTATTATAGAACAGCCGGGACTGGCGAAAGGAAGGGGCCTTACTACTTCTCCACGGCTCTGTTCGGTGCTACCACGATCCAAATCACGGAGAACACCGCCGATACATATGTCTATGAGTTCCATGCCATGAACTCTGCCGGTCTGTCCACGGACACCTGGACGCTGACACTGACCGTAAGTGACTCGATCGAGCAGCACTATACTTTCCATGTTGGTCAGGATATGAACTATTCCACCAATGGCAGCCAGTATCCGCTGATCAAGCTCTACAAGACGGCTGGTCTTGACGATAAGGGCGCTGACTACCTGGCTTCCTATGAAGTTGATGGCAAGACCCAGTACATCTATGAGGACCATGACCAGTCCATCGCCGTGGTTAACGGCAAATACATAATCACTGTCAAGGGGCAGGATTATGAGCTGAAAGGTTACAGCCCTCTGACCTTTAAGGCCAGTGATTTTATCACGGCTGACCCCAATTCCACCGGCACGCTGGCAGATAACTACAACAATTTCTATGCCAGCCTGGCCGCCGGCAGATATTCCTTCCGCGCCTATGGCTACAAAGCTTCGGAAACCAGCGCAAATGTTTACCTGGGCGGCCACAGCTTGACCCTGCCCACTGAGACCAATGTGGACGGCGGCACCGGCGGCGGCACGGATATTTATCTGCGCCTGCACTCCATCTATACCACGAGCAAAAAGAACAGCAGCGACTATTTTACTGCTGATGACTATACGGCTCGTGTGGTCATGCCCAGCATGGGCGGCGATGTGCAGCATGGTACGCCCTATCCTTCCGGCAATTATACTTACTACCCCTTCATGCTGTACTCTGCCGGAAACGCAGCCCTTTGGAATGCCTATGTGGAACCCATCGGCACCTGTGCCGAGGACTACATCTTCACTCAGGCGATCAACAACACGACTGCCGCCGGATACACGGTTGTTACAAAGAGCCTGGCGCTTTCCCAGGCCATCAACCTGACGGTGACGGTTCCTGCCTATGCGGACTTCAACCTGTTTTTCCAGCATAATAATTTCAACACACAGATTATTGAGCCGAAGACGGGCAGCACCAGTGGCGATGCAAGCGCATCCGCTGACGCTACCAGAACGCTGACCTACAAAATCAGCAAGAGCAATTCCAACTACACCTGGCGCTTGAAGGACATCCGCAGCGGCACCACTTATGTGACCAAGGCCGGATGGCTCCAGAGCAGCACCACCAGTTTTGCGAAGGAATTCACCTTCAATGCTGGAGACTCCACGGATCAGTATTCCCACAGCTTCTCTAATCTTGGCACGATAGCCAAGACCCGTGACGAAGCGGAGATTCAGACCTTCTTGTCCCCCAGCGGCTACAAGTACACGAGCGGGACAGAGCGTATCCGTTCTTACCGCCTGTGGCAGATCATCAACTCTGACGCGGCAAATATCATGATCGAGCCCGAGTTCAAGGTCAAAGTGCTGAGCGGCGACGAAAACGCTGTCACAGCAGTGACCGGCGGCAACGCCAAGGGCAACTGGCTGGATGTCACACCCAATGGCACAACGATCGTTGCCGTGAACTATAAGGCACTGGATGTCTACACGACCGCTGACGAGCACGGCACCCACGGCGGCCTCTACCCGGCCACCAATCCCGAGCGCACCAGCGTGTTCGTGCTTACCAACGACAAGGATGAACACGGCAACGCGAAAGCCAATATCGCCTATAATTCCAATGGTCTGACATCTTCCCGTCCGTCGGCCTGGGATTATAACTACGACAACTGGTTCTATCTGAGTAACGACACCGCTCCCACTCTGGACTTCTCGGTGTCCAGCAGCGGCACAACGACGGTCCAGTACGCCATCGTCACCACCGATGCAAGTGACCTGGATACCCATCTTTCCGGCTGGACCACCTTGACGGCGGACTCCAGCGGCAAGTATCACGCAAGCCTCCTGGGCTTCCGCGAAGCTGGGCTGGCTGGCGGTACTGTGATCATCAAGATGCATGATAGCACCGGCACCTCCTACAGTCTGGCTCGTGTGGCCGAAGTGACCGCCACGGTCACCAACGCCTCCAATCCCCAGGAGACGGAGATCATGCCCGGCGATAAGGTGTCTCTCACCTTCGAGGGCAGCTACCGTGGCATCTACAAGTACAGTGGTATCTTCAACCCCACTACCTACAACCTGTTCTATTCCATCGGCGATACGGCCTATAAGACCAATGTCGCCCAGTATCAGCAGATGGATCAGGCCAAGCTGGAGCTGACAATCCCGACGAATGTGGACTTTGGCTCCGGCAGCACCGCCAATGTTCAGCTCACCAACGGTTATACCTACGGCTCCATGTACTCGGCGGCGAACCCGTTTGCCACCCTGTATAACATGTCGAATACCGGCGTGGGCACGAACTTCAATGCGGTCACGGTGAACTTCTGCTTGAACCGTTTCCCCAATGTGAATGTGGAGGTCACTCCGCGCTATAACTTCAAGCTGAAGCTGAATATTACCAATCCCACCACCGCCACGCCCACTGTGACGCTGACGGATGCCGCAGGCAATGTTCATACCGCCAACAGCAATGGCGAGTATGAGAACCTGCCTTACGGCACTTACACCTATGCGGTGCTCTGCGCCGGCTGCGACTATGTCTACGGCAGCTTCTACTTGGGCAGTGCAGACAAGGCCAATGTGTCCGGCGGTGTGCTGACCAAGACCATTCCGCTGACGGCCTCTGCTGCCGGCGCATGGGACGGCACCACCAAGACGCAGCCCACTCTGACCGATGGCGTGTATCAGATTGGTAACGCAGCGGAGCTGGCTTGGTTTGCGGCGCAAGTCAACGGCGGGAGCTATGCCATCAACGGTGCGCTGACAGGTGATATTGACCTGGCCGGCTATAACTGGACGCCCATCGGAGGCACTACCGCCAGCACAGCCTTTAAGGGCAGCTTTAACGGTAATAATCATACCGTGAAGAACATGGGCATCTACTATAGTGCCACCACTACCTCGGCTCCGTATAAGGGACTGTTCGGCTATGTGAACGGCACCAGCAGCAGCTACGCCACCATTCAGAACCTGAAGGTGACCGGCAAGATGTACCTGACCTCCACGGGCAGCGTTGCCAATGCCTATTCCGGCGGCGTGGTGGCCTACGCCAACTATACCAACATCTCCGGCGTTGTCTCCGATGTTGACATCACCGTTACCCGTGTGAATGGCAACTGGAGCAGCGTGGGCGGCGTTGCAGGCCGTCTGGTGAATTCCAACGCCACCAACTGCGGCAACGAAGGCACCATCCATGCCTATCAGTATGTGGGCGGCATCACCGGCTACGCTACCGGTACCATTACCGGCTGCTACAACGGCGGAGCGATCACCGGCAACGGCTATGTGGCCGGCATTGTGGGTCAGACCACCAAGGGCGTCACCGCTTGCTACAACACCGGCAGCATCACCGGTGCCGGCAACTATGTGGCGGGTATCGTGGCCTTTGCCTCCGGCGCGTCTGCCTCCGTCAAGAACTGCTACAACCGGGCCTATGTGGAGAGCACCGGCAGCAATGTGGGCGCTGTGGTCGGCATGACCAACAACGCCTCCGCAGCGATGTCCAACCTGTATTATCTGGACTTCACCTGCAGTCAGGGTATCGGCAGCGCCAAGAGCACCGCTCAGACGGCCACTGCTAAGACCAGAGCAGAAATGACAAAGAGCAGTTTTGTCAGGGCAATGAATACCGGCTTGACTACTGCCGCATTTGTTTCCAGCCGGTATAGCCCCGCCCTAAGTTGGCAGACGAATCTGAAGGGGTTGAAAACGCCAAAGGTTGGCAATGTCGATATGGATCCTTTCGGATATGTGGACAGCAAAGATGTAGAACTGCTACGGAAATATTTGGCGAACACAATTACACTGAACGATGACCAACTGGTGCAGGCAAATGTGAATGGCGACACTGTAGTAAATCAGGCGGATCTTGATCTCTTGGAGCAGTATGTTGCAGGCACAATTACCGTATTTCCTGTTGGCTGATGAGAGGTTAATCTATGAAAAGAATACTGGCATTATTTATGGCAGTGGTTCTTGTAATAGGGCTTCTCCCCTCCGCCGCTTTTGCGGCGGAGGGCGACAGCCCTATTGTTGTATCCACAGCCGACAAGACAAATGTGAAACCTGGAGAAAAACTCACTATAACATATACACTTGCGCATGATTTGGATTACATGACAGCGCTTGATATTGTTCTAAGGTATGATGCTACTCTCTTTCAATTCGTAAGTACGGATATAGATGGTAGCGTTTGGTTTGATAACCCCACTCAAAATGGCGCATATGGAGCCGACAGTCAAGCCCTTGTTAGAATAAGACAGTACAATGATGACAATGAAGAAACTATTGCTGCGGGTAAAATCTGTTCCGTTACCTTTGCTTCTTTAGATAATATTAGTGGTGCCCAAACGGCATTTTTTTTCAACGGTACGACAGGAATATCGCGTTCAAGCATTGAGGTGGATGAAGAAACACTTTATGTCAAAGATGGTGCGTTTAACCATGGCGAGAGCGACCCGATTAAGGTGACTATTACACCTGATGGGGCTGGCCCTATCCCCACAGCTACCGGCTATACTGTTTCCATGGGTGCTGACCAGCAGGTTGCTGCGGGCCAGCAAGTGCGTATCCCTGTGACCGTCGCCTCCGGGGAAAAGGGCATCACCGGCTTCAACGCCTATGACATGACCTTTACCTACGACCCGACGGCACTGACCTTGAACACCAAGACCGGTGACGCCGCCAACGTGACGGTGGAGGACAACAACGGTACCGTTCGGGTCCGCCGCTACGGCGATGCCGTGCCCTTGGGCGAGGCCCTGGCCCTGGAGTTCACCGCCAAGGCGACTGCCACCTCGACCGTGAAACTGACCAACGCCAAATTTGATCTGGATGCCAACTCCATCAACTTCGACGCCCCGGATGCCGCCATTTCCGACGCCGACACCGTGGTCAACGCCAATAACTTCACCGTGACCCTGCCGGATGCGTTCACCTCTGACGAGACCCGCCTGGTCCCCAACGGCGGCAGCTTCACCTTCAAGCCCGTGGACAGCCACTATACCTACACCTTCACCGTGAAGATGGGCGACACCGTCACCGAGGGCTTGACCTTCGGCGCAAATGACACCTACACCATCGAGAAGATCTCCGGCAATGTGGAGGTCACCTGCACCGGCAAGACCCCCAAGCAGTACGATGTGAAATACAAGATTGACGAAGATGTGGAGCAGGATGTGACCAAGGGCCCGGAGACAGTCACCTATCTGAATGACTACTCCTTCGTCGTCACCCCGAGGGCCGGCTACTCCTACCGTGTAATTTACAGTGTAGACAACGGGGATCCCTTTGTCCATACAGTCATAGCGGTCCCCACTGCCAATGACGATGGCACCCTCACCTACACGATCCCTGGAAAAGAAATCGTTGGAGGTGTGGAAATATGGATCGACGCCAACACAGAATCTGGTATTCCGGTCGTGTTCACCGGCAACGGCGTTGAGGACGCAGCCTCCGGGAATGCAAGCTCTATGGGCAAGAATATGCCCTACTACTTCACGCTGAACCAGCGCGAGAGCTGCGACTACACCGTCACGGCTTACTATCAGCCCCTCAGCACTCCCACAGCTTCTAAGAGGCCCGCCACCGTGCGCAGCCTTGGCAATGGGAAATATGTGGTCGAGGCCGTGAATTATAACGACTATCTGTATGTATACGCCCACAGCTGGAACCTGGTCGTGAAGGTGGAAAAGGTCTCCCACAGCGCGGAGGAAGTGACCGTGTCCAAATATCTGGAGCTGAACGACAAGACCATGATGCTGGTCACGGTCAAGGGCACCCCCGAGGGCGGCAGTGCCTTCACCTATGACGGCAACACCATGTATAAGGTCGAGGGCTACGGCACGGACCGGTATGCATGGCTGGTGATCGTGGACAAGGGTCAGACCCTGACCCAGGAGGAGGCCGCCGCCAAGGTCGCCATCTCTGCCGCAGACAATGTGGTTACCATCACCCCGAGCTTCGATGTGAACATGACCGGGAAGGTGGATGTCAACGATGCACAGCTGGTCTACGATATGTATAACGGCACATACAGTGACTTCACCAAGGTTTCCGTGGAGAAGTTCCTGCGGGCCGATGTAAACGCCACTAAGGTGGTGGATCACACCGACGCTGTGGCCATCGTGAATCAGTTTAACTAAGGTCCTGCCAGCCTCCCTTCCCCGGCGGGAGGGGAGGCTATCCCCCGTTGGGGGCTTCGCACCGGCCAGGCCGGGCAAAAAACGGCCCAACCGGTCGGAGAGAGAAGGAGATCAGCATGAGAAAACGCATTTTTACACTATTGGCAGCCCTGTGTCTGCTGCTGTGTCTGCTGCCCACCGCAGCCTTTGCCTCGCAGACAGGCAGCAAAACAGACGAGGGCCGCAGCTACAATTTTGACCTGTCCGTAGGCGGTGCATCTGAGGTGCGGGCCACCACTGGCGAGACCATCACCGTGACCCTGGTGCTCAAGCGCACCGACGCCCAGGAAAGCGCCGATATGTACGGTATGCAGACCGAGATTGAGTACGACGACACCTTCCTCCAGCTGGTGGACGGCAGCGTCATGACCGCCCCCGGCATCCGCTGGAGCGATTTAGGCCGCCGCACCGGCGGGCGGGCCTTCTATCTGAACTTCGTGTCCTTTAAGGGCGGCGAGGCTTGGGAGCCGGAGGTGGTAGTCGGCAGCTTTCAGATGAAGGTCATCGGCACGAAGGGTGTGTCGCAGCTTATCCCCACCAACACCCTGGTTTCCACCCAGGACGGCATGGCCGGATACACCGTGAAGGATAATAGCGTGTCCGTCATCGTCACCACGGACTGCACCGTTACCTTTGAAAGCAACGGCGGCACGGAGGTCCCCTCCCAGACCGTCCAGTACGGTGAAAAGGTGAAAAAGCCCGAGGACCCCATCCGGGAGGGCTACCACCTGGAGGGGTGGTACAGAGACCTGGACCGCACCCAAAAGTGGGACTTCCACAAGGACACCGTTAAGGGCAACATGACCCTCTACGCCAACTGGGCCGAGGGTGCCGCCGCAGGAAGCGTCACCTGGTGGATCATCGGTGGCGTGGGCCTGCTGGCCCTGCTGCTGATTCTGCTGGCTCTGCTGGGCAAGAAGAAGGTTCGCTTTGAGACCAGCGGCGGCACAGAGCTGGAGGCCGTTTCCGTGAAGCGGGGCAGCGTCATTGGCGAAGTCATGACGCCCACGAAGCCCGGCGCAGTGTTCGGCGGCTGGTATGCAGATCAGGCGCTCACCAAGCCCTGGGATACACAGAAAGACCCGGTGCGCAGCAACATGACGCTCTACGCACGCTGGATGTAATCTACGCATAGATGAGGTAAACAAATATGAGAAAACGCATACTATCTCTGCTGCTGGCACTGACTTTGGTTCTGTCGGCAGGCGTATTCGGCGTCATACCGGCGCTGGCTGCGGATTCCTGCGTTTCCGTGAAGGCGGATGCCGTCACCACCGGTGAGGTTGTGGCCGGCAGCCTGCTGGAGATCAAGCTGACAGATGTCTTTGAAGATACGGACGGCCATACGCTGACCTACACGCTGACCAACGCAGCGCAGTTCAGCGTCCAAACCAAGGTCAAGGACGGCTCACTCTATGTATCAGAGAAAGACCCCGGCACCTATGAGCCAAAGGTCAAGGCGACCTGCTCGGACGGCAAAGAGCTTACAGCGACCTTTACCATCACGGTCAAGGAAGCTCCCCACGGATTGGACGCACAGTATAACTACGATGAGACCCCCGCCAAGGAGGTCACGGTGTATGTGACCATCTCCAACGACGGCGTGCCCATCCGAGGCCGCGACGGTACGGTGCTGTGCCACAAGGCCATCACCGTCCCCTACTTTGACTTGGGCCGGTACAACTTGAGCGAATACTACCGCTATCACACGGAAAACGGAGAAGGCAAATACATCGACGAGAACATCGTGGAGCGGCCCACCGGCCTGCACCTGTATCTCTATCTGCTGGAGCGCTACTTCATCGGCCTGCCGGAGGAGCAATGCTGCAAGGGTGCCTATCCTCGTGACGCGCTGGCGAGCTTTAAGCTGGGTGAAGATGTTTGTTACATGGATGAAACACCGGCCTATACGGCAGACAGCTTTGCCGCTCTGACTATCAGCGGCTCGCCCACCAGCCTTTATATGGAAAATTTTTGGGGCCATGACGAGAACTTGATGTACTACCGCAACCACTGTTTCCCCTACATGAGCCCCGGCTGGGGCTCCACCTCCGACTACATCGTGCTGTCGGACGGGGATACCTGGGATGTGGCCATGTTCTCGAACTGGAGCTTTTACAGCAGCGGCGGCGCGTTTACCTGCTTTGACAAGGACGCGTACAACGCCCGCCCCGGTATGGAGCTGACGGTGAACACGCAGGCTTACGGCACGACCTTTGAGGGCAGCGACTTCTATCCCTTCTCGAACCTGGATGTGTTCCTGTATAACGACAAGTGGGAGCAAATCGAGCAGTACAAGGAAGCGGCTGACGGAAAGAGCACCTTCTCCTTCACCGCCCCCACAGAGGAGGGCACCTACTACCTCGTGGGCATGGACCCCAACCGGACGATCCCCAAGGACGACAGCGGCGGCACGAACTATGCCAAGATCGCACCGGCCACAGCCATCTTGAATGTGGCGGCGGACGCCGAGCTGGAGCGCCCCTTCCAGTCCATCTCTGTCAACGGCACGAAGCTGAATGCAAAGAACATTTCCTATGAGGGCATCGTTACCCTGGGCAGCGAGGACAACGAGGAGTTCAAAAATGTCTACGAGGAGATTCCCAAGTACCATGTGATCGTTCCGGAAGGAACAGAGAGCGTTGACATTACCTACAACGAGGGCGTGGATATTTACCACGCAGACGCTACTGCATACGGCTACGAGACGGACCTTGCTGTAGATGTGGTGTCCTCGGCAACTATCCGCTCTGTTACCTTGAAAAACAGCTACAAGGCCAACAGTGACGGCACCCAGACTGTCACCACCCCCGTCACCCGTTATATCCGCAATGCGGACGGAACAGCGATGGCGGTCACACTGGAATCCAGCAGCACTAATAATTTTAGGCCCGTCGCCCTGTTCACCTTTGAGTATGCAAAGGCAGACACGAAGCCGGATGTGATATATGGGGATGTGAACGGAGATGGCATCATAAATTCCACGGATGCAGCAATCGTCTATCGCTCGGTTAATGGAAGATACACACTGACAGATTCTCAGAAGTTGTCGGCAGATGTTAACGGCGATGGTGCTGTAAACTCCACAGATGCTGCGTTGATCTATCGTTATACAAACGGGAAAATGAGTAAATTCCCCGCAGAATCCTAAATACCATAAGGAGGTTAAACACAAAATGAAAAGAACTCTTTCCATTCTGTTGACAATCGCCATGATTATCAGCCTTATCCCTGCTGTATTTGCTGCTGATGTTCCGACGATGTCAACAACAGTTGATAAGACAGAGGTTCAGCCGGGTGATACGATTACGCTTACACTGTCGATCGACAAGACCATTACGAACCTGAATAACTGGGAGTGGGCAATTTATTTTGACAAGACTGCTTATGTCAAAACCAGCGGCGAGCTTGAACCTGGATGTATGTCGGGCACGGGCACTACTGGCGCAGTGGGAGATAATGTTGATATCCTTGGTAAAAATGCCATCCGGGTATCCGGCCTAAGCACTACAGGCGACCCTGTCACTCTTAACGCCGGCAAGATTGCCACTGTTACCTTTACGGCAACGGAGAACATCACGGCAGAAAACGCTCGCATTGAGGTCAAAACCGAAGCGCTGCCTGACTATGATACGCTTAAAGACAACGATGTCAAATTAACCGGCAACATCATTGATGTCACAGTGAAGTCCAGTGAAGCCAAGGGCTACACCGTGTCCATGGGTGCGGACAAGCAGGTAGCCTCCGGTCAAATCGTGGAGATCCCTGTGACCATCGGCAACAACGACGGCAAGAACGCCTACAACGCCTACGACATGACCTTCTCTTTTGACCCCACCATTCTGACGCTGAACATGGAAGCCACCAGCATCGAGGGTTATCGCGTGATTCCCGGCAGCGGCACCGTGCGAATCGTGCGTTACGGTAAAGCCGCCGAGCTGGGCGACGCGCTCACTCTGAATTTCACCGCAGCCGGTCAGGGCCAGTCTGCGGTCAAGGTCACGGCGGCGTATGTGGATACCAATACCAATGCCATCGAACTTGATGCCCCCGCCGCCATCGTGCTGAACGGTACGACCACCATCACCGTCAACGGCTACACCGTGACTCTGCCGGACGACTTCACTCGTACCGATGCAACAGGCTCCGTGATCGAAGCGGGCGGCAATCTGACCTTCGTTCCCAAGGACCCCAACTATGACTACACCGTGACCGTCACCGTCGGCGGCGGCGAGACAACGACAGTTAGCCCGGACGAGAATGGCATCTACACTGTGGCGAATGTCAACGGCAATGTGGAGGTCACCAGCACTAAGACCCCCAAGACCTTCACTGTCACCCAGGGCAATGATACCACCGGTGCTGCGACTGCTACTTACCAGACTGACTACACCTTCAAGCTGACCCCTGTGGATGGCTATGTCTACAAGATGGCTGTGACCATCGGCGGCAAGGCATACACCGGCTTTACGGCCCAGGTAAATGACGACGGCACCACCACCTACACCATCCCCGGTGCGGATATCACCGGCGAAATCGTCATCAACAGCAATAAGCAGGTCAAGCTGCCGGAAACCTACAAGGTCACCTTTGCAGGCACCGGCGCAGGTGATGCTACCGGCGAGAGCACCGTTCAGGAAAAGGCTAACTACACCTTCACCGTGGCCAAGCAGAAGAACTTTGAGTACACCATCACTGCCACTATGGGCGGCAAGGATGTGACTATCACCGAGGGAGCCGACAACACCTACACTATCGCCAATGTCACCGGCGATCTGGTCATCACCATCGAGAAGAAATCCACTCTGACCATGGAGGTAGCTGTTTCCGAGTATGTGCAGATGGATAACAAGACCGTGTTTCTGGTAACCGTGACCGGCACCCCCGAAGAGGGCAAGGCTTTTGCCTACGGCGATAATGTCATGTATAAGACTACCGCTTACGGTGAGAATGTGTACAGCTGGCTGGTGATTGTGGACAAGAATGAGGTATTCACTGTGGCTACGGCTGAGGCCAATATCAACCAGGCCAGCGCCACAGCCGAAGAAGTGAAGCAGAGCTATGATGTCAACGAGACAGGTGTTGTGGACATCAACGATGCGCAACTCACCTATGACATCTACAGCGGCAAGTACACCGACTTCGAGAAAGTCTCTGTGCGGAAGTTCCTGCGCGCGGATGTGAACCTTGACAAGGCCGTCAACTCCACCGACGCCGTTGCGGTCGTCAAAAATTCCAAGTAAACCAAGGCGAATCCATAGCTTCCCCTCCCTTTTGGGAGGGGAGGCAATTCGCCATATTTTGGGGCTTTACCATTGCCTCCTGTTTTAGGAGACGATGGTAAGAATCCAAAATAAGCATTTGGAGGATACCCGTATGAAAAAACATAGCGGCCTATATAGCGCCGTGAGTATTTTGCTGGTCATTGTGCTGGTGGCAGGGATCAGCCTCTCACTTCTTTCCTCCGGTCGGACAAGGCCGGAGAATCCCATCAGCACTCAACCGGATCGGCTCCAGGCAGAGTCGCTGCAAGGCTCCGGCAGCACTGGCGGACAAAGCTCCGGCAAGGATAATACAGAGAATACGGATACTGCCCAGGACCCATCAGAGCCGCAGAAGCCCGACGAGCCACAGAAACCTGATGAGCCACAGAACCCGGATGACACGCAGAAACCCGATGACACCAAGCCGGATCCATCGGGCCCCACAGACCCCACGGATAACCCCGGCAAGGGCGACCAGGGCGGCTCCAAGTCAGACGATAACAAAGGCGGCTCCGAGGATTCCGGTGACCATGGTGATGGCACCGGCGGAGACGACGGGGACCACGGCGGCAGCGGAGGTGACCACGGCAGCGGCGGTGAGGAGGATGATACCCCCCGCATTTATACGACACTGAAAACCCAGCAGCTTACCAAGGCAGAGCTGCCCGACAGCAAGCTGACCTTTGTGGCCTATCCCCTGGGTAAGGGCGATCTGCATATCCGTGTCCGGCTGAAAAATGAGACCAATTCCGGAAACGGATTGCTGCTTACTTCTCAGAATAACCAGGACTACGAGGCACAGCTGGATTTCAACGCAGATAACCTCTTTGTGCTGTCTCTTTATGATGGGGAGACCTTTCTGGGACTTGTTCAGTACCGGGTGGGCTATTACGCGAATCTTGCGGACGATACCCACCCGACGGTGGGGGACTATCCACCCTCCATCGTTACCAATCTGGACGGGGCCAGCCTGGACATGAGCTCCCAAACCTTCCCCTTGACGGTGATTGCCCGTGCCAACGCAGAGCTGGGAGCCAGTGTGATCTATTCCAATCAAATTCGGGTCACGCTGGACGGCAAAACCGTGGAAAAGAGCTACGGCGATTCTCAACCCACCTACGAGTTGTATTTCGATCCCCCTCAGTTGGGCGATGAAGAGACCCACATCGTCCGGGTGCTGGCCTGGGATGGTAACGGAAACTCCACCATGAAGGTCTACACCGTCACCTATCACCAGATCAGTGAGGGCGACCCGGCAGGCTCGGTGGATGTGGTGCTGGATGCGACCACCATCGGCCTGGGCATTCTGGATACCGGTACGCTGGACATCGTGGAGGGCGAAACGGCGGCGTCCGTGCTGCTGCGCTTCCTGCAGGAGCGCGGTTATGAGCCGGATTACCAGGGGTCTGCTACCATGAACTTCTATCTGCGCCGGATTAGCCGGGGCGACATTGCCTACCGAGCCAATGTCCCGGAGCATCTTTGGGAGCTGATCCTGCGGGACGGCATCACCACCAATGACAACTATGACCGGGACAGCATCGGGGAGTTTGACTATACCCAAGGCTCGGGCTGGATGTACTCCATCAACGGCACCCTGTATGAGGGTACCGGCATGAGTGGCTACAAGGTCCGCAACGGCATTACCATTTATGTGCGCTTCACCCTGTCCTACGGCAAGGACATCGGCGGCTATGATTCCACCGGAGGCGGCTACGGTTCACTGAGCAGCTACTGCGGCCTGTGGATCAACGGCAGCTACCAAGCCCTTGGCCACGACTTCGTGGAGACGGACCGTTTGGAACCCACCGAAACAGAGGATGGTTACATCCACTATCGCTGCTCCAAGTGCCATGAGGAGAAAACAGATATTCTCCCGGCCACCGGCGGCGGAACGGAGCCAATAGAGCCTGCCCCTACGGAGCCCGGTCCCCACGGAACCGACGCCCACAGAGCCAACTTCCGAATAGGACCGGCTGATGCGGCGGAGGATGGGAAACGCTCTAACGGGACACGGGAACGGTAAAGTAGAAGGGCGTTGAAACGAACGATGGAGGATACTGCATGAAAAGTGCAACACGAATATTAGCGGCACTTCTTTGTGTGCTGCTTCTGCTCCCAACGGTGGTCTTTGCGGAGGCGCAGCCTTCTTTGGAAAAACAGATCGCACAGAGTGCGGAGGGAATGTCCGCTCTGGGCGGCAAGAAGGGTGAATTGCTGAAAGACCGGGAACTGTTTCCTGCAGGCGATTCCGTCTGCGATTGGCTGGCCATAGCTATGGCACTGTCCGGCACAAGGGAGAGCTATTCCGACTATTTGGCGGAACTGAAGGCCCATGTGGAGGACGCATACGCCAAAAACGGATGCCTGGACCGCAACAAGGCCACGGAATACCACCGGATTTCTTTAACGGTGCTGGCACTGGGGGGCAACCCCACCAACTTCGGCACGAAGCCCGACGGCTCGGCCATTGACCTGATCGCAGAGGGTACTTACAACTATGCCCGTGATCCGGGCGCTCAGGGCTTAAATGGCTGGATATGGGCGCTGCTGACCTTGGATGCCGGGGACACAGAGGTCCCGGCAGACGCCCTGTATTCCCGGGAGGACATGGTAAATGCCATTTCCGTTGCTCAGGAGCCGGACGGCGGCTTCGGCCTGATCCCCGGAAAATCGGATGTGGACATCACCGCTATGGCGGTGCAGGCCCTAGCTCCTTATCGGGACCAGATGGAGACCGAGATCGACGCAGCACTTTCCTATCTTTCCGGCCAGCTGACGGACACTTGCGGGTATATCGCCTACGGCGATGAAAACGCGGAAAGCACCGCCCAGGTCATCCTGGCCCTGTGTGCGCTGGGCATTGACCCGGAGACGGATAGCTGTTTTGTTAAGGGCGAGCACACCCTGCTGACGGAGCTTTCCCAGTTCCGAGAAGCGGACGGCACCTACCGCCATGTGCTGGAGGGGGCCGGCGACGGCCTGGCAACGGCCCAATCCGTCCTGGCCTTAGTGGCTGTGCAGCGTGTGCGGTCCGGGCAGCCGTGGGTGCTGCATTTTGACGGCACTCAAGCGCCCCGTGAGGCATTCGGCACAAACGGAATCATCATCTGCGCCGTGATCGGTGCGGTAGTCGTAATCGCCGCCGGTGCGATCTACATCATCGGCAGAAAGAGGAAAAAAGCATGAACAAGCTGACAGATCAAATTCAGGCAGAGGTCAACAAGGTCGTTTTGGGCAAGGGGGACATCGTCCGCAAGGTGCTGCTGGCCATCCTGGCACAGGGCCATGTGCTGCTGGAGGATGTCCCCGGCGTAGGCAAGACGACGCTGGCCAAGGCATTTTCCAAAACGCTAGGTCTGGACTCCAAGCGTGTCCAGTTCACCTCCGACACCCTGCCATCGGATATTATCGGGTTTTCCGTATTCGATAAGGCAGACGGCAAGCTGAAATATCAGTCTGGAGCCATTATGACCAATCTGTTGCTGGCGGACGAGATCAACCGTACCTCCAGCAAGACCCAATCCGCTCTGCTGGAGGCTATGGAGGAGTTGCAGGTCACCGTGGACGGCGTGACCCGGCCCCTGCCGAAGCCCTTTATCGTGCTGGCAACGGAAAACCCGGTGGGTTCTGCGGGTACGCAGATGCTGCCCGCATCCCAGCTGGATCGTTTCATGCTCCAACTGAGCATGGGCTATCCCAATCGGGCCAGCACGGCGGCACTGCTGAAGGATCGCCATCATGTGGACCCGCTCTCTGCCTGCCAGACAGTGACTTCCCCTGCCGAGCTGGAAAAGCTCATTGCAGAGGTCAGCAATATCCATGTGGCAGACCGAATTTATGACTATATTGCAGAGCTGGTGGATCTGACCCGCTCCAACGCCTATGTGACCCTGGGTGTCAGTCCCCGTGGCGCTTTGGCTGTGACCCGTGCGGCCAAGGCCAACGCCTACTTAGAGGGCCGGGACTATGTGATCCCTGACGATGTGTGCGCCGTGTTCCCGGATGTGTGCGTCCACCGTCTGATCCTCAACTCCAAGGCGCGGCTCCAGGACTATACAGCGGCACTGATCCTGCAAAATGTACTTACCTCCGTCCAGAAGCCGGATGTCCGGGAATTTTCCAGCAAATGAGAAAAACGATCTTAGGCAGCGCCCTGTGTTATCTGATCCTGCTGCTGGCGTTGGCGGCGCTGCTTCTTACAAGCGGCTCCTTCTGGGCGCTGGCCGGACTCTGCTTGCTGCTCCTGCTGCCCCTGGCCTCCTGGGCGGTCAATTTCTATGTCCGCAGGCACCTGCAGGCGGACATTCTGACCCCGGCCACAGCGGCAAAACGCACGGCAGTCAGCTGTCGGGTGCGTATCCGCAACGGAGCGTTTCTGCCCGTAATGCGCTATGGCTGTCAGGTCTCTATCCGCAATGATCTCACTGAGGAAGATCAGACAGTGACGCTGACCGGCAGCATCGGAGCCAAGGGTGAAAGCAGCCAAACCATCCTGCTGCAAAGCAGCTTCTGCGGCAGAGTGTATGTGCAGATCAGCCGGTTTACCCTGCTGGACTATCTGGGCCTGCTTCCCATGAAGGCCCTCGTGAAAGCGGATGCCCGTCTGACCATCCTCCCGGACCTGTATCCAATGGAGGCGGACATGACCGCCCGACCGGCCTATGCCGACGACGGCACTTCCAATCGACGGGGTGAGGACCGCAGCGAGGTGTACCAGCTCCGGGAGTATCGCCCCGGCGATGACATCCGGCAAATTCACTGGAAGCTGTCCTCCAAGTTAGATGAGCTGATTCTGAAAGAGGCCAGCCAGCCGGAGAGCCGTTCCCTTTTGGTATTCTGGGATAAGCGCACCGGCGGTAACCCCCAGCAGATGGACGCACTGGCGGAGGTCGTGTCCTCCGCAGGCATGGCACTGCTGCAAAGTGGTGTACCCTATACCCTGTGCTGGACGGACCGGGACGATCTGCAGGTCCAGGACATTTCAGAGGAAAACCAGCTTTTGCAGGCTATCCCGGCTCTGGTAAAGACCAGGGGCAGCGCTGAGTGCCGCCTGCCCAAAACTGACGGTTACAGCCGAATTCTCTGTTTCGGCACAGCGCCGGAAGAACAGCTGCTCACGGACGGACGGGTGCATTTCATCCTCTGTACCGAAGAACAGTACCCCGGTGCGACCACCTTTGCCCCGCAGAATTATTCCGAGGCCATGCAGCGACTGGAGGTTTAACCCATCATGCGAAAAAATGAAAACGGACTCCAGTGGATTGTCACCGAAACGGCACAGAAAAAGCTGCACTTTCCCTGGGGCGCTTGGGTGGTCTGTGCCGTTCTGACGGTGGGCTTCTGCTTGCTTTTAACCGCTGCATCTCCCTCTGTTCCCTACCCATGGTGGGCCATGACAGCAGCTGCGATTTTGGTGCAGGCGGCGTTGCTGATAGTATACCAAACCAGAATCGGGAACTGGCTCGTTCCAGCGGGCATCGGCGTGTTGCTTCTTCTGAGCTTGGCACTGAACAAGTTTGTCCTACCCGGTTTTGGAACACTGGCAAATGATTTCCTGACCCTGCTGACGAAAAAGACCGGGAAGATCTATCTGGACCTTGCGGCAGCGGATGCCCAATTTCTGCCTCTGGCGGTAACGGTTCTGCTACTGGCAGTGTCGCTGCTTCTCAGCCGCAGCGCATGGAGCGGACGGATGCTGCTGGCCTTGCCGATTCTGCTGCCCTGCTATGCAGCCCTGTTGCTGGGCTTGTTTCCCATAGGCATCGGCGGTGGGCTGCTGATTATTGGCACGGTGCTGCTGATGGTGCAGCACACGGCAGAGGGAGAAGCCCTTGCAGGCGTTCCGGCGCAGCTGATCTTGCCGGTCCTGTGTGCAGCGCTGTGTCTGTTGATTGGCCTGTCCTGCCAAGACAAGCTGAATACAGACATGGTCGAGACGATGCAAACCCAGCTTCACCAGCGGCACTACGACAGCGATACCAATTCCATGCCGGAAGGAAACCTCAAGAACTTACCCGCCTGGAATAAAAGCGACACCCCGGCGCTGGAAGTCACAATGGAGCAGCCGGAAAAGGTGTATCTGCGTGGGCAGGTCTACGACACCTACACCGGCGCCAACTGGAAAGCAGCCGATACCGAAGAAACCGCCCAATATGAAGACCTCTTCTATTGGCTCCATGAGGCGGGTTTCTACGGCCAGAGTCAAATTGCACTGGCGGATGGCTATACGGAGACGGCCACACCGCTGTCCATGACTATACGAAATCTCTCCGCCTGTTCCGCCCACGGCTACTACCCCTACGCCGTCTACGGCAGCGAAACGCTGGCAGCGGACCGCATCGGGGACACGAATCTGCCCCCGGCAGAGAGCCTGTATTATCTGAAAGGCAGCGTCCCGGACTGGTATCAGATCCAGCGGAACCTCTCCACAGCCCAGGGCCGGGAAAACATCGAGACCTATCTATCCAAGGAGCAGGCCTATGCCGACTATCTCCGGGCCGTGGACCTGCAAATGACCCAGGACAGCTGGGCCGTCCTCCAGCGGCAATTGAAGCTGGACACCCAGACCCGGACCATCAGCGACATCCGCACCATCATCTTTGACTATCTACGGGAAGCCATGACCTACGATGAGACTGCCCGGACCATGAACGGCAGCGGCGACTTCCTACAATATACGCTGGAGCGCAGCGGACACGGCTACAGCGTCCATTACGCCACGGCAGCGGTGCTGATGCTGCGCTACATGGGCGTTCCGGCCCGCTATGTGGAGGGATATTACCTCTCGGCAGAGGATGCCGCCCGCTACAAGGCCGGTGAGACCATTACCCTGACGGAAGAAAACGCCCACGCCTGGGCGGAATACTATGTCAGCGGTGTCGGCTTTGTGCCGTTCGAGGTGACTCCCGGCTACATAGACGACGAGGAACTGTCCCTGGGCGGCGACAGCCCGGATGAGAATACCTATGAGAACAACACCCAGCAATTTGTAGAGGTGGAGCAGCCAGAGGAGGTCAACGAGCACAAGCAGGACCGATTTACCTTCTCACTGAATGCCCACTACCTACTGCTTCTTCCCTTGCTGCTGATCCTGCTGCTGGCCGGGTGCATTTTCCATCGCCGCAGGGTGTTTCGGAAGAAGATGGCCGCTATCGACGCCGCAAACGACCGGGAGGCCATTGCCATGCGCTATGGCTATGCCGTTTGCCTGCTGCGCCACAGTACGGTGCAGTTCTCGGAGGATGCTGCGGAGGCCGCAGAACTGAATCAAAAGGCGCTGTTCAGCACCCAGGAGATGACCCCGCAGCAGCGCAAGCAGGTTGACTCATTTGCCGTGCGTGTACTGGATGCCTGCAAGGGCAGCTGGACAACCTGGGAGAAAATACGGTACCGGCTATGGAACTGCCTGTATTGAAAACAAGGAGGAAGGAAAATGCACAAAAGAGTAATGGCTCTGCTGCTGAGTCTGGTGCTTCTGCTCTCTGCCGCCATGCCGGTCACGGCGATGGCCGCAGAGGAGTACGCCGGTAGCTTTGTGCTTGTGGCTATGAACGCCAACAGCACCATCGTGGAGCCGACCCGTATCCAGTATAAATCTGGGCAAACCATTCAACAGGCGCTGGCGGATTCAGATATTGACTTTGTCGGCCTGGAAAACGGATTCGTCTATGAGATCAACGGCGTTTCCGCCAATTACCTGCTCTATTATGACAAGGGTGGCTATAAGCTGGACGCTCCGGCTTCTTCCGTCAAGGCCCTTTGCTTCCATGTATCTTCGACTTATTCGGACGCAGCTATCCAGCTGATTATCCAAATGGCGGATTACCTGGACATGACCAACCATGTGCAGAATTATCCGGCAGCGGCCAATGCCTACGCAACGGCGCTGAAGGGCCTGCGGACGGCAACTGCCGACTCGGCAGGACCATTGCTGAAAAACCTGAAAGACGCCATTGCCGAATATGCGGCCCTTCTGGACGGGACCAAATACACCGTCTCCGCCACAGCAACCCAAAACGGCAATGCGGTGGAGGCACCGATCCTCTCCCTTACGGATGTCTATGGCAATGTTACCACCGGCACCGGCAGCGTCCAAGTCATCGCCGGCGACTATAAGTTCTGTGTGTCCGACGGCGGATATAACCGCACAGAGGGAACGCTGACGGTCTCCGCCGACGCCCAGGTCGCTGCGACCCTGCCCTACGGCGAGTGGTTCGGCAATATCCGGCTGCTGGATGTCGATCAAGAACCTTACCGCGCTGCACAAAACCGTGCAAACCACACGGCGCAGTATTGGATCGAGGATACAGCCAATGCTCTGAGCAGCGTGTATCTGAATGCGGCGATGGGCAATGTCCCGAATACCAAGACCACCAAGCTCCGCACCATCTATACCGGCACCAACGGCAAGGATATGTCGGGCATATCCCGCAGCTGGAACAGCACAGCCACATCCCTTACTTATCTGCTGACCTCTGGCATGGAGGGCAAGACCTTCGCGCTGGAAGCACAGTATACAGGCTCGGACGGCTACACGCAGATTCAGTCCTACGATGTCACCGTGACCCGTGTGCCCACGCTGAAGGCTCTGGCAGCCACGGCGGAGGGGACCAAGCTGCCCCTGGAGTTTGCGCCCAACACCCGGGAGTACAGCCTAAAAACCGTGTCCTCCACTGTGGATATTGACGCCGCACCATTTGGTGAGGATTATACCGTCACCGGAACCGGGGCGGTGCAGCTGACCGGAGACACGCAGGATCACATGATTCAGGTAGCAGCGCCCAACGGGGAGCAGAGCACCTATACCCTCCACATTCAGAAGGTAGCTTCCGTACCGGTGACGCTGGCTGTGCCTTCCGGAACAACGGTGCAGGTGATCAATGGAGCAGGCTCCGAGATTGCCCCGGTGGACGGGATCTATCACCTGGTCCCCGGCGAGAGCTATACCTGCATCGCCACGAAGAACACCTGGTATCATACGCAGATCACCTTCACGGCCTCCAGCGGACTGAATGTGTCCGTCCCGGAGCCTGTCACCACCGACTGGCTGACCGATCTGGCATTCTACAACGGCACCTATGCTTCCAGCCGGATCGCCTACGCCGCCGACAAGACCTTCACGGCGGCAGACCACACCTACAACTATACGGTGTCCGACTGCAACAGCTCCGTTGCCATGCAGGCCACGGCAACCGGAACCGTGACGGCGCTGTATCGGACCCAAAGCACCGTGCCGGGGATTCATAATCTCGCACGGATGGAGACGATCACAACGCCTGTCAGCAAAACGGGTCTTGCTCAGAGCCTGACCTACGCCGTGGCCAAGGCCGGTTACGGCCAGACGGTGACGATCCGCATTTCCAAGACAGAAAACGGCACTACCTACTATCAGGACTACGATATTCAGCTGCTGCGGCAGCTGCACCTGTCCAGCCTGACTATTGCCACAAAGGATGAGACACTGCCCTTTGTAACTCCAAAGGGCGCAACGGCCCGCTTTGATCGAGATACCACGGATTATTATGTTAAGGTAGACCGGGAGACCGCCGCTCTCTACCTCTCCGGCACCTATCCCAACAGCAGCACAGACACCGCCTGCTGCGGCGGGTACTATGCCAAGGTCAACGGCGTACGCTATGACACGCTGGCCGGCGCGGAAGCGGTCCTGAACACAGACCTTTATAATGAGGATATTTCGGTACAGGTCTGCCACGCAGATACCGGCAGCATTGAGCTGACCTATACCGTCCATGTTCAGAAAAGTGACCCCATCCAACTGACCATCCAAACGACCCCGGCGGATGCCACGGTGTTCCTGACCAACGATCTGAACGGCAAGCGCATCGTGGAGAAAAACGGCACCTACAGCCTGACCCCCGGTGCCAGCTATTCCTACACTACCACCTGCGCCGGGTACATCGGTCAAACGGTGGAGCACTATACCGCCCCCGACAAGGACGGTACACTGACCATTACGCTAAAGAAGGCTCCAGCCAACGACAAGCTCATCAATTTCGATTCTGCGTGGCCCCACTTACGCCAAAACAATGAGAATAACGGTGTGGTGGACTACAAGACGCCGGTCTACGCCAAGGATGCCGAGCTGTACTGGGCTACCTCCATTGGATCCGGCTACGATGTGAACGCCTGCGGCTGCCCCATTTTGGTGGACGGTGCCATCTACACCTACTCCGGCTCCCGCATTTACAAGGTGGATGCTATCTCCGGCGAAATTCTCATTGATAAGCCCATGGATCACAACTCCAGCTTCGCCATCAACCCGCCCACCTACGCCAACGGCATGATTTTCGTGGGCCTGTCTGACGGCACGATCCAGGCGTTCGACGCCAATACCCTGGACTCCCTGTGGATCTACCGGGACTCCATCGGCGGTCAGCCCAACAGCTCTATTGTCTATCACGATGGCTACATCTACACCGGTTTTTGGGTGGGCGAGATCAACGAGGCCCACTATGTGTGCCTGAGCGCCACCGACGAGGACCCCACGCAGACGATGGAAGAAAAGCTCCCCACTTGGTACTACACCAGCAAGGGCGGCTTCTATTGGGCCGGTGCCTATGTGTGCGACGACTTCCTGCTGATCGGCACGGATGACGGCGCTTCCGGCTACACCACCGGCAAGCCCAGTCTGCTGTCCTTTAACCCCAAGACCGGCGAACTGCTGTCCTCCTACAAGATGAATGTGACCGGCGACATCCGCAGCTCTATCACCCATTACAACGGCAAGTATTACTTCACCAGCAAGGGCGGCTACTTCTACGAGGCCACTGTGGACGAAAAGGGTACCATTGAGGATGTCCGCACCTTGAAGCTCTACAACTATGCGGACGATCCCGCCAATCCCGCCATGTCCACCTGCACACCCACCATTTACAATGGGCGGGCCTATATCGGCATCTCCGGCACGGCACAGTTCGGCGCATACAGTGGCCATAACCTTACGGTCATCGACATCCCCAACTGGGAGATTGCCTATACGGTACGCACCCACGGCTATCCCCAGACCAGCGGTGTTCTGACCACTGCCTATATGGAGGAGACAGGCTGCGTCTATGTGTATTTCTTCGATAACTTCACCCCCGGCAAGCTCCGGGTGCTGGAGGACAAGCCCGGTCAGACCGAGGTTTCTCTGAAAACCATGGAGACCTATACCGCCAGCGGAAAAACGGAGACCTATACGACGCCCTACAACATCTTCACCCCCAGCGGCGCACAGGCGCAGTACGCCATCTGTAGCCCCATCATGGATGAGTACGGCACCATCTACTTTAAAAACGACTCCGCCTACCTGATGGCCGTGGGCAGCACCATTGAACGCATCGAGGTCACGAAGCTGCCGGACAAGACGACCTACAATGTAAAAGACACCTTCGACCCCACCGGTATGCAGGTAACGGCCTACTACGCCAACGGCATGACCCGCGATGTGACAAAGTATGTCACCTGGTCCGATAAGCCGCTGAAGGCCAGTGATACCGACTTCCAGATCACCTTCCCCTACGCCATGTACCAAAACCGAGAAAACAGCGACACCCTGGAGATGGAATACGGCGTCCACTGCGATAAGCCCATGACTACCCTGACCCTGACCATTGGGGACCAGACCGAGGTCAAATACGGTGATGTAAATGGGAATGGTAAAGTCGATTCCACGGATGCCGCCATTGTCTATCGTTATGCAAATGGAAAATATCAGTTGTCTGCGGATCAACTTTTGGCAGCTGATGTAAATGGTGATGGTGTCGTGAATACGACGGATGCTGCATTGATCTACCGTGTAGCAAACGGAAAGCTGTCAAAGTTCCCGGTGGAACAATAAATCATAGTGGTACACGGAAATAACCCGGATATGAAATGACCTCCCCAGCTTGCCCACCGTGCGCATTGTACGGTGGGTAAGCCGCACTGACGGCAAAAAAACATTTCTGCAAGGAGAAGACGCCTATGAAAAAACATTCCATTGCGCTGCTGCTCCTGCTGGTGCTGCTGACCGGCTGCGGCGCAAAGACAGAGGAGGCACCATGGCAGACCGCCTACCGTGAAACGGGTAAATATCTACAAGAGCAAGATGCGCTTTCCGCAGGCTCTGTTGGCGGCGAGTGGGCGGTGATCGGCCTGAGCCGTGCCGGACTTCTCAGTGATGAGACTGCGCAGAGCTATGAGCAGACGGTAGAGGACTATGTCAAGCAAGCAGGTTCCGTGCGGCTGCACCACGCGAAATCCACTGAGAACTCCCGCGCCATCTTGGGCCTGACGGCTGCCGGATATAATGCCGCCAACATGGCGGGCGTTGATCTGACGGCGGGCCTAACCGACATGGCCTATCTGCGGGCACAGGGTACCAACGGCCCCATCTGGGCGCTGATCGCGCTGGACTGCCATGGCTACGATATTCCCCAGTGCGCCGATGGCGAGGAGCAGACCACCTGCGAGGGACTGGTGGCGGAGATTCTCTCCTATCAGTGCAGCGACGGCGGCTGGGCGTTGATGGGCGACGAATCCGATGTGGACATGACCGCCATGGCCCTGACATCTCTGGCCCCTTATCAGGAGGAGACAGACATCAAGGCGGCAGTTGACGCGCCGCTGACCTATCTGTCCGATGCCCAGCAGGCCGATGGCGGCTTCATGAGCTGGGGCGCGGCCAACAGCGAGTCCTGCGCACAGGTCATCGTGGCTCTGACGGCGCTGGGCATTGATTCCGCAGCGGACAGCCGCTTCGTAAAAAACGGCGCGTCCCCGCTGGACGGCCTGTGCGCCTTTGCCTGCGAGGGCGGCGGCTTCCGTCACAGCGATGAGGTATGGCTACCGAGCAGGGCTTCTACGCACTGGCCGCCTGCGACCGCTTCCGGCAGGGCCAGACACGCCTGTTCGACATGACGGATATTGAGGTGAAGTGATATGCGGCGATCCAAACCTCTGTGCACATTGCTTCTGGCACTGCTCCTGCTGACCTGTGCCGGAGGGAAAACCGGCTCCTGTAGAGCCACAGGACAGCGATGTGGATGCGGACACAAAGTATACCTGCATCATATCCATCTCTTGCGAGACGATCTTGGACAATATTGATAAGTGCGTTGAGAGCAAGAAAGCCCTTGTGCCGGAGGACGGTATCATCCTTCCAGCCACAGAGGTAACGTTCAGCGACGGCGAAAGTGTCTACGATGTACTGCAGCGTGTCTGCAAGGCAAATAAGATACACATGGAGTCCAGCTTTACGCCGGTGTATAACAGTGCCTATATCGAGGGTATTCACAATCTGTACGAGTTCGATGTAGGGAAGCTCTCCGGCTGAATGTATGCCGTCAACGGATGGTTTCCTAACTACGGCTGCTCCCGCTACCAACTGAATAACGGCGATGTGGTGGAGTGGTGCTATGCCTGCGATCTGGGAGAAGATCTCGGCAGTGGTATGGGAGGATAATGGAGGCACCAGAATATAGAGAACGCTGATATAGGAAGCGGATTTCCCGGAACACATAGGCCTCTGGAGATATTCGAGAGGCCGCCTAACCATGCGACCAGACAACACAACAAAACGGACAAAAAGCCAAGGATGGCCCTTTGCGGCCATCCTTGGCTTTTTGTCCGCTTTTCATTATGCGGATACCAATTTCATTGCCGTGCCCCACCGTTTCTGCCGTTTGCGAGTTCTTCACAAATGACGAAACGGAGGGAATAAAAGGTCCCGTCAAGATTTATGCGCAAAATTGTTTGCAGGCTCCGGCGGAGTGAAGTCAGCCGGCAACGGAGGCGTCGTCCATAACCGCCTCCAAGTGCTTCATGTTCATGTATTTCTTGTTGCCCCACTGGGTGCCCGCCACATGGCGCAGCCGTGCGCAGACCAGCATCAGGGCGGAGTTGCCGTCCGGGAACGTCCCCACCATGCGGGTTCTGCGGCGGATCTCCCGGTTCAGCCGCTCGATCACGTTGTTGGTGCGGATGCGCGTCCAGTGCTCGCTGGGAAAATCGCAGTAGGTCAGCGTTTCCTCAATGCCGTCCTCGACCTTCTTGGCAGCTTCCTTCAGTTTCATGGTGCGCAGCTCGGCGACCACGGCTTTCGCCTTCTCACGGGACCCTTTTTTGCTCTCCTGGGCGTGGATCGCCTTGAGCATTTTTGCCACAATTTTGACCTTGGATTTGGGCACAACAGAGAAAACGTTGCGGTAGAAATGCACCGTGCAGCGCTGGTATTTGGCGTCCGGGAACACCTCGCCCACAGCCTCCAGCATCCCCATGTACTTGTCACCGACGATGAGCTTCACGCCGTCCAAGCCGCGCCCACGGAGCCACTGGAAGAAGCTGACCCAGCTGGCCTTGTCCTCTTTCATGCCCTCAGCGGCACCCAAAACCTCGCGAAAACCGTCCTCATTCACGGCGATCGCCACCAAAACAGCAACATTTTCGTACTCTCCGCCCCAGTTGCGGCGCAGGTAGATGCCGTCCACGTAGACGTATGGATAGTGGCCGCCCTGCAAGGGGCGGTTGCGCCAGTCCTCAATGTGAACGTAGGCTTTCTTGTTCAGCTCACTGATGGTGGCAGGCGAAACCTTGCTGCCCCACAGCGCCTCCGTGATGTCCTCCACCCGGCGCACGGAAACGCCTGCCAGGTACATCTCGATGAGGGCCTCCTCCACGCTGCTCTCCCGGCGGCGATACCGCTCGATGATGGCGGTCTCGAAGGACATGCCCTTGAGCCGCGGCATGTGGAGCGTAACGTTGCCGGAGGTCGTGGTGAGATTCCGGTCATAGTGACCGCTGCGGTAGCCATGACGGGCCTCGCTGCGCTCATAGCGGGCCGCCTGCGTCAGGGACTCCGCCTCCTTTTCCAGTAGCTCGTTCAGGGTTTCCTCTACACTTCCTCGAACTAATTCTTTGAGCTGCCCCTTGATAATTTCCTCATTGAATTGTACAATCTTCTCGGACATAGTTTGCTGTCTCCTTTCGAATGTTTGTGTGGTAACTTCATTCTACCAGAGCCTGCAAGCTATGTCTTTTTTTATGCTCTTTTCAATTTGCGCAAGTTATTGTACATTATCCATCGCCGCAGGCCTAATGGCAGTTTGACCAGCAGCCTGTATCGCATCAAATGAACGCAGACAGAGCGCACCTCCCACCAAGGGGAAGGTGCGCTCTCGAGTTGTCACGAGGGTAGCGTCATCATGGCGCATCCAGAAGGACTCACTCTATCGGAGGTATTAAGACAGAGAAAAGAACAAGCAACATGTCTTATAAAAAATCGGTGATGCCAACAAGGAAGGATATGGTCTATGCAATATCTGGAGGAAAACTCGGTAAATTTCTTTCAGCCTGAACATAAAATCCTTTTTGCGTATAAATCTTGACAACGCCACCAGTTTGGGCCGAAAAAACTGCTATGCGTGAGTGTCCCGAAAGTCGTGAGAAACGGCCTCTTAAGATGGCGGCCCTTTATAAGCGCCTGACTTTTGAGCTTATATTTAACCTTGCAATTACACGATCTTTTCTGCGGGCAACATTCAATGTAATTCACATGGTTCCTGTGATTAGGATATTGCGTTTTGGATGAGCATGAGGATAAATCCGAAAAGCAGGAATATGAGTATCGGCGCAAGGGTTCGGAGGATATTGCGTACCCCCATAACTATATCGCAGGCGGAGGGCGCGGGGGCTTTGGGGGGCGCAGTGCGTTTCTCTTCCGGCGGTGCGTAGTCTGGAATCTCGCTTCGATGCAGTCCCCGCAGAAGCCTCCGCAGAAGGCCGAGGATGCCCGACATGAAAAATCCAGGCACGGCAAGAATCGTTCCTATGATCACCAGGGCAAGATCATTGCCACTCGGCGCCAGAAAGCCGGTGGAGTTTTCCGGGGCGCTCGGATCGTATTTGATGCGGATGGACCTGCCCACCTCGATAGAGTTTGCCAGGGGGCCATATTTACCTGTATAATGCGTTCCATCCACTTCATATTCGTAGGTCATCGAATAGTTGATGCCACCCCTGCCAACTTTGCTTCTGTTCAACTCGGAAATATCCGTAATGTATGCGCTGCCGAATACCCAATCCGTCTGCTTGTATGATTGAATATAAGTATTGGCCCCCATATAAAACATAAAGATGCCGATAAGCAGCGTCGCAACGCCCCAGCCCTGTATTACAGACCGAAAAACTGAGTCCTTCCGCATCAGTTCTTTCACGGCCTGAACAGCCGATTCATGCTTCATCTTCTTTTGCCCTCTTGATCCTGGCGACCAGTTCGTCGATTTCCCCTTCGTACAACGATTTGTTATAAGGAACCCTGTGTGTTTGGTTTTCGCAGTCGGTGAATTTCATGTAGTAACCGTAACGCGTTGCGCCTCTGCGCATGTTCCGCTGTGACTCGACCAGACAGCAGTCCAGAATGTCGCTGTAGCGGTAGTACCGCCCATTTAAGGGATTGGTGCGGCAATAAAAGCCGTCCTTTTGAATCTTTAGCATATAAAACAGTCCGTGAGAAAAAGCCCGCACAATTGAAAACAGCAAAATGGCGACCGGAATCATGCGGAAAATCAGCGGCATGGTGGTCCATCCAAAAAGCATCAAGTAAAGTATGGGAAAACCAAAAATCACAAGGATTATGATAACCACACTCTCCGTCTTCCCGGTAATGACGATCTCGCGGTCGAAGTCGTCATCCCCACGTCTGCTTCCCACGGCCTCAACCCGTTCAATCATATAATCCACCGCATCAAGGTGGGGGTCAAGTACGAGAAATCTCGACCGCTTTCCCTCTATCGTTTCAAAGTTGCAGTAGGTTGCTTCCTGTGTGTCCGTCTCTCTGCCGGAGCTGAGCCACATGCTGCAAATCTCGCTGTAGCGGTAGTACCGCCCGTTGCCGGGTTTGGTCCGAAAATAAAAGCCGTCTTTATCCACAAGCAACTTGAAAGACATTGCACCGTATGCGGACAGAACGCAGATGATAGCAAAAAAGGCTGTTAGGCCGCCGAGTCCAACAAAGGCACCATCGTGTGCAGTGTAAAGCCAGAATGTGAATCCTCCGGAGACCGCCGTCGTGATTGCAATCACCATAGGTCCAAACCAGTTACCGGTGATTTTATACTTCCAGTTTCTTTCTTTCATCTTATTCTCCATATTGAATCCATAGCGATTTGTTATATCACAGGGAAGTGGCTAATGCCACTTCCCTGTGATTGATTCAAATAATAGAAAACTGTTTCGAGTATGTTGCCTTAAACCCAGTTTTATCTATAACGCAGACAACAATGGTATAGTTTCCTGTCTCTGTTGGCGACCACTCAAGATAGTCGAATGTTGAACCACTTAGAGTATAGTATAGAGTATCACCTTTGTAAATAGCATACTCCCATACATACGGCTGGTAACCTCCCTCCGCCTTAGCCGAGAAAACCAATGCCGTCTCGGGCTCCATATCTCCAATTACTTTGACATTAGAATTCATAGTTCTGCAGTGGTAAATTTTCCGTTTCTTATTCGCTCCACCAGCCCACAGTTTCCAGAAACGCAAGCACATCGGCCTTATCCTCCTGCGTGGTATACACATAAAGCATCATCCTGCCGCTACGGATCTTTGCTGCGAAATTCGTTGGGCTATCAACGGCATAGATCTGACGGGCAGCGGTACTGCTTTCTGTCACCTCACCGGTGATTGGGAGGGTCGCAGCGGCATAGATGCGGCGGCAGCCGTCTGCGGAATCCAGCCTACAGAAGTCTAACCGCAAGGAGTCCTCATGCACGGAAACAGAGCGGATCAACATGGATCCGACGCCCCATCTCTGGCGAACGTCCTCCGTGGAGTCCACAGCGGTGTAGCCGGTCGCCACTGCTGCATTGCGGAACTCATCCAAGTCCGCAGCTCCCGACGTAAGGAAAAATTTAACGAAAAGGATAACGGCAACGAACGCAAGAAGCCAAGCCGCAAGTCGGGGAACCCACTGCTTTGCCGGGATCTTTGCAATGGCCGTTGAATCAAACCCTGTATCTGTCTTCGGGACCGATTCCTTCGGCTCCTCAGTGTGCTTCTTTCGCAGGAGATTGCGAAACAGCTCCACCCCCCCAGAGAGGAAAAAGCCCACCACTGCGATGGCCGTTCCCAAAATCAGAAGGGTCACCAGATCACGGGTATTGGGCGAGAGGATCGCCGTATTCTCCTCCGGCATCTCCGGGTTATATTTCACGGTAATGGCAGTGCCGATCAGGTGGGGCGATGACATACGCCCGGTGCGGCCCGTATAGGTCTCCCCGTCCACGGCATACTCATATGCCATGATGTAGTAGGTACTGTGGCTGCTATGCAGTGTTGAGGAAGTGTCTTCTTCGCTGGAGACATCCGTGACCGTGGCCTCTATGGAGATCCAATCCTTCTGGTGGGATTGGTCTGCATAGTCTCCTATCCCGTCGACAATCAGGCCGATGCCCACGATTAGCATCACTAAGCCCATGATTCGGAAATAAAGCGAAAATTTTCTATTTTGTTTTCTCCACATTCCTAATTCTTATGCCTCCTTGCTTCGCTCCATCAGCACCTCCATTTCCCGTTGAAACAAAGCCTTATCATACAGAATCTTATGCGGCTTACCAATGGAGTCAGTGAATGTAAAATAGTAAGAATATCCCGTCCGTCTGGTGCCGTTGCGGACGGAACCTTGCCTTTGCACCACCTCTGTCAGGTGGCAATTTGAAATTTCGCTGTATTTATAGTATTTTCCGTCAAAGGGGTTGGTTCGGCAGTAAAATCCGTCCTTTTGAATCAGAATTTTGTAGAACAGATTATGACTCACCAACACAAAAAAGGCTGCTACTGCCAGCACTATAGGCGGTACACAGATAATGGGTGACAAACCCTGAGTGCGCAGATAAATGTTCACAAGCAAAACCGCCGCCAAAATACAGACAGCTGCGACGAGCCTGACACCGCCCTGTACTCTGCCGCTGATCACAAGGTCATCGTCGTCCTTTTGCACCTGTCCCGCAGTGTTTTCTACTCGGGCGATTAAATAGTCCACGGCATCCCAATCTGGATTTCTAAAGAAAAATCTCATGATTCTTCCGTCCTGTGTTTCAAAGTTGCAATATTGCATTTGCTGTGCATTTGCATCGTTTCCACTGCTGACCCATATTTGGAGGATTGTGTAGTAGTGATAGTATCTTCCGTTACCTGGAGCGGTCTGATAGAAGAATCCGTCTTTATCAATCAGTACCCTGAAAAATAATGTGCGGTACAAGGCTAGGAAAAAGGCAAGCGATGCAAAGATCACCAATATTATGCCAATGATGATTGCCCCGTTCCGGCTGATACGAAACCAAAGTGCCAGGCTACCAAATATGGTGAGCATAATAAAGGATATTATAACTCCGGTTATTCCGTTCGTAATTGTATATTCCCATTTTTGTTTTTTCAATGATTCTCCTCCTAGATGCCCTCTTATTGGTCAAAATACTCCAGATCCTCTCATAACCATATATTTTTGTACTTTCTTCGCTGCAACAAGAAGTAGCAAGTGTATTAAAAGTAGGCATCTCCATTGTATATACGCCCATGGTCATGATTGAATAAAATTATATTTGCGAAGCCTATAAAAATTTCAATAAATATGATGGTTCGGGGGAATGCAAGGTTATTATTCCTTGCATTCCCCGATAAATCATCAGCTGACTACGAACTGTGTTCTATACGATATTCTTTTTCCGGTTGCATCGGTTACAAAAGCCAAAAAATCATACGTACCAGATTGAGATGGTGTCCACTCCATGAAGTTAACTATCGCAGCGTTATCTGAATACACCACCTCATTATCTGACTGAATGTAAAACTCCCATTGCCACGGTTGTACTCCTCCAGTCGCACTCACAGTGAATGAAATGGTTTCTCCGGCCGCAAGCGTGCCAAAAATCTCAACATCTGTAATCTGTAGATCGTTTTCTTTAAAGCGAGCTTCGAGAGTACGGTTTGAATCGACGGTAATTTCGTATTCATTAGAAACTCCATACAGCAATTCTCCGTTCTCATACCATCCATCGAAAATATACCCTGACAATGGTGTAGCAATAAGGATAGCGTCATTTCCTTTAACATAAGTACCACTGCCGGAAACATTTCCGCCAGAGCCGGCAATTAAGGTGATATCATAATCAGGATGCAGATATACAAATTCACTGTTATTGCCACGATCGCTTTCTAATTCTTCGGTTTCAACCAAGAAGAAGTATGTTTTCGTTTCTCCCGACACATCATTAGAGAACTCATCCATACCGATGCTGAATCTGAATGTCTCCTCAGCTCCGGGATCGAGAGACTCTATGCGTTCAGTTGAAATCAGCGTTCTATCATCAGTAACTTTAAAGAACTTTAAGGTTGCTGAGTTTACCGTAGTGTACCCACTGTTCTTCACAGTAACTGTCAACGTTCGACCGGCCTCTGTTCGACTTTCCTGGATATTATCAATAGAAATATCAGCGAAACCTATAGTAAGAATCGCTTCGTTATCCGAGTCAAACACATCTTTTTGACCTGCAGGATAGACTTGAATGGTATAATTGGTCTTTTCAATACTGGCAGGAAGTGTAAAAGGAATTTCTAATTCGCCACTATCTCCAACAGCTAAATCATGATCAATTGTATATGTCTGGAGAGTAGTATTGTCAGTATCGAGGATCTTCACTGTGAACTGGTTTATATCCATGGACCCATTATTGAGAACATTAATATGTATGCTAATATCTTTGTTTGGTTCAATAATTCCTGAATAGGAAACAACAGGATCTACATGGACATCATAAAATCTGTTTGCCGTTTTCTGTACCAAATCAATTTGCCCATAAGGCTTTCCGTTTACAGCTTCTTGCAATTTCTCTGCAAAGCCATATGCCAGTTCAATTTGACCATTTGGCAGCATACAAGCATCCCAACCACGAACGATTCCAGAATCTGTCGAAATGGGTTCAACTGTTCCAAATGCGCTAGTAACGTCATTGTAGTTTACGCCATAGAAGTTCACATCGGAATCACATTCTTGCTGCCAAACAATCGCCTTTTTTCCACCCGAATTTTTAAGTGCCTTGATTCTTGTAACATTGCTGTTTAACTCAGAGACAATGGTGCATCTAGTTTCTACATTTCCGTTAGAAATACAAGCAATTGAATCGCCGCTTATCCAGTAAAGTTCATTGTTTAACAAACTTACCGAATAATCCGGAATTGAATCATTGGTCAATCTGATGGTCTCACTACCATTGTAATAAAAAACCTCCAAATCACTAATATCCGAAGAATCGGAATTAGTCTTTGCAGTATAAGCAACAACATTATTGCCATCTGCATATGCAGTATCAATACTTGTTACAACAGTTAGTCCACTTGCAATAACCTCGGTATTTTCCCAAGCACCATTTACATATTGTTTTCTGAAAATGGAGTTTGTTCCATTAAGTGCAAAAACATCATTTTCAGAATTCTGTTGCCATATTACCGAAATGCTATCACCAGAAGAAACAATCCTATGCGACATTTCGTAATTTGCGTTGTTGGCAGTAATCGCCGTAGTATTAACAAAAGATGTACCATTCCAATAGGTATAGTACAGATCCATTGCAGCTGCCATTTCATCAAGTGTAGCATTGGGGCCTAGAACAGAGTTGCAATTTTGCCAAACTACATGTGCACCGCCATTGCCATCCGAAAAAATATAGGGTTCAAAATCTGCGGTAGAATCGTCCAGTACTGGCTGTGCAGCACCCCAAGAAGCCCCATCATAAACACGATACATCAAAACAGAACGGTTTGTTGCAGTTCTATCCATATCATCTGCGATATAGATTAGTAGCATTTTCCCATTGCCCAAGCTTACAAGTTTAGGATTGCAGTAAACTTGGACATTAGAACTCAAAACATTTAAATCAGCTGCATTAGTTGCATTATTAAAAGGAGATAACTGAGGCAAAGGTTCAATAAATTTGAGATCGTCCTTTCGGATAGACATTACATTTGTGGAACTCGGGGATTTGTACAAGTCTGTTTCCAGAAATTTCCACTCATAGCTGTTGCCCCAAAAAAGAGCTTGATATTCAAAAAATGCCGATGCAGTCAATTTGGCCGAAAATGCCTTGCCGAAGTCATTAACGGGGAATTTTAATTCGCAATCTATCACTCCGCTTATTCCCGCATAAGCGTTAGCGACTAAAACATCGACACCTACACTAAAGTTAGGCTTAACACTAAATTTCATATCCCCGTTAATCGCTATTTTCCCAGTCTCAATTTGATCCAACTTAAATCCACTTTCAAGTGAGCCTTCAATTGCGAATTTTGCATATACGCAGGGAACGATTGAGTAGGATATACTCTGTCCAGTTGTTCCAACTACAGCTAGGGCACCTTCCTTCAAACCATCTTTGAGGCTTACTGTCATATATCCAAACACAAAGACATCACAGTCGAAACCTACTTTTGTGCCCTTTTGATACAGACTACCTTTAAAATCCTTGAAATGTCTCGAAAATTCTTGATTATTTTTTCCTATTAAAGAAAGTGTAGTTTTGGCTTCTCTATAGTACTCCTTAAATTTACCACTTCTTGTGCTTCCACCAGTAATTTCTGTTGATAAGCTTTCCTTAGTTACGCCAATTAGGACTTTGTATGCGTTTTCTTGCTGATCAAACTCCACCTCCATCTTTACAATATCTTTTACCTCTAAGCCTACATTTAACTTAAACAAAGGGATTTGGTAACCTAAAATATCTACAGTAGGTCCTACTACTTCATCATTTGCTGAGTTTCCTGCGAACAGGTTTTCAGGAGATGGTGCAGAACTTATATCATTCAATCTTGAAACGGCTGGATCATATCCTGAATAGCCATCTTTATCTATCTCTATTTCACCGTTGCCACTACCGATAGTAGTAGTTACAAATTGATCAAAAGCCCAGTTTGAAGGCATTTTAAAGCCCAAGTTGCCGCTAAAGCCAGTTGACATATCGCCCACAAAGCTGCTATAAGCATATCCAAGATTGGAAACTCGCATGCACGCATTTCTTGTTCCGTAAATACCAACTCTATACCCACTATCCGCCATTTCACTGTGGACTCTTTCAAAATACGGGATAACATTGTTAGTTATTTGGTAATCCAAGCAATCAAAATCAACCGCAAAATATATTATGGTATTTTCAGGGAGACCAAGCTCTGTTGCTGCTTTTTTGGCCTTTTGTGCATCATCAGCTCCCTGCTGCGGAGTGAAATATTCAAGGTAATTTGCCGAGGATTGGTATATTGGGAAGAACTTGAGCCCAGCATCGAAGATAATTTGTGCCTCGCTGCGTGTAATTTTTTTATTATTTCCGGTCAGATATCTTCCTATGTATCGATATCCATTGTCATATAATGTTTTCGCTTTTGCGGCTGTGAGCTGGGTTGCACAGTCCGCAGCCAATGCTGACCTTGATGTATCGCCGCAACTAATAAACAGCGACAGCCATGTAGTTTTATCTGCATATCCAGTCGGCGTGATTTTCATATCCTCTTGAAAATCGTATAGCGCTTGCCTTGTTGCATCGCCATATTCGCCGTCTATTGCTCCAGCGCTATGCCCGTTAACAAGCAATGCGAACTGTAGCAACTCCGCAATGGCTGTGATTTGTGCAGCCGAATAGTAGCTTCCTGATGATGTTCCCGGGTATCTTCTTGCTGATGAAGAATTCCTTGCGTATGGAATTTCCGGGCAGCACAATCTTGTCGTTACGCCAAAGTTTGCATTTGCAACATCTGTTGGCATGCCTTCCTCGGCCTGCAACGCATAAATCAGAGCCCTGTTTGTATTTCTGCCATACACACCATCACAAGGCGTGATCCCAGTATATGCCTCATACTTGCGGTTCAGCTTTTGCTGCATTTCACGAACAGCCTCTGTTCCGCCATAGGAGCTTAACAGTTTAAATGAATCCATGGACATCAAGGCCTTCATGATATTAACTGTCACGACTCCATCTGGATTGATAAGGCCGGCATCTTCTTTTAATTCAATGATGGCCTTTTCTACATCTGCATCAAACACGCCATTGAATACAACGGTGCCATCTTCGGTTTCGGACAGATTATATCCAGGGTTATACCCTTTGCACCAAAGTGCTCCCTGCAATATTGCAAATTTCCGATTTGTGACACCATCCTGGCGCCGCAGCAGATTCTGGCTATAAAGGCGCTCTGTAGTTGGGCCAAAATTATCTGCCAAATCTGTGATTCCAAGTTCCACCTGCAGAGCTCTCGTAAGACCGTAAACGGTATCCCACCCCGTTCTGCCGTCTTCGGTGACATATCCAAATCCCGGCACATTACCATACTCCTGATTCAGCCATCTTTGGGTCAGATAGACCATAGCATCACCAGGATAGTCGCTATGAATCGAAACGCCATTCTCCACAAGCGTTTCTTCGCTAATTTGTTCCAAATCGGGGATCTGTACCTCCGATATATAATCTGTCTCGTTGCCATATTCATCATCGATCTGAACATCGGCTTTTATAAGGTTGAATGTACTTTCTTCCTCCGTAGATGCGTCATTAGTTGCTACTTCTACATTTTCTGTAGCATTTTCAGCAGCAAATGCCGGAACAGTAACTGTTTGGAGCATAATTAGAACGCTTAACAGCAATGTTAATGCTCTGCTAAAATGCTTCTTCGCACCTTTCACTTAAATCCTTCCTTTCCTGTAAGTAGAATACATTTTTCCTTCTCTATTCTGAAATAGCGCCGTTGGAACCTCTATGGATAGGCATCACTCCCTTTCCCATTCCATGTGCGTTCTTAAATCATACACGATCCCCATGCTGCGATCAGAAGATGTTGATTAAAGCAGAAGCGTACTACTTTATCTGATCACATCAAACAACCATTCTCTCTTCAAAATTTTTGATCATAGTGATATCCCGCGATTCGGCTATATTTTTCCATTTCTGCCAATTATTTTATACGCTATATTCTCCTTTGGCAATATCAAGTCGAAATTTTTGTTGATTTTGTGAAAACTCTTGAACTATCATTATTAAAAATGCCAAATCAATACCTCCACTCACCAACAGCTGGTGTAATGATAATGCAAAGGAAATGGCGATTATTTTTTGTACAAAATACGAGCGATTTATTTCACTTGACATAGATTAGCGGGCGTGCTATACTCCTTAACAAGAAGCGAACAGATGTTCTAATTTGTGGACGCGTTGGAATAGAAAGGGGCGCAGGTAGATGCTCTGGCTTTCACGGAAAGACATCGAACACATTTCCCGCAGGTTGCTTCGTGATTACCTTAAAAAAGTCCCTCAAAAGGTCGATCATATTGATCCGGCAGATTTTGCGGAGAAAATGTGTGGCCTGCAATTTACATTTGCAGATATCAGTGAAGCACATGACGCCATCGGCCTTACGGCAACATCGGGGGTGATCATAACGATCCCCCAAAGGGATGGCACAAGGCTCGACTATGAATTAGACGGAAAGACGGCCTTCATTGATCAGAGCCTTGTGGCAGAAAATCAAATCGGCCGTTTGAACTTTACTATGATGCACGAAGCAGCGCATCAACTGTTTTGGATGCTGTACCCGGAAGAATATGAGGTGCAAACTCCTCGCTGCGTATTCCGCATGGCAGATGAACATACGCAATACCCTGTTCTTAATTGGGAGGAGTGGCAGACCAATGTGCTGACTTCATACCTTCTTTTACCAAAGGAGCTGGTGTATCGCCATATGGCGGATGTTGGCCTGAAAGATGGTGTCAGCGTGCTGAATCGCATATACGCACGCAAAGACTATGAGCGTTTTTCGGAGGCCGCAAAGCGGCTCGGCGTGTCCAAAACAGCACTGACTATAAGATTATCCCAACTCGGTTTGGTAGGGAGAAACGATTTGTATGACCCGTATGCATTGGTAGATATATTTCCGGAGAAAAATGAGATCGCCTGATATGGCAGGGAGTAAGTATGGCAAAGATCAATGTAAGGGAACTTGATCCACAACGCTATTCCTGTATTCAGACAGAACAGCAGGAATTGAAAAAACAGTATTCCAGCCATATTACAATGGCGAGAATGTGCCCGTATTGCCAGAACAAGTTAGAGATCCTGTGTAAAGGAAATCACGGCGCAGTTTATGTGAAATGCCCCCATTGCGGAGAACAGGTGTTTTTCCCGCCAGTGGCATTTCGACTTAACCGATTCTAAGCTGTAACGGCGTGTAGGAAGCGCCTTGCCTGCGACAACTAAAAATTGAATATCCAAGTTTGTACCCCGGAGCCGCTTGATGCGTGACCTTCCCATGTGTCGCTTGATTTGCAGTCCTTGCTCTCAAAGAGAGCAAGACGGATCAATGCGGCCATGGTGGTGAAGGCAGATCAAGCGGCTTTTTCGCTCATTTGGTTCCAGAAAGGAACTGAATGAGCGTTTTATTTTGCTGGTCTTTTGCCTGTGAGAGATGCCGAGGCCCTCCGCTTCATCGTTTGTGAAATTTTCAAAATGATGAAACGGAGGACAGAAGATGTCGTATCACAATGACCCATATCGGGTCGATTATTTGAAGATATATCCCTGCTTAAAAGAGCGCCCGGATGTGTTGGAAGTCTTGAAGAAAAGCGACCGCAAGATGAAATACATGGAGGTGGATCTGAAAAGCGAACAGCGCAGGAAAAATGCCGCGAATGGGGCGGAGAGTTATATCCCCAGCAAGGAGGATTCGCTGGAGCGACTCGTATATTCTGCAAAGTGCCAGTTTGCGGACGATGCTGAAGGCGTCGAGGATGCCGTGATCAAGAAAGACGATTTATGCCGTTTGCGGGCCGCACTGGATCAGTTGAGCGAAGAAGAACGGGCTCTGATCCATGCGCTGTTTTTCGACGAGTGCTCAGAGCGTGAGCTGGAAGAAATGATGGGTATCCATCGAATGACGATCCATAATCGAAAGATCCGTATTTTGCAGAAAATGAAAAAGATGCTGAGATGACAAAAAAGTTTGGTGCAAACGGTGTTTTCAACGGCTAATAGAGTGAGAGGGCTTTGAACCTCATTCCGCTGCTGATAAATCAGCGGCTTTGTTCCTTGAAAAACACCGCCCAGGTCATATCCGGCAACTTGAATACATTAGCCGACGGAGCCAGCGTCAGGCCGAGTGCGCGAAGACCACCTGTGCGGAGAAACTCCGCATCAAAGGACGGCCAAGTAAGGTGCAGAGCGATACCCACTCAGGCCAAGACAGCTTTGGCAAGCTGTCCCCGCCATGATCCCGTCAGCCCATAATGATACTCCTGTACGCAGCTTCGAGAGATCCTCGGAGGGGTGAAACTCCCGTGATGTGCGCCAGCACAGTTCAAGTTGCCGCCCCGCCTGGGGAAGTAGTGTCGAATACAGGCAAACAAAACCGTAAAGTTCTGGCCGCTCCGGTGATGGGGGCATCTGCTTCCGCTGCCGGAGCGACCACACTCTTGCGGCAGAAGCATGGGAACTGTCTATCATTTTTACATTCGCTTTTTCTTCTCTCTGCCCGATGGCACCGCTATTCTCTCCTACCTTTTCCTTCTCCGGACGGTTCCCATGCTTGTGCCGCAGAGATTGTCAAATGTAGAAAGGAGAACAATTATGGACCCCAACATCAATTACTATGGAATTGTGATCCTGCTCAGAAAACTCCGGGAATGCGGCATTTTCACCGAAAAAGAACTGAGAAAAATCGCCGCACGGATTGCTGCGGATAACGGCGTTGAAGTCATGTTTTTTCTCTGATTTCCTTCATCTTTCAGTAGCTATTCGGGCGCTGTTGTGGTAGTGTTTGTGTTGCAAAAAAGGAGGTGAGCGGGCATGGATGAAAAGCGGCTGGTAGACGGTGCAACGGCACTGGCAGAAAAGCAGTCCCGTGTTATAAAAATCGAGCCTGCGGAGCGGCCTCAAAATGTACGGCTGCGGGTCGCCGCCTATACTCGTGTCAGCTCAGACTCCGAGGATCAGCTCAATTCCTTTGCGGCCCAAAACCGCTACTACACGGAACTAATCTCAGGCAAGGCCGAATGGCGCATGGTCGACATCTATGCGGATGAGGGGATCTCCGGAACTTCGGTGGCTAAGCGAGATGACTTCCAGCGGATGATGGCGGACTGCCGTCGGGGTCTGATCGACCAGATCCTTGTCAAGTCTATCTCACGCTTTGCCCGCAACACCAAAGACTGCCTCCAGAACATCCGTGAGCTAAAGGAACTGGGTGTTAATGTCCGCTTCGAGCGTGAAGGTATCGATACTGTCAATGTAAGCAGTGAACTCATCACCGCCATCTACGCCGCCTTCGCCCAAAAAGAGAGCGAATCCATCTCAGGTAATATGCGATGGAGCTATCAGCGCAGGATGGAAAGCGGAACGTTTCTTCCACCCTCCACACCTTATGGCTATAGAATCATAAACAAAAAAATCGAAATCGATCCTGAACGGGCCGTGATTATCTGCAAAATATTCCAGTGGTATCTTAACGGCATCAGTAAAGAGCAGATCGCCTACAAATTAAATAAAGCTGGTGTACTTAGTAATCAGAATAAAGCATGGCGAGCTGGTGGAATCCACTACATCCTCACAAACGAACGGTATATTGGTGATTCTTTATGGCAGAAGACCTATACAACTGAAGCAATTCCTGCGGTTCGGCACAGAAATACAGGGGCGCGTGAGCAGTACTATGTAGAAGGGACTCATCCTCCTATTATTTCGAAAGAAGTCTTCACAAAAGTTCAAATACTTATCCAAATGCGAAAGGAAAACTATGGGAAGTCTCCATCGGAGACGATTCATCCTCTCTCAAGAAAGGCTATCTGTGGGTGCTGTGGGACAGTACTGCGAAGGAAACCGCAAAGAGGTAAATACTATTGGTGCTGCATGAGACACGATACGAATCGTGAAGAGTGCCCGTTAATGCCAATTTCCGAAACAAGCCTATGTGAATCCTTCTGCCGCCTATACTACAAGCTGAAACATCAGAGCATCCCCATTCTGGAACAGATGCTTACAAACCTCCAGATGATCCGCAATCGCAGGATGCTCTGGAGTCCTGACATCGTCGCCCTGAATAAAAGAATATCAGATCTATCCAGTCAGAATCAGACATTGGCTTTCCTCAAACAGCAGGGCCTTGTTGATCCTGAGATTTTTATAGCCAAAACCAATGAACTGACCAAGCAGCTCCGGCAGGTCAAGCTGGAAAAAGAAAAGCTGGTGGATGCCGAGAGCGACATGACCGCCCTGCAAACACGAGATTTGATAGACATCCTGGAAGATGGGCCGGAATTCCTCGACAGCTTTGACACGGAACTGTTTGGTGAACTCGTTGAAAAAATTATCATAGAGAGCAACGACTCCGTCCGCTTCTGCCTGAAAAATGGGCTGGAGCTGCGGGAGTCCATAGAGAGGACGGTGCGGTGATGGGAAACCGGAAGCAGCCCTTCGGCTACAAGATGGCTCTGGGTGAGATCGTCATACAGGAATCAGAGGCGAAACTTGTGCAGGAGATCTTCCTCCGATATATTGCAGGAGAATCCTTGAATGAGTTGACGGAGTCGCTTCGCCAGCAGGATATCCCATACGACGAGGGACGGCTCTGGAACAAAAATATGGTCGCCCGTATTCTGGCAGATATACGCTACACCGGAGAAAAAGAATATCCCAAGCTCATAGATAAGGAACAGCTCATCGCGGCAAATGAAAAACGCTCAAACAAGCCCCAGCTTCCGAAAAAGACAGAAGCCCAAAAGGTACTGCGCAGGCTCTGCGGTACACCGCCATCTGAGCGGGTGGAACAAAGTGTTACCGACCTGCTCAACGGTCTCGCAAATTACCCGGATCGCATACAGCATCAGCGCACCCCTACGCAAGCCACACATTCTAAAACTCAGGAGGCGCTGGATAATGCTCTGGAGCAGCAGCCAATCGACGAGGATAACGCCAAAGCGCTGATCCTTCAGCTTGCGGCAGAGCAATATGCCGCCCTGGGGAATGAAGAATACGAAACAAACCGTCTCCGGCGCATCTTCTCCGCCTTCGAATGTGTGGCGGAACTGAACGCTGATCTTCTGAAAAGCACCGTATCCGAGGTGCTGGTGACCCGCCAAAATGTCAAACTGCGATTAAAAAATGGGCAAGTCATAGAAAGGAGTGACCTGCAATGAAAGAGGATGCCCCAAGAGTAATTAAGATCCCTGCCAAGCCGGAAGCCACCCGCCAGGCAGACGCCCGCAGACAGCTCCGGGTGGCAGCTTACTGCCGAGTCTCCACCAAAGAGGAGGATCAGGCAAACAGCTATGAGGTGCAGAAAGAGTACTATACCGATAAGATCATGTCCAACACCGCTTGGACGATGGCCGGCATCTTTGCGGACAAGGGCATCACCGGAACCTCGGCCAAGAAGCGTGAGGACTTCATGCGGATGATCCGGCACTGCCGCCAGAAAAAAATCGATGTGATCCTGACCAAGTCGGTTTCCCGCTTCTCCCGCAACACGGTGGACTGCCTCTACTATATCCGGGCGCTCAAACAGCTTGGCATCGCAGTCATCTTCGAGAAGGAAAACATCAATTCTCTGGAGGAGGACAGTGAGCTGCGGATCACCCTCTCCGGAGCCTTCGCCCAGTCTGAGAGTGAATCCATCTCCGCCAATGTCACATGGGGTAAGCGCCGCGCCATGGAAGCCGGAAAGGTCAGCATCCAATATAAAAAGCTGTACGGTTACCGCAAGGGTGAGGATGGTCAGCCGGAGATCATTCCGGAACAGGCGGAGATCGTCCGATGGCTCTATGAGCGCTATCTCACCGGAGCCAGCCTGCGGATGATCAAAGATGAACTGGAACAGCAAGGCGTCAGGTGCTTCGAGGATTCTCCGGAGTGGACCATTTCCCGCATCCGTAGCATCCTGCAGAATGAAAAATACTGCGGTGATGTGTTGATGCAGAAGACCTTCCGGCAGGACTTTATCAACCGCAAGGCCATCAAGAATACAGGCCAGCTTCCCATGTACCTCATTGAAAATCACCATGAGGGCATTGTCAGCCGTGAAAAGTATGATGCAGTACAGGCAGAGATGGCACGGCGGAATGCAGCAAAGAGTCCTTCTAAAAACGCAGTCACAGGGATGGCCTCCTACGCCAGCAAGTATGCGCTCTCGGAGCGGTTGGTCTGCGGTGAGTGCGGGACCCTGTATCGCCGCTGCACATGGACACGAAACGGTGAAAAACGAGTCGTGTGGCGCTGTGTGAGCCGATTGGACTACGGTAAGAAATACTGCCACAATTCACCCACACTGGATGAAACGCCGCTCCAGCAAGCGATCCTCGCAGTCCTGAATACAGCCATGGCTGACAAGAATAGCTTGATTCGGCAGATCACAGCTGCAATGGAAACGGAGCTCATCCCATTCCCAGGTGGCACAATGAGCCTTGGAGATATTGAACGCAGGCTGAGGGTGCTGGAGCAGCAGTTCCAAACACTGCTGGAAAAGGCCACGGATGATCCTGCCGCCTATGGCGGTCAGTTCAAAGAAATCCTGGATGAACAGACTTTCCTGAAGGAAAAGCGTTCCGAGATCCTCGCAGATAACAACGAACAGGCAAAAGCCAATCAGCGCATTATGGATGCCGCACAGACCTTGGAAAACGCATCGCCCCACATTACGGAATGGGACGAGAGCGCCGTCCGTCAACTGGTGGAGACAGTAAAAGTCCTCTCCAAGGATGAGGTCGCAGTCACCCTGAAGGGTGGCATTGAGATTTGCCAGAAAATTATGTACTGAAAGAAGGTGGAAAGATGATTTTTGTAACCGGTGATTGCCACGGAAACTTTGAACGCTTCAAGCCGGAATATTTCCCGGAGCAGGCACAAATGACAAAGCGGGACATCGTGATTTGTGCCGGAGACTTTGGTGGTGTGTGGTTTGGAGACGGCCGTGACGAGGCTGCATTGGACTGGCTGGAAAGTCTTCCGTTCACGCTGGCCTTCGTCTGCGGGAATCATGAGAACTACGACGCACTGGAACGATATCCGGTGAAAGACTGGCACGGCGGCAAGGTACACCGCATTCGCTCTCATGTCCTGCACCTGATGCGTGGACAGGTCTTCGAGCTGGAAGGCTATCACTTCTTCACCATGGGCGGAGCAAAAAGCCATGATACGGAGGACGGTATTCTGGAACCGGGTGCTCCGGATTTTGAGCGAAAGCTCCTGATGCTGCAGAGAAAGCCCCGAGCGAGGTATCGCATCAATCACATTTCGTGGTGGGCGCAGGAGATGCCTTCTGAGGAGGAGTACGCTGAAGCACGAAAAAATCTGGCCAAGGTCGATTGGGCGGCGGACTATGTTATCACGCACTGCGCTCCCACCAGCATTGCTCTCATGGAAAACCGCCACAATGAGGCAGACCCGCTCACAGATTTCCTGCAGGAGGTCAAGGAGAGAGCACATTATCACTACTGGCTGTTCGGCCATTACCACGACAACCGGGCCATTGATGAAAAGCACATACTGCTCTGGGAGCAGATCGTACAAGTTATCTGAAACAGGTCAAAGCAGAGAAAAACACGGCGATGTTACCGTGCTTTTCTCTGCTTTGAGCGTTGAATCAGGCGCTGTGCGCCGGAAAGGAGAAACTATGAATATCCGAAAGGCTGTGGACTACAGCACAATGTTTGCCACACTGGAATCTATCATGAAAGCAGATCTGCCGCAGATGGAGCTGTACTGCGAAATCGGCAAGGCCGTCTGTGCCCACTCGGAAAAGGGTGCAGCGGTAGCTGCTGCGGAGTTCATAAAAGAACAATACCCGGATATGACCGGCTTCTCTCCGCGCAATGTGCGCCGGATGCGGGATTTCTGGCAGTTGTACAGCGGCACGCCGGAACTGCTTGGCGAAGCGCTTCACTTGAATTGGACACAGAACGTTGTGATCATGGAGGCAGAGCTGCCCGCAGAGGAGCGCCGCTGGTACATCCGGCAGGCTACAGCACGGAATCTATCCAAGGCGGAGCTTCTGCGAATGATCGAGGATTCTGCGTATCTGGAAAGTGTTCTCGACGAAAAGGTCGATGTGTGGTATAATGAGGGCAACGATGAGATTTCGGAGAGAACGCAGTATGAAGAGGATCCTGTTTATCTGTCACGGCAATATCTGTCGCAGCCCCATGGCCGAGTTCGTGATGAAGGACTTGGTAAAAAAGGCGGGACTGGCATCGCAATTTCATATCGAATCAGCGGCTACCAGTCGGGAAGAGATCGGCAACACAGTCTATCCTCCGGCACGGCGCAAGCTGGCCGAGCATGGGATCTCCTGCGAAGGCCATGCCGCACGGCGGTTGACAAATCGGGATTACGACGAATACGATCTCCTGATCGGCATGGACCAGGCCAACCTCCGGGATATGTACCGTATCTGCGGCGGCGACTATGTCGGCAAGATGTCCCTCCTGATGGATCATACCGCCCATCCCGGCAATGTGGCAGACCCATGGTACACCGAGGACTTCGAGGCGACCTGGCAGGATGTGCTGGATGGCTGCCAAGGACTTTTGAAAGAATTCATGACAGAACGAGGTGATTCAAATGGCACAAAACGATAATATCCAACTGTTCGAAAACAAGCGTATTCGAACCGCATGGGATGAGGAAAAGGAAGAATGGTACTTTTCCGTCGTTGATGTGGTAGCTGTGCTGACTGATCAGCCAGATTATCAGGCAGCTCGTAACTACTGGAAGGTAACGAAGAAACGCCTGAAGGATGAGGGAAATGAAACGGTTACAGCTTGTAACCAGTTGAAAATGACCGCTTCGGATGGCAAAAAACGATTGACTGATGTAGCCGATACCGAGCAGCTTCTCCGAATCATCCAGTCTATTCCTTCCCCGAAGGCAGAACCGTTCAAGTTGTGGCTGGCACAGGTCGGTCGAGAGCGTATCGAGGAGACCATCGACCCGGAGCTGACCATTGACCGCGCTCTGGAAACCTATCTCAAGAAGGGTTACAGCCGTGAGTGGATCAATCAGCGGCTGCAGGCCATCCAGGTCCGTAAAGAACTGACGGATGAATGGGATGCCCGCGGTATGCAGAAAGGCGTAGAGTACGCCATCCTCACGGACGAGATTTCCCGAGCCTGGTCTGGCATGTCCACCCGGCAGTACAAAAATCTGAAGGGCTTGAAAAAGGAAAACCTTCGTGATAACATGACTACGCTGGAACTGGTACTGAATATGCTGGCGGAGGCCACTACCACGGAGATATCCAAGCAGAAAGCACCGAGTACATTTTCGGAGAATATGGCAGTCGCTCGTGAAGGCGGTGAGGCCGCTGGAATTGCCCGGAAAGCAGTGGAGGAGCGCACGGGTGTTCCTGTCATCACACCCAAGAACGCCGCACAGCTCAATCAAGTCGTAACGGACCTGCTGGAGGGCGCAGTCTCCGACACAAAGGAAAAACCGAAAGACAAGTGAGCGTTGCACGTCAAGGTTTTCTTGCCGTCATACGACGATTTTTTGAAAGTAAATTTCAAAAAAATCTATAGTGTTGAGGTATGACAGAAAAGCGGCAAGCATCGCAGGATGCCTGCCGTTTTTCCTTTTACCCCGACGGGCGGGCCTTATCCGCGTCTGCTCCACATCGGCTCTTTACAAGGGCGGGGGTCCCGTCAAGATTTATGCGCAAAACTGTTTGCAGGCTCCGGCTGAGTGAAGTCAGCCGGCAATAGAGACGTCATCCAAAGCCGCCTCCAAATGCTTCCTGTTCATGTATTTCTTGCAGCCTCACTGGGCTTCGCCATGTGGCGGGCACAGACCAGCATCAGGGAGACAAATTTGTTGCCCCCAGCCTGTGTGGTGCCGATGTAGAAGTTCATCAGGCTGTGAATCAGGGCGGAAAACGATATATCACCCATATTGTCCAGACATGGTATGAGGCCAATAAGAACAAGGGCATCATGTTCAGAATGCAGGATCGGGTAGAATCCGGGAAAAACGGAGAGCACTGGGTGTCGTTCTATCAAACAGGCTTATCAAAACATTCTTATTTCCGGCAGCGCTGGAGATGTCTATGCATCAGGATGCTGGGCCAAAGGTGATTCCGTGCCGCTGACCTCCGGCACAAGCCGCAGATTCGGGATCGTGCTGCGTTTTTAGTATTCGGATGGTACGGAGGACGAGGAGATTGCCAACGTCAATCCGGATTGCAGCAGTCAGAACGACTGGCAGTATCTGTCCCTGCGGGCAGTTGCGAAAAAAAGCGTATACCTCCATGCGGATCGTGTTGCGTTATGACAAGTACCCCTGTAACCGTCAGGTTACAGGGGTACTTCTTTTTTCACAGATGGAACACATTCACCAGAAACAGCAGGGCCAGTCCATAGTAGGTTACCACGGCCACCAGATCGTTGACCGTCGTGATCAGTGGGCCGGAGGCCACCGCCGGATCGATGTGGACCTTATGAAACAGCATGGGGACCAACGTCCCCACAAGACTGGAGATCACCATGGCCACCACCAGCGACACCCCAACGCAGCCGGAGATCAGGAAAGCCGGCCCCCACGCATAGCTCTTGCACACATGGATGTAGACCCCTAAAACCGCCAGCGCCATGAGTCCCAGGCACCCGCCGTTGAGAAGGCCCACCCGCATCTCCTTGCCCAGCAGAGCCAGCTCCTCCTTCAGGGTAAGGTTCTCGTCCATGAGGACACGAATGGTGACGGCCAGCGACTGGGTGCCGACGTTGCCCGCCATATCCAGCACCAGCGACTGGAAGCAGATGACGATGGGCAGCACCGCCACCACGGACTCGAAGATGCCCACCACCGACGAGACGCCCATGCCCAGAAACAGCAGCACGATGAGCCACGGCAGACGTTTTTTCATACTGACGGCGGCAGGCTCCCGGAGGTCCTCCTCCGAGGTCAGGCCGCCCAGCTTGGCGTAGTCGTCGCCCATGGCATCATCCACCAGCTCCACCAGATCCTGAGCGGTGAGGATACCGGCGATCCTTCCGTCCTCCGTCAGCACCGGCAGGGAATCCTCCTCATACTCTGCGATCCGGTCGATGCAGTCCTCCACCCGCTCGTGGGCCAGCACATAGGGATAGCTGCGGCGGATGATTCCGCTCAGCGGATCGTTTTCACGGGCGATGATCAAATCCTTCAGGTCGATGGCCCCGGCAAAGACGCCGCTGCCGTCCACCACATACAGCGTGGAGATGTTGTCGTGCTCACCGGCCTGCCGCACCAGCTCGTTCATGGCGCCGCAGACGGTCAGTGTGTCCGGGATGCAGACGAAATTGCCGCTCATGCGGCTGCCGATCTCCTCCTGATGAAAGGCCAGCAGCCGCCGGACATCCTTCCGGGTGTCGTCGTCCAGATGGGCGGCCAGGGTCTGTTTCTTCTCCTCCGGAAGCTCCCGCAGCATATCCAGCGCATCCGCCGTGTCCATGTCGGCTATCATTTCTGCCGCCAGCGCCGCCGGAAGCTCCGCCAGATAGCGGGAGGCATCGTCCAGATAGGGGAATATCTCCGCCAGCGTCTGGGCGTCCATCTGCCGGAACAGCCGCTCCCGTTCCGCATCCGTCAGCAGGGTGACGGCCTTGGCCACATCCCGCTGGTGATAGTGCTTCAGCAGCTCCGGCAGACGGTCCCCGTTTTGGGCCGTGCGGATGACCGCTGCGATCTCCTGTGCGAAATCCTTTTTTACCATCCTGTTTCTCATATTCTTGTCCTCCTTTGACGCTACTTTGGGCAAAATGGGCGCAAAAATACACCGCCTCAGAGATAGTTGCCACAGCAAGACGTCTCCGGTGCGGTGCAGGAGGGCACGGCAAAACAGAATGTGATCAGCTCCTGCTCATGGATGACCACATCCGGTATCTGTGTCTCTGTGCGCCGCATATCCGGCTTCGCCCTGTACTTCCGCAGCTATCCATGAACATTCACCTCCGTTGATGGTTGAAATAGGTCTCTCCGACCACGGTTCATCATAACAGAACCCATCGACGCTGTCAACCGTTTCTTTCCCCAGCATTTTGCAGCCCCGGAGGTCTTACGACTTCCGGGGCTGCACTCCCGGCATTTACTGTCCTTGGGGCCGGATCTCCACAGTCCTGCCGCCAAAACTCTCATAGATGCGGTGGGAAACGGAGAGGACGGTGCGCCCACGGGAGGCCTGACGCAGGGCCTCCCGCACACGGGCCTCCGTCTCGGCATCCAGATTGGCGGTGATCTCATCCAGCAGCAGCACAGCGGGGTCTGCCGCTGCGGCCCGTGCAATGGACAGCAACTGCCAATCTCCCTGAGAGAACATCCCGTCCGTACACACCGTGTCATACCCCTCCGGCAGCGCCTGGATGGCCTCGTCAATCTCCCGGACGATGGTGTCCGGTCCCTCTCCCTGCACGATGTGGCGGAAGATCTTGATGACGGCGTAGTCCGGCACACTGCACGCCCCGCCGTCTGCGTGCCTCTCCACCACGCAGTAGGAGCCCTTGCCCAGATGCGGGTCCTCCACATACTCGATGCGCTCCAGCTCCGTCACCACCTTGGCCGCATCCACCAGCGCACTGCACCCCTTCTCTGGGGGGTGGACTTGGAGAGCGCCCAGCGGGATTCCTTTTACTGGGCGCTTTACTGCTCTGACAGCACCATGGAGGCCGTCCGGGCCACGGAGGAGCGCTACCGACGGTGTTTACTACGCCAGCGTCAACATGAAGAACGCCAGCAGTATTCCATGGGCAACGTCTCTCTGCGAGGCAGCGCCAGCCAAGACCATCCATCTGACGGCTCTGGGGACCGGGGTCGCTCAGAGCATCTACGAATAAAATCAAATGCTCCGGGACCTTCTCATCCGGTTGGGCGTCAGCGAGGCCACCGCTGCCAAGGATGCCCGCAAAATGGAGCACGCTGTCGGCGCGGCAGACAGAGCATCTGGTGTACTTCCTCTGCTTCGTCAAGACCCTCCGCAAGGAGCCGGAGACGACGGAGTCCTGAGCCGCTTCTTGCAAAGTGTAAGGCTTCGGATATATTTTCTTCTTCCTTTCGTTCCGTTTCTCTGCTATACTGGAGCCATACCAAGAAACACACGGCGGAGGTTCTTCCCTTCTCTGCCGGAAAATCGTAAGGAGGATACCACCATGCGTTATGAAATCAAAGGCACTCCCTTCCCCGTGGTGATCTGTCAGCTGGAAGACGGCGAGCAGATGGTCACGGAGCGTGGCTCCATGGTCTGGATGAGCCCTAATATGGAGATGCAGACCCATGGCGGTGGACTGGGGCGGATGTTCTCTAAAATGTTCTCCGGCGAGAGTATGTTCCAGAACATCTACACCGCTCACGGCGCCGGGATGATCGCCTTCGGCTCCAGCTTCCCCGGCCAGATCAAGGAGATCGCCATCACTCCCGGCCACGATATGATCCTCCAGAAGAGCGCCTTTCTGGCCGCCGTGCCGGGAGTAGAGCTGTCCATCCACTTCAACCAGCGGCTGGGCGCGGGCCTCTTCGGCGGCGAGGGCTTCATCATGCAGCGCCTCAGCGGCAGCGGCATGGCCTTTGCCGAGATCGACGGCACGCTGGTGGAGTACGACCTCCAGCCGGGTCAGCAGATCGTGGTGGACACCGGCAACGTGGCGGGCTTCACCGCCGGGGTGCAGATGGAGATCCGTCAGGTTCCCGGCATGAAGAACAAGCTGCTGGGCGGCGAGGGCCTTTTCAACACCGTCCTCACCGGTCCCGGACGTATCTGGCTGCAGACTATGCCCATCTCCGGCGTGGCCGCCGCCCTGCTGCCCTATATCCCCACCGGCAACAATTAAGCTGTCTGTCAGGCCCGCAGAGTCCTTCTTTGCGGGCTTGGCAAATTTTTTTATTTTTCACGCAATAAAACCGCATTTCCACGCATTGCAGGGATGACAGGAGATAAAAGCCTATGACTGCATGGCCCGCCACAACCGAATATGCCGGCAGCAGTGCTCATCTGACGGAGCTGCTGGCCGCCATCGCCGCCGGGCAGCAGGATGCGCTGGCGCAGCTCTACCATCTCACCCGAACGGCGGTGTATGGTCTGTCGCTGTCGTACCTGAAAAACACCCACGACGCACAGGATATCACGCAGGATGTATTCGTTCATGTGTGGGATCACGCCCCGCAGTATCGCCCCACCGGCTCTCCCATGGGCTGGTTGCTGACGGTCTGCCGGAATCTGTGCCTGATGCGCCTGCGGCGCACGGAGCGCCACGCCGTTCTCAGCGAGGCAGAATGGGACGCCATTCCCCAGCAGGAGACCGGTCTGACCACAGAGGAGCGAACGCTGCTGCAGCACGTTCTGTCCCGTCTGGGGGAGGAGGAGCGGCGCATCGTACTGCTCCATGCCGTCACCGGGCTAAAACACCGGGAGATCGCCGCTCTGCTGGAGCTGCCCCTCCCCACCGTCCTGTCGAAGTATCACCGAGCAATCCGAAAAATGCGTGCTGATCTGGAAGGAGATAACGCCCATGACAAATGAAAAGCTGGAACAGTGCCTTGCACAAGCGCTGGAAAAAACAGCCCCCCATGACGTGGACGGCGTTCTCTCCCGCTGTGAGAAGCGGAAAGGAACGGAAATCCCCATGAAAACAAAACCTCACTCCCTGAAAAAATGGATGGCGATGGCGGCCTGTCTGGCCCTTCTGCTGCTGTGCGGCGGCGGACTGTTTCTGCGGCAGGCCAATGCTGTGGCCTCCGTGGTCTCCATCGACGTCAACCCCAGCATCGAGCTGCGGGTCAACCAAAATGAAAAGGTTCTGGCCTGCGTGCCTATGAACGACGACGCCCATGCCATTCTGGCGGATATGGGCGACGGCGAGGATCTGAAGGGGGCCAAGCTGGATGTGGCAGTAAACGCCATCGTCGGCAGTCTGGTCCGCAACGGCTATCTGGAGAGCATCTCCTCCGCCATCATGATCTCCGTAGAGGATCGGGATCAGAGCCGGGCTCACCGACTGCAGCAGGATCTCTCCGCCGCCGTGGACGGCATCCTGCGGGACAGCGCCTCTCAGGCCTCCGTATTGACCCAGACGGTCACGCAGGACACGTCTCTGGAGAAGCAGGCCAAGGACCACCACATCTCCACCGGCAAGGCGGCGCTGGTGAACCGTATCCTCGCCCTGAACAACAGTCTGTCCTTTGAGGAGCTGTCCAGGCTCTCCATCGGTGAGCTGAAGGATCTGGCCGAGACCGGCGCTCCTGCCATGCCCATCGGCATGGAGCGAGCACTGGAGATCGCCCTGCTCACCTGCGGGCAGTCCGCCGACCAGCTGACCAAGCAGGAGGTGGACGCTGAGCTGGACGAGGTTCCCGCCCACTACGAGGTGGAGCTGGAGGACCGCAGCGGTACGGAGTACGAGTATCGCATCGATGCCTATACCGGCGCTGTGCTCACCTCCTATGTGGAGCCGGACGGTCACGACGATGTGGATGACCACGATGACCATGATGACCACGACGATGACGACGATGATGCCCAGCCTACCGGGCAGATCGGCCACGCCGCAGCCAAGGCCGCTGCCCTGACCCACGCCGGTGTGTCAGAGAGCCGGGCCTACGACATGGATGTGGAGCTGGATGACGAGGATGGCCGCTGGGTATACGAGGTGGAATTCAAGGCGGATGGCATGGAGTACGAATATGTCATCGATGCCTATACCGGCGCTGTGCTGGAATACGATATGGAGCAGGACGATTGACCCCTTATAGCAAAAGAGGCAGGCACAAAAGTGCCTGCCTCTTTGTCGTTATTCCGATTCCGGCGGCGCTCCGGGGTCTCCCTCCGGCAGCGATGCCTCCTTGTCCTCGTCCTCCGACAGGGTGGGGATAAATGCCTGCGCCAGCTTTCCCTTGCCCCGGTGCTTGATGTAGAAGTAGCCGATGACGCTGAAGGTCACGGCACCGATGAAGTTGACGAACAGATCCTCCATGGTATCGTACAGCCCGATATCCAGATACCCGTCAAAGCCCAGATCCGTGCCGTTGACGGCCACCGAGTGGATGCCGTCGATGGTGATGGGGGTATTGCTGTTGGTGGGGTCCAGCATCACGGAGGTAATGCTCTGCACCACGGTGTCCTTCTGCATATCCAGATGGAACACCCGGTCCATGCCGAACTCGAAAAACTCCCACAGCACCCCCACGGTCATGGAGAAGCAGAAGGCCGCCAGCGCCACATATACCGGCGACAGCTGGAACTTGATGCGGCTGTTGCGGTTCAGGATGTCGATAAGGGCAAAGCCTGTGGCGGCGCAGAGGAAGCCCGTGGTGGTGTGGAGCATGGAGTCCCAGTTGGGGTAGGTGATGAAGTAACACTCCAGCTCCCCCAGTATCTCCGCTGCGAAAATAAACAGCAGGATAATGATCTCCAGCACCGACGGCAGTTGGATACCGAAGTTCTGCTGAATGAAAAACGGCAGGATGAACAGCGCCAGCACCAGCAGGCAGATGAAGGCACTTTCATATTCGCCCCGGATGATGGACATTACCAGCTCCGCCAGCACGATCAACCGCAGGGCCACATATACGGCGAACACCGCCGGCTGCTTGTGAATGGTCTCCTTCAGCCGCTGGACCGTATCTCTGGGTTTGGGCGTTTTTTTCATAAAGGCTCCTTCCCGGCACAGCACTGCGCCGCTGTGGTTTTTTCTGCATGGTATCATATCCCCGGTCAAAACGCAACGAAAAATGTGACAAAAATCGTGGCGGCCCGTCTTGACAAGCGGCCCGCTGTGTGATAATCTAAGAAAAATTTGCCATGCGGAGGTGATGACCGTGACCGTCGTTTTTCAGGATGCCCAGATATTCCGCCGAGGTGTTCTCACCCGTGGGGATGCTGTTTTTTCTTTTGAAATCCAACACGGCACCAGTGTTTCTCCCGTTCATATTCCCGCCTCTTCTTTTGTGATATGTCCCGGTTTCGTTGATGTACACGTACATCTTCGTGAGCCGGGCTTTTCTTATAAGGAGACCATGTCCAGCGGCACCCAAGCCGCCGCCCACGGCGGATACACCACGGTGTGTGCCATGCCAAATCTGGACCCGGTGCCGGACAGCCTGCCCCATCTGGAGCAGCAGCTGGCCCTGATCCGCCGGGATGCCGCCATCCGGGTGCTGCCCTATGGCTCCATCACCCGTGGCCAGCTGGGGGAGGAGCTGTCGGACATGGCGGCCATGGCCCCCTATGTGGCGGCCTTCTCCGACGACGGGCGAGGTGTGCAGAGCGAGGCGCAGATGCGCCTTGCCATGGAGACCGCCAAGGGGCTTCATAAGCTCATCGTGGCCCACTGCGAGGACAATTCCCTCCTCCACGGGGGCTACATCCACGACGGGGCTTACGCCCGCACCCACGGCCACCGGGGCATCTGCTCCGAAAGCGAGTGGGGGCAGATCCGGCGGGATTTGGAGCTGGTGCGCCAGACCGGCTGCGGCTACCACGTCTGCCACATCTCCACCAAGGAGAGCGTGGCCCTGATCCGCCGGGCCAAGGCCGAGGGGCTGGACGTCACCTGTGAGACGGCCCCCCACTATCTGCTGATGGACGAAACCATGCTGCAGGAGGACGGCCGCTTCAAGATGAATCCCCCTCTCCGCAGTCCCGCCGACCGGGAGGCCCTGCTGGAGGGGCTGGCCGACGGCACCATCGATATGATCGCCACCGATCACGCCCCCCACAGCACCGAGGAGAAGTCCCGCGGGCTGGAGAAGAGCGCCATGGGCATCGTGGGGCTGGAGACCGCCTTTCCCCTGCTGTATACCTATCTGGTAAAGCCGGGCCTGCTCTCCTTCCCCCGTCTGATGGAGCTGCTCCACGATGCTCCCTGCCGCCGCTTCGGCCTCCCGCAGGGGGAGCTGGACGGCCCCCACGCCGATTTCACGGTCTTTGATCTGTCGGCTTCGCATCCCATCGACCCGGCAAGCTTTCTTTCGCAGGGGAAGGCCACCCCCTTCACCGGCTGGCCGGTACAGGCCCGCTGTCTGCTGACGGTCTGCAACGGCCGCCTCGTCTGGCAGGACGGTGATCTCTTTTCCAAGGAGGACCGCACATGAAGCAGGTCACATGGACCATTACGGAAAATACGCCCCTGACGCCGGACACCTACCGCCTGCGTCTCACCGGCGATACGGACGCCATCACAGCCCCCGGTCAGTTCGTAAACCTGAAGCTCTCCGGCTTCTACCTGCGCCGCCCCATCTCCGTCTGCGACTGGGAGCCCGGTGCCGCCACCCTTATCTATAAGGTGCTGGGCCACGGCACAGCGGCCATGACCCGCCTCCCCGCCGGGACGGAGCTGGATGTGCTGACGGGACTGGGCAACGGCTACGACACATCTCTCGCCGGGGAGCGCCCCCTGCTGGTGGGCGGCGGCGTCGGCATCCCGCCCCTGTACGGACTGGCCCGCCGCCTGACGGCGGAGCATCGTCAGGTCACGGCGGTGCTGGGCTACAACCGGGCGTCAGATATTTTTCTGGTGGAGGAGCTCCATGCGCTGGGCGTCACCGTCCGCCTCCTCACCGCCGACGGCAGCGCCGGGATCTGCGGTCTTGTCACCGACGGTATGGAGGGCGTGAATTACACCCACCTCTATACCTGCGGGCCGGAGGCCATGCTCCACGCCGTGTGGCAGCGCTGCCGCACCGATGGGCAGTTCAGCTTTGAAGAGCGCATGGGCTGCGGCTTCGGGGCCTGCATGGGCTGCACCTGCCGCACCAAGTACGGCCACAAGCGCATCTGCAAGGACGGCCCCGTCCTGCGAAGGGAGGAGATCGTATGGTAAATACCGCCGTCACCCTCTGCGGCCTGCCGCTGGAGAATCCCGTCATCCCCGCCAGCGGCACCTTCGGCTATGGGTATGAATTTGCACAGATCTACGACATCAACTGTCTGGGGACCTTCTCCTTCAAGGGGACGACGCTCGCCCCCCGGTACGGAAACCCCACCCCCCGCATCGCTGAGTACGCCGGAGGGCTGCTGAACGCCGTAGGACTGCAAAATCCCGGCGTAGAGGCCGTCATCCGGGAGGAGCTGCCCCGTCTGCGGGAGGTCTTTCACAAGCCGGTGATGGCCAACGTCAGCGGCTTTTCCGTAGAGGAATACGCTCAGGTCTGCCGACAGCTGGACGGTGAGGATCAGGTGGGCTGGCTGGAGGTGAACATCTCCTGCCCCAACGTCCACGGCGGCGGAGCCGCCTTCGGAGCCGAGCCCCAGACGGCAGCTGCCGTCACACGGGCCGTCCGTGACGTGACGAAAAAGCCGGTCATCATGAAGCTCTCCCCGGCTGCGGCGGATATCGCTGCCGTGGCACGGGCCTGTCAGGAGGCCGGGGCCGACGGCGTCAGCCTCATCAACACCCTGCCGGGGATGCGGATCGACCTGAAACATCGCCGCCCCCTGCTGGCCAACGGTACCGGCGGAATGTCCGGCCCCGGCATCTTTCCGCTGGCGGTGCGGATGGTGTATCAGGTCTACGAGGCCGTGGACATTCCCATCGTGGGTATGGGCGGCGTCAGCACCGCCGAAGACGTGCTGGAACTGATGCTGGCCGGGGCCACCGCCGTGGGCGTGGGAGCCGCCAATCTGGTGGAACCCTGCGCCTGCCGGAAAATCATACAGGACCTGCCTGCCGCCATGGAGCGGTACGGCATTCAGCAGCTTACGGATATCATAGGAGGAGCACATCATGGGTAAAGACGTTATCATTGCACTGGACTTCGACAGCCGGGAGAAAACACTGGCTTTTCTGGACCGCTTCACAGAGGAGAAGCCCTTCGTCAAGGTGGGCATGGAGCTGTTTTACGCCGAGGGTCCCGCCATCGTCCGGGAGATCCGCCGCCGGGGCCACCGCATCTTTCTGGATCTGAAGCTCCACGACATCCCCAACACGGTAAAAAAGGCCATGGCCGCCCTGTCGGCGCTGGACGTGGACATCATCAACCTCCACGCCGCCGGTACCGCCGCCATGATGACCGCCGCTCTGGAGGGCCTCACCCGCCCCGACGGCACCCGCCCTCTGCTCATCGCCGTCACCCAGTTGACCTCCACCGATCAGGAGCGCATGGAGCGGGAGCTGCTGATCCACGCCCCGCTGGAGGAGGTGGTGCTCAGCTACGCCGCCAACGCCGCTGCGGCAGGGCTGGACGGAGTAGTCTGTTCTCCGCTGGAGGCCGGAGCCATCCACCGGCGCTGCGGGGCCAGCTTTCTGACGGTGACCCCCGGTGTCCGGTTCGCCGGAGGGGATGCCGGGGATCAGAAGCGGGTCACCACCCCCGCCAAGGCCCGTGAACTGGGCTCCGACTACATCGTAGTGGGCCGCCCCATCACTCAGGCGGAGGACCCCGTGGCTGCCTATCGCCGCTGCGTAAAGGAGTTTATGGGCTGATGCGCTGGAACACGGTACTTTTCGACTTAGACGGCACGGTGACGGACCCCAAGGAGGGCATCACCTGCGCCGTGGCCTACGCCCTGCGGCAGCAGGGCATCATCGCCGACCCCGATACCCTCACCCCTTTCATCGGCCCGCCCCTCCACGAGAGCTTCCCCGATCTGTTCGGCCTGACGGAGACGCAGACGGACCGGGCCATCCGGGATTTCCGGGTGTACTTCTCCCGGCAGGGTTGGGCGGAGAACATCCCCTACGAGGGTATGGCAGAATTTCTGGAAAGCCTGCAAAAGGCCGGGCTGAAGCTGGTCATCGCCACCTCCAAGCCGGAGGACTTTGCCCGACGCATCATGGAGCATTTCGGTCTGGCCGCTTACTTCCACCGCATCTGCGGCGCACAGGGGGAGGACCGGGCCAGCGCGCAGAAGGGCAGCGTGGTGGCCGACGCCCTGCGCCGCAGCGGCACGGACGGCCCCGCCGTCATGGTGGGCGACCGCCGTTTCGACGTCGCCGGTGCCCATGAAAACGGTCTGCCCGCCATCGGCGTTCTCTACGGCTACGGCGGCCGGGAGGAACTGGAAAACGCCGGAGCCGACTATCTGGCCGCCGATCTTCACGAGCTCAAGCAGCTTCTGCTGCAGGAATAGGAGGAACTTATGGACAACATCCGCACCCACATTGCCCGGCACCTGCTCTCCATCGGAGCGGTGTTTCTGCGGCCCGACGAGCCTTTTGTCTGGGCCAGCGGCATCAAAAGTCCCATCTACTGCGACAACCGCCTGATCCTCACCGCCCCGGAGGCCCGGAACGAGGTGGAGCAGGCCATTGCCGACACCGTCCGCCGGGAGTACCCGGAGGCGCAGGTGCTCATGGGGACCGCCACCGCCGGTATCGCCCACGCCGCCATCGCCGCCCATCTGCTGGGCCTGCCCATGGGCTACGTCCGCTCCGGCAGTAAGGACCACGGCCGCAGGAACCAGATCGAGGGCAAGCTGACCCCCGGCGAGAAGGTGGTGGTCATCGAGGACCTGATCTCCACCGGCGGCAGCGTGCTGGACACCGTGGCCGCCCTGCGGGCCGCCGGAGCGGAGGTGCTGGGCGTCATCAGCATCTTCACCTACGGCATGGCCAAGGGCCGCCAGCGGCTGGCCGAGGCCGGTGTCAAGTGCGTCAGCCTCACCGATCTGGACACCATCGCTCAGGTGGGCGTCCAGCAGGGATACATCACGCAGGGAGACGTGGCCCGGCTGCTGGCCTTCCGGGATGACCCTTCCGACGAAAACTGGATCAGAAAAGGAGAATGAACCGTATGAACCATCTCATTGACATTTTGCAGCTGTCCCCGGAGGAGATCATGGAGCTGGTGAACACCGCCTGCGACATCATCGACCATCCCGCCGCCTATGCCCACAAGTGCGACGGCAAAATTCTGGCCACCCTGTTCTTCGAGCCCTCCACCCGCACCCGTCTCAGCTTCGAGAGCGCCATGCTGAGTCTGGGCGGACAGGTGCTGGGCTTCTCCTCCGCCAACAGTTCCTCCGCCGCCAAGGGTGAGAGTGTGTCCGACACCATCCGCACCGTCAGCTGTTACAGCGACATCATCGCCATGCGCCACCCCAAGGAGGGTGCTCCGCTGGTGGCCTCCCGCCACTCGCTGGTACCTATCATCAACGCCGGAGACGGTGGACACAACCACCCCACCCAGACCTTGACGGATCTGCTGACCATCCACCGGGAGAAGGGCCGCTTCGACGATCTGACCATCGGCCTGTGCGGCGACCTGAAATTCGGCCGCACCGTCCACTCTCTGGTGGCCGCCATGAGCCGCTATACCGGCATCCGCTTCGTGCTGATTTCCCCGGAGGAGCTGAAGCTGCCCCGCTACGTCAAGGAGCAGTACATCAAGAACAAAAACATCCCCTACATCCAGTCTACCTCTCTGGATGAGGTGATGCCGGAGCTGGATATCCTCTACATGACCCGTGTCCAGCGGGAGCGGTTTTTCAACGAGGAGGACTATCTGCGCCTGAAGGACAGCTACATCCTCACCCCGGAGAAGCTGAAAAACGCCAAGCCGGACCTGCGGATCCTGCATCCCCTGCCCCGTGTCAATGAGATCTCCGTGGCGGTGGATGAGGACCCCCGTGCCTGCTACTTCCAGCAGGTGCAGTACGGCAAGTACATCCGCATGGCGCTGATTCTGAAGCTGCTGAACATCGCTTGAAATGAGGGAGGATATTACCATGATTATTGATTCCATTCAAAACGGCATCGTCATCGACCACATCTCCGCCGGAAAGGCCATGGAGCTGTATCGCATTCTGGGGCTGGACAAGCTGGACTGCACCGTGGCCATCCTGAAAAACGTCACCAGCGGTAAGCTGGGCCGCAAGGACATCATCAAGATCGACCGTGAGATGGAGCTGGACTGGGATCTCATCGGCTACGTGGACCCCAGCATCACCGTCAACAGTATCCGGGACGGCCAGTTGGTGGAAAAGCGCACCCTGAAGCTGCCGGAGCGCATCCGTGGTGTGCTGCGCTGCAAGAATCCCCGGTGCATCACCTCCGTGGAGCAGGAGCTGCCCCAGGAGTTCGTGCTCACCGACCGGGAAAAGCGGGTCTATCGCTGCATCTACTGCGAGACGCAGGCGGAAAAATAAATGGTACGCAAGAAAGCCCACGGTTGCACCGTGGGCTTTCTTGCGTTCTCCCCCATCTCCCGCTTCCCCCTCCATATTCTTTCTGCGGCGCAGCGTTTTGCGCCGGTTTTATTTTATTACAATTTTGTATACATAATTTGAATCGAAAACGCCGATAGCACGGCCTTATCTCCTGAAATCGCTATTTGCCACTGGTGGAGGCTGATGGTAGAATCTCTGTTGCAAAGTGCTTCGGCAGGCCGCTGCCAGTGGGTGAACCATGCGATCAGGACGGCTATTGCGAAGCTTTGAAGATATCGTGCCGTCAAGGCACAACAGGAGGCAGGCAAAATTGCTCACTATGGGAATCGATTCCGGCTCCGCCATGACCAAGGCGGTGCTGTTTGACGGACAGGAGATCGTGGACTTTCGGATGGAGCCCAGCGGCTCCACCCCCGGCCGGGTCATCCATCGGCTCTATGAGGAACTGAGGACCCCCGACACCGCCTTTGTGGTGGCCACCGGCTATGGCCGGGCGCTGCTGCCGGAGGCGGACAAGTCCATTACGGAGATCACCTGCCACGGAGCCGGGGCCGCTTTTCTCTGCCCCGGCTGCGACACGGTCATCGACATCGGCGGGCAGGACAGCAAGGTGATCCTGCTGGATCCCTCCGGCGGACAGGTGAAGGACTTCCTGATGAATGACAAGTGCGCCGCCGGAACGGGCCGGTTTCTGGAAATGACTATGAGCCGGGTGGGCAGCGACATCGCCTCCATCGATACCTTTGTGGAGGGGGCGGAGCCGGTGACCATCAACAGTATGTGCGCCGTGTTTGCCGAGAGCGAGATCATCGGTCTGCTGGCACAGGAGACGCCTCCCGGCAGCATCGCTCTGGGGTGCATCTACTCCATCTGCCGCCGCACCGCTATTTTTGCCCAGAAGCTGGCCCCGGAGCACCCCAAGGTGTTCTTCTCCGGCGGACTGGCCCAGTCGCAGGTGGTGCGGGAGGTGCTGGCCCGGTATCTGGGGGTAGAGAGCGTCACTGCCCATCCCCTGTGCCAGTATAACGGCGCCATCGGCGCTGCGGTGCTGGGCTGGAAGCGGATCAATCGGTAAATGAACAGGACCGGCTCCAGCCGGTCAGGATATATGTGAAAAGAAAGGAACAGTCATATGGTTGAACTGAAAAAGGACCTGCCGGAAATTTTTGAAGAGTTTGCCGATCAGCGGAGAAACTCCTTTCTGGCCATCAAGAAGCTGAAGGAGCAGGGCGTGCCTGTGGTGGGTGCCTTCTGCACCTACCTCCCCAAGGAGCTGCCCCGTGCCATGGGCGCTGCGGTGGTGGGCCTGTGTTCCGTGTCGGATGAGACCATCCCCGACGCCGAGAAGGACCTGCCCCGGAACCTGTGTCCCCTCATCAAGTCCAGCTACGGCTTCGCCAAGACGGACAAGTGTCCCTTCTTCTACTTCTCCGATCTGGTGGTAGGCGAGACCACCTGCGACGGCAAGAAGAAGATGTACGAGATGCTGGCTGAGTTCAAGCCCGTCTACGTCATCGAGCTGCCCAACCGGCAGTCCGAGGAGGGCATCGCCATGTACCGCCGGGAGATCATTCGGTTCAAGGAGGAGCTGGAGCGGCGCTTCGAGACCACCATCACCGAGGATGCCATTCGCCACGAGATCCACCTGAACAACGAGATCACCAAGTCCCTGCTGCGGCTGCAGTACCTCATGGCCAATGATCCCGCCCCCGTCAGCGGTCTGAACATTGTCAATACCGCCTACGGCAGCGGCTTCAACATGGACGTGGAGTCCCTGCCCGCCCGCATCAACGATCTGGCGGACCAGATCGAGGCGGAGTACGCCGCCGGCAAGAACCAGGGCAAGAAGCCCCGTATCCTAGTGACGGGTTCCCCCTCCGGCGGCGCAGCCCTGAAGGTCATCCGGGCCATCGAGGATGCCGGCGCCGTGGTGGTGGCCTTCGAGAATTGCAGTGGCCTGAAATCCATGCTCCTCACCGACGAGGAGAATCCCGACGTCTACGACGCTCTGGCCCGGCGGTATCTGGGCATCGGCTGCTCCTGCATGTCCCCCAACCCCAACCGGTTGACCATGCTGGATAAGCTCATTGACGAGTTCCATGTGGACGGCGTGGTGGATATCATCCTGCAGGCCTGCCATACCTACAACGTGGAGACAGCGCTGGTGGGCAAGCTGGTGAAGGAGAAGAAGGGCATCCCCTACACCGTGGTGGAGACCGACTACTCTCAGTCTGACGTAGGCCAGATCCAGACCCGCATGGCCGCCTTCGTAGAAATGCTATGAGGCGGAGCGGCATATGAAATTCGACTTTACCACCATCTATGACCGCCGTGGGAGAGACGCCATGGCGGTGGACGCCGTGGAGAAGATTCCGGTGTTCCAGCCCAATGAGGGCTTCGACGCCATCCCCATGTGGGTAGCGGATATGAACTTCGCCACAGCCCCCGCCGTGACGGAGGCCATCCGGAAGCGGCTGGAGCATCCCCTGTTCGGCTACTTTATGACCAGCGATGAGTACTTTGACTCCATCATCCGCTGGCAGCAGCGCCGCAATGGTGTCACCGGGCTGGAGAAGGAGCACATCGGCTACGAAAACGGCGTACTGGGCGGGCTCATGAGTGCCTTGGCCGCCGTATGCGCCAGGGGCGACCATGTGCTGGTCCACTCCCCCACCTACATCGGTTTCACCCGTTCCATTGAAAACGGCGGCTATCACGTCATCACCAGCCCCCTGAAGCCGGACCGCTACGGTGTGCAGCGCATGGACTTCTTCGACATGGAGACTAAGATCAAGCGCAATGACATCCGTGCGGTGGTATTCTGCTCCCCCCACAATCCCACGGGACGTGTGTGGGAGCAGGAAGAGCTGGAGCACTTCATGGACATGGCCCGACGACTGAACGTAACGGTGATCTCCGACGAGATCTGGTCGGACCTGACCCTTCGTGGCCATCAGCATATCCCCCTGCAATCCGTGTCCGACGACGCCCGACAGCGCACCGTGGCCCTGTACGCCCCCTCCAAGACCTTCAATTTGGCGGGGCTCATCGGCAGCTATCACATCGTGTATAACGAAGCTCTCCACAAACGGATGAAGAAGGAGAGCAGCCTCAGCCACTACAACAGTATGAACGTGCTGTCCATGCACGCCCTCATCGGCGCTTACAGCGACGAGGGCAACCAGTGGGTGGATGAGCTGCGGGAGGTACTGACGGAGAACGTCAAGTACGCCTGCAAGTTTATCCGCAAGAATCTGCCGGGGGTCAGCGTGCAGCAGCCGGAGGGTACCTATATGCTGTTTCTGGACTGCGAGGAGTACTGCCGCCGCAGCGGCCGCACGCTGGATGAGGTAAAAAAGGCCGGGTACGAGGTGGGTGTTGTGTGGCAGGACGGCCGTCCCTTCCACGGGGCGCACCACATCCGCATGAATCTGGCCCTGCCCATGGAGAAGGTCGTCATTGCCATGGATCGTCTGAAGGAACACGTGTTCATCTGATAGATCTCCCGGCAACGGGCTTCTATACATAATAATCATCAAAATCACAAGAGGAGAAAAGACATGAAGAAGCTTTCCAAAGTCATTTGCCTCGTCCTCTCCGCTCTGATGCTGCTGAGCCTTGCGGCCTGCGGCAAGCAGGCCGGCGGGGCGGACGATGCCCAGGGTAAGCCCATTGAGGGCGGTACCTTTGTCTACGCCATCGAGGAACCCCTCACCTCCCTGAACTGGTACAACAACAGCTCCACAGACCTGGGCAAGCAGGTGTTCCAGAATCTGTACGACCCCATGTGGAAGTCCAACACCGATGGCTCTCTGGACTATCGTCTGGCGAAGAGTGTGGACATCAGCGAGGACGGTACCACCTACACCCTGACCCTGCGGGACGATATCTTCTGGAGCGACGGTGAGAAGATCACCACCGACGACATCGTATTCACTCTGGATACGCTGACTGTTCCCGAGGTGGCTCCCAGCACCGCTGCCGCCTACAAGGTGGACGGCGAGTTCTGCACCTATGAAAAGCAGAGCGATACCGTCATCGTGTTCAAGGTCGGCCGGGCCTCCAACCTGTTCAAGAAGGCTCTGGGCGCCCTGTACGTCCTGCCCGCCCACTGCTTCAATGGCGTGCCCGCCACCGAGGTGCTGACCTGTGAGCAGAACGCCAACATCGCCACCAGCGGCGCTTTCGTGGTAGATAGCTTCAACGTGGGCGAGAAGCTGGTGTGCCTGAAGAATCCCAACTACTACCGCACGGCTGCCCATATCGATGGCTTCGAGGTTCGTTGCGTCTCCGACGCCAGCACCCAGGAGATCGCCTTCCGCAACAAGGAACTCTCCATCTTCACCATCAGCAATGCCGAGACGCTGGCCAACTATAAGGATAACGACGAGTATCAGGTGGTGTCCTATCCCGACGGCCGCATCACCTTCATGGAGATCAACCCCAACAGTGAGGCCATGTCCACCATGGAGGCCCGTCAGGCCGTGATCTATGCGCTGGATCTGGACGCTCTGGTGTACGGCACCTACGGCGACGAGGCCCTGTGCCGAACCGCCACCAGCATCCTGTCCACCGTTTCCATGTTCTATAACCCCGAGATCACCAACTATCAGCAGGATCTGGACAAGGCCGCCCAGCTCATCGAGCAGACCGGTCTGAAGGACAAGACCATCAAGATCATCTACAACTCCGCCCGTGTGGGTCAGGAGGAGCTGGCCACCATGATCAAGAGCCAGCTGGACGCTGCGGGTCTTAACGCCCAGATCGACTCCATGGAGACCGCCGCCTACTTCAAGTCCTACTTCTATGCCACCGATTCCTATGACATCGCTCTCATGGGCAATGGTATGCTGGACGACCCCAGCGGCTTCGTGGGTCTGTTTGCCCACACCCGCTCCGGTGCCAATATGTACACCACCGACGAGGTGGATAACCTGTGGAAGCAGCTGGACCGTGAGATGGATCCCGCTGTCCGTCAGGACATCATGAATCAGGCTCTGCAGGCCCTGAAAGACTGCTGGTCCTGCGTGCCCGTGCTGGATACCAACTATGTCTGCGCCGCCCAGAAGAACATCGGCGGCTTCGAGGCCAGCGACCGTCTCACTGACCTGACCCAGATCTACTTCATCGGCTAACTCCGCCGCTGAGAGTGCAATTGCGTGGAGCAAGTCTCCACGCAATTGCACTCTCACGGCGGTATGAGGAGAACACATGAAAAAATACTTTCTGACCAGACTGGCGCTGGCCCTGCCGGTGATCCTGCTGGTATCCGTCTTTTCCTTTGCGCTGGTGTTTCTGGCCCCCGGCGACTCCGCCGCCCAGTACCGGACGCTGGAAATGACCGACGAGGAGTACGAGCAGCTGAAAACGGAGCTGGGCTACAACGATCCGGTCATCGTGCAGTATGGCCGGTGGATGGGGAAGGTCCTCCACGGGGACTTCGGCGTCTCCACCAGCAGCCACACCGGCGTGTGGCCCCTCATCAAGGCCAAGCTCCCGGCTACCGTGGGGCTCATGGCCGCCTCCATCGTCTTTTCCCTGCTGGTATCTATCCCACTGGGAATGCTGGCGGGCTACTTTGAAAACTCATGGTTCGACCGCATCACCAACGGCCTGCACTATGTGGCCATCTCCATTCCCTCCTTCTGGTTTGCCATCATGCTCATCATCCTGTTCTCCCTGAATCTGGGCTGGCTGCCCAGCTCCGGGATGCGGACCACCGGCATACACACCTTCTGGGATCTGTCCCGCCACGCCATCATGCCGGTGCTGGTGCTGAGCATCGGAAAGATCTCCATCTACGCCCGGTACGTCCGGGCCGCCACCATCCAGCAGCTGTCGGAGGACTACGTGCTCTTCGCCATCTCCAAGGGTGCCAGCCGGGTCTATATCCTGCTGCGCCATGTGCTGAAGAACTGCCTGCTGCCGGTCATCACACTGGTGGGCATGAATCTGGGCAGTCTGGTGTCCGGTGCCTACATCGTGGAGACCATCTTCGGCTGGCCGGGACTGGGTACCACTGGCATGAGCGCCATCTACTCCCGTGATTACAACATGATCATGGGAACCACCATGCTCTCGTGCCTGCTGCTGGTGGGCGGAAATCTGCTGGCGGATCTGTGCTACTGTCTGGCCGATCCCCGCATCAAGGCCATGCGAGGTGACAAGCGATGAAAAAGAATCATAAGCTGCCCCTCTCTATGGTCCTCAGCGGCGGCGTGCTGCTGATCATTATTCTGGCCACCCTGCTGGCCACCCTGTCCCCCTACGATCCCATTGCCGTGGAGACCGGGCAGAAGTTCCTGCCTCCCTCCGCCCAGCACCTGCTGGGAACAGATAACTTCGGCCGGGACACCTTCACCCGCCTGCTCTACGGCGGACGGGTCTCCCTGCTGGTGGGCTTTCTGTCCATGCTCATCTCCATTGTGTTCGGTACGGTGTACGGCATCGTCAGCGGCTCCTCCGGCAAGCTGGTGGACGGCTTCATGATGCGCATCGTGGACATCCTCATGTCGGTACCCAGCTTCCTCATTATCATCACTCTGAACATCTACATGAACGCCGGCATCCGGACGCTGGTGGTGACCATCGGTCTGTTCTCGTGGATGGGCGTGGCCCGCATCGTCCGGGCGGAGGTGCTGAGTCTGCGGGAGCGGGACTTCATTCTGGCCTCCGAGGGGCTGGGCGCCCGGAAGAGCTGGGTCATCACCCGACACTTTGCCCGCAACGTCTTTTCCCCGGTGCTGGTGGCCTCCACCAACAGCATTGCCTCCGCCATTTTGACGGAGTCGTCCCTGAGCTATCTGGGCTTCGGCATCTCCATCCCCAACCCTTCCTGGGGCGGTATGCTGGAGGGCGCCCAGACCTACATTCTCACCCACCCCTCACTGGCGGTCTATCCGGGCGTGTGCATCCTGCTGACCGTTCTGTGCTTCAATGTGCTGGGCAACGGCTTCCGCCGCCGCTTCAGCCCCAATTCTGGGAGGTAAGCCATGCATCAATATGATATCCGTGACCTCCGTATCCACTTTCCCACCCGCCGTGGCGTGGTGGAAGCAGTGCGGGGCGTCAGCTTCTACATGGATCAGGGCGAGTGCGTGGCGCTGGTGGGGGAATCCGGCTGCGGCAAATCCGTGACAGCCCGCTCCCTCATGGGCCTGACGGAGGTCACCGGCGGGCGCTGTCAGCCCGGCAGCCAAATCCTCTGCCACGGGGAGAACATCCTCGATTACGGCAAAAAACAGTGGCAAAGCTATCGGGGCCGGGAGGCCGCCATGATCTTTCAGGACGCCATGACTTCCCTGAACCCCACCATGCAGATCGGCCATCAGATCGCTGAGTGCTACCGTTTTCACCAGAAGATCGGCCGCAAGGAGGCACTGGAGAAGGCGGCAGAGATGCTGGCACTGGTAGGCATCTCCGACCCGGAGACGGCCTTGCGCCGGTATCCCCACGAGTTCTCCGGCGGTATGCGCCAGCGTGTGATGATCGCCTCGGCGCTGGCCTGCCAGCCGGAACTGCTGATTGCCGACGAGCCCACCACGGCGCTGGACGTGACCATTCAGGCCCAGATTCTGGACCTGATCCGCCAGATGAAGGAGCGCAGCGGCACCACGGTGCTGCTCATCACCCACGACATGGGCGTGGTGGCAGGACTGGCCCAGCGCATCGTCATCCTCTACGCCGGGTGCGTCATGGAGACCGGCACCACCGATGAAATTTTCTATCAGCCCGCCCATCCCTACACCAAGGGCCTGCAAAAGGCCTCTCCCCGTCTGGACGAAATGGGCGGCGGACGGCTCTACACCATCGAGGGGACGCCCCCGGAGCTGATCGCACCGGAGCCGGGCTGCCCCTTCGCCCCCCGCTGCCCCCACGCCACGGAGCAGTGCCGCCGGGAGATGCCGGATCTGCGGGATCTGGGCGGTGGCCATCTGGTGGCCTGCCACCACGCAGAACAGGAGGTGACGGCATGAGTCAGCCCATCCTTCAGGTGGAGCACCTGAAAAAATACTTTCCCGCCGGGGGCCGCAAGGTGCTGCGAGCGGTGGATGACGTGAGCTTCTCTGTGCAGGAGGGAGAAATTCTCGGCATCGTAGGCGAGTCCGGCTGCGGCAAGACCACCTGCGGCCGCACCGCCATCGGCCTGTACGACAAAACCGACGGCGTCTCCCTGTACCGTGGGGAGGACATCCACCGGATGCGTGGCGCCAAGCGCCGTGCCTTCTGCTGTCAGGTGCAGACGGTCTTTCAGGACCCCTACGCCTCACTGGACCCCAAAAACAAGGTCATTGACCTCATTGCCGAGGGCATGGACATCCACCACCTGTACGCCAGTCAGGCAGAGCGCCGGGAGAAGGTGCAGGCCCTGATGGAGCAGGTGGGTCTGAACCCCTCCGGCATCGACCGCTATCCCTACGAGTTCTCCGGCGGTATGCGCCAGCGCATCGGCATCGCCCGTGCGCTGGCGGTGGAGCCCCGGCTGCTGCTGTGCGACGAGCCCATTTCGGCGCTGGATGTGTCCATTCAGGCCCAGATCGTCAATCTGCTGCTGGACCTGCGGGAACAGAAGGCCCTGACGTATCTGCTGATCTCCCATGACCTGTCCATGGTGCGGCACCTGTCGGACCGTATTCTGGTGATGTATCTGGGGGAGGTGGTGGAGGAGAGTACAGCGCAGGAGCTGTACACCCACCCCCTGCACCCCTACACCAAGGCCCTCATCGCCGCCATCCCCATTCCCGATCCCAAGGTGGAACGGGCCCGCCCCCGCAGCGTGCTGCAAGGGCAGGTCCCCAGTCCCGTGGACCCGCCTCCCGGCTGCCGGTTCGCCGGGCGCTGCCCCTACGCCACGGACCGATGCCGGATGGAGAAGCCGGCGCTCTGCGACATGGGCGGCGGCCACCGGGTAGCCTGTCATCTGTGCCGGTAACGGACTGATGCATCGCATTTCCCTATGAAATGCCGGCCATCATCGTTTTTTGCCGTTTTACCTGCCCCTATCGGGGCGGTATAATGATCCCAGAACAAAGGATCCTGCCCCCAGCGGGCAGCTTGATAGGAGGTAACATCACATGAGCAAAATTTTAGTCAACGCCGTGGGCGACGCCTGCCCCATTCCCGTCACGAAAACCATCCACGCCCTGTCCGGCATGACCGAGGCCGGTACGGTGGAGGTCCATGTGGACAACGAGACCGCCGTGCAGAATCTGAACCGTCTGGCCACCGGCAAGGGCCTGAAGTTCAGCGCCGAGAAGCGGGAGGAGAAGCTATTCGTGGTGACCCTGACGGTGGACGACCCCGCCGCCGTGTCCGGCACCGCCCCGGAGGAGGCCGCCTGCGCCCCGGATAACCGGGACAACACCGTGGTGGTCATCGGTACCAGCTGCCTCGGCTCCGGTGACGATACGCTGGGTGCCACGCTGATGAAGGGCTTTCTCTACGCCCTGAGCCAGCAGGAGCGTCTGCCCCGCACCATCCTGTTCTATAACGGAGGCGCCAAGATCACCACCGAGGGTTCCGTCTCCATCGAGGACCTGAAGAACATGGAGGCACAGGGTGTGGAGATCCGCACCTGCGGCACCTGCCTGAACTACTACGGTCTCACCGACAAGCTGGCCGTTGGCTCCGTCACCAATATGTATGACATCGTGGAGACCATGACCTCCGCCAGTAAGGTCATCCGCCCGTAATTTTTCCCCAACAGCATAATAAAACAGGGAAGCGCTGTGCGCTTCCCTGTTTTTTGTCGGCCACGGACGAGACGGTGTCAGCGGTGCAGCAGCTGCTGGCTGGCCTGTGCCATCTCCTGGAAGATACCTGCGTGACGGCGGGACACAATGGCCCGGATCACCAGCAGTGTGCCGATCATCAGCGCCACGGCAATGGCCAGACACAGCCACACCGACTGCACGAGTCCTGCGATGATGAAGCTGACGAAGGCCACACCGGAGGCGGTGAGGGCATAGGGCAACTGGGTGAACACATGGTTCAGGTGGAAGCAGTGAGCGCCCGCCGAGGCCATGATGGTGGTGTCGGAAATGGGCGAGCAGTGGTCGCCCATAACGCCGCCGGAGCAGGCTGCCGCCAGACCGATGGTACACAGCACCGGCTCCACGTCGTAGTTGAACACGGACACCACGATAGGGGCCATGATGCCGATGGTCCCCCAGGAGGTGCCGGTGGCAAAGCCGATGGCGCAGCCGATGAGGAAGATCACCGCCGGCAGGAACACCTTCAGATCCCCGGCCCCTGCCATGGCGTTCTTGACGAACACGGCGGAGTACATCCCGAAGCGGGTGAAAGAGCACAGGGTCCATGCAAAGGTCAGAATGAGGATGGGGGCGATCATCTGGATAAAGCCCTGCGGCACAGACTCCATAGACTTTTCAAAGGAGATGGCCCCCCGCAGCCAGAAGTACACCACCGTGAACAGCATCCCCATCAGGCCACCCAAGGCCAGCGCCATGCCGGAGGAGGAGTTGGAGAAGGCCCCCACGAAGTCGTGGAAGTACTCGCTCTCGCCGTCATAGTAGCCGCCGGACCAGATCAGGGACACGATGCACACCACGATCAGCACCACCACCGGCAGCAGCAGATCCAGCACGGAGGAGTGTCCACGGGCGGGCTTTTCATAGTCGTCGGCCCCCTCAAAGGGGCGCTCCGGCGTGGTAAAGAGATCGTCCTTCACCTGAGCATTATACTCATGGGTCAGCATGGAGCCGTAGTCGATGTTCATCACTGACAGCACCACGATCATCACCAACGTCAGCAGACAGTAGTAGTTCCACGGGATCTGCTTGATGAACATCTCGATGCCGTTGACGGCGTCGGACTGCACATAGCCGGATACCGCCGCCGCCCACGAGGACACTGGGGCGATCATGCACACCGGGGCCGCCGTGGCGTCGATGAGATAGGCCAGCTTGGCACGGGAAATTTTGTGGCTCTCGGTGACGGGCCGCATCACAGCGCCCACCGTCAGGCAGTTGAAGTAGTCGTCGATGAAGATCAGCACGCCCAGCAGCATGGTCAGCAGCTGTGCGGCGCACCGGGTCTTTACGGTCTTGGAGGCCCAGCGTCCGAAGGCCTCCGAGCCGCCGCCCTTGTTCATCAGATCCACCATGATGCCCAGCGTCACCAGAAAGACGATGATGCCCATGTTGCCGCTGTCGGCCAGCACGGAGACGATGCCGTAGTCTGCGCCCACCAGCGCCACAATGGTGTCCCATGGGGCAAACTGGGCGTACAGCAGAGCGCCCACCAAACACCCCAGAAACAGGGACGAGTAGACCTCCTTACTGATCAGGGCCAGCACGATGGCCACGATGGGCGGCAGCAGGGACCAGAAGGTACCGGCAAAGGGCGTGTCGGCCAGCACCGGCTCCCCCTCTACCTCCAGCGTGGGCAGGGGCGTCTCCCGGTATGTAAGGCCCAGCACCACCAGCAAAACGAGGAATACACCGACGGCTGTAAAGTATGCGATTTTTGTGCGTTTCTTTTCCATTGCGTGATTCGACCTCCTTATAGGATATTCCGTGGCTCCTAACGGCACCGATTATGGGCCCGGAAGCTTAATAAACCGACAGGGTGTTTCTTAAGTTTTCTGAAGACGGAAAACCCTCTCTCCCGTCAGCACCTCCCGCCGTGTGCCGTTCTTCACCGGATAAAGCGCAGCCGCCGGATGTTGTCCGGCGGCTGCGCTCACCAAATTTGAGGGGTCTATCCCCGTCACCCCTTCCGGGAGGATGATCCCATTCTACCGGTGCCTCCTTAATATTTCGTAGCAAAAAGTATGAAGGTTTCTTAAGGCTCTGCTAAAAAAGCCCTCAGGGGATTGACGGCGGCGGCAGAATCGCTATCATAAGGTCACAGATTATTTTCAGCACTATATTCTTTTGTAAATATAGTTTTTATCAAGTTTTGTCGAATTTTCTGCACTATTTGTCAAGGAGGAGATATCATGCAGAAGCGATGTATTCTGTGTGCCGATCCGGATCCGGAGCTGCGCTCCAATCTGGGGTTCCTGCTGGCAGGGGAGAACTGCGTGCTGGAGGAGACCGCCGGTGGAGCTACCCTGCTGACTCAGCTGCGGCGGAATACAGACCTTGTCATCCTGCCCCAGCAGCTGCCGGATATGAGCGGCTTCGACGCCTGCACCGCTCTGCGGCGGCAGTCCGCTGCGCCGGTGCTGTTCTTGCTGGAGAAGGCGGACGAGAGCGCCAGGACCCTGTCCTTCTCCGTGGGAGGGGATGACTGCCTGGAAAAGCCCGTCTCCTGCCATGAGCTGGCGGTGCGGGTGAAGGCGCTCCTGCGGCGCTACTGCGTCTACGGCGCCCGGCCCGCCGGGCTGGAGCGTCGGCTGCGGTGCGGCGGGCTGGAGGTGGATACCGCCGCCGGTACCGTGTGGCAGGAGGGTCGGGAGGTACCTCTGACGGAGCTGGAGTATCGCATCGTCCTGCTGCTGGCCTCCTATCCCAACAAAATCTTCTCGGCGGAGAACCTCTACGAGAGCATCTGGGAGGAGCCGTACTTTTACAGCTGTAAGAACACCGTCATGGTCCACATCCGCAACATCCGCCAGAAGGTAGGCAGCGGTGCCATCTGCACCGTGTGGGGTAAGGGATATCGCATGGGTCCGTCCAAGCCCTGACATCCCCCTGTCCACCGGCCGCTTGACAGTCCCCCCGGTTTTGCGTAAAATAAAGGCGAAAAAATACCGCAAAACGCCGTTGAGGGGGATATTTATGGACCGTATCAAGAAAAATTTCGGTTTCGGCTGTATGCGCCTGCCCATGTCAGGCGACGAGGTAGACAAGGTCCAGATGTGTCAGATGGTGGACGCATTTCTGGAGGCGGGCTTTAACTACTTCGACACCGCCCACGGCTATCTGCAGGGCAAGAGCGAGACGGCCCTGCGGGACTGTCTCACCAGCCGCTACCCCAGAGACCGCTATGTGCTGACGGATAAGCTCACCGGCAGCTACTTCAAGACCGAGGCAGACATCCGCCCCTTCTTTCAGCGCCAGCTGGAGGCCTGCGGCGTGGAGTACTTCGATTTCTACCTGATGCACTCTCAGCATGCCGGGAACTTCGGCCACTTCCGGGATTGCCGGGCCTATGAGACGGCCTTCGCCCTGAAGGCCGAGGGCAAGGTCCGCCATGTGGGCATCTCCTTCCACGACCGGGCGGAGGTGTTGGAGGAGATCCTCACCACCTATCCCCAGATCGAGGTGGTGCAGATCCAGTTCAACTACGCCGACTATGACGATCCCGGCGTCCAGAGCCGCCTGTGCTACGAGGTGTGCCGCCGCCACAACAAGCCCGTGCTGGTGATGGAGCCGGTGAAGGGCGGGCATCTGTCCAACCTGCCGCCCCAGGCCAAGGCTGTGCTGGATGAGCTCCACGGCGGCAGCCCCGCCAGCTATGCCATCCGCTTCGCCGCCGGCTTCGAGGGCATCCTGATGGTGCTCTCCGGTATGAGCACACCGGAGCAGATGCAGGACAACATCGCCTTTATGAAGGACTTCCGGCCGCTGGATCCGCAGGAGCGGGCCGCCGTGGATCGGGTACAGGCGATCTTCCACGGGATGCACCTGATCCCCTGCACCTCCTGCCGCTACTGCGTGGATGGATGTCCCCAGCACATCGCCATCCCCAATTTGTTCGCCCTGATGAACACCAGGCAACTCTACCACGACTGGAACGCCGACTTTTACTATGAGGACGTCCACACCGGGCCGGGCCGCAAGGCATCGGACTGCATCCGCTGCGGCCAGTGTGAGCGCATCTGTCCCCAGCACCTGCCCATCCGGCAGCTGTTGGCGGACGTGGCCAAGGAGTTTGAAAAGCCCCAGGCGTGAGGACATCGAAAAAGCGTATCATGAAGCCCCCTGCCCCCCCCTTGGGGCCGCAGGGGGCTTTATACCTTTCTTCCGACAACAAAAAGGGATGCTGATACAGAGTATCAGCATCCCTTTTTGTTGACGTAGGTATCAGCTAAAGCTGATCTCTCCCCGCATAGTCTTTGACAGCAGCTCATCGCTCTGCACCGGCAGCTCCGTGGCGTACTCCACCCGATTCTCGAGCGCCGTGCGCACGGCTACCTGCCGATCCAGTGGGCAGTCCAGCACCGTGAATTGATAGGTATTGCAGGCCCCAAGCGTCTCCCAATCCATGGCCGCCTGATAGCTCAGGATGAGATCGTGATAGCTTGCCTCTGTCAGGGTGCGGATATCCGTCACCGCCGTATGGCTGATATCCAGCTGCGTTACGCCCTCCGGCAGCTGCGGCAGCTGCTGCCATACGGCGATGCCGCTGATATCCAGCGACCGCAGCTTGGGGAAGCCTGTCAGGTCAAGGCTCTCCGCCTGTGCCTCCGTCAGAGTGCAGCCCGGCAGCTCCGGATGGCCTGTGGGATCTCCGTGGCATAGCTGGCACCGCCGGTGATGCTGTTCGGTGCCATCCAGCAGCTGATACCGCCGCTCTCCAGCTGCTGCCGGACCCAATCCGCCTCTTGAAATTCCTCGGATTTATAGCTGATGAACACGTCCTGTCCCATAGCGGTCGCCTCCGTTTTATGTCTTGTCATAGGCGATTATACCATGCAGACGCCGCTATTTCAACGGGTCAAGCCCCGGAAATTTCCCTACTCCTTATACGCCCCAATGGTAACGTCGGCATAGTACCAGTGTATGATCTCCTGCCACGTCTTACCCTGACGGGCCAGCAGCTCAGCCCCGTACTGGCTCATGCCCACGCCGTGACCGAAGCCCGTGACCCGAAAGGCAACGCCCTCCTCACCCGTATCCACGGTGAAGCACGCTGAGCGCAGGGAGAACAGCCGCCGCACCTCCGTCCCCTTCACGCTGACGCCGCCGATGGTCATATGCTCCACCCGGCCGGAGTCGTTGACCGTCCGATCCCGGAACCACTCCGCCGGGTCGCCGGAGAGGTCGGCATCCCCATGAGCCGCCAGAAAGATCTCCCGGAACTCCTCCGGGGAGAAGGTGCTGACGCTGTAATAGTTGGGGACGCTGTCCTCCCCCTCCGGGGTCTCCACGCTGTGCAGATACGGCAGCGAGGAGGACCACACATCCCCGGAATCTGCCGTGACCCCGGCGGAGGAGGAGTGAAAGGCTGCCAAAATGGGCAAATCGTCATAGAGGATGATCTGCCCGTCGGTATCCCGCACTGCCTGCTGCACCTTGGTCTCGTACTCCTCCGCCTTGTCCCCCCACCGGGCCGCTGCGTCCTCCTGCGATACGTAGGCGCTGCAGCAGGCCGGGGAGGTACAGACATCCGCCTCCGGATGGGCATCCTTACGTCCGCCCGCCATGTGGTAGCAGATGAAGGTGCGCTCCGCCACAGCCTGAGCGTCCAGCGCCTGTTGGGAGAAGGCGGCGGGCATCTCCCCCCGCACCACCCCCGGCAGATACTCCGCCATGGTCATCTGCCGCAGCTCCTGCCCGTCCCACACGGTGAGGGCAATGTCCGCATCCGCCCGCTGCTCCTCAGCAGTGAGGGGCTCCGGCTGGGCCTGTCCCCCCTCCGGAGCCTCCGCCAGCCACGGGATGCCAAACAGCAAAAGCATCAGTACAAGTGTCACCGCCGCACAGGAACGCATGGGACATACCTCCTTCTCCTCTGTACCGTCTATAGGGCTTTGTCCCTCCATGGTATGCACCGGCGGTGGAAAATAGACCTGCTAAAACCACAAGGCGGAGAACCTCTCGGTTCTCCGCCTTCATGGTAGGAAGATTGATGAAAAAAGTTATTTGTCTCTTGCAAGTATAGGATACCCAAGGGATGTTACAAAAATTCGGGGGTAATTATTACAAAAGTCTTAAATGTTTTTCGGCGGAAAATCAGCTGCTCACTCCCCCAGAATGTGCATGAATTCCTCGCCGGTGATGGTCTCCTTCTCATAGAGGAAGGCCGCCAGACGGTCCAGCTTCTCCCGGTTCGCCGTAAGGATGTCCACCGCCTTGTCATGCTCCCGCTTCACCAGCTCCACCACCTGTTGGTCGATCTTGGTCTGGGTATCGGCGGAGCAGGCCAACGAGGCGTCGCCTCCCAGATACTGGTTGGTGACGGTCTCCAGCGCCACCATACCGAAGTCGTCGCTCATGCCGTAGCGGGTGATCATGGCACGGGCCAGTTTGGTGGCCTGCTCGATGTCGTTGGAGGCCCCGGTGGTAACGGAGCCGAACGCCACCTCCTCGGCAGCCCGGCCGCCGGTAAGGGTAGCGATCTTGTTCTCCATCTCCTCCTTGGTCATGAGGTAGTGGTTGCCCTCCTCCACCTGCATCGTGTAGCCCAAGGCCCCGGAGGTGCGGGGTACGATGGTGATCTTCTGCACCGGAGCGGAGTGGGTCTGCATGGCCGCCACCAGCGCATGGCCGATCTCATGGTAGGAGACGATTTTCTTCTCGTGGTCGGTCATGATGGCGTTCTTCTTCTGATACCCGGCGATGACCACCTCGATGCTCTCCTCCAGATCCGCCTGCGTGGCGAATCGGCGACCGTCCCGGACGGCCCGCAGGGCCGCCTCGTTGACGATGTTGGCCAGCTCTGCGCCGGAAGCACCGGAGGCCATGCGGGCCACCTTGTTGAAATCCACATCCTCGGCGATCTTGATCTTCTTGGCATGGACCTTTAGAATTTCCTCACGGCCCTTCAGATCCGGCAGCTCCACCGGCACCCGGCGGTCAAAACGGCCGGGACGGGTCAGTGCCGGATCCAGCGACTCCGGACGGTTGGTGGCCGCCAGAATGATGACACCAGTGTTTCCCTCGAAGCCGTCCATCTCCGTTAGCAGCTGATTTAGGGTCTGCTCCCGCTCGTCGTTGCCTCCCAGCTGGCCGTCACGTTTCTTGCCGATGGCGTCGATCTCGTCGATGAACACGATGCAAGGGGCTTTCTCCTTGGCCTGACGGAACAGGTCACGGACCTTGCTGGCGCCCATGCCCACGAACATCTCCACAAATTCGGAGCCGGACATGGAGAAAAACGGCACGTTGGCCTCACCGGCCACAGCCTTGGCCAGCATGGTCTTACCGGTACCCGGAGGGCCCACCAGCAGGATGCCCTTGGGCATGGAGGCACCGATTTCCTGATACTTGCTGGGATCATGGAGGTAATTGACCACCTCCTGTAAATTCTCCTTGGCCTCGTCCTCTCCGGCCACATCGTCAAACTTGATGCCCTCGGCGGACTTGACGTAGACCTTGGCGTTGGACTTGCCCATATTGAACATCATGGAGTTTCCGCCGCCCATTTTCTTCATGAGACTGCGGGACAGCATCTGCCCCAGTCCAATGAAGATGATCAGCGGCAGCACCCAACCCAGAATACTCACCAGCAGCGAGGTCTGCTGGATCTCCGTGCCGCTGGTGGAGATGCCCGCCTCCAGCAGCCGGGACACCAGATCGTCGTCCGGCACCATGGCGGTCTTATAGATGGTCTTTTCTTCGGTGTCGGTGAACAGGATACGGTTGTCCTGCTCCTGAATGTCCACCTTGCCGATCTCCTTCTTCTCCACCATGCTGACGAAGGTGTTGTAGTCCACCTCCTTGATCTGGTGCTCGGAGATCCACGGCATGGCCAACAGATTGAACAGCAGCAGCACCAGCATCACCAGCAGGTAGTAGTACAGCAGGGGCTTTTTCGGTGATTTGACCTCATTCATAGGCGTTTCCTCCATGTGATCCGGGGTCGCCGCAAAAGCATCCGGCCGACCGCCGTTTGTGATAGATAGTGTAGCACAAGCTCTCGTAAATAGTAAACGACTAAATTGTAAACTTCCCACTGCAAACGGCACTTTTGCGTTTTTCAGGTCGCAGCAATAGGCCGCCGTATCGTTCATGCACAGGGCGTTGTACATCTGCCGCTTCCGCTCCAGATCGCTCTGGTCGGGCATGGCCGTTCCCTGCTCTGTCTGCCCGTTTTTCTGTTCCATGCCGCAGTATTTCTCCGGTCAGGATCTGTGATAGACACTGTATCTGCGCCATATCGTCTGTTTGTCCCGATCATATGCCAAGAGCCCCGCCCTTGTAAAGAGCCGATATGGGGCAGACGTGGATCAGGTCCGCCCTTCGGGGCAAAAGAAAAAACGGCAGGCATCCTGCGATGCTTGCCGTTTTTTTGGCGCGGAAGGAGGGATTTGAACCCTCGCACGCGGTTTAGGCGTCTACTCCCTTAGCAGGGGAGCCCCTTCGGCCACTTGGGTACTTCCGCAGGCCGGTGATAAAGCTGGCGGAGAGAGTGGGATTCGAACCCACGGATGCTTTCACATCGCCGGTTTTCAAGACCGGTGCTTTCGACCACTCAGCCATCTCTCCGTGCGTAAAAGCAAACCTCTGCCAGAAGCAGATATGATTTTATCATCCCCGGAGCCATTTGTCAACACAAAATACACGCTCCCTGTGAAAAAGAGGGGCCGCAGCCACGCTGCGGCCCCCTCCCGTCATAGACAAAGCGGCGTTACCACTCCAGATTCTTCTCCGTCTCCTTGCTGAACACATGGGCCACATTGCCGCCGAAGATCATATTGACCTCGCTGCCGGCGGGGAAATGGGCCGCTGCGCCGTTGGTGGGGACGATGACGATGACGTCCTTGCCCTCCGCCGTAACATGGAGGTGGACCGACGAGCCCATCATCTCGGACACATCCACCTTGCCCTTCACGCCGTCGGCGCACAGCATGATGTGATCCGGACGCACGCCCAGCACCACGTCCTGCTCCGCCACATCTTTGGCGGCCAGACGCTGCTGCTTCTCCTCCGACAGCTCCACGGTGATGCTGCCCACGGTGACGGTGTACTTGCCGTCCTTACGGGCCAGATGTGCGTCAAAGAGGTTCATCTGGGGCGTGCCGATGAAGCCCGCCACGAACAGGTTGGCCGGGTGGTCGAACACTTCCTGCGGCGTGCCGATCTGCTGGATGAAGCCGTCCTTCATGATGACGATGCGGTCGCCCAGGGTCATGGCCTCGGTCTGATCGTGGGTGACGTAGATAAACGTGGTGTCGATGCGCTCCCGCAGCTTGATGAGTTCGGCCCGCATCTGATTGCGGAGCTTGGCGTCCAGATTGGACAGAGGCTCATCCATCAGGAACACGGCGGGGTCACGGACGATGGCACGGCCGATGGCCACACGCTGGCGCTGGCCGCCGGACAAAGCCTTGGGCTTACGGTCCAGATACTGGGTGATGTCCAAAATCTCAGCCGCCTGACGCACCCGCCGGTCGATCTCATCCTTGGGTACCTTCTTCAGCTTCAGGGAGAAGGCCATGTTCCCGTATACCGTCATATGGGGATACAGGGCGTAACTCTGGAACACCATGGCGATGTCCCGATCCTTGGGCTCCACGTCGTTCATCAGCTTGCCGTCGATGTACAGTTCGCCGCCGGAGATATCCTCCAGCCCGGCAATCATCCGCAGGGTGGTGGACTTGCCGCAGCCGGAGGGGCCCACCAGCACGATGAACTCCTTGTCGGCAATGTGCAGGTTGAAATCCTGCACCGCCACCACGCCCTCGTCGGTGATCTGAAGATCGTTTTTCTTCTCCGGCTCGCCCTTTTTCTTTTTCTTCTCGGTGTTGGGATAGACCTTCTTGAGGTTTTTCAGTACGACCTCTGCCATATGCATCTGACTGTGACCGCCCTGCCTCCGCATGGAGCGGCCTCACGCCCGGCTCAGCCGGCACGCCTTGCGACAGGTCTCCACACTGCCGCACCGCCAGTCACAGCGGACCTTGTTCCTCCTTTTTTAAGCCGTGCGGCACCATAGTGAGAAGTGGAGTGAATACCGCCGGTGGGAATAAGATACCTTATCTTACCGCATTTTTGCAGAAAAATCAACCGTCCGCAGCGTCCTTTATAGGAAAAATCTACAAAAAGGCTGTGTGCCGCAGATCTGCGGCACACAGCCTTCCTTCTTACGCAGCCCAACGCATCACACGCCCAGCTTCTCCAGCGCCGCCAGACGCAGGCAGGTACACAGCACCTGCGCCGCCTGCTCCAGCTCCGCCACCGGCGGCAGGGACGGGGCGATGCGGATATTGCTGTCCGCCGGGTCCATGCCGTAGGGGTAGGTAGCCCCGGCGCCGGTCATGGTGACTCCCGCCTCCCGGCACAGCTCCAGCGCCCGCCGTGCGGTGCCGGGCATGGCGTCCAGCGAGATGAAGTAGCCGCCGGTGGGCCTCGTCCATTGGGCGATGTCCAGCGGGGCCAGCTGCTCCAGCGCCGTCAGCACCGCCCGGAACTTGGGGGCCAGCACGGCGGCGTGGCGCTGCATCAATGCCAGCGTATGACTGCGATCCTTCAGATAGCGCACATGTCGCAGCTGGTTGATCTTGTCATAGCCGATGGTCTGCACGCCGATGAGGGACAACATATGGGCCATATTGGCCTCGCTGCACGCCATCACCGCCACCCCTGCACCGGGGAAGGTGATCTTGCTGGTGGATGCGAACTCATAGACCATGTCGCCGTTTCCGGCCTGCCGGCACAGGCTCAGAATATCCGGGAAGGGGACGAACTCCCCCTCCAGCTCATGGATACAGTAGGCATTGTCCCACATCAGCATGAAGTCCGGGGCGGCGGGCCTCATAGCCGCCAGACGCTGCACCGTCTCCGCCGAATAAATGATGCCCTGGGGATTGGAGTACTTGGGAACGTTCCACATTCCTTTCACCGCCGGATCCCGCACCAGCCGCTCCACCATGTCCATGTCCGGCCCCTCCTCCGTCATGGGTACGGTGATCAGCTCCATGCCGAAGGACTGGCAGATACGGAAGTGGCGGTCATAGCCCGGTGCCGGGCAGAGCCACTTCACCGTCTCCAGCTTGCCCCACGGCTGCTCGCTGTGAAGCATCCCATGGGTATACGCCTTGGAGATAGCGTCGTACATCAGCTGCAAGCTGGCGTTGCCGCCGACGAACACCTGCTCCGCCCGGCAGCCCAGTATCTCGGCAAACAGCGCCCGTGCCTCCGGGATGCCCGCCAGCTCGCCATAGTTCCGGGTGTCCAGCCCACCCGCCAGATAGTCCTCCGGTCGGGTCAGCTGCGCCATCTCCCGTGTCACCATGTCCAGCTGCTCCGTGCCGGGCTTGCCACGGGCCATGTTCAGCTTCAGGCCCAGCGCCTTCTGTGCCTCATAGGCCTTTCGCACGGCGGCGTATTCCTCCCGCCGCTGGTCGGCGGTCATATCCTCATATCGTTTCATATTCTCGCTCCTTTCAGGGAAATCTATTCTCTTACTGCACCTCGTACAGATCCGTCCTCCGGGCCGACAGGATGGGCAGCTGACGGCGGATGACATCGATGCGGGAAAGCTCCAGCTCCGTCACGGCTACCTCCTCCCCCGTGCCGCACTGGTGAACGATGCCGCCCCACGGTTCGCAGACCATGGAGTGGCCCCACGCCACATAGCTGCCGCTCTCGTCACGGGCCGGGGCGGTACCCACGGTGAACAGCTGGTTATCCACCGCCCGCTGCCGCAGCAGCAGCTCCCAGTGGGCGGGGCCGGTGGTCATATTGAAGGCCGCCGGGGCCAGGATCATCCGGGCGCCCCGCAGGGTCAACACCCGGCAAAGTTCCTCGAACCGCAGGTCAAAGCACACGCACAGCCCCACCCTGCCCCACGGAGTATCCAGCAGCGTGATGTCGTTTCCGGGGGCAAAGGTGTCGGACTCCATGAAGTACTGTCCCCCCTCCACGTTGACATCGAAGAGGTGTATCTTCCGGTGCCGGGCCGCCTGCCGCCCTTGATCGTCGTAGACGTAGCAGGTGTTGTAAAGCCTCTTCCCCTCCCGCTCCGGGATGGTGCCGCCTACGATCCAGATGCCCAGCTCCCGGCTCAGCGCCGACAGGGCCTGCTGGGCCGGGCCGCCCTGCTCCTCGCTGTTGGGACGGAACATCTCGTTTTCATAGGGGCAGCAGAACATCTCCGGCAGCATCACCAGCTGCGCCCCCTGCTCCGCCGCCCGGCGGATCAGGGCACAGGCCCGGCGGAGGTTCTCCGCCTTGTCCCGGCCCACCATCAGCTGAACCTGCCCCAGCTTCAGCGTCATACTGTCCATATGTGACCCCCTTCCTTAAAACTCCCGCAGCACCAGCTCCGTCACGCCGGGGCCTGCCGCCTCCAGCCGAAGCACCTGCGGGTGTCTGCCGTATTCCCGGCGCACCAGCTCCCGCAGGGCCGTGCCGCCGTGGTGTCCGTGGATGACACGGATGCGATAGGTACCGGGCCGTACCCGGCGCAGGGCGGCGTCCAGCGTCACCCGTGCCTGATATTCGTTTTTCCCGTGGAGATCGATCTCCCAGATCCCTGCGTACATCCCGTGGCCCCCCGCTTCAGTATGCTGCTATTGTACGGCAAAGCCATTGAACTTTCAACCGCTTTCTGCTATGATAAGGAAAGAAAGCGTGTTTTCGCCGCTCTCGACGCTGCGGCGCTTTTGCCGCCGCTGTGATACGAAAGGAATGTCTATGAAAAAATATCAGAAGCAGCTGCTCTCCCTGTTAGCCGGAGCCGTTCTGGGTTATTTGTTATATTACCATTTCTTCATGGACGTGATTTTGTTGATTGCTCATGAGGGTTTCCTGTATATGATAATTAACATAGCTATGTTGCTCCTGTCCATCGTTGGCTGTGCCGCCATCATCTATCTGCTTCTGGAAAAACGGGTCAGTAGGTGGATGCTGGTGCTGCTGAGCGTCACCTACTTCATAGCGCTGTTCATCATCCTGTTCTGCCGCCACCGGGTGGGGCGCATCGCCATTCTGGATCCGTTGGTGGGGCTCTCGCAGCTGGGAGACTGGGAGATGCTGATGCAGAGCCTGCTGAACCTCCTGATGTTCCTGCCCATGGGCTTTTTCTTCCGGAACCGGAAGCCATGGCAGGTGCTGCTGGGGGCATTGGGCATCTCGCTCTTCATCGAGGGGATGCAGTACCTCACCATGCGGGGGATGTTCGACACGCTGGATATCCTTCTGTACATTCTGGGCATCAGTCTGGGAGCGCTGCTGTTCCGGCTGCTGCGCCTGAAAATCGAGTAACCAAAGGAGCATTTCATGGAGATTCTGGTTCTTTCCGATTCCCACGGCAAGGTAGATCACATGGTCCGGGCCGTGGAGCAGTTCCATCCCCGGCAGGTGCTGCATCTGGGGGACTGCGTCCGGGACGCTCAGGCGCTGGAGCGGCAATTCCCCCAGCTGCCGGTGACCATGGTTCCCGGCAACTGCGACTGGGGCCAGACCGGAGAGCCGGAGCGCCTGCTGGAAATAGAGGGCGTCCGCATCCTCATGCTGCACGGCCACACCCGCCACGTCAAGTCCTCCCCCATGGCTGCTGTCTACGCCGCCAAGGAGTACGGGGCCGACGTGCTGCTGTTCGGCCACACCCACATCCCACTGGTGGACTACGACGGCGCCCTGTGGGTGATGAATCCCGGCGCCGCCGGGGACTATACCCGTCCCACCTGCGGCCTTCTCACCATCCGGGAGGGGATCGTCACCTGCTCCGTGCAGAATATTTCTCTGGGGAGGTAAGCGTCATGCGCTATATCGGCTGTCATCTCTCCTCCTCGGCGGGCTTTGCCGCCATGGGACGGACGGCGCTGTCCATCGGCGCCAACACCTTTCAGTTCTTCACCCGCAACCCACGGGGCAGCCGGGCCAAGCCCGTGGACCCGGCGGACGTAACCGCCTATCTGGCGCTGGCGGCGAAGGCGGGGCTGGGGACCATTCTGGCCCACGCCCCCTATACCATCAACCCCTGCTCCAAGGATGAGCGCACCAGAGAGTTCGCCCGGCTGACGCTGGCCGATGACCTGCGGCGGATGGAATATCTGCCGGGGAATCTCTATAACTTCCACCCCGGCAGCCACACCGGTCAGGGGCTGGAGACCGGCATCACCCAGATCGCAGACACCCTCAACGCCATCCTCACTCCGGAAGTACACACCACCATCCTGCTGGAGACCATGTCCGGCAAGGGGACAGAGGTAGGCAGCCGCTTCGAGGAGCTGCGGGAGATTCTGGACCGGGTGACACTGACGGAGCAGATGGGGATCTGTCTGGATACCTGCCACGTCTCCGACGCCGGATACGACGTGGCCGGGGACTTGGATGGCGTCCTGACGGAGTTTGACCGGGTCATCGGCCTGCACCGGCTGAAGGCCCTCCACCTGAACGACAGCCTGAACCCCGTGGGCGCCCACAAAGACCGCCACGCCCGCATCGGGGAGGGTACACTGGGAGCGGAGACCTTCCGCCGCATTGTGAACCACCCGGCCCTCCGTCGGCTCCCCATGCTGCTGGAGACGCCCAACGAGCTGCCGGGCTATGCCGCCGAGATCGCCCTGCTGCGAGGCTTCGAGGAGGCGGAGTGATGGTACTGCGACTGTCTGCGTGGGGTATTTTCCTGCTGGGTGCGGTGGGCCTGCTGATCCACTCCACCCTGCTGCAAACGGGACACATCCGTGCCGGGATGTTCTGCTTTTACACCAATCTCAGCAACCTTCTGGTGCTGGTGTATGAGCTGGCGCTGGCCATTGCCGCCGGCCTCCCCCACAGCGCCGCTCTGCGTCTGCTGACGGGCAGTACCCTCAGCTTCTCCATGGCGCTGTGCATCCTCGTGACCCATCTGGTATATCAGTTCGTTCTGGTGCCGGACGCCAAGCGAAATGGCAAGCGCTTTGCCGACTTCGGTGCCAGCTTCGGCAACCTCTGTGTCCATTATCTGACGCCCCTGCTGGTGGTAGCCCAGTGGCTGCTGCTGGCAGATAAATCCTCCCTCGGCTGGCGCAGCGCCCTATGGTGGCTGACGCTGCCGCTGGCCTACTTCGCCTTTGCCATGCTCCGGGGCCGCAGCGGCAAACCCATCGGCCACACCCGTCTGGTGTATCCCTACCCGTTTCTGGACCTGCCCCGGCTGGGCTGGCGGAAATTCACCGGATATGTGATGGGGATGCTGCTGAGCTTCTTTCTGCTGGGCTATGGCATAATGTGGCTGGGCCGGCTGGTAGGAACGCCTCTGGCATGAAAAAGAGGACAGGGACAAGCCTTTTCGCTTGTCCCTGTCCTTTTCTATGTCACTTCTTCCGCTTCTTGGCAAAAACAGCTTTCTTGGCCGGGGACATCTTCCCCTTCTGGCCGGAAGCCGCTCCGCCATTGCGGCGGGACGCATCAGGCCGCTTACCGCCTCTATGCTCCGGACGTCCTCCGTGATGCATCTCCCGGCGGAGATCTCCCTCTCCGCCGTGCTGTCCGGGGCGCCGCTTTTCCCCGGAGGGCTGCTGCTCCGGCTGCTTGCCGAAGTACTTCTCCCCCTTCTGGGGTCGAATGAGGCACTCCGGCGTATAGCCGATGAGATCGGTGCGGCCCGCCTTCTCCAGCGCCTCTATGACAAGCCCCCGCAGCTCTGGCCGCTTCCACTGGAGCAACGCCCGCTGAAGGGCCTTTTCATGGGGGTCACGGGCCACATACACCGGCGTCATATCCCGTGGATCGATGCCGGTATAGTACATACAGGTGGAAAGGGTGCCGGGGGTGGGATAGAAGTCCTGCACCTGCTGGGGCTGGTGGCCGGTACGGTGCAGAAACTCCGCCAGCCGGACGGAATCCTCCAGCGTGCAGCCGGGGTGAGAGGACATGAGGTACGGCACCAGATACTGCTGCTTGCCCTCCTTCTCATTGAGCTTCTGATACTGCCGCCAGAACCGCTCAAACACGTCGAAGTGGGGCTTTCCCATATAGTCCAGCACCGAGGCCACGCAGTGCTCTGGTGCCACCTTCAGCTGCCCGCTGATGTGGTAGTCCACCAGTTCCCGGAAAAAATCCTGATTTTTGTCCTGCAAAAGATAATCGTAGCGAATACCACTGCGGACGAACACCTTCTTCACGCCATCCACCCGCCGCAGGCGCTGCAAAAGCGCCGTATACTCCGAGTGGTCGGCATCCAGATTCCTGCACGGCTCCGGGGCCAGACAGCTGCGGCCCTTGCACATCCCCCGCCGCTTCTGCTGGGCGCAGGAGGTGTGGCGGAAGTTGGCGGAGGGGCCTCCCACATCGTGGATATAGCCCTTGAACTTCGGGTCCTGCGTCAGCAGCTCCGCCTCCCGCACCACGGACTCGATGGAGCGGGAGGTGACCATGCGCCCCTGATGAAAGGCCAGTGCGCAGAAGTTGCAGCCGCCGAAGCAGCCCCGGTTGTGGGTGATGGAGAAGCGCACCTCCTCGATGGCGGGAACCTCCTCCCGATACATGGGGTGAACCTCCCGGGCATAGGGCAGGTCGTACAGGGCATCCAGTGCCTCCCGGCTCAGTGGACGGGCCGGTGGATTCACCACCAGCACCCGGCCCTGACAGGGCTGCAGCACGGCGCACCCCCGGATGGGATCGTGCTCGTCGTACTGGATCTTGGTGGCTCTGGCGTAGGCCGTCTTGTCGGCGCACACCTCCTCATAGGAGGGACAGGCCACCGGATGAAAGCCGCTGCCCTCTCCGGTGGGTGCAATGTAGGCGGTGCCGGGGATGTCGGTGATCTCACGGGGCGGCACCTTTCTGGATAGCCTCCGGGCGATCTCACGGGTGGCCGCCTCCCCCATACCGTAGACCAGCAGATCCGCCGGGGCATCAAAGAGGATGCTGCGGCGCACCTTGTCGTCCCAGTAGTCATAGTGGGCAAAGCGCCGCAGGGACGCCTCCAATCCCCCGATAACGATGGGGGTATCGGGAAAGGCCTCTCTGGCCCGGTTGGCATAGACGATGGTGGGCCGATCCGGCCGATACCCCATTTTTCCGCCGGGGGAGTACAGATCCCTGTCCCGCCGCCGCTTGGCCACGGTGTAGTGAGCCACCATGGAGTCCAGATTGCCTCCGCCGATGAGCACCCCGTAGCGGGGCTTTCCCATGGCCCGGAAGGCCTCGGCGTCGTGCCAGTCCGGCTGAGCCAGAATGGCCACCCGATAGCCCTCCCCCTCCAGCATCCGAGCAATGAGGGTGGTGCCGAAGCTGGGATGGTCGATATAGGCGTCCGCCGTCACCACCAGAAAATCATAGTAATACCAGTCCCGCCGGAGCATCTCCTCCCGGCTCACCGGCAAAAATTCCGTGCCACGCATGGGTCACCTTCTCCTTTCCGCCCCTCACAGGGGGATATGGGCGTCCAGCACCCGTGGCGTGATGTTCTTCTCCATAACGTCGCCCCCCACCGGGTAAAAGCCCAGCTTTTCCCAGAAGCTCCGCTGCCGGTCATCGCCGCACCGCAGGCGCAGGCGCAGCAGGCCCATATGGCGGCAGCGCTGGATGATCTGTCCCAGGGGCTGGATGCCCTGATCCCGGCCCTGCCACTGGGGCAGCAGGCCGTACCAGCCGATCTCCCCCACGCCCTCCTCCGGGCGGGGCAGCAGCTGGTACGCACCAATCAGCTCGTCAACGAAGCGGACGGCCACGCCCTCGCCGCCGGTGGGAACGCCCAACTGCTGCCGCTCCTCCTCCGTCAGCGGGGCATACAGTTGGCCCATCTCCTGAACCCCCTTCTGCCGCCACCACTTCTGCTTGGCCAGCGTGGAGAGCCCCGCCTGTACCAGATGGCTGTTGTCATCCCGGTACAGCACCCGGATGTCATCGCCCTCCACCTCCAGCCGGGCCACGGAGGTGTTGTCTCCGAAGGGCGTGTCCCCGATCTCCAGCAGGCTCAGGCCCTGCAGGGTTCCCAGCACGATCCGCATGGCGGCGCCGTGGGAGAAAATGGCCACCGTCTGGCCGTCATGCTGCCGGGCCACCCGCCGCAGGGCCGGGAGGTAGCGATCCAGCACCTGCTGGGCCGTCTCGCTGCCGGGGACCTGCCAGCGATCCAGCCGGTGGTTGAAATCATGGTGGGACTGGGGGTACTTCCGCAGCAGCTCATACCAACAGTGCTCCTCCCACTCCCCCATGCAGATCTCCCGGAAGGCGGGATCCGGGTGCAGCTGCAGTCCCTTGGGCAGATAGATGGACTGGGCTGTGGTGCGGGTGCGGATCAGGTCGCTGGCGTACACGGCATCCACCGGCACGTCCCGAAAGCGCTCCGCCAGCGCCCGGATCTGGCGGCACCCCCGGTCATCGGTGATGCAGCTGTTATAGTGTCCGTGGGCAATGCGATAGAGGTTGCCCTCCGCCTCGGCGTGGCGGACAAGATAAATCGTCGTCATAGCTTCTCCTTTGTGGGTATCCGGGTCACACCACCGTGACCCAGTGCTTCATCTCCCGGACGGCATCGTCCATGGCCGCCGGCACGTCCTCTGCGTATTGCAGGGCATCGTCGATGACCATAGCCCCCCGGCCGAAATCGTCGAAGGCATAGCTGGCAGCTTCGCCGCCGCAGCCGTCCAGCAGAAGGAAAGCGTCCTTCAGCCGCCGCCGCAGCTCCCGCACGTCCAGACTGTAATCCGTCTGGGCCATGATCCCGACACCTCGCCGAGCCATCTGCTCTCCCGCCGCCAAAAACAGGCGACGATCCCCGGCCATGAGGTTCTGCACCTCCGCCGCACCCGGCTCCGCCGTGCGGACCAGCGCAAACAGGGCCTTGTCCTCCCCCGCCGCCGCAGTGCCATAGTAGGGCGAGATCGTCACGGCGTCGGCATCCACCTCACCGCCCAGCCACACGGCGGGATCGGCGCAGCGTGCGTCCACAATGGCGTAAAGGCCCTGACTGCGGGCCATATGCACCAGATTCGACAGCACGTCCAGCCCCATAGCCCCGCACAGGAGGTAGCGGTCGGCCCGCAGCACCACTGCCGGCAGCCGCTGGGCCGCCTGAGCCATCAGTTGGGTGCCGTGATAGCGCAGTGCCTCCGACCGGGCCATGACGCTCTCGCCGTAGAGATCGGTAAACCTCTTCACCACCGGGGTGGGAAGCCGGTCCGCCTCCGGGCCAAGGCCCAGCGCCAGCGGTGTCTTTTTTCTGCGAATGTGTTCCTGCAAAGCCGTAATGGACATGAAACGCTCCTTTTCTCCGCAAAGCGGCGGCATGATCAGATATTTTATTCATTATATGCGCTGCGGCGACTTTTGGCAAGGCATAGACGGTTATTTCCCGCCGGAATGGATATACTATGACCGTACCGAAAAAGGAGTGATGCAGGAATGTGTAAGGTCAGTACGTTCGTCACTGGCGTATGCGTCGGCATGGTGGCCGGCGCACTGGTAGAGGTGATGGTCATTCCCCGGCCGAAGACGAGAAAAACCGCTGTAGGCAAAGCCATGCAGCGGATGGGTAACGCAGTGGATTCGGCGCTGGAGACCGTTGCCGAGAAGATGAACTGAGGGTATCGCATGGAAGGGGGCCGCAAGCGGCCCCCTTCCAAAATTTATCGGTTTTTTTGTGCTTTTCGCTTGACAAGGCGCAGATTTTTGGTATAATAGACCGTGCTGTTGCGGCAGCATTTTATATGCAGTGGTATCGAAGTGGTCATAACGAGCACGACTGGAAATCGTGTTGCCGTCAAAAGCGGCACGAGGGTTCAAATCCCTCCCACTGCGCCAGAAAAAAGGTCTTTGTCCTATGGGACAAAGACCTTTTGATTTTCCCCCGGCGCCTTCCCCGCAGAAAGGCGACCGCTGCCGGAGTTTTTCTCCCCCCTCTGGAAAATCCTCCGCCGCTGTGATAGAATAGACCTCCCGGAGGGCTTTGGCCGCCGGAGACTATCACAGCAAGGAGAATGTACCATGCAATGTCCCGTATGCGGTAAGGAGATGAAAACCGGCGCCTCCACCTTCATGGGCTCCACCGGCCTGACCCCTATGGCCTGCGTGTTCACCGACAGCGAGGTCAAGCAAAAGGGCTTCTTCCGGCACAATGTCGTCTCCAAGGTCCTCCTGCAGGGCGACGACATAGAGACCTACTTCTGTGAGTCCTGCCAGCTGCTCCTGCCCCTGATCCGCTGACATCCCGGCACGCAAAAAGGGTCCCCGGCTCTCGCCGGGGACCCTTTCCCGTCTCTTACGGACGCTCACAGAGCGCTTACAGAATGTTGATGGACGTCTGCTTGGGCAGCTGCTTCTTGGCTGCCTTCGGCACGGAGATGGTCAGGATGCCGTCCTCGAACTTGGCGGACACCTCCTCCGGCTCCACGTCCTCGCCTACGTAGAAGCTGCGGCTACAGGCCCCGGCATAGCGCTCCTGACGGATGTACTTGCCCTTCTTGTCCTGCTCCTCCTTGTCCAGACCCTTGGCGGCCTGAATGGTCAGATAGCCGTTCTTCAGCTCCACATTGACCTCGTCCTTCTTGAAGCCCGGCAGGTCGATATCCAGCTCATAGGAGTTCTCTGTCTCCCGCACATCGGTTTTCATCAGGTTCTTGCCGTGCTTGCCATACAGCGGGTCACGGCTCTGAGGTACCATCATCCCGAAAGGATCAGAGAAGAAATCATCAAACAAATTCTCACCAAAAATGCTGGGCAACATAAGTCATACCTCCATTCAAAATTCCGGGTGCCGGTGTCTCACCGGCGCCAACTTTTGTCACCGCTTACACATTGTATGCGTTTTCCGTTCCCCGGTGGAGTTCTTTGGCTCTCTCCCTTGGAACAGCTTCATCATAGCACCGTTTTTAGCACTGTCAAGTGTCGAGTGCTAATGTTCACAGAAGTACCTATGTTTGTTCATAAAATATCCGAAAAGTCCCCCCTTGCCCCCCAGCCCACCGAAAAATATTGTCCGGGGCATATACAAACGGCCGAAAGTGTGGTATACTTTCATGAACCAATTTACAAAATGTTCAGGAAGCCCGAAAACTGCCGGGTATAATGGTAATATAGTATATAAATGGGAGGTTTCCTATGGCACGCAATATTCTGGTGGTCGAGGATGACCGCAATATTTCCGACCTGATCCGGATGTATCTGGAGAAGGAGGGCTTCGACGTCCGCATCGCCTATGACGGCGGCAAGGCCGTGGAGGAGTACGACCGGCAGGCGCCGGACATGGTGCTGCTGGATATCATGCTGCCGGTGATGGACGGCTGGTCCGTCTGCGCCCACATCCGGGAAAAGGCCACGACACCCATCATCATGCTGACGGCTAAAAGCGAAGTCAACGACCGCATCACCGGTCTGGAGATGGGCGCCGATGACTATCTGGTCAAGCCCTTCGAGATGAAGGAGCTGATGGCCCGCATCAACGCCGTGCTGCGCCGCAGCGAGATCCCCGACGACACCCGCAAGCGTCTGGTGTTCGACAAGCTGGAGATCAATCTGGACAGCTACGAGCTGCTGGTGGACGGCAAGAAGGTGGATACGCCCCCCAAAGAGCTGGAGCTGCTGTACCATCTGGCCTCCACGCCCAACCGGGTCTACACCCGCAACCAGCTGCTGGACGAGGTGTGGGGCTTCGACTACTTCGGTGACTCCCGGACAGTGGACGTCCATATCAAGCGCCTGCGGGAGAAGATCGAGAATGTCTCCGACCAGTGGGAGCTGAAAACCGTGTGGGGCGTGGGCTATAAGTTTGAAGTGAAGTGATGGCAGAGCGCAAGAAACGGTTCAGCGGGCTCTACTGGCAGCAGTTCGCCCTGACCGCCGGCATGGTGATGCTGACGCTGCTGCTGCTGGGCGTGTCCTTTTTCGCCCTGAGCTATAACTATAACTTCACCGAGCGGCGGGACGAGCTGCAGGAGCGGGCCAGTCTCATTGCTCAGGTGTCCGTGGACTACCTGAAGTCCGGCGGCCAGACGGAGGATGAAAACCTCAAGCGCTTCATCAGTCTGGGTAGCGCCATGACCAACGCCGAATTTCTGGTGTGCAACGACAGCGGCTATGCCCTGCTGACGGCGGACCAGCGGCTGGGGGGCAAGGTGGTGGCCATCCCGCAGGAGATCACGCAGGAGGTGCTGACGGGCAGCGGCCTGTATCAGGGCCGCAGCAGTCTGGGCGGCGCCTACACCTCCAAACAGTTCGTGGTGGGCGTCCCCGTTCAGGACGGCGACCAGACCATCGGCGTGGTGCTGGCGGTGATGAACGCCCGCTCCGTCATGGGGATGTGGCGGTCCTTCATCAGCCTGTTCCTCATGACCTCCGCCATCATCCTGCTGCTGGTGTTCATCGTCACCTCCCTGACCTCCATGCGGCAGATCCAGCCCATCCGGGAGATGGTGCAGGCCACACGGGCCTACGCCGCCGGGAACTTCGACGTGCGGATGCAGGACGCCGACCGGGGCGATGAGATCGGCGAACTGGCGGCGGGCTTTAACAACATGGCGGACTCCCTGGCGGAGACGGAGCGCCAGCGCCGGGACTTCATCGCCAACATCTCCCATGAATTAAAGACCCCCATGACCTCCATCGCCGGCTACACCGACGGTATTCTGGACGGCACCATCCCGCCGGAAAAAGAACGCAAGTACCTGCAAATTATCTCCGACGAGAGCCGTCGGCTCAGCCGTCTGGTGCGCCGGATGCTGGATATCTCACAGATCCAGTCGCAGGAGATGAAAAAAGAGGACTTCGACCTGTGCGAGAGTATGCGTCTGGCGCTGCTGTCCATGGAGCAGAAGATCACCGACCGGGAGTTGGACGTAGAGGCGGACATCCCGGAGGAGCCTGTGATGGTGGAGGGCGTCAACGACCTTATCACCCAGGTCATCTACAACCTGCTGGAAAACGCCACCAAGTTCGCCGCCCCCCACTCATCCCTGTATCTGGGGCTGGCCGTCCATGGGGAGAAGGCCGTGGTCACGGTGCGCAACGTCGGTCAGACCATCCCCGCCGAGGAGATCCCCCTGCTGTTTGAGCGCTTCCACAAGTCCGACAAATCCCGCAGCGAGGATAAGGACGGCTACGGGCTGGGTCTGTACGTGGTAAAGACCATCCTGTCTCAGCACAAGGAGCAGATCACCGTCACCAGCGAAAACGGCGTCACCGCCTTCAGCTTTACCGTTCAGATGGCTCACCCCATGCGGAACGAACCGTGAGAGGAAGTATCCTATGTATAATGACGAAAACAGAGAATTTGACCCGGTAGGCGGCGATCTGCCGCCCCAGCCGCAGCAGGACCGGACGGACCTGCCGGAGGGGGAGCCGGACGAGATCGTCAGCTGGTACACCCCCCGGCAGGAGGAGCCGGAGGAGGTCGTCAACTACTTCGTCCAGCAGCGCCCCATACCTCAGAACGTCTGGAAGCAGGCCGCCAAAACCCAGCGTAAGCGCCGCCGTCTGTGGACGTGGCTGGGCATAGGCGGCATAGCGCTGGTGGTCGTGGTCATCGTGGTGGCGGTGCTCCTGTCCTCCACCGCCTCCAGCGCCCCCAACCTGCCGGGCAGCGACGACGGCGACTCCGCCAGCAGCATGGTGGATATCTTCCGCAAGAAGGAGACTACCATCCCCCGCATCTCCGGGGAGGAGGGCGTGAAGCTCAGCTGTCAGGACCCCTCCGGTGAGGAGCTTACCATTCAGCAGGTGTACGCCAAGGTGAACCCGTCTGTAGTGGCGGTGGTGGCGGAGCAGTCCGACGGCTCTGCCGCCGTGGGTACCGGCGTCATCATGACCGAGAGCGGCTATATCATCACCAACGCCCACGTTATCTCCGGCGGCAAGAGCTGCTGGGTGGCGCTGGACACCGGCGTCACCTACGACGCCCGTCTGGTGGGCTATGACGAGGACGAGGATCTGGCGGTACTGCGGGCCATTGCGGACAATCCCCTGCCGGCGGCGGAGTTCGGCAACTCCGACCTGCTGACGGTGGGCGACCCGGTGTACGCCATCGGCAACCCCTTGGGCGTAGAGCTGCGAGGGACCCTTACCAACGGCATCGTCTCCGCCATCAACCGTGAGGTGGAGATGCAGGGCCGCACCATGACCATGATCCAGACCAACGCCGCTCTGAATAACGGCAACTCCGGCGGCCCCCTCATCAACAGCTATGGGCAGGTCATCGGCATCAACACCATGAAAATGAGCAACTCCAGCCTCTCCGAGGACGAGGCTACGGTGGAGGGACTGGGCTTCGCCCTGCCCATCAGCTCCGTGTCCTTCGTGGTCAATGACCTCATCGCCCACGGGGAGTTTCTGGGTACCCCCACCATCGGTATCACCGTCCGCACCATCGAAAAGTCCGGTGGCGGCACGCAGGTGGAGGTCTACACCGTGGACGACACCCTGGGCGCTGCGGAGGCCGGTGTGCAGCCCGGCGACATCATTCTGGAGGCGGACGGCCAGCCTGTCTCCGTCACCAGCGATCTGCTGACGGTGCGGCGCAGCCATTCTGTGGGCGATACCATCCGTCTGACCATCCAGCGGGACGGCCAGACCCTGACGGTGGACGTGGTTCTGTACGCCAGCAAATAACCCCTGCGCCGCATGGGGCCGCTCCGGCCCGGTGCGGCGCACCGCTTTCAAGGAGGGACTTATGAAGCAGCAGCCTTTGCAGACGGCGGGCCGGGTGCGCCTGCCCTATACCCGGCGGCGCAGCGACGCCCGGTGCGTCATCTCGCTATCCCGGCTGCCGGACGTACCGGAGCTAAAGGCCTACGGCCCCGATTTTTTCGCCGGCCACGCCCTGCTGCTGGTGACGGATACCACCGCCTCCGGCTCCCTGCCTCCCATTCTCCATACCGCCGATATAACCGACGGCCACGGCACGGTGCGCTTGCAGCACCCTCTACCGGCCCGGAACCAGTGCGTCACGCAGGATATGGCCACCTGGCTCCTGTGGGCGGAAGTCCCTGTCTCTTGGGCCGACCTCTCCTGGGCGGTAGTGAACCCCGCCCTCCCCCCGGAGCGCCTGTCCCGGTATTAGAACCCCCCACAGTATAGAAAGGAGTCTTTGATATGGCTATTCTAATCGCTTATTACTCCCGTGCGGGAGAGAACTACTTCGGCGGCTCCTACCGCCGCATCCCCGTGGGCAACACCCGGCGGGTGGCGGAGCAGCTGGCATCCCTCACCGGCGGCGACCTGCTGGAGCTCCGTCAGGCCCACCCCTATTCCGACGACTACCGTACCTGCGTGGCACAGGCCAGAGCCGACTGGCAGCAGAGCGCCCGTCCGGAGCTGCTGGGTCTGCCGAAAGATCTGTCGGGCTATGACCGCATCTATCTGGGCTATCCCAACTACTGCGGCACCATGCCCATGGCGGTCTATACCTTCTTGGAGCACTACGACTTCACCGGCAAGCTCATCTGCCCCTTCTGCACCCACGAGGGCAGCGGCCTCTCCCAAACGGAGCAGGACATCCGCAAAGCCGCACCGGGGGCCACCGTCACCCGTGGCCTTGCCATCCACGGCAGCCACGTGGACGAGGCCGCACCGGCCCTGATCCGGTGGGTCAAGGAGATGCAGTAGCATGGACTGTCAGGAAATCCGGGGGGACCTGCGGGCCGCCGCTGCATCCTACAGCGCCCAGCGGCAGCAGTCGACACAGCTGCCTACAGCAAAGGATGTAAGATCACCGCAGAGCTTATCCGTAAATGTATGGCGAGGTTCACCAAGCGGGAGATCCAAAAGTTTATAAAAGCAGATGGCATTTCTGTTACCGCTGCGGAGCAACTCAGGCTTTTCTGGGCATACTGTTTGGAAAGGCGGCGCTGCCACGGAAGCAATCCCTGTTTGGCACCGACCTGGGGGATGCGTTCGAGTGCGCCGCCCATCATCTCACCTCTGTCATGGCGCCACAGGCCAAAGAAATTCTGCGTGCGTACAAAAACGCTCTTCAAAAAAGTTGCAAAAAGTGACTTTTTCAAAACCAAGCTTTCGCACTTTTTTCACCGCCGTTATGGTGGCGTTATGCACGACTTTTTCCTCTGATTCAAGAGTCCCGCAAAAAGCGCAAAAAAGTTCCGAAATCCACAGATTTCGGAACTTTTTTTGGTCCGAGTGTCGAGATTCGAACTCGAGGCCTCTTGAACTCCATTCATTTGCAGTCCCTGTATTCATGCGGGTTACAGGGATTTCGTTGGTAGTAGATTGGTAGTATCGCATCCATTGGAAATCTTGAAATTCTTCAAGAGACGACGAAAAAGCAGGAAAACGGGCACCATAATGGTGTCCGTTTTCCTGCTTTTATGGCGAGTTTACCGCCCCAGCAGATAGCCCCAGCTGGCGGCACCGAGGATGCCATCCACGCCGAGGTTGTGGTCTGCCTGCATCTCCCGCAGACCAGCCTCCATCTTGGGGCCAAAGAGCTTGTCACCGCTCCAGATTTCATCCGGGTAATAGCCCTTGTCCTTCATCAGCAGCATGGCGGCCCGGACATCGTTGCCCTCCATGCCACGGCGCAGCATACGCAGTTCCATGTTGATCGTCTCCTCCTTCGTCGTCGGTGCGGGTGCGGGCTTGGGCTGCTCAGCCAGCAGCGCCTTGACGCTGGCCTTGAACGCCTCCCACTCCGCATTGTTCTTCCCTGCCATTTGCCGGGGGCAGGACTTCCCGGTCACGTCGTAGTGCCGCAGGACGTAGGTGTCCACGCCGGAGATGCCCAGCAGCTTGCACAGCTCCGCCGTCAGTGCCGCAGCGTTGGCCTTGGTGCGCTCGGAAACATGGTAGTTCCCGGAGCAGCACATCTCGATGGAGATACTGTTGGTGTTGCGGCAGAGGGGATGTACCGGATCGGGAGAGCCTACCGCCCACGCCCGGTCACAGGCCGGTACGGACTGGTAAATGCTGTCCTCATCCACAAAGTAGTGTGCGCTGGCCTCCCGGTCGCCGCCTGCGAAATACTTGCAGTTGGCCTCGGCGGTGTCGCTGACGTTGCCCGTGTAGTGAAGCACCACAAAGGCCACGTCCCGCCCGCCCAGCCGGTCATAGGTCTCCTTGCTGGCCGGGATGCTGGTGTTGATGGGGATACCGCCCGCCTTGGCAATGGGATATGCGGCAGTGATGCGCTTGCCCATATCTCACTCCCCCTTGCTGAGCTGCTTGACAGCCTGATTGATGCCGGTGGCCGCCAGACCGCTGACGATGCCCACGGCAATGGCGGTGATGGGGTCACCCGCCGGGAAGTCTGGGATGGGTGCCAGATAGTAGCTGACAGCCCCCAGCAGACCGCCGCAGACCCCGCACAGGATGGGGATCCACTTGTCGTTCATGCTGCTGGCCTTGCCCACCAGCCCCACGAGGTAGGTGATGACGGTGATGACCGCCACGCTTGCGATGCCAAAAGTTTCCATAATTGCTCCTTTCCGTGCCCGAATCGGGCACACAAAAATTGTTGATAGGTCTTTGCTTATCGGTTTAGTCGGTATTGTACATTCACTGCCGTCTCCCCTCTTTTTTAATTCTCGGTGTAATCGTAAATGATGGTGGCATTGCTCGCACCCCAAGGAGCATTTGCTACTTGCCCCTGCGACCACGGAACATAAATGGTAGACAGTTTTGGGCATCCGGAAAATACTCCATTGGGGATTGCGGATACCGTGCTTGTAAATCTAACCGTTTCTAAGTTAGTACAATTGGCAAATGCAAAATCTCCGATTGTAGTGAGTGCGGGGGGAAGGGTTATTGATGCGAGACCTGTACCCTGCCTAAATGCATAAGCCCCAATTGAGGTCATTCCAGACGGGAAGGTCGTCAATGCTAATTTTGGGCAGTACTGAAATGCGGCTGTTGGTAATGAAGTAAGTCCAGAAGGGAGACTTGTCAATGCGAGCCTTGGGCAATTGTTGAATGCATACTGTCCGATTGAGGTAATTCCAGAAGGCAGGGTCGTCATTGATAGTTGGTAACAGTTGAGAAACGCAAAATCTCCGATTGAGGTAATCCCAGGAGGGAGACTTGTTAGTGCTACCTTTGAACAATTCCTAAATGTGTAATCTCCGATTGAGGTAATTCTAGAAGGAAGACCTGTCAATGCGAGACTAAAGCAATCCCTAAATGCCTGGTCTCCAATTGAGGTAATTCCAGAAGGGAGGCTTGTTAAAGCTAGCTTTGAACAATCAGAGAATGCAAAATCTCCGAGTGAGGTAATTTCGGAAGGGAGACTTGTTAATTGGAGCTTTGGGCAGCGATAAAAACCATTATCACCAATTGCAATTACATTGTCTGGCATATCTACTGATGTCAATTCCGCCAAATAAGAGAATGCATGCTCTGGAACAATTGTTCCTCGAAATTTAGCAGTAAACACTCTACCAGAACTGTCGAGAGACGTATACTCTATATAAGGGCCTGTCGGTGGTGCCTCAAGGGCGCCGGTCACGCCGCCGATCACAACATCCTTCTTGATGTTCTCAGGCAGCATAGTGTCCGGTTTTTGAATCGTCACCTTACGCATTCCTTTGCTGCTGGTGGGCAGGATGACCTGATTGCCGGATGGCATAGACAGCTCCACCGTCCGCTCCTCGGTGGCATACACCTCCATCACCTGCCCCATGTTGACCTCCAGGTCAGCGCCGGGAGAAAAAGTTACCGCAAACTCGATCATAGCGCACCATCCCGCAAGATACGCTTCACAGGCACCATAAATACCTGAGATGCCATGCGCTGACCGCCTACGCCCACCCGGAGCTGCACTTGGGCCTCCCGGCCCGCCCCGGCGGAGAGGGAGAGCGTTTCCTCCTCCGTCAGCGTACACGACACGGTCTTACCCTCCAGCGTCATGTCCGCAAGGGCCTTCTCGATCTTCACCACGCCGCCCTGCGCCACGGCCAGCGACAGCGCCGTGATGCTCCCTGTATCAATAGGGAGCCGGAAGGTCAGCGTGGGCGTTGTACCTCGATACATGGGTATCCCTCCTCATACTTTAGATTTGCGATGCTCAGCGGTTGGGCAGTCTTTCCAAATCCGCTATCCTGTGATTGGCGACCTTGATCTGCTCCTCCAGCACTGGAACGCGTCGGGCGAAGTTGTTATGCTCCCGGACTTCCCGTGTCAGCTCGTCCAATTTGGTGTCGGTGACGGCCTGCTGCGTGTCCAGCTTGGCCTGCACATCACGGGTGGTCTTGTTGCTGGTGATGATTACCCCCAGCAGCGACAGGCCGCCGGTGATAAGTGCGACGATGATCGTCTCGGTCATTGGTGTTCCTCCTCTCTTATACTTTCCACTTGCCAGTCACCCGCAGCGATACGGTTTCATTTGTTGGTGTCATGCTCGCCCCACGGGTCATGCGGAAGGACAAGGTTTTTGAAGCATAGCTCCAATCCGTATTGCAGATTGTGTGCAGATCAGTCGCACTGCCGGTGATTACCACGTTCCCCGTCACCCCGAAGGGCATTGACAGGGAAATTGTATCTGTGTATGCGGCGCTGCCAAATGTAGTGTAGCCGGTTGGCGTCACTGTACCACGCCACCACAAGTCCGCATACCCGGATGCGTACTTCCGGTACGTCCAGTTGCCGGACGTGCCTTGCTCCACAATGTAGTCCATGACGCCCAGCGCCGCCAGCAGCTCGGCCAGCGCGGCCACGCCGGTGCCGCCGGACTCCACCGGGAGCGGCTGGGCAAGGCCCTTGCCCAGTTCCACCGGCTCGTCAAAGGACGTCGCCAGCCCAACCTGGAAGGTATCCTCCTTATCGCACAGCCGCCCGATGCCCACGGAGCCCATGCTGTCAGCAATGTGCATCGAGGTATAGGCCGCCGGGAGGAATCGGGTGGAGGAGGCCGGGGACTCGAACGCATCCACGGCCACCATGCGGACGTCATATTTCTTGTTTGCGGCGGCTGCGAATACCACAGACACATCCGTGGGGCTGTACTGCCCGGAGGCTGCCGTGGCCACCGTGCTCCATGTCTCCGTCCCGGTCTCCCGTGTCTCCACACGGTAGGAGGCCGTGTTCTTGCCGCCCAGGGCCGTGATGGCCCCGGAGAAGGTGGCCTTGGCATAGACCCCCGTGGGGTCCTCGGTGCCGTTGGCCTTGCAGCGGACCACCGCCAAGGCGGAGATGGTGGGCGAGACGTAGGGTGTGACCGTCACCGTCTGCGTCACCGTCTTGGCGCGGCCACGGGAGTCCGTAGCGCTGGCCGTGACGGTCAGACTGCCGGAGGCGGGGAGGTAGCCTGAGGTGGCCGTGTCCGATGTGGCGGACAGGATATCCCCCACCTTAATGGCGTAGCTCTTGATGGTGCTGCCCTGCACGCCTGCGGCGGTCAGCTCCACCTTCAGGCGGCTCTTACTCTGGATGTAGCCGCCGTAGGTGTCGGCCCGTCCGGTGGGGTCGCTGAGGGCCACCGTCAGCGTGGGCGTCATGGTGGACGGCACGGAGATGGTGACGGTGTAGGCCCGGCTCCCCAGTTTGGTGGCGCCGCTGTACGTCTCCACCGTCAGGGTGCCGGTGCCGGATGCGCTGTTGGGTATCTGCGCCGCCAGCGATGTGGGCGGCGTCCAGCGCACCGATGCCGCCGACGTCTTGGTCACGATGGTACCGGATGCGGAGCCAAACTTATAGGTGATGGTGCTGGTGGCCCCGGAGACCGGCGGCGTGATCTTGATGGTGGCCGCCGTCCCCATGGTCATAGCGCCATAGGACAGCGTGGCCGCCCGTGGGATGGTAGGGAGCGTCACACTGCCGGACACGGACAGCGTCCGGGGTGTGTAGGCGCTGTCAAAGCCACAATCCCAACTGGCGGAGAGTGTCACCGTCTTGCTGCCGTCGCTGTTGTGGTCTACCGTAATGGTCTTACTGCCCAGTTTATACCAGCCGGTAGAGCTGTAATAGTACGGGTGCCATACCTTCGTGCCCTGGAGGATGTAGTAAGCCTCGTTACTGCTCTCGTTCTGGGAGTAGCCGGTGCCGTCGTATATCCACAGGTCGAGGGTGATGGTGCTCTGATTCTTGGCTTGATTCTGCGCCGAGGAGTAGTCCAGGCGCAGCTGCCAGCCGTTGGATTTGCCGCCGTAGATACTGGCCACTTACTTCACTCCCTTCACGACCACGTCGCCGGAGCCGTCCGCCATGAAGGCCACGTTTCCGATAATCAGGATCGTCACCTTGACTTGGTGGGCCTCCACGCCGGCGGCGGTCAACATCAGCTCCGGCGTGTTGTTGCGGATGAACTGCATGACGTCATTGTCCAGCCGGAGGAGTATCTCGTTGCCACTCTCACCGATAATCAGGCCGTCCGCCGTGAACCGGAAGGCCTTAGTGACCTCGCTGTACTTACTCTGGAGGTCGCCGTTGACGTCCTCGATGCGCTCGGTGATGGTGGTGAGGGTCAAGTTGAGCTGGTCCGCCAGCAGCTCCAGCTTGGAGGACATCTCCTCCTTGTAGCTGCCAAACTCGCCGGTCTCCACATAATTTTGCAGGGCGGCAAGGATGATGCTGTTAAGGGACTGCTGCACGTCGGTGATCTGCTGCATGGTGGACTCCGTCACTTGGTTCAGCTGCTGACGGGTCTCCTCCCTCATCTCGCTCTTGATTTCCTCCCGCTGCCGGTCCATGTCCTCCTTGGTCTCCCGGTCGGTGTCTATCTGCGCCCCGGTATAAGTCTGCCGGGTGGCGCCCAGCGTGATCCGGGTATTGCCGGGGGACAGGATATCCGGCTGGAGCTCCATAAGGGCATAGGCGGCGTTGTAGCCGTGGGGCGTACTGACCAGCAGGGTCATGCGCCCCACCCGGAAGTGCTGGACGCTGTCCTGCCAACCAAGGTCTACCGCCTGCACGGTGATACTCTCCTGTGTGGCCAACCCGGCGGATGAGACGGATGCCTTGGCCTTAGCCAGCAGATTGGCCACCACCGTGACGTCGTCCCAGCGGACGTAGCGGTTGATCCTGCCATAGGCGGCAACGCCGGACCGGCTGTATACCGTCAGGCCGTCCTTGACCAGATCGTCCGTCAGGTCGCCGTCTGCGATATTGGCAATGGTCAGGCCGTCCTTGCCCACAGGCAGGATGGAGGTGTATATCTCCGTACCGTCCCGCTCGCTGACGATATCCAGCAGATTGGCCGCATACTCCACCTGCTGGGTATTGGTCAGGGGTAGGTCTGCGTAGTAGTCCAGATAATTGCCGTCCGCCTCGTAACGGATCAGCAGATGCCCGCCCAGCGAGGAGCCGAAGAGTTTACTCTTGACTGCTTCCATCGTGGTCTGGTAGTCGCTGCTGCTGCGGGTGATGTAATTGTTGGGGTCCGTCACTGTGCACGTGCCGGGCTTGAGCTGCTGCTCGGTAGATACCTGTGCATTGTGCTGGATCAAAAACCAGCGGAACAGATAATCCACCACATTCCCGGAGGCGGCGGCCTCCTGGTATTCGGCGTCCTCCACAAAATCGTCAGGATAGGCAAATGGCCTGATAACGCTGTCATTGAGACAGGTCATCAGGCCCTCTGTCTCCACGGTATGGGTGCCATAGAGGTCTACGGTATCTCTGGTAATGCGCCCTCGGTAAATCGGTGTGGCGTCGTCCAGCAGCTCCACCACACCGTTCATTCGCCGGAGCTTGTCCAAATACGGGTGGTCAGGCTGGAGGGAAAAAGACATCCCTCCCGCCTGATCCACCGCCAAACGAACCTTGGGATCTCTGATAATGAGCTTATCCTCCGGAGTAGCCAGTCTTGGGTCGTAGAGGATATAGCTCTTGTATTTGAGCTGATACATTACAGGCTCGCCTCCTGATACTCCACAGAGATACTCCCGGTGCCGCTGTCCACTTTGGCCTTGAGGATGTTGGGCCCGGCCGCCAGACAGATATCCGCCCGGCGGTAGGTCCCGGCCGACAGAGCGATGGTGCTGCCGCCCCACAGCAGAGTGGTGGCCTGCTCCACTGTGATGGTGGGGATAGCCGGCCGCCGCTCGTTGGGCAGTGACAGCTGTTTGTAAGCCGTCCCCAAATCGGAGCGGGCCACCGTGGTAGGCGTCAGCTTGTAGCGCCATGGGCGGCAGATTGCCTTGACGGTGATGGTGCGGAGCTGCTTATCGGTTGCGTGCTCCTCCACTAATACCCGGCCGTCGTAGTACCAACCTGCTTCATCGTCCGGGGTAATATGGCAGGCGATACCGTTGATTGCGTTATTTACCTTCCGTCGCCGCTCGGCCCAGTCGTCGCCGGGGTAGAGGGCAAACGTCCATGCAAGCTCACGATCATCATAGTTTACGGCTCCCAGTGCCTCCGTCAGGTCAATGGACCCGTCCGCCCCCGGCACCTGCACATAAGATGTGCGGGGAACGGCGGGGCCAATTTTTATGGCCTGCTGGATAAGATGCAAATCGGCGCTGCTGTGCAGTGTGCCGAATGTAGTACCTCTTGCCATTATCCTCTCGCTTTCTGCGCCCGAATCTTACCAAGGCGCTCGTCCATCGGGTCAGCAAGCTCACCGACCAGCTTGTCCGGATACAGATAGATCCGCATCCCAGTCATTTGCTCCAGCAGATCCACCATCTTGAGCAGAGCCGCCAGCACCTTATCCCCGGATGCGCCGACTCCCATGGCTCGGTCCATGTCCTCGGCAACAGCGCCGATCCATTTGCGGTTATCATGCAGCGGGACGACGGCCTCGGCGCCGTTGCCCTCCAGAAAACCAGTCTGGCCACGCTCCAGCACGCCGCCCTTGGCAAGGCGAGGGAGCTCCTTGATGGAAAATCCCTTTCCGCCGACCAATGGCACCCAGTCAGGGACCTTAATGCCGTTTATGCCCCGGATAAACTTGTTGATCCCATCGATAATCCAGTTGATTGGGAGCTTAAATGCGCCCTTCATTCCGTCCCAAACGCTGGTGAATATTTGCTTAACGCCGTTCCATGCGCCTTCCCAGTCGCCGGTAAATACCCCTTTGACAAACTGGATCAGACCGGAAAACTGCCCCTTGATAGAATCAACCGCATTGAGCACCAGCTCTACAGCGTTATTAAACGAATCAGACAGCACCTCAGACAGGACCGTAAACCTCTCCTGTAGCGGGACAAGTGCAATATTGATAACGTCACTTACCACTTGGATCAGCGGTAGTAAGAGTTCGTTCATCAGGTCAGCCAGCGGCTCCAGAACAGCCACTACCAAGTCCAAAATAGGCTGTAAGAGCTGAATCAGCGGATCCAGCAGTGCGAGTAAGGGCTCCAGTAATGCAAGCAAAGGAGGAAGCAGCGTATCCACCACCTGAATCAATGGGGGCAGCAGCATATCCAGTAGCTGGATAATTATCGGGAGCACTGTCTCCATGATCTGCGTTATGAGGGGCAGCAGCGACGTAATAAGCGACAGGATAAGGGGTAGCAGCGTAGTCACTAACTGCATTGTAGGCGGCAGAAGGGTCTGCATCAAATTTGCGACCGCCGGCACGCTCCCCTCGACAAGGGATTGCAGCACCGGGAGGTTGTCGATTGCCAGCGTCAGGAAATCTTGCACCACCGGTGCAACCGCCGACCCGATAGTCGTTTTCAGATCCGACAGTTTCGCCTTAATCATATTGATGCCGCCTTGGATCGTACTGGTGGCCTCCTTAGCCGTCGTCCCAGTAATACCCATCCCGGTCTGAATGACGTGGATTGCCTCGTAGACTTCGTTCAGGTTGTTGATATCGTACTTAATCCCGGTGAGTTTGGTAGCATCCTTGAGCAGACGTTCCATCTCTGACTTAGTGCCGCCATAGCCCAGCTTCAGGTTGTCAAGCATGGTGTAGTTCTGCTTGGCAAAGCCCTGATATGCGTTTTGGATGGATTTGATATCCGTCCCCATTTTATTGGCGTTATCACTCATGTCGGTGACTGCCATGTCCGCTACACGGGCCGCCTCGGCGGTATCGCCGCCAAGCCCCTGCAGCAGGGACGCTGCAAAGCTTGTAACGGTCTCCATGTAGTTGTTGGCGGTCATGCCTGCCGTCTTATATGCGTTTTTCGCATATGCCATCACTTGGTCAGCAGAATCCTTAAACAAGGTTTCCACGCCGCCAACCAACTGCTCATATTCGGCATAGGAGCTAATAGTTGCAGTGGCCAATCCAGTGATGGCGGTAGCCGCAGCGGCGGCCCCTGTGATGATAGTCTTAGACCACCGGAGGGCCGTATTTACACCGCCAACAAAAGTTTTTCCAACGCTCTGAGCTTTCTCGTCTGTCTTACTGATGCTTTTATTAGCCTGTTCGTTGTCCACAAATATCCGGCCTACAAGCCGGAAGATTTCAGCCGCCATCTCCTGCAGCACCTCCCTTGAATCGGCTTTCAACATCTTCCAGTTCCTGCAGGATATCCTCCGTCGGGCGGAAATCGATATTGGCACCAGTCACCCGATCCCGATAGTCATCGAAGCTAATGATGTCCCCGCCGATAGCCATAACAGGCAACTGAGCCACCCACTGCTGGAAGATACGGGCCTCCCGCTCTTGATCTTTGGCCTTGCGGATCAGCTGCAGCCCCGTTTCCAGGTCAAGCTCCATGACGTACTCGATGCTGTGATAGCGGTGCAAGAGCAGATCAATGAGGGTTACTTCATCGAGGCCCCCGCAGCTCCGAAAAAACGGGTCAGATCATTCTCCTTCGCCAACTGCCGGAGCAGGTCAATGAGGGCGGAAATCTCGAGATCAGCGACCTCCGCCGCCGTCATCTCGAAGGGGCCAGCAAGGAACTCATACAGATACCGCTCTCCCTCCGTCTCGGTGGCCCGGTCGAACACGTTCCAGAGCAACTCGAAGCCCATATTCCAAGCGTCCTGAGCACCCTCAGATTTCTGTGCGATCTCTCGCACCTCGTCCTTGACTCCCAGTGCCTTGAGGCACCGACAGGCGGAAAGAATATCTCTCGTTTTGAGCTTTCTCATATGTCTACCTCCTTCAGGATACCGTCTTTACGCCGCTGTAGATATCAGCAACTCTCGTGAGCCACTGCAAGGCGTTCAGCTTCAGTTTAGGCCGACCAGCCTCCTGCGTGATGCGGCCCTCGACTGCGCCGGGGTCCTCGTCAGCGTTAATCTCACGATACTCACGCTCGACCACAAAGCTGCCGCCGCCACGGGTCAGTCCAACGGCAACCGCGGAGCCGGCGGCAGCACCCACGTAAAACTTGCCGACGCCCAGCAGAATCTCTCCGTTACCTGCCGACACACCGTCGGCCACGATAAGCGTCCACGGCTCCGTGCGGTCGCCCAACGCCAGATCAGCATCATCGTACACACCCTCGAACTCGATTTCAGGGACGACATCATCCTTCTCGGCAAAGGTCCAGTCGATATTGCTCTTGCAAATAGCCTTAAGCATCTCGATGGTAACAGCCTGTCCGCCCTTGGTCCTGCCCACCCACTTGACGTACTTGTAGTCGGTGGCGGCCACGACGCCGGTGCCGGTATATTTGGTTTCAGCCATGGCTTAATCCTCCTTGTCGTTTGTATATTGCTGCACCGCAAAGTGCAGCTGCTCATGCTTAATGTTGGTATCCTTCTCCGCTACCGGATACCTGCTATCTCCGTAGATGGTCGGCAGGATCGTACTCTGCGGGAGGTTGACACCGCAGAATAGATCTTCTACGGCGTCAGCGATCTCATCCACTCTCTTACGGTCTGGGCCGATATCCCACACATCAATGCACAGGTCGATATCAGCCCGGCGGGCGATATCCGCCAGATTCTGCCGAGACAGCTGGTAGGTCTTATACGGGAGCTCCGCATCGGCCGGCACAGCGTCGGCGTGATAGGTGCCGCCGGGGACTGTCTCCAGCTGGGACTGGATCAGTTTCCGCAGGTCAAGTGTCTTACTCAGTCGTCACCGCCTCCTCCTTGCTGTTCCTTCTCGTCGATAAGCTGCAGGGCAGCGGCCTCGTCCTCCAGAGCGCTCAGGTACTGGCTTTCGATCTTCACGATTTCAGGGATGTTGTCGTAGGTCGTGTTCCGCAGGATACCCAACTTGGGGATCATCCGGAGCCCGCCGCCGGTCCCTTGGACAGCGCCGCCCAGTTCTTGTGCTTCGCCGTACCACGATCCGTGCTTGATGCCCACCTGTAGGTCACCTTCCCGCCGCCGGACCCAAAACTGGAAGGCCGACGTCCGGCCTCGGACCCGGCGAGACTTTCGCATACCGTGAAGCTTTGCGGCCTCCTTATTGCACATCCGGCAAATGTAACGCCCCACGTCCCGCAGCGCCGCTCGTGTCAGTTCCGTAATGGTGTACAGGGTGCGGTCCACACTACTGACATACTCCACGCCACCCCGCTTGAACTTAATCACACTCTTGGGGACGCTCATGTCTCATGCACCTCCCTGTAGCAAGTCAGCTCCAAGCGTTGGCCGGAACGGTAGGTGCGAAGTACTCGGTACTCTATACCCTCATGCTCCACCATCGTCTCACCGCTATAATCCAGATAATCGGTCAGGATGAATTTGATTTCAGGCTGCTGGCCGGTGGCCTGCGCCTGATAAAATTCCTTGGTCCCGATGCTGGCCACTTGGCAAAACACATTCCGGCCGGTCGTCTGCGTGACCCTATCACCGTAGGTGTCTATGGTCTGTGTGACTCGGATAAGCTGGATCACGTCATTCATCCGGCGCACCTCCGTACCCGGCGGCCATCATCAGGCAGGCCTTCATGGCGTTATAGCGCTCCAGATAAGCCGCCGCCTTGTCCGTGTCGTCTGTATAGTAGGCCCGGCAATACAGTTTTACGGCTGCGAGGATGGTTTTGTCCGTCTCGGCGGGGTCACGGATACCACAGATAGCCAGATCCTCCAGACAGGCGTCAATGGTGTCGGACAGGTCGGCATCCAGCGCCGTGTGGCTGATCCGCAGGTCGGTCTTGATTTTTACGATGGTCTCTTTGGTCGCCATGCGGCACCTCCTCTACGCATTTAGTTCAGATCGTGCGGAGCATCTGCGCTCCGCACGATCTGAAGAAATCAGGACGCAGCCTCAGTGAATACGCACAGGGCCTTCTTGTCCAGCGGCTTACCGTCGCACAGAGCCATCGCACGATAGACGGAGCTGCCCGTGCGGAAGCCTACGGAATCATCCCGCTTGACCTCCGGGCCAGCGCCGAAGTTGAAGGCATAGCCCTGACGAAGGTCACCAAAGATGATGGTCCCCGCAGTGACGTTGTCATCCACGATCACGGGGTAGCCGAGGATGTTAAACTTGGCCGGGGCCTGAGCGTCGGCTACCACCACACGATTGCCGGTGGTATCGGTCAGGCCCAGCACCTTGCCGTAAAACAGCGCACGGGGCATGAGGAAGGATGCGTTGGGCAGGTACTGGGTGGGAATGGTGGCGATGATGGACATCAGGTCGGCATAGGTCATCTTGGTCTTGGTGTAGGTGCCGGTCTGGGTGATCTCGCCAGCCTTGAGGATGCCGGTGGCCTGATTACTGCCGGTGCCGGTGCAGATGCCGGCATCCGCCGCCAGCATCAGCTTATTAGACAGACGTTCCACCAGCCAGTCCTCGAAGGCATCGATGCTCATGGCTGCGACATCTGCGCTGATCTCCACCGTCTTGATGAGCTTGTAGGCGCCCAGCGTGACCGTGGTGATGGTGTCGGCACCATCCGTGGCGGCGGTACCCATGTCCACCCAGTTGGCGGCATTGACGGTGCCCTCCACAGGATAGGACACATTGCCGGGGATGTAGGTCAACGACACGGCGGACAGCAGAGGACTGCGCTCCAGAGCACTGATGATGCGGTTCATGGTCTGCGTGGGGATGGTGCCGCTCGCAGACACGGCGGCACGCTGCTCAGCGGTCAGCTGACGCCCCTGCAGGTCGGCCAGCCATGCGGCACGATACTCCGCCTCGCTAGCGCTGTGGTTGTCGCCGTTCTCACCGCCACGCTCCAGCACCCTGCCAGTCATGCCGGCAGCGATGCGAGAGCGCATCTGCTGGCGACGCTGGGCTTCGCCCTCCAGCGTGGTGCGCTCAGCGATGAGCGCATCCACCTCTTCCTCCAGAGCCCGCAGGGCGTCTCCAGTAGCGTTGGCGACTTCCGTTTCAATGGCCGCCAGACGCTCGTTGATCTCTTCGATTCGATTCATTTCTTTGCTCCTTTCTTCTTACCGCAGCTTCGTTTTGATTTCCAGGCGCAGGCGTCTGCGCCTCTCGTCAAGCTCCGCCTCACTCCGGGCTGCTGCGCCGATCACTCCGTCGGCCCAGCTGCGAGCATTGATCTCTGTGTTGTCATTTGCGGGGATGCTGACGCCGGACACATCATAGATCTTCGCCACCGTCCTATGCACGATGGTGTTGGTGGCCTTGTCGAAATAATAGTCTCCCAGCCGGAAGCGCCAGCTCATCTTGGTAACCATGCCGGCGTGGATATCGGCATAATGGTCCCGTGCCGCCTGCGTGCGCCCCAGGTCCGCCGCCACAAAAAGCCCCTCCTGGTTAGGCTCTACGAGCAAGCTGCCGTTGCTGGTGCGGGCGAATACCCGTCCGGCGTGGTCATATTGGTAGATGATATCGCCCATGTCACAGTTATCAAAGCACCCCCGCTCGAATCGCTCGTAAATAGGTGTGTCACCGTCGTAGTAGAGCACATAAGGCTCGTACCGGGCGGCGTAGCCCTCCACATAATTCTCGCAGTCAATGCGCTTGGCCGTCTGGGCAGGGGCGAAAAGGGACAAAGTGCGAATCTGCGCCCCGCCCTTCAGCTTGGTCTTGTTATTCGGAGTCATTGGTTGGATTCTCCTTCCTGGCGTTGTCGGCGTTCTGCGCCGCCGTCAATTCTGCTTGCAGCTGGTTGGCCTGGTCCAACTGACTGATCTCGGTGTACTCCTTGCGGATATAACGTTTGTCGCCGTCCGGGACGTGAGGCAGCTGCCAGATGTCCATCACGTCGTTGATGCTCAGGATCCCCCGGTCGAACATCTGGGAGCTTACCTGCAGCTTCGCTTCCGCCGCCATGTACTGCAGACGGTTTGCGGAAAACACAATGGCGTTGCCTCTGGACAGTTCCGCCGCCCGAAATGTCATGCCCGTTAGCGCTTGAGAGAGTTGCAGCGCAAACGGCTCGATTTTCCCCTCATAGTAAGCCGCCCACTCGTCGCCTACGGTAGCGTTTTGCACCACGCTCTGGTTGGAGCCGAAGTAGGTGTAGACCCGCTCTTGAATCAGTTTCAGCTGTTCGGGGTCCACGATCTTGGCCACGGACTCGATCTGCTTGACGTCCTTGTATGTGTTGGGGAACAAGGCCACGCCGCTGGAATCCTTGCCGAACAAACTCTCTGCAAAGCGCTTGCGCTCTCGAGCCAGATCCTCCGGCTTGGTAAAATTTCCGAGGGTTGCCATGAAACGGAAGCTGGCCGAGTTCTTGATCCCCTCGGCAATGCCCTGATTCTGCATGGACAGCAGCTGCATGGTGGGGTTTAGAACAGCGTTGCTCTCTCCGAAAATGTCACTGTGGTACAGGTACTTGCTGACGATCCCGCAACGGGCCAATTCAATCGCCACCCGCTCTCCAGAGCGGAAGGTGTAGCGCAGATACGGCTCGTCGTCCGCCTGTACGATCTCCACCATGCTTGGGTCGGCCGGATAATAGCCGACGATTCGGTCCAGCTGGTCCAGCAGCGGGAGGATGAATACTGTGTTCTGTGCGTCGTAGATCGTAGCGGCCTTGTACAAAAATTGTGAGCAGCTCATGAGGTCGTTGGGATGGTGTTCCAGAAGCTGCTGGAACCGCCGCCCGGAGGAGCCTGTGACGTTGGGTTTGAGCTTGCTGCAATGGGTGGCAAAGGTGTGGATGCAGGCCCTTGTGAGTTCCATCTCATAGACGCCACCGTCGTAGGTGGAAAATACAGGCGTGTAGCCGTTGAGCATCCGAAAGTAGCCCTCGAACTCTTTCCGACCTTTCCAACGGCCAAAAAGCTTATCAAACAATCCCATTCCATCACTCCTCGTTTTTGAGCTGCGCCCCGATTTGCTCGTACCATTTTTGCCGGACCGTCAGGGCATCGATCACCGCCACAAATCCATCGATGTGGCAGCGCTCTTCAATTTTTACCGGTCGGATCTTCCGTGTCTCTGCGTTTTGTTTCATGGCCACGTTCAAAAAATGCGCCTGCAGCAAATTGTTTTTTCCGAGCCGCAGTGTGCCGTCTCGGATCAGGCCGTCGCACTCGTGGATCACCGGGGTAAGATTCTCGCCCTGGTAAACGTCATCCATGTGGAAACCGTACTGCTCCATCTGTTGGACGAGATACTGGGCACTGTACCGGTCGTACCCGACTTGCAGCGGCATGATCTCGTAGCGCTCCACCAGATCCCGGAACCACTCGAAGCAGTCCTCGTAGTTTACGAAGTTTTCGCCGGAAATGTCTATCAGGCCCTGCGAGATGTATAGCCGATACGGCACGCCTTCCCGCTCAGCCAACTCGTCCACCTTGTTAGCCGGCATGAAAAACTTGCAAATGACATATAGTTTTCCGTCTCGCTCGATTACCACACAGCACGCTGTCAGGTCGGTGGTCTGGGACAGATCGATGCCGCCCACACAGTAGCTGCTCCGGAATTGCTCCAGCGTCAGCGAGTCGCCGCAGATAGCCTCCACGACTTCCCATGGCAGCCACGCTGCTTGGCTGTTTTGCTTGATGTTGCAGTACTTGGTCAAAAATTCAGCACGTTTGCTCATGCTGCTCTCCGCAATGGCAATCTCTTCCCTGAAGAAATCCTCCGACACGGACACGCCCATATTCGGATTGCTTTTTCGCAGCTCGTCAATGTCGTTCCATTTTTCAATGTCGTCGATGATGTACAGGAGCGGCAAGAGCCGCCGCTCCTTACTGCTACCGAGGAGCCATGCCGTTGCACGCTTCATCAACTCATCATATGGGCCGTCGTTGATATAACCGGATGTGCTGATGGACAAAATCAGCGGCTGCCGTCTGGCGCCCAGCGCCGATTTCATCACTTCGTACTGCTTCAGGCCCTGCTCCGCCGGCCAGCTGGCAATCTCGTCGCAGACCACAAGCTGCGGATTAAAGCCATCGGATTTCTTTGCGTTAAAGGCCAGCGGGCGGATTGTGGTGTTGGTGCTCTCCAGATAAATGTCACTCCGCCGCTTGACCGCCAAAGTTGACAACTCCGGCTCCTGCTGAATCATGTTGTAGGTAGCATCGTACACTATGGCTGCCTGCTCCAGCTTCGGTGCCAGGTCGTAGATACGAGCACCGTACTCTCCGTCCAGATACGCCATATAGGCGCTGACCGCCGCCGCAAAGATGCTCTTTCCATTTTTTCTGGAAACGACCAGGAAAACCTCACGCCATTGCCGATATCCATCGGACGGATCCATCACGCCGAAAATCACGCTGACCGCCGCCTTTTGCCAAAGCTCCAGCTTCAGCAGATCGCAGCGTCCCTCGTGGTGGTGGCAGAAGTTTTCGATGAAATCGACGGCCCGACTGGCCGCTCTGGCATCGAAGGCATATGTCCCATCGTTCAGGCCGTTAATGATGCGCTCATACAGCAACCGGATCCACTGGCCCACCGTCACCTCACCGGTCGTGATTTGCCGCCAGTACTCTTGGATCCAATTCGTGCCGGCTGTCATCGCTTCATCAGCTCCTCCAGTTTGCTCCCCCTGGCGGCCGGAGGAACGATATCCAGCAGCTGTTTTGTAATGGCCGTCAGATTCTTCGTCAGTGCGATATGGGCATCCGCCGCCGCACTGCGCTTGACCCCTCGCTGAGCGGTCCCATTTTGATATTCCTCCGTCCAACCGTCTCGGTTGATCTGCTCCTCCAGTTCTTCGATGGATACCCGGATAAATGCGGCACGTTCGATCAGGGGCTGAGCAATTTCCAGCTTATTCTGGTCCAAATTGGCGAAAATTTTCTCCATGCGTGTGCGCTCACGCTTAATTAGTGCATTTTTGCTTGGTTTTGCCATTTCACACCCCCTTCTTGTGCCTGCAGGGTATTTTTATACCCCGCCCTTCGGTCCCCAAGGCCGACTTATTTGTCTTGCTGATGGGGGGAGTCCGGTCCGTTTGGATTGCGAATGATCTCCCCGTTCGGCCCATAGGTTATTCGATTGGTTTTCGGTTTCGCCGGGTCCTGCTCTTTGTTGTGGCAGTCCTGGCACTCGTAACGAAAGTTGCTGTCGGCCAGACTGATTGTAGGGTCGTTGCAGTTGCGGTCATTGAGCCATATCTTGTGGTGGACGATTTTGCCGAGGCATTGGCCGCACACCTCACACAGGCCGCCGTCAATTGCGATGCGACTGTTGATGTATGCATCCCTTGCCCGCCGCCATGCTTGTGTCTTGTAAAACTCTCGCTGTGTCATAGTCCTCCCGGAAATGCAAAAACGCCAGAGGCCACGACAACCAGCTCACCCCGGTCAATCCGGGATGATGCTATCAGTCATGGGCTCTGGCGTTCGACGCTCTGGCCTCTCGCAATATGCAGGATGATCTCCCTCTTGCAGCAGCGGCAATAGACAGGTAGCCTATCCGCTACCGTGTCCGGGCCGATCCGCAGGAGACGCTTGTTCCGACGGCAGGCCGGACAGGCGATCCATCCATCTCTGACTGATAGTTTACCGTAACACTCTCGTTTTGTCAACCCCCGTCCCTCCTTCGCTTCTCGTTGTTCTCCGGCGCCAGATAGCGGATGTAGTGGCAGCCGGTGGCGGCGTCGTATTGGCTGGACTCCAGCAGATAGGCACGGGCAGGCTGACGCATGGCGTTGGACGTGTGGACAATGCGCTCCGTGATCTCCGGCTGGATCATGTTGCGGCTGGTGGTGTAAGCCTTGGCATCCGGCACATCCCGCCGGGCCTGCCGCAGCATATACAGCGCCACCGGCGTATAGTCGTGCTGGCTGCGCAGCGGCTCGGCATAGATGGACCCCATGCCCCAGATATCCTCCAGGCACTCCTCCCCCACATACCACGCACCATCACGCCACTGGATTCCGGCCCCGGTGAGCACCATGTGGACGTGGAGCCGCTTCTGTGCGCCGGTCTCTCCGTCCTTCTCGGAGGGTACCGCTACCCACTTGAGCTCTACCCCCAGCTTCCGAAGCTTCCGCCGCAGGCGACGGAGGAAATTCCCCAGCAGCCGGGACAGCTCTGCATAGTCGCCGCCGATCTGGGCCAGATACTCGTCTGTAAACTTGCACGTGGCGTAGAGGTCTCCCTTGGAGAAATTACAGTTGAGTATCCTGGCCAAGACGTGAACAGCCCGCCGGGCGTTCTGATCCCGCTTGGCGGAGGATGTGTTGCCCTTCACCCGGCCTGCTCTTGCCTTGGTGTTGGCCGGGACCCAGAACTTGCTCTTCTCAATCACCCGGCCCGCCTTGTAGGTGCGTATCATCCATTTGCCTCCCATCGCTTTCTCCTCCGTGGTCCTACTCTTAGGCTCTTAAGAGCCATCCAAAATACGCACGTGCGTGCGTATATCTAATGAGCGTCCGTTTCCTCCTGTGCTTTCGCCCAAGGGAGCGGACTTGACTGTCCGCCCCCTTGGGCGCTGCCCTGCCTCCATCTCAGGAGGAGCCGCATACCAAGTATGCGGAGCCGGTCCTTACGGGCTCGGCTTCTACAGGAGAAAAACAACGTGGGAGTCGGGCGTGTGCGAAGCACCCGGCTCCTCCGACGGTCTCCGAAACGCAGAAGGCCGCCGGAGGAACCGCCGAGGTATATTCCTCGGCAGTCTCCGTTAAATTATCGTTTCTTGGGGCGGCCATGCTTGGTATTTCCCGGCAAGCCTTTTTGCCGGCGCCAGCTGAGGACCTGCGAATATTTGACCCCGGTGATCTTGGCGATCTGCCTGTCTGCAATGCCTCCCTCATAGAGCCGCAGGAACTCTTTTTCCTGTGCCTGGCGGCTGCGGCGGCCCTGATCCTTGCTCAGTCTGGATATGCTGCGGAACGGGCTGTCCTGGCGCTCGCCCTCCTGAAATGCGATGCAGAGATGCCCCTCCGTCTCGCATAGCTCTTGCGGCAGGGCGTGGGGAAACGCCAGCCGCTTGCTGACTCCCACGATATCTATGTAGGCGCAGCTCCACAGGGTGGTGTTGTTGCGAAACCGGCATTTGCTGCAGCGAGTCTCCGTCTCAACCGGGTCCTCGATGATCTCCAGCGCCTCGGCAAGCTCCTTACACCTCGGCATGGTCGTCCTCCTTCCGCCGTCCGGACGCACAAAAGAAATCCGGCTTAACAATAGTGCCCTCTTTTGGGGCCGTCACTCTGCCGCATATCAAGTAGCCACAGTAGTCCACATGATGCATACACTCTCGGCATCGTACCACCGGTGCTACATCCGAACTATCTAACCGCCATTCCGCCGCTCGCAGAATAGCGCATCCGTGGATACCGCAGTCATGCTCATATCCACAGCCGAGGCAGGCGAGACTACCTGTCTCTACCTTGAGACGACGAATGGCCTGCAGCAACTCAGGCAATGACAAATCGCCGCTCGCCGTGCCGGCCAATTTTGCGCCCTTCTTGGCCTTGATACACCGTCTTCGGTATGTCCTGAGATCACGCTTCCTTACGCACTCCTGATAGTCCGGGCAGTCTTTACATCTCATGCCCACGCCTCCTGCTGCTGCGCCAGCAGCGCACGGACGGCCCCGGCCAACTTGTCGCCCTTTTCCGGGTCCTTTTCTGACACCCGGCCCGCCGCCTCCTCCAGCCGCCGGAAGTCCTCCTGCACGGCTGTGAACCACGTCTTAAATACCGCCGTGTCCGGATCCGCCGCTGAGAGCCGCTTCTGGAGATTTTCCACTTGTGCCACCGCCAGCGCTGCCCGGCCCTCTGCCTTTTTCAGCTCCTTCGCCGCCTGCTCCGCTGCGTCCTTTTCGATGCGCCGGCGCATCTCCTCCATGACGTCCTGCGGCACCTCCGGATTTTCCCGCAGCTCCTTCAGTGCCGCCCGGCTCTTCTCCGCTGACTTTCTGGCCGTCTCCGCATCCTTCTTGGCCCGCTCCAACAGGCCCTTGGCATTGCTCGCCTCACCTCTGGCCTCCTGCAGCTCTTTGGTGATCCTCTCCGCTGCGGCCTCCGCATCCCGGCGGGCCTCGTCGGCCTTTTCCGCTATTTTCGCCGCCTCATTGAGGGCGTCCTTGGCACTCTTGGCGTCTGCCTGGGCCTTGTCCCGTTCCCGCAGCAGCTTCTCCAGCTCCCGGCTGGAGATGTCCTCCACATGATGCTCCTGAGCAAACTCTTCCCGCTCCTCCGCCGGCAGGGCCAGCAGCTTCAGGGCGTGGGTATAGGGTAGATTCCCAAGCGTTTGGGATTCTGCGTCTCCGAACAGGGAGACCTGTTTGGCCCCGTACTTCTCGAAGATCCGCATGAAGTTCTGGGCGGAGGACTGGGAGAATTCCACCTCCTCCTTCAGCCACCGCCCCCACTGTCCATAGGGCAGCATGGCCTTTGCCTCCACCAGCTTCCGTCCGATCTCAATGACGTAGCCCAGCGCCATGCACTGGGCCTGACGGCGCAGCTGCCGGATCTCTGCTGTCACCGTCTGGATATCTCTCTGTGCCGCCATAGGCACGTTGACAATGTCGCTCATTTATGCGATCTCCTTTCTTTTGGGCTGTATCGGCAGCCCATGCTTATCTCGTCTGCTCCCGGCCTTCAGCCATGTCAGCCACCCCGCCAAAAAGTCCGCATACAGCGTGCTTGGGTTTGTCTTGTTGGGATTGTCCGGACAGGCCGTCCGCTCATCATCCCAGCCGTGGATCTGCCGGATGGTATTGCCGTTTACCTCGATGGTGCATAGCGGTCGGCCCGGACGGTCCCGCCGCCGCAAAAACAGGATCGTGGTGGCGCCGTTCAGGTGCCGCTCCACGTAACCTCCTACGCAGTGATGCAGCGCCTCCCCCTCCTGCACGATCTCCTCTCCGTCCGCCGGCGGGCGAATGAGATAGGTGCCGTCCGTGTAGGTGTAGCGCAGCGTGAGCTTTTTCAGCCGCTTCCGGTACCCGGCTCTGGTCTCCTTGCGCCGCAGTGCCGTCCACGCTGCCGTGATCTCGTCGTGCTTTTCCGATAGATCCCGTGGCAGCAGGTGTATCTCATTGCCAAGATCCAGCCCCATCTGCTCTGCCGCCTCTATGTAGTCGATCCAAAGTCCCATCCAGCGCTCCGCCCCGAAGGTGGCCGTCGCCCGCTTTCCCATGTAGCGCACCATCCTTCCGGCAGACGGCCCGTAGGCCCGCAGGAGCCGGATGGCGCCCTCTCGCCGCCCCATCGGCAGCATCTTCACCAAGTCGGCGACCTCCTCCGGCGTGCCCTCCGCCTTGGTGCCCCTCAGGCCCCGCCAAGTACGCAGCGCCTCGATGCACTCCTCTGATGTGCCGCACTGCTTCCGCAGGCGCTGCACCTCTCGCATGGGCAGCGGCAGAAAATCCCCCGGCTTCTCCGCATCCCAGCGGATGATGCGGGCGTTTTTCACCCGCCGCTCCACCAAATCCTTTACGGCACTCTCCAGCCCCAGTCTTACCAGCCACTCGATCTGCCTTGGGTAAAAGCAGCAGGCCGTCAGCAGCCGGATGGCATCGTACCTGTGGATCAGCTCTTCTATGCGGCAATAGCGAAAGGCGCTCTTCTCCAGCTCCTCCACGCCTACCACCTCATAGCCCGTGCCGTACTCGCCGCAATAGCCGTACGGGGCCGATAACTCCCACATCCCATGCCCCCTTCCGGGTGCCGTCTGCTGCTGGTGTCCTCCCAGCGGGCACTCCGCCCACCAATAGCGGCTGATCTCCTCCGCTTTCCCCGGTGCAAAGCGATAGACGCCCAGCAGCTTCACCTTCGGCAGGTGCGTCAGCTTCCGCCCGTAGTCCTTAAAGCAATCATAGGCACAGGCCCACAGAGCGCCCCGCCACTGACGGAGCACCACCGCCCGGCGGTATTCCCACAGGTTTTTCCGCTGCCCGGTATATTGCAGCTCCTTGGGGATGGTCTCCTTGCCGCACCACGGGCAGGCGATGCGCCGCTTCGCCTCCCGCTCATTGGTCATCCATCCCCAGCGATACACCGGCACCGGAGCGTGCTCCGCCTCCAGTACCAGCCGCTCCGCCGCCGTGGCCCGTTCCTCCCGGATCACCTTGTGTTTGCCGCAGCAGGTGGTCCACAGTTCCCTCGTTTTGCTCCGGTGGAAGGTGTAGGCCGTAAACAGGCCGTTGATCTCCTGCAGCTCCTTGTCCGTCAGGACCGGCGCCAGCCGCCGGAGCTTTTCTTCCATCTTCTCCATGGCCGCCTCACAGGAAATCCGTCAGGTCCAGCAGCTTGGGCTGCTTCTTCTGCGCCGGTTCCTCCGGCTCTGCCGGCTGCACACGGTTGGGGCAGACGTCGATCTCCATAGTCATGCGGATCTCCGCCCCCGGAAAGTAAAACTGCACCGCCTTGCGGTATGCGTCCAGATCCGAGATACTGTTTCCGGTGGCCCGCTCCAATGCCGTCATGCAGTCCACGAAAGAGCTGCCCTGTGCGATGGCCTGCGCAAACTCCTCGTCCTGCCGGGCGAAGGATTCCAGCGCTTCCCGCACAGCTCCCTTCATGATCGCCGCCTTTCCGCCCTTGATAGCGGCACTCTCTTTCTTCAGGCGCTCCAGCGCCTGCTTCAAAAACTCGCTCATTTTTCTCCTTGCCTTTCCCGCCGCTATGGTGTATCATAGGGGCGTAGATATTGTTGTGGATATCTTGCCCTTACGGAGTGCCTGCTCCGTAAGGGCCCTTTTTTATTCCCGGAGGCCCGTCAGGGTCTCCCGAAAGCTCTCCGCCACACAGGTGGCGATCACCTCCGCCGTGTGGCCCGTCTCCTGCCGCACCAGCTCCTCGATGTCTGCCGGGATCGTGCAGGCGGCGCAGATATCGTCCAGCTCGGCCTGCTCCTGCGCCTCCAGTGCATAGCGGCACCGGTCGCAGATGCTCTCCATCACATCGTCCAGCGTCATCTCACACCCTCCTCCGGATAGTAGCAGTCCAGCACCTTCCGCAGATGCTCCCGGATACCCACGCCGGCCAGAAAGCCCACCAACTCCTCCGGGCGCTCTCCATGCTGCGCCGCAATGCGGCAGATACGCCGCCACAGCGGATCCTCCGCTGTCAGCGTGACCTTAGCCACGCACTCCACATATTCGCTCATTTGCCGCCCTCCAGTCTCTCCAGGAGCCGCACAAGGCCCCAACTCACAGTTGCCGCCCCCACATAGGTGAGGATCCACGTCATGGTCATTGCTTGTCCTCCTTACAGATAATTCCGGCCGAACTCCCGGCGGAAGTCCTCCACCGTGGCGTTCTGCTCCTCCATATACTTCCGCTGGCCGTACTGATGCAGCGCCAGCGCCGTCTCCTTGCAGCGATGTGCGGCCCGTGGCCCGTTGCGGTGGCAGCTCTCGCCGCACAGCAGCACCGTCAGACCGTACCGCTCCGATTTCCTCCGGTTGGCCGTGCCGCCGAAGATGTGATGCTCCTCCATCTGGCCCCAGCGGCCGCAGAGCCAACAGCGCCCGAACACCGCTTACACCAGCGGCGTCTGCTCCAGCACCGCCGCCAGCTCCTCTCCGATGATTTCCCGGCCCGGCAGTACCACCCCCAGACCGCCCTCGTCATCCCACACCAGCATATCGCCGTAGGCCCTCGGGTCTCCCACGCCGATCCACACCAGCTCCGGGTCGTAGGCCGTCACCTTCAAGGTGGCCGGTCGCTGCCACACCTCGTAGCCCTTCCACCTCATGGAGCTGCGGAGGATCGTCTCGCCGTCGCTCTCGGCGATCCGCCGCCGCAGGTTGTCCATGTGGCCCAGCACCATGTCCATCATCTGACTCTGAGCGCCCCGGCCCTTCTGGACGGTCTATGCCGTGGCATCCGGGATATCCCCCAGATGCTCCGCCAGCAGCCCCAGCACCTTCCGGCTGGTCGTCCGCCGGGGCATGGCCGCCAGCCACGACGCCCCGTGGATGCACAGCACCCGCTCCCCGTCCTCCCGGTATCCGGCCACCGTATAGCCCTCGCTGCGCCACGTGCTTTTCATGGCGCTCAGCAGTCCTCTTTCGTCGATCATGTCCCTTTTCCTTTCCGCCGCCCTCCGGCGGCTCTTTTTATGTGCCGAAGGCGCTCTCCTTCAGCCCCAGATACCACGTCTTTTTCAGCCGCCGGGCCGTCTCCTGCTCCTCCGTGTGCAGGATCTTCTGGCACGCCTCGCACAGCGTGCCCTCTGCGTTAAACATCCGCCCGCACCGGCAGCAGAGGTGCCGGTGCGCCTCCTTCTTCTGCCGCAGCTCCATCCCCGCCACGTATTTGCCCCACGGTACGTCCCAGAACCGGGCCGCCTCCACGGTGGCCCGCTCCCAGTCCTCCGCCGCCACAAACGCCGTGCCGATCTCCGGGTGGTGTACCACCCAGCAGATGCTTTTCTCACTCCTCGCCATGCTCCTCCGCTCCCTTCACCCCCAGATACTCCAAAAACGGTATCCGGGGGATTTTTACCCGGCTCCCCATGATGATGGTGGGGAAACCCAGCAGATCCGGCCGCTGCCGGGCGCAGACCCGCACCTGCTGATCCGTGGTGCCAAGCACCCCGGCCACCTCGCAGGGCGTCAGGTACGCCTTGTTGCTGGCCAGCAGCTCCTCCATCGTCTTATAGGCCATTCCGGCCGCCTCCTCTCTTTATCCCGCCGCCCGCTGAACCTCGACCGTCTTGGCGCCGTCCGCCAAGCCCATGCCGTAGGCCAGCCACAGCGTTCGTGCTTCCGCCGTCATTTTCTCGGCCAGCTCCTCCAGTATCTCTACCTGCTTGCGCTCGTTATCGCTCATATGCTCCTCCTTTCTGTCGAATCAGGGCTTTACGCATCCGGTGATTGTCCCGCCGCCGGTGAGGCTTCCGCATAACGGCCTTGACGGTTTCCCGCCGCCCGCTGCGGTCTGTGACTGTCCACCTGCGGATGTTCATCCCCTTCACCTCCTTACGCCGTCTCCCAGTCATCTGCCAGCAGGTCCGCCTCTGTCGGGCTCCACCCCGCCAGCAACGTTGTGTTTGTCATACTGTCGATCAGGCACCCCTCCGGTGTATTCGTCGGAATGATACGGTACTTCGGCTGCATCACCATGGGGCGCTTTTCGTTCCCCACCGTCAGCCAGTAATCCCATGCCTTTCGGCGGATTGCTGGCTGAACCCTTGTTCTGGCCTGCATCGCCTCGTAGATGTTCATCCCCTTCGCCTCCTCTCTTGCGCTCCCTCCCGCCGCTGTGTTATACTGATGACGGAAAGGAGGTGATTTTGTGACTGATAAATTGTCCTTGATTATCTCGATTGCCGCCCTTGCGTTGGCCGGGCTTTCGCCCATAGCCTCCGCCGTAGTCCAACTCATTACCAGAAAGATGGAACTGGATGCCGAAGCCCAGCGGCGGCGGGCGGAATTTTACGACCAGCACCGGGCCGAAGTGATCGAGCGATACATCACCGCCGTCGGAGAAATATGCAAGACCGAATCACCGCAGGATCTCCACGCATACGGTAAATCCTTGGGTGAGATCTATCTCTATGTCGATTCGTCCCTCTGGCCGAAGCTTGATGCTATCTCTAAGGCGATTACCCTCCACGATTTTCAGGCCCCGGCGGAAGAACTCATCCAGCTTTGCAAGGAGCTATCTCACAATGAAGTCCGTGCAAAAAAGTAGCAGCTCCCAGACGATGCCGATAAAGACGAGCCATCCCGCATAAGCCAGGCGGCTGGGCCATTCCTTCCAGACTGCACAGCCCATCGGGAACAGAAAACCGCCGACCATAAGCGGCACAAATGCCAACAGCGTTTTCATAGGTGTCACCTCCTCCCATCAATGTGCAGCTCTCGTTGTGTCCCTGACTACTTGACCAAATCAATCAGCCTATTCGGTCTTATAGCACTTCGGTTATGACGACACACGCAAGCAGCAAGATCGCCTCGAAAACAAGGATGTAGACCAGGAGCATCCCTACGTCTACCAAAACAAAGGTCAAGCCGCCACGCTCATGAGCGATGATCCCCACAAGACCGATTACAAGGAGGACAATCGGTGTAAGTATCAACAGTTCTTTCATAGGTATCACCTCCCTCCCATCAATGCGTGATGTTTCACACCTCACTTGTAATCTATCACACTTAACGTGTATTGTCAAGCACTATTTCACACCTCAGTTGTATTTTCACTTGACTTCGCCACTCGCCTGTGGTTTAATAGTGGCAAGGAGGTGGATTATGAGTAGTATTAACGAACGCATCGCCGCCGTAATCCAACACAGCGGCCTTACCAAGACCGCCTTTGCCGAGCGACTGCAAATATCCCAGCAGCACGTGTCCCGGCTTGCAAAAGACGGCACCCCAAGTGACCGCACGATTGCGGATATCTGCCGGGAGTTCGGCGTCAACGAGCGCTGGCTTCGCACCGGTGAGGGTGAGATGCTGATGCACCTGTCCCGTGAGGAGGAGATCATGCGCTTCGCCGCCACGGTGGTCCGGGACCCCTCCAGCGAGTTCCAGCGGCGCTTTGTCTCCGTCCTGGCCCGCCTCACCCCGGAGCAGTGGCAGCTCATGGAAGAGATGGCCCGTAAGCTGCTTCAGGAGCAGGCCAAAGAGTCCCCCACCGACGCAAAATAAGAGAGCGGAGACCGCCCGGTCTCCGCTCTCTTGTCATATTTGTGTGAAATCGCTGCTAATATTGTCTATTTTCCCGGTTTACGTCATATATGCGCTTATGATACACTGATTCCAATAACACTCAGGAGGTGCTTTTTGTGAATCCTTGGGAAAAATTCTTCGTCACCTTATTTTTCGGTATGTTCGGCATCCACAAATTCGCTGAGCGGAAAATCGGGCCGGGTCTGGCCTACTTGTTCACCGCCGGGCTTTTCGGCGTTGGTTGGCTGTATGACACCGTTTGCAGCTTGGCAGCCGCCTTACAGTCCTCCGGACATAGCTCAGCTCCCGCCGCTAATAAGAGCGCTACCGTACAAAGCGCCGCCCCTGCCGTGCAGGCCCCTCTCAAACCCAAAACGCTTACCGACAACAGCAAGGCAAGGAAAGCCTATCTCCAAGAGCGTCAGCGTCAATTCTCCGCCCAGCTGGACGCCCTTGAGCGTGCTCCCATCGGCACAGACGGCCGAAAGGGGACTATCCGGATGTTGGACGTGGATGATCTGCATTTTTCCACCGTCACTACCCGGTCCAAGCTCTCCAATCTCGGCAACTATGTCGCCATCGACATCGAGACCAGTGGCCTCCGGGCCACCATGCCTATCCTTGAGGTCTCCGCCGTCCGTTTCGACGATTTCCAGCCCGTGGCAGCTTATACCACGCTGATTGACCCCGGCAAGCCCATTCCGTCGGAGGCTACGCAGGTCAACGGCATAACGGATGATATGGTGTGTGGCTGTCCCACCATCTGGCAGATTGTCCCGTCCCTTAATGCTTTCGTCGGCGGCCGCCCCATTGTCGGACATAATCTCCGCTTCGACCTGCGATTCCTGTATCGCTACGGCTTCGACATTGCCGAAAAGCAAAAGCTTTTTGATACGCTCATTTTGGGGCGTCGCATCGTCCCCCGCTCCGATACCGAAAACTACAAGCTTGTCAGCCTCTGCGAATATTACGGGATAGACTACTTCGGTGCCCACCGCTCTCTGGCCGACGCCTACGTTACAGGGCAGCTCTTCGAGCTGCTGGCAAAGGAGCGCACCAGCATTGAGTAGCTATGGCAAGTTGCCAGTTGACTTTTTTCAACTCCGGGTATAGTATGAGTGTACAACAAAGTAACGCCATCGTTGCCCGTGTTGTGCAATAAGCCCTTGGAATAGGTCCCCCACGATAAGGGGAGTGCCCGTTCTAAGGGCTTTTATACTTAACAAGAGGCCTTCGCAGCTGCGGGAACCCCTTCACCACAATCGCCCGAAAGAAGCACGATCAGCAGTAAACAAGAGAGCGGAGACCGCCCGGTCTCCGCTCTCTTGTTTCAAATATGTGTAAAAATATTTGTTTTCCCTATTGACAAATATAATTATATGTGTTATTATATCATTGTCAGGAGGAAATACTTATGAAGAGCTACTCGTCAAGGGAGGTTATTCAACTGCTGAAGGCGGATGGCTGGTTCGAGGTCAATGTAGTGGGCAGCCACCACCAGTTCAAGCACCCCACCAAAAAGGGCCGTGTTACTGTTAAACACCCCGACAAGGACATCCCCCGTAAAACCCTCGCCAGCATTGAACGACAGTCTGGGTTACTGTTCCGGTAACCCAGACCTCCTGACTTACTCGAATAGGAGGTCATTTTATGAAACAGGTCGAACGCTATTTCTATCCCGCTGTCTTTAGCTATGCTCCGGATCAGGAGATCGCCGTCACCTTCCCCGATTTGGATGTTGCCACCAGCGGCACCGACGATACGGATGCGCTGCTGTCTGCACGGGAGCTGCTGGGCTGCGTCCTCTGCGGACTGGAGGAGGACGGCGAGGATATCCCCGCCCCCACCCCTCTGGCCGATGTAAAGCTGGAGGACGGCGAACGGGCCGTCCTTGTGGATGTGTATATGCCCTCCGTCCGCTTGGCACGGGTCAACCGCAGCGTCAACCGCACCGTCACCCTTCCCGCTTGGCTTAATGCCGCTGCGCTGGAGCGGAATGTAAACTTTTCTCAGGTGCTGCAAGATGCCCTGCGTACCCAGCTGCACCTCGGATAAGGCAAAAGAGGTAATCGCATGAAACTTGTATATCCCGTTATCTTTACGGAGGACCCGGCAGGCGGCTATATGGCCTACGTGCCGGATCTGGAGATCAATACCCAAGGCGAAGATCTGGCGGAAGCCATTGCCATGGCCCGTGATGCTATGGGCCTGGCGGGGATCGATATGGAGGACGATGGAAAGCCCTTCCCCGCCCCCAGTCAGCACGTGGATTGTCCCACCGGCGGCATTGTGTCACTGGTAGATGTGGACCTTGTCGCCTACCGCAGCAGTTGAATGTCTGAGCACAGCAAAAGAGAGCGGAGACCGCCCGGTCTCCGCTCTCTTGCTTGTCATCCGTTAAATATGCAGCTCCGCTTTCAGTGCATTTTGCAGGATCATGGAAAAATTGACCCCCTGTCTTTCCGCCATAGTGTTCAGCCACGCCGGAATGGTCAGAGTCTTTTTCACCGCTCGGTTGTCAAAAAACTTCCGATATTCGATGGTGTCGCAGCGGATTAGCGTCACCAACTGGTTTTCGGCGCAGACGATACTCCTTACATCGGAGGGCTCCGGCGGAACGGCTCCGCCCTCCTCCATGTCGTACAGCATCAGGCAAAGCGCATCCGCCGCCATTTCAATTCCCTCCTCCAGCGTTTCCGCCGAGGTGGCGCAGTCCGGCAAATCCGGGAAGGTGATGGAATAGCCCCCCTCCGCCTCATGTGTAAAAACTGCCGGATACACATATTTGGCCATAATGTTCCTCCTAATCTTGTGGTTTTTGTTCTCGTTGCTCTTGCTTCTGTTTCTATGTATTATGCCCCGGAAGGGGGCGGGGCCTTTTACAGCCCCGCACTCTTCCGAATGGACTTGAGCGTTCCAGCTGGGACTTCTTCTCTCATGTGCCGTGGCACTGAAAATTGTCTCCCGGTAATCGGACTATACCATATGTCGTGCTGCTTTCCGTGTCGGAGTATGTAGCAACCTGCCGCCCGAAGCTCTTTTGTCAGCTCGGCATATCGCACTGTCTCACCTCCTTTCTGTTATGTATTATAGCACGTATTCGCACGTATGTCAATAGTTTCTTACGTATTTATACGTATTTTTTCAAAAAGAAAAGGGGCGGTCCCGCCGCCCCTCTCTTGCCAGAATCCCAAGCGTTTGGGATTCTGCCGCCGCCCTCACACTATGTACAGCGCCGCCGTGTAAAGGACCCGTAGCTGCTCCTCCGTGGCCAATTCCAACAACCGGAGGATCTGTTCCATCCACATCTGTCTATTGTCCATAATAGTCCTCGCTCCATAACTCCTCGACGGTGGTGTGCAGCGCCTTGGCAATGCGGATAGCCGTTACCACGTTCGGCAGTCTCTCCCCCCTCTCTATCTCTCCGATGGTGGTTTTCCCGACGCCTACCAGCGCCGCCAGCTGGCGCTGTGAGAGTTCCAATCGCTCTCGCTCCCTTTTGATTGTTTTCCTCATTCCGCCGCCATTGTAGCACATATTGGGCGTTGTGTCCCATTTTGGCCGGGATTCAGTCCAAAATATCGTGATATACTACACCTATCCCGCCGCCGGAGCCCTTGACACCATGCCCGGAGCTGTCCTATAGTGTTAGTATCTCCCCGGCACTGGCAGCTATGCACCGCCGGGGCATGAAAAAAGCCGCCCCGGTCGAACACCGGAACGGCTGAATGATAGAAGGAGGAACGCCTATGGTCTGCCGCAAATGCCGCACCGCCTTACCGGACGGCTCCAAATACTGCCTGTCCTGCGGGGCCAAGCAGGATATCACCCGCCGCCCCCGGAGCCGTGGCAATGGCACCGGCAGCGTCTACCAGCTGCCCAGCAAGACATGGATCGCCGTGCGGATCTGCGGCTGGTATACCGCCGAGGACGGCAGCATCCACCGCAAGACTCGCTCCAAGTCCGGCTTCCGCACCAAAAAGGAGGCGCTGGAGTATCTGCCGCTGCTGGCCGTCACTCCGGCACAGGAGCGCAGCCGGCACATCACCTACAAGGAACTGTACGACAAGTGGTATCCCACCCACCGGGCCGGTGAGTCCACCCTCGGCTGTTACCGTGCCGCCATCAAGCACTTCCGCCCCCTCTGGAGTGCTCAGCTGGCCGACATCGACGTGGACGACCTGCAGGAGTGCATGGATGACTGCCCCGCCGGGAAGCGCACCAGAGAGAACATGAAGGCCCTCTGCGGCCTGCTCTACAAGTACGCCATCCCCCGGCATATGGCGACGCTGAATTTGGGAGAATACCTCATCGTGGGCGGCGGCGTGTCCGAGGAGAAGCGTGCGCTTCCCATGGAGGCCGTGCAGGCCCTCCAGCAAACCGGGGCGTCTATCCCCTACGGGGAGTACATCGTGGCCCAATGCTATCTCGGCTTCCGGCCCTCGGAGCTGCTGGCGCTGGATATCGAGGACTACGACCCCCGACTGCGGAGCTTTGTTGGCGGCGCTAAGACGGAGGCGGGCCGCAGCCGTATCGTCACGATCTCGCCCAAGATCCAGCCCATCATTGACCGGCTGGTGGCCGGCCGGACCTCCGGGCCTGTGTTTGTCAGCGCCTCCGGCGGACGCCTGAGTCTCCGAGACTACCGGACAGCATTTTACGCCGCTCTGGACGCCATCGGCTTTGACAATCCCATGGAGGAGAGCAACGGCGTCGTCCGCCATCGCTACACGCCCCACAGCTGCCGCCATACCTTTGCCACGCTGCTTAAGGACGTGCCGGCCCCCGACAAGGACAAGCTGCGTCTCATCGGCCATACCTCCGCCGAAATGCTCCGGCACTATCAGGACGTGGATGTGGATAGTCTCCGCCGCATCACCGACGCTTTGTAGCCGTTTCGGGCATTGGTAGTAGATTGGTAGTAGCGCAAGTTTTAGTAAAATAATATCCTTCAAAAAGTTATAAAAAACGGGCATTTTCATAGAAAATGCCCGTTTTGGTCCGAGTGTCGAGATTCGAACTCGAGGCCTCTTGAACCCCATTCAAGCGCGATACCAAACTTCGCCACACCCGGATACCATATTCACTTGCTGCATCACGTCAGCTTGATTACTATACCACACTCCTTTTTATTTTGCAAGCCCTATTTCAGATTTTTTTGCATTTTTTACGGAAGCGGCAGCCGCTCCCCTACTGCGCCGCCTCCAACTCCTGCAGGATATCCCGGCACAGGGCCGCATCCGGTACTATGCCGGTAAAGTGAGCGAAGGACAGCGCCGCCTGCTGCACCAGCAAGGCAAGCCCTCCCACTGCCGTCAGGCCCCGGTGCTCCGCCGCTCGCATCAGCGCCGTGTCCGTGGGATGGTACACCAAATCGTATACCACCGCCTTCGCCGGCAGCGCCTGTACGAAATCCAAAGACTCGAACTCCGGCGAACCCTCCATGCCCAGCGGTGTGGCGTTCAGCAGCAGCCCATGCTCTGCGGCGGCACGGGGCAGGTCCTCCCATGAGACAGTTACACCGCCGCACCGGGCAGCCAGCGCCGCCGCCTTTTCCGGTGTCCGGGCGCATACCGTCACCCGACAGCCCGCCTGCGCCAGCGCCAGCGCCGCCGCCTTGGCGGCTCCTCCGGCCCCCAGCACCAGCGCCGCCTGCCCCGCCGGCGCAAAGCCCCACAGCCGCAGGCTCTCCACCACCCCCGGCCCGTCGGTGTTGTACCCCACGGCCCGGCCATCCCGGAAGCATACGGTGTTCACGGCGCCGCAGGAGGCCGTCCACGGCTCCACCGCATCCAGTAGCGGCAGAATACGCTCCTTCAGGGGCATGGTAACGTTGCACCCGTCCCACGCTCCCCGGCGGCCCTGCACCACGAAATCCTCCAGTGTTTCCGCCGTCACCGTCACTGCTTCATAGCTTCCGGCAACGCCGCACTTCTCCATAAACTTCCGGTGGATGCGGGGCGACAGGCTGTGACCCACCGGATCCCCGATGACACACAGCCGCATCACAGGCCCTCCGCCAGCAGTACCAGCGCCTCCAGATAGCCGTCAAAGCCGTGGCCCACGATCTGCCCCCGGCAGGCCGGGGCCGTCACCGATATCTGCCGGAAGGGCTCCCGCTGACGGATATTCGACAGGTGTACCTCCACCGCCGGGACATCTACCGCCCGCAGAGCATCGTAAATGGCATAGCTGTAATGGGTATAGGCTGCCGGGTTGATGACGATGCCGTCGTAGACCCCCGCCGCCTGCTGAATGGCGTCGATGATGGCCCCCTCGTGATTGCTCTGGAAGCAGTCCGCCTCCCAGCCGTGGGCGGCGGCATAGTCCTGCACCCGGCGGCACAGGGTCTCATAGGTTCCGGTGCCGTAGATATCCGGCTCCCGGCTGCCCAGCAGATTCAGATTCGGCCCGTTGATGATGAGAAATTTCATGTCTGCTTCCTCCATATGGCGGCGATGGCCTCTGCCGCCGCCTGCGCTGTATCCTCCCGGATGGTGTAGTCGGCACAGACACGGTACAGCGCCTCCCGCTGCCGCCGCAGCGTCTCCAGCGAACCGCCCCCGGCCAGCAGCGGGCGGTTCGCTATTTCCAATGTCCGCTCAATATCTGCCACCGGGCGATCCAGCCAGAATACCACGCCGCTGCGCCGCAGCAGCGCCCGGTTCTCCGGCCGCAGCACGGCCCCGCCGCCGGTGGCCAGCACGCAGTCCTCTCCGGCGCAGAGTGCCTGCAATGCCGCCGTCTCCCAGCGGCGGAAGCACTCCTCTCCGCTGGAAAACAGCTGCGCCACCGTTCTTTCCGCCAGCCGCTCCACCTGCGGGTCGCAGTCCCGGAAGGGCAGGCCCAACTGCCGGGCCAGCAGCCCGCCTACGGTGGTTTTTCCGCTGCCGGGAAGCCCGATGAGGATCAGCTTTTTCATGCCTGCTCCTCCCGGCTCAGCTCCATCAGCAGGCGGAACAGCCGCTCCACCTGCTGCCGCCGCTCCGGGGCCAGCTGCCCCCGTGTGTGCAGCACCTGCTCCTCCCGACCGGCATCCTGCACCGGCAGGTGATGCTCCCGTTTATAGGCGCCGATCCGGCGGGAAATGGACTGTCTTCGGACAAAAAGCGTCGTCAACTCTGTGTCCAGAATGTCCAGCTGGCCACGCAAATTGTCCAGTTCTCCGCCGCCGTCGGCTCCCTTCAGTCTCCACAGGGCCAAGGCCGCTGCACTCTCCACCACCACCGGCGCCCGCAGAGCAATGCAGGCATCGTGACGGCCGCCGATGGTGATTTTTGTGTTGGTCATAGTTTCAAGGTCGATGGTCTCCTGCGGCTGGGCGATGGAGGGGGTGGGGCGGAAGGTCACGGTGAACTCCACCGGCATCCCGTTGGTGATGCCGCCGTTGATGCCGCCGCTGTGATTGGTGACAGACCAGACCCTCCGGCCGTCGGTGCGCCAAGGGTCGTTGGCCTGACTGCCCCGGAGGGCAGCAAACTCCTCCCCGGCTCCAAAGGCCACCGCCTTCACGCCGGGGATAGCGAACACGTGGCGGGCGATCTCCGACTCCACCGTCTCCCGCCAATCCGGGCCGCCCCAGCCGGCGGGCAGGCCCGTGACGATGCAGCGCACCTGACCGCCCACGGAGTCCCCCTCCTGTCGGGCCTCCTCCGCCCGCTGGCGCAGGGCATTTTCGTCAACAACTTGTGCATTTACTTCAATATCTTGTAGATTCAGCCAGCTTTTTGCCAGAGCACCCGCCGCCACCAGAGGGGCCGTCAGCCGTCCGGAAAAGGCCCCGCCGCCACGGGGATCGTTGCGCCCACCGCTCTGCACCCAAGCGGTATAGTCGGCGTGACTGGGCCGGGGCGTGTGGCGCAGGGCATCGTAATCCGCCGAATGAACGTCCCGGTTCCGCAGCAGCAGGCACACCGGCATCCCGGTGGTCACGCCCTGATAGACCCCGCTGAGCACCTCCACCTGATCCGGTTCATGCCGGGCGGTGGAGAGAGGGTCTTGGGGCGCACGGCGCAGCAGCTGACGGCAGATGAACTCCTCATCCACCGGCAGGCCCGGCGGCACATCCCGCAGCAGAACTCCCACGGCGGGGCCGTGGGACTCCCCGAATATGGTATAATCCATCATGTCAAGTGTCCCACCTTTCCACCCAGTTGGGCATAGTCCCGCCAGAAAGCCGGGTAGGATTTGGCGGTGCAGTCCGCTCCCCGCAGCACCACCGGCTCCCGGCAGAAGGGGGCGGCGCAGGCCGCCAGCATAGCCAGCCGGTGATCTCCGGCGCTCTGCACCTCGCCGCCTTGTAGGCTCGCCACGCCACGGATGACAAGTCCATCCGTTGTCTCCTGTACCCGGCCGCCCAAGGCCGTCAGCAGGGCCGCCGTGGCCGCCAAGCGGTCGCTCTCCTTATGCCGCAGGCGGGCAGCATCTGTAAAGTTTGTTTCCTTGTCAGGCCGCAATGCCGCCAGCAAGGCCAGCGGCGGCAGCAGGTCCGGGTTCTCCCGGAGGGACACCTGTTGGGGAAGCTCCCGGCATAGCGTCAGCGCCCTGCGGTCCCCCTGCCGGGAGTCCTGCCGCAGACCCGTTACCGTGATGCTTTGCCCCAGCGCCGCCAGCACCAGCCAATAGGCCGCCGCCGACCAGTCCCCCTCCAGTTCTATGGGCAGAGGCGCAAAGCGCTGGCCGCCGGGGATGCGCCAGCCGCCCTGCGCCCGGTGCAGCACGACACCGTAGCGCTCCAGCACCCACGCCGTTAAGTCCACATAGGGCCGGGACACCGGCCCCGGCGCCTCCAGCCGGGAGTCCTCCCGGCACAGGGGCAGGGCCATGAGCATCCCGCTAATGAGCTGGGAGGTATCGCCCCCCGGCAGGTGGTACACACCGCCGGTAAGGCGGCCCGTGACCCGCAGTCCGCCGGAACAGGGCGTCACGCCCCACAGGCCCGGCATCACCCGCTCCAGCAGCCGGGGCGTACCGGTGAAAGTCACCTCACGGCCAAGCACCATGGCCAGCGGCAGCAGGAAGCGCAGGGTACTGCCGCTGGCTCCGCAGGGAACCTCTTCCCCGCCGCCGTATAAGGCCCGCAGACCCGCCGCTGTGGCCCGGATATCCTCCGGGGCGTCGGGAGGCAGCGGTGGAAAACGGCCAGCCGCCGCCTGACAGATCAGCTCCCGGTGCCAGCGGCTCTTGGAAGGCGGGGCCGCCACCGTCCCCGCCAGCGGGGCGGGATACAGCTTCACATCCATCGGGTTTCCTCCAGCAGCTCCTCCGGCGTCACCGACCACAGCACGCCGTGGCCGGGGCGCTCCAGCACCGCAATGGTCATCTCGCCGCCGCTGCGTTTTTTGTCCCGCAGCAGGTACTGCCGCCACGCCGTCTCCGGCAGATCATCCAGCTTCCGAGGCAGGTCATAGCGCTCCAGCAGCGCTCCCAGCCGGGCCAGCATGGCCGTCTGGTCGCTGCCGTGGGCCGTCTGCCAGCGGAGCATCTCCATCATGCCCGCCGCCACGCACTCGCCGTGGGTATAGCGGCCGCCGCCCAGGGCCTCCATGGCGTGGCCGAAGGTGTGGCCGAAGTTCAGCAGCCGACGGGGGCCTTCGTCCCGCTCATCCTGCGCCACCAGCGCCGCCTTGCAGGCAAGGCACCGGCGGATGATCCGGGGCCAGTCCGGCTCCTGCTGCTCCAGCCGGGTCAGCAGCTCCTCGTCAGCGATGCAGCCGTATTTGATGACCTCGGCCATGCCGCAGGCCAGCTGACGCCGGGGCAGAGTGGCAAGGCACGCCGTATCCGCCAGCACCATGCGGGGCTGGTAGAAGCAGCCCAGCAGGTTTTTCCCCTCCGGCAGGTCCAGCCCCGTTTTGCCGCCTACGGCGCTGTCCACCTGCGCCAGCAGGGTGGTGGGGGCCTGTACCAGCGCCACGCCACGCAGCAGCGTGGCCGCCGCAAAGCCCGCCAGATCGCCGGTAACGCCGCCGCCCAGGGCCACGATGCCATCGCTGCGGGTCAGGCCCAGCTGCACCAGCCGGCGGCACAGCCGGTCGTACTCCTCCAGCGACTTGGAGCCTTCCCCCGCCGGGAAGGTCACCAGCGGCCAGCCGGTGCGGCGGGCCAGCGGAGCGCCGTACAGGGCTGCCACCGTGTCGTCGCAGACGATGGCCCAGCGGCCCACACCCAGCGGGCGCAGCAGCTCCTCCGCCCGCTCCAGCAGACCGCCGCCGATGTAAATGGGGTAGCTGCGCCGTCCCAGCGCCACCTGTAAGGTCTCCATAGGCCCACCTCCTCTCGTTTTTTCCTATTGTAGCGGGTTTTGCCGGGGAAGTAAAGCCGTGGTGAAAAATCCAAAGGATTTTTCACTGCGGGGTGGGCGTAGGGGCTGTGGAAGATGCGAAAAGAGCCGCCTCCTGTGGGAGGCAAACTCTGTGAGACCTGCGGGGGCGCAAAAAAGAGCCGCCTCCTGTGGGAGGCGGCTCTTGGGGATTTAGTTACCACACAATGACAGTTATCGTCAGCGTCTGACCATCCACTTCGGCAGTCACCGTAGTCTTACCAGATGCCACAGCCGTCACTTCACCGGCGCTGTTAACGGTGACAACACCGCTGTTTTCGGTGCTCCACTTCACGGTGGAATCTGTGCCGTCCACAGTCAAAGGAACAGCTGGGTCGCCCACGCTCATTGCAAACTCCGTCTGGGCAGCTCCCTCGCTACTATAGATGGAGCGCAGCACCAGATTTTTCTTGGGGGCCTCCTTCACGGTAACGGTGCAGGTGACGGGGTCGGCACCCTCGGCGGAGGCGGAGATGGTGGCCGTACCGGCGGCGACAGCGGTGACGGTGCCGTCCTCGCCCACGGCGGCGACATCGGCATTGCTGGAGGCCCATGTGATGCCCTCAGCGCCGGTGGCTGTCAGCTTCCCGGTGCCGCCGGCGGTCAGCTCCAGAGCCGTCTGGTCCAGAGACAGCTTCACAGTGGGCGTTGCAGGCTGATTGGGATCCACGTCCTCTGTGGGGTTCTTGGGGGGATCGGGCCGGTCGTCGCCGGGCTTTCCGCTGCCGATGAGGGTATAGAGCAGCACCCCCGCCACCAGCACCAGCACCAGCACCAGCGTGGGGCCGAGGATGCTGGGACTCTTCTGGCGATGGACCCGGCGGCCGGGATTCACCGGCTTTTTGCCGCCGTTGGCAAAGGCTTCGTCCTCCTCGCAGAAGGGGCAGGTCTTATAGCTATCGGAGAACATTTCTCCGCACTTAGGGCATTTCAACAGGCTCATGGAATCTCCTCCAATTAAAAACGCCGCAGGGGCGATAACACAGTAGTAAACTTATATCTGTTATAATACCCGTTTTGCCGCCCTCCGTCAACTGTAATTGCTGGAAGTTCAAGCTTTTTTTACAACTTTCGCCGGGGAGTGCTTGCTTTTCCGGCGCAGGTTTCCTATAATGGAAAGGATAAAACCAGCAGGGGGACGACGAGTATGAATACCATTTTCATCGGCATCGCCGGAGGCACCGGCTCCGGCAAGACCACCCTTACCGAGCATCTGGCCCAGCGGTTCGGGCCGGACATCAGCGTGGTGCATCACGACAACTACTACAAGCGGCAGGACTGTCCCTTCGAGGAGCGGTGCAAGCAGAACTACGACCACCCCGACGCCTTCGACACGGAGCTGATGGTGGAGGATCTGAAGCGGCTGAAGGCCGGGGAGACCATCCACTGCCCCGTCTACGACTACACCATCCACAACCGCACCGATGAGACCATCGAAATAAAGCCCACCAAGGTGGTCATCGTGGAGGGCATCCTGATCTTCCAGAACAAGGCGCTGCGGGATCTGCTGGACATCAAAATTTTCGTGGAGACCGACGCCGACGTGCGTATCCTGCGACGGGCGCTGCGGGATGTGGAGGAGCGGGGACGCTCCATGCAGTCGGTGGTGGAGCAGTATCTGGCCACGGTGAAGCCCATGCACGAGCAGTTTGTGGAGCCCACCCGAAAGTACGCCGACATTGTGGTGCTGGAGGGCGGACACAATCTGGTGGCGCTGGATCTCATCATGCAGCGCATCGCCAACCACATCGCGGAGAACTGACGTGAGGCATCCGGTTCTTCGCTATGGGGCGGCAGCCCTGTGCGTGCTGGGGGCGGTGTATTTTCTGCTGCCCCTGTCCATGGGGGTGCTGCATATCGGGATGCTGTACCCGGCGGCGGGGCTGCTGCTGGCGGCGGCGTGGCTGGTGTTCCCCGGTCTTTTCCGGCGGCTACCCCGGTGGCTGCGGCGCACGGTGTGCGTGGTGCTGGTGGCTGGGCTGCTGGCGCTGGGGACTATCCTGACCCTGATGGGCATCCGGGCGGCCCATCATCCCGATGGCACACAGCCGGTCACTGTCATTGTGCTGGGCTGTCAGGTGCGGTCCGACGGCACCCCCAGTCGGATGCTGAGAGACCGTATTCAGGCCGCCTATGACTATCTCTCCATCCATGAGGAGGCGGTGTGCGTGGCCTCCGGCGGACAGAACAATCAGGAGCCCACCACCGAGGCCCGGTGTATCCGGGACACACTGGTGTCCATGGGCATCGCCCCCGGCCGCATCTATCTGGAGGACGCCTCCATCTCCACGGAGGAGAATCTGGCCTTTTCCGCTGAGGTCATCCGGCGGGAGGGTCTGCCTACGGAGGTGGCCATCGCCTCCGACAATTTTCACCAGCTGCGGGCCGGTGTATGGGCGGAGAAGGATGGGCTTACCCCCTACTCCCTAGGCTGCGCCAGCATCTGGATGCTGGGCCCCGGCTACTGGGCCAGGGAGGCCGCCGCTCTGCTGTATATGGGTGCGACAGGCGCACTGTAATGGAATTGTGCTTTACAGGATTTTCATCAAAAAAGGGTATCCCGGCGGCAAAGCCGTCGGGATACCCTTTTTGCGTGGCGAAAAGTCTTTTCGCCACGCAGAGGCATTTTTCAGAGCTTCAAGAAGTTCTGAAAAATGGGGATCATCATCGTGCAGGACACCCTTCCGCTCCGTTGACGAAAGGCTCTCACTTTGGGGGGCAGACTCAGGGTATCCCGACGGCAAAAGCCGCCGGGATACCCTTTTCTTCATCGTTTCTCCGGTCCGTTCCGCCGGAGGGGCGATTTTTACGTAGAATGTGACAACGTATCGTAATCTTCGATGCGAATATTGCGATTTGTATTCGTTTTTCAGAAGGAGAACACCACGCCTATGATGGCGGAGGCCAGAATGAACACGATGGGGTGCAGGCCCTTGGTGGGCTTGCACCAGCGGGTCAGCACCAACAGCACCGCCGCCAGCGCCACGGCCTTCCAGTTCACCGCCGCAAGGCCCGTCTGGCCGCTGTAAAGCAGGGCCAGTCCCACCACGGACAGGCCCGCCGCCGCCACCATAGCGGCGGAGGCCGGGCGCAGACCGTAGAACACGTTGTTCACCAGTCGGCTCTCCCGGAAGCGCTTGAGGAAGGCCGCCACGATGAGGATCACGATCACCGAGGGCGCTACCAGTCCCATGGTAGCCGCCACGGCACCGGGGATCCCGGCGGTGAGGTAGCCCACATAGGTGGCCATGTTGACGCCCAATGGCCCCGGTGTGGATTCCGACACCGCCAGCATATCCGCCAGCTGAGACACGGTGAACCACTCCGGGTGGCGAGCGGCCATATCATAGAGGAAGGGCAAGGTGGCAAGACCGCCGCCCACGGCGAACAGGCCCGTCTTGAAGAACTCGTAAAACAGCAGCAGACAGGTCATTTCTTCGCCCCCTTCAGATTCTGGATCAGCACGCCGGCCACACCGGCGGCCAGCACATACCACACCGGGGAGAGGCTGGTCAGCAGGGACGCAGCCAGTACTGCCAGAAAGATCAGCAGCCCCCATACATCCTTCACGGCACTTTTCCACAGCTTCAGCACCGCATTGAAGATCAGCACGCACACGCACACCCGGATCCCGGCGAAGGCGTGCTGCACCCATGTCAGGTGGGAAAAGCTGGTGATGACCCCCGCCAGCGCCACGATGATGAGCAGGGACGGGAACACCACCCCCAGCGTGGCCACGATGCCGCCGGCAACGCCGCCTTTCTTCTGGCCGATGAAGGTGGCGGTGTTCACGGCGATGACGCCGGGGGTACACTGGCCGATGGCGAAATAGTCCGTCAGCTCCTCATCGGTGGCCCAGCCCTTGTTCTCCACCACCTCACGCTGCAAAATGGGCAGCATGGCATAGCCGCCGCCGAAGGTCATGACCCCCACCTTGGCAAAGGTCAGAAACAGGCTCCAAAGCTCCTTCATACACTCACTCCTCATCCGTATATCCGTACAGGCCCCGCACCGATACCTCGCCGCTGCGGAGGACCTCCTCCGTGCCGTCGTCATAGCGCACCGCAAGGCCGTAGTCCGGTGTCAGGGACACCGCCAGCGCCTCCCGCTCTCCGTCGGGACGCAGCACCCGGACCCGGCGGCCCAGATTCAGGCAGGCGGCGCTGTACTCCTGCCGCCGCTCCGCCGTCTCCTGAGGCAGCTCCTGACGCAGAGACTCCAGTTCCTCCAGAAAGGCCCTCTCCAGCGCCGCCCGGTCTATCTCCGACCCGGCGATCATGGACAGAGATGCCGCCGTCTCCCGCAGCTCCGGCAGGAAATCCTCCCGCCGCTGGCAGACGTTGATGCCGATGCCCACGATGACCCATAGGCTGCCCTCCGGTCCCGGCAGAGCCTCCGCCAGAATACCGCAGACCTTCCGGCCCGACAGCACCAGATCGTTAGGCCACTTGATGCCGCAGGACAGACCGCAGCTGCGGCGGATGGCACGGCGCACCGCCGTGGCCGCCAGCGCCGGGATGCGCGGAGCATCCTCCGGACTGCTCCGCAGCAGCACCGATCCGTACAGCCCCAGCCCCGCCGGGGACTGGAAGCTGCGGCCCCTACGGCCCCGGCCCGCCGTCTGCTGCCTGGCCAGCACCACGGTACCCTCCGCCGCACCCTGCCGGGCCAGCGCCATCAGCTCCGTATTGGTGGAACCCACCGTCTCATAGCGATATACACGCCGTTCCATAGCCGCACCTCACTTTCCGCAACACTTTACCACGACCGGCGGGATTTGTAAACCTCCCCCCTTGCATCCGCCGCCGGATTCCTGTATAATGCCGTTATCTTTATTTGAATACTGGGAGTACCGCCATGACCACTCGAAAGCTTGTCCGCACCGCTCTGTTTGCCGCCCTGACGGCGGTGGGAGCATTTCTGAAAATCCCCTTGGGTCCCTCTGCCATCACCCTGCAATTCTTCTTCACCGCCATGGCGGGCTGTCTGCTGGGCAGCGGCTGCGGGGCGCTTTCACAGCTGATCTATGTGCTGCTGGGACTGCTGGGGCTGCCTATTTTCACCGCTGGCGGCGGCTTTTCCTATGTGCTGCACCCCACCTTCGGCTTTCTGCTGGGATTGATCCCCGCCGCATGGGTCATCGGTCGTCTGGCCCGCAGCACCCGCTCCTTCTGGCGCATTGCGCTGGCGGCTCTGGCAGGACTGGCGGTGCTGTATGCCGTGGGACTGCCGTACATGGCGATGATCCTCAACGGCTATATGGGCAAGGGTATGGACCTCTCTGCCATTTTGTGGGCAGGGATGCTGCCCTTCCTCCCCGGTGACGCCTTGAAAATTCTGGTAACGGCGATGCTGACGCCACCTATCCGCCGGACTTTGGATAACTCCGCCAAATAGAAGGCGGGCGGGTCGGCATTTCTTGGAACAACAGTGCATTGCAATTCCTGCTGGAGGCCCGTATAATAAGCAGGACAATTCGAAGGGAGTGATGAAAATGAAGGTCCGCACGCTGCTCGCCAGATTTTTCACTCCCTCTGTTTCTGTTTCTTCTTTTTGACCGGTATTTTTACCGGTCATTTTTTTGCGCTTTATGCGCCTGAGCCAGTCAGCAATTATTTTCATAGAATCCACAAACGAAAGAGAGGAACTATCACATGAACAAAAAACTCGGACACGACGCCATCTACGACGCCCGTGAGCTGGGCGTCCCCCGGATGCTCCTGCTGGGCCTGCAGCACCTGTTCGCCATGTTCGGCGCTACGGTGCTGGTCCCCATTCTGGTGCAGGGCTACGGTCTGCCCCTGTCCATCCAGACCACGCTGCTGTTTGCCGGTCTCGGCACGCTGCTGTTCCACGTCTGCACCAAGCTGAAGGTCCCTGCCTTCCTGGGCTCGTCCTTTGCGTATCTGGGCGGCTTCCAGGCCATGGCGACCCTCAACGCCGGAAGGTACGCCACCATGTCCGACAGTGACAAGCTGGCCTATGCCATGGGCGGCATCGTGGTGGCGGGCCTGCTGTATCTGGTGCTGGCGCTGCTGTTCAAGCTGGTGGGCGCACAGAAGGTCATGCGGTTCTTCCCCCCCATCGTCACCGGCCCCATAATCATCCTCATCGGTCTGAATCTGGCGGGGACTGCCGTCAGCAATGCCAGCACCTGCTGGTGGCTGGCGCTGGTGGCCATCGGCATCATCATCGTGGCCAACATCTGGGGCAAGGGTATGGTGAAGATCATCCCCATCCTGCTGGGTGTGGTAGGCAGCTATCTGGTGGCGCTGGTGGCTACCCTCTGCGGTGCTCAGCTGCCGGATGCCAACGGCGTCATGCAGCCCCTCATCAACTTCTCCGCTGTGAAGAGTGCCAGCTTCGTCGGTCTGCAGCAGTTTGTGCTGGCAAAGTTCGACCTCACCGCCATTCTGGTGATGGCCCCCATCGCCATTGCCGCCATGATGGAGCACATCGGTGATATCTCTGCCATCTCCTCCACCACCGGCAAGAACTTCATCGCCGACCCCGGCCTGCACCGGACCCTGCTGGGCGACGGTCTGGCCACCGCTCTGGCCGGCGCCTTCGGCGGCCCCGCCAACACCACCTACGGTGAGAACACCGGCGTGCTGGCTCTGTCCAAGGTCTACGATCCCCGTGTCGTGCGTCTGGCAGCCGTCTACGCCATCATCCTCTCCTTCTCCCCCAAGTTCGATGCGCTGGTCAACTCCATCCCCACCGCCATCGTGGGCGGCGTCAGCTTCATCCTGTACGGCATGATCTCCGCCGTGGGTGTGCGGAACGTGGTGGAGAACCGGGTGGATCTCACCAAGTCCCGCAACCTCATCATCGCCGCCGTCATCTTCGTCTGCGGACTGGGCTTCAGCGCTACCGGCGGCATCACCTTCACCGTGGGCAGCGCCAGCATCACCCTGACGGGTCTGGCCATCGCCGCCCTGGCGGGCGTGATCCTTAACGCTGTTCTGCCCGGCAACGACTATCGGTTCGGTACCGATCCCGTGGGCGATAAGTCCGCCGACCTGGGCTCCTATTGATCCCCATCTTTTTCCATACACGGCACAGGGCCGGAGCGG